>ERZ1026856.7-NODE-7-length-175963-cov-7.545876_pt1 | contig 175963 bp, 140 predicted proteins | sample MGYA00380158_ERZ1026856 | MGnify/ENA primary metagenome ERZ1026856 (study PRJEB33269, sample SAMEA4719794) | human gut metagenome | biome: human-associated habitat; feature: organic feature; material: feces | place: Cameroon | collected 2013-10 ... | reverse complement strand
GCAGGTCTTGATGTAAAACGTATCATCAACGAGCCTACAGCAGCAGCTCTTGCATATGGACTTGACAATGAAAAAGAACAGAAGATCATGGTATACGACCTTGGTGGTGGTACATTCGATGTATCTATCATTGAAATCGGTGACGGTGTTATCGAAGTATTATCCACAAACGGTGATACACACCTTGGTGGTGATGACTTTGACCAGAAGATCATTGACTGGATGGTAGCAGAATTTAAGAATGCAAACGGTGTTGACTTATCTACAGATAAGATGGCTATGCAGAGATTAAAAGAAGCAGCTGAAAAAGCTAAGAAAGAGCTTTCTTCCGCTACAACAACAAATATCAACCTGCCATTCATCAGCATGAATGCAAATGGACCGCTTCACTTTGACATGAACCTGTCCAGAGCGAAATTTGATGAACTGACACATGATCTGGTTGAGAGAACAGCAATTCCAGTTCAGAACGCATTGAAGGATGCAGGTATTACAGCAGCAGATCTTGGCAAGGTATTACTCGTTGGTGGTTCTACACGTATTCCTGCAGTACAGGAAAAGGTAAAACAGCTGACCGGCCACGAACCGAATAAATCACTGAACCCTGATGAATGTGTAGCACTCGGTGCTTCCGTACAGGGTGGTAAATTAGCAGGCGATGCAGGCGCCGGTGATATCCTTCTTCTGGATGTTACTCCACTTTCTCTTTCTATCGAGACAATGGGTGGCGTTGCAACAAGACTGATCGAAAGAAATACAACGATCCCGACAAAGAAGAGCCAGATCTTCTCTACAGCGGCAGATAACCAGAGTGCAGTTGATATCAACGTTGTACAGGGTGAAAGACAGTTCGCAAGAGACAACAAGTCTCTGGGACAGTTCCGTCTGGACGGTATCGCACCGGCTCCACGAGGAATCCCGCAGATCGAGGTTACATTCGATATCGATGCAAACGGTATTGTAAACGTATCCGCTAAGGATCTTGGTACAGGTAAGGAACAGCATATTACGATCACAGCAGGCTCTAACATGTCTGATGATGAGATCGATAAGGCAGTCAAAGAAGCTGCTGAATATGAAGCACAGGATAAGGCTCGTAAGGAAGCCATCGATGCAAGGAACGAAGCTGATTCCTTCGTATTCCAGACAGAAAAGGCATTAAATGAAGTAGGCGATAAGCTTTCCGACAGTGAGAAATCACCGGTGGAAGCAGATCTTGCAGATCTGAAGTCTTATCTGGAAAGCACAAAGGATCAGGAACTTACAGCAGATCAGGTATCTGAGATCAATGCAAAGAAAGAAAAACTGCAGACATCCGCTCAGGCACTTTTCACAAAGATGTATGAGCAGGCACAGCAGGCAGCAGGCGCTCAGGGTGCAGCAGGTGCACAGGCAGGACCTGATATGGGTCAGGCGCAGCAGCAGGCAGCACCGGAAGACGATGTAGTTGACGGAGACTTCAGAGAGGTATAAGATAGTAGCTGCGACGCGCAGAACAGATGAAAGAAAACGGAACAGGGTGTGGGCGGTAAAGTCTGCACCCTATCCCTTGTTTGAAAGGTAGAACATAATGGCAGAACAGAAACGAGATTACTATGAAGTCCTCGGTGTCGATAAAAACGCGGATGAGGCTACGATCAAAAAAGCATACCGTACGCTGGCGAAGAAATACCATCCGGATATGAATCCGGGCGATAAGGAAGCCGAGAAAAAGTTCAAAGAAGCTTCTGAGGCATATGCAATCTTAAGTGATCCGGAGAAAAAACAGCAGTATGATCAATTTGGTCATGCGGCATTTGAAGGCGGCGCAGGCGGCGGCTATGGCGGATTTGATTTTAACAGTGCAGATTTCAGTGATATCTTTGGTGATATTTTCGGCGATATGTTTGGCGGCGGCAGAAGACGTGCCAGCAATGGACCGATGAAGGGTGCAAATATCAGAACAAGCGTCAGGATCACATTTGAAGAAGCTGTTTTCGGTGTAGATAAAGAACTGGAGCTGAATCTGAAGGATCCATGTCCGACCTGTCATGGAACAGGTGCAAAACCGGGCACGAGCAAAACAACCTGTCCGAAATGTGGCGGTAAAGGTCAGGTCGTATTTACACAGCAGTCTTTCTTCGGAACAGTCCGTAATGTACAGACATGTCCGGATTGTGGCGGAACAGGTCAGATCATTAAAGATAAATGTCAGGATTGCCATGGAACAGGATATATCTCATCCCGCAAGAAGATCCAGGTATCCATTCCTGCCGGTATTGATAACGGACAGAGCGTCCGGATCCGCGAAAAGGGAGAGCCTGGTACAAATGGCGGACCGAGAGGAGATCTGCTCGTTGAGGTTATGGTACAGCGTCATCCGATCTTCCAGAGACAGGACAGCAATATTTATTCCACAGTCCCTGTATCGTTTGCGGTTGCAGCACTGGGCGGCGAGATCATGATCGATACCGTGGACGGTAAAGTGGCATATACGGTAAAACCGGGCACACAGACTGACACGAAGGTACGTCTCAAAGGAAAAGGTGTTCCGTCCCTGCGGTATAAAGATACAAGAGGCGATCATTATGTAACGCTCGTTGTACAGGTTCCGGATAAATTAAGCCATGAAGCGAAAGAACTGCTCCGTCAGTTTGATGCGGAAACCGGTAATACGCTGGAGGCTGTCAAAAACTACACAGCAGGCAAAAAAGACGATGATCCGAAGGATCCAAAGGGCTCCCCGGATAAGAAAAAGAAAAAAGGTCTTTTTAAATAAAATAAAACAGTTGAAAAGGTGCTTTTAGGAGTACCTTTTCTTTTTGCTTTTCTTTTTTGCGTAAACGGAATATTTGTCTATCTGTCTGAAATCTGCTATAATCAACTATTAAAGTGTTTGGTAGAATGTATATGAGAAAGGAACCGCGTGATGAAGTGGACAAAATTAATGATAAAGACAACTTCCGAGGCAGAGGATATCATCATCAGTACGATGTACGATCTGGGGCTGGAAGGTGCACAGATTGAGGATAAAGTGCCGCTTACTGCATGGGAAAAGGAGCAGATGTTCGTGGATATTCTGCCGGATGGACCAGCAGATGACGGTGTGGCATACCTGAGCTTTTTTGTGGAAGTCCCGGAAGAAGGCGATGAAAAACCACAGCTGCCACAGGGACTTGATGGGGCAGCGGACAACTCTTACTTTCTGGTAAGCAGCGGGCAGGTAGTTGATCTGCCGAAGCTGATCGAGTGCATGCAGCAAGAGCTTGACGACCTGCGTATGTTTATGGATATCGGGGAAGGAACGATCACGGTTTCCGAGACGGAAGATAAAGACTGGGTCAATAACTGGAAAAACTTCTTCCATCAGTTTTATATCGATGAACTTCTGGTAACGCCGTCCTGGGAAGAGGTAAAGCCGGAGGATCAGGGCAGAAAGATCCTGCATATCGATCCGGGCACTGCATTTGGGACAGGTATGCACGAGACAACACAGCTCTGTATCCGCCAGTTAAAGAAATATATCACACCGCAGACAGAGCTTCTGGATGTCGGAACAGGCAGTGGTATCTTGGCAATCGTAGCGCTGATGTATGGCGCCGGGCATGCGGTTGGAACGGATCTGGATCCGTGTGCAACGGAAGCGGTCAGGGAAAATATGGAAATGAATGGAATAGACCCTGCTAAATTTGAGATGATGATCGGCAATATCATTACGGAGAAGGAGATCCAGGATCGTGTCGGTTATGGAAAATATGATATCGTAGTAGCCAATATTCTGGCAGAGGTGCTTGTGCCTCTGATGCCGGTTGTGGCAAAATGCTTAAAGCCGGGCGGAACCGTCATTACCTCCGGAATCATCAACGGGAAAGAAGGGCTTGTGGCAGATGCCATGAAAGCCGCCGGTCTTACCGTCGCTGAGATCACCCGGCAAGGAGAGTGGATGCAATGTACCAGTTCTTTGTAGATCCGGGCGCGATCAGCGAAAAGCAGGTCGTCATTACCGGAAAAGATGTCAATCATATTAAAAACGTCCTGCGCATGAAGGTCGGCGAGGAGATCGCGGTCAGTAACGGCGTCGATGGCAGAGAATACAGATGCGGCATTTTGCAGATGACAGAAGATGCGGTGATCTGCGAACTGCGCTTTATCAAAGAAGACGGCGTAGAACTGCCTTCCAAAATTTATCTTTTTCAGGGACTTCCCAAGGCGGATAAGATGGAACTCATCATCCAGAAGGCAGTGGAGCTCGGTGCTTACGAGATCATTCCGGTCGCGACAAAACGCGCGGTTGTAAAGCTGGATGCCAAGAAGGAAAAGAGCAAGCTTGCGCGCTGGCAGGCGATCAGTGAGGCGGCGGCAAAGCAAAGCAAACGGGCGGTTGTTCCGCAGGTACATTCTGTGATGAGCTTTGCACAGGCACTTGCCTATGCGGATATGCTCGATGTCAGACTGATCCCATATGAAATGGCGGAAGATATGGCAAAAACACGCAGTCTGATCGAAGAGATAAGACCCGGGCAGAGCATCGGGATTTTTATCGGTCCGGAAGGCGGATTTGCATCGGAGGAGATCGAGCAGGCAATGGCACATGCCACGCAGCCGATCACGCTGGGCAAGCGGATCCTGCGGACGGAAACAGCCGGTATGACAGTGCTTTCGATTTTGATGTATACACTCGAAGGACAGGAACTGAAAGCGTAAAAAATGCATAAGATAAGATAGGACAAAAGCGGAAAGGAAGACGAAAATGGAAGTATATTTGGATAACTCCGCAACGACGAAGGTATATGATGAGGTCGTGCAGCTTACTTCAAAGATCATGTCTGAGGATTACGGAAATCCCTCCAGCATGCATCAGAAGGGTGTGGATGCGGAAGTTTATGTGAAAGAAGCAAAAGAAAGGATCGCTAAGACACTGAAGGTACAGGAAAAGGAGATCTTCTTTACTTCCGGCGGTACAGAATCCGATAACTGGGCGCTGATGGGTGCAGCGAGTGCAAACAGCAGAGCGGGCAGACATCTGATCACAACCAAAATAGAACATCCTGCAATCCTGCAGACAATGGAATATCTGGAAAGCATCGGCTATGAAGTGACTTATCTGCCGGTCGATGAAAAAGGCGTTTTACGTCTGGATGCACTGGAGCAGGCAATCAGACCGGATACGATACTGGTATCCATTATGCATGTGAATAACGAAGTGGGTGCGATCCAGCCGATCGAAGAGGCCGGTGCACTGATCAAACGCATGAATCCGCATACGCTGTTCCATGTAGATGCGGTGCAGGGCTTTGGCAAGCTTCGTATTTATCCAAAGAAAAGTCATGTAGATATGCTTTCGGTGAGCGGACATAAGATCCACGGGCCAAAGGGTGTCGGCATTTTGTATATTGATGAACATGTGAAGATCAAACCGATCATTTTCGGCGGCGGTCAGCAGAAGGGAATGCGATCCGGAACGGAAAATGTCCCGGGGATCGCGGGCATCGGCAAAGCAACAGAGTTGTCATACGCTAACCTTGATCGCGATGTGGAACGGTTATATGAACTGAAACGCTATTTTGAAGATGGGCTGCAGAAGCTGAGTGGTGTTGTTATCAACGGTCCGCTTTATGAACAGGGAGCACCGCATATCGTCAGTGCATCTTTTGCGGGGGTCAGAAGTGAAGTACTTCTGCATGCACTGGAGGATAAGGGTATTTATGTTTCCGCAGGCAGTGCCTGTGCATCCAATAAGCATACGGTCAGTGCTACGTTAAAGGCAATGGGCATCAGCCAGAATCTGCTTGATTCCACGATCCGTTTCAGCTTCAGCGTCTTTACAACCGCGGAGGAATTGGACTATACTTTACAGTGTTTATATGATATACTGCCGATGTTACGCAAGTATACAAGGTATTGAGCATAGAAAAGAAAGGGAAAATTATGTTTACAGCATTTTTGATAAAATATGCAGAGATCGGTGTCAAAGGAAGAAACCGGTATCTGTTTGAGGATGCACTGGTCGATCAGATCCGTTTTGCACTCAGCAAGATCGATGGTGAATTTGCTGTCCGCAAGACACAGGGTCGTATTTACGTGGATGCACAGTCTGCATTTGATTTTGATGAAACGGTAGAAGCACTCAAGAAGGTGTTTGGTATTTCAGGTATCTGCCCGGTCGTTTATGTCGAGGATGAGGGATTTGAAAAGCTTTCCAGGACGATCGTGAATTATGTCAAGACAGTTTATCCGGAAGGCAATAAGACCTTCAAGGTATGTGCAAGACGCGCCAGAAAGAATTATCCGATGCGCTCCATGGAGATCAACTGTGAGCTTGGCGGCGTCATTCTGGATGCATGCCCGGATATGAAGGTAGATGTGCATCATCCGGATTTTGAACTGAATGTGGAGATCAGAGAAAAGATCTATATTTATTCCGAGATCATTCCGGGACCGGGCGGAATGCCTGTCGGAACAGGCGGTAAAGCGATGCTCCTGCTTTCCGGCGGAATCGATTCCCCTGTTGCGGGTTATATGATCAGCAAACGTGGTGTGAAGCTGGAGGCAACTTATTTCCATGCACCGCCTTATACATCAGAACGTGCAAAACAGAAGGTTGTCGATCTGGCAAAATATGTTGCGGCCTATGCGGGACCGATCCGCCTGCACGTTGTAAACTTTACGGATGTACAGCTTGCCATTTATGAGAAATGCCCACATGATGAGCTGACGATCATTATGCGCCGCTACATGATGCGGATCGCAGAAACGATCGCAAAAGAAACAGACTGCCTCGGACTAGTAACGGGCGAAAGCATCGGTCAGGTAGCTTCCCAGACGATGCAGAGTCTTGTTGCAACAAACGAAGTATGCGAGCTGCCTGTATACAGACCACTGATCGCATTTGATAAGCAGGATATCGTGGATATTTCCGAAAAGATCAACACTTACGAGACATCTATTCTGCCGTTTGAGGACTGCTGCACCATTTTTGTGGCAAAGCATCCTGTTACCAAGCCGAATGTAAAGGTGATCAGAGGGCATGAAAAGAATCTCGAAGGTACGGTAGAAGAGCTGGTCAAGACAGCGCTTGAAACAAGAGAGATCATAGAGATTGAATAGAAAAAGAAAAACGAGCAGCCTGGCTGCTCGTTTCAATCTTCTGTTTGAGGATCTCACAAAGTGAGATCAGATGCATTAAACTGTGTAGTTCTTTAAAACCTTCATAACATCTTCAGCATCGCCTTCTGCATGGATGTTTAAATCGATCGGCTTAGATAAATCCAAGCTGAAAATACCCATGATAGACTTTGCATCGATTACGTATCTTCCTGATACTAAATCAAAATCATAATCAAATTTTGTGATGTCGTTTACGAATGATTTTACTTTGTCAATTGAGTTTAATGAAATCTGTACTGTTTTCATTTGAATTACCTCCTTTTGTTTTAATACCTTCGCTTATTATACTAAAGAAAAGGGGATAAAAAGTCAATACGAAAACCATACAAAAAAAGTGAGGATAACAATGAAAAGTGTGGCATTACATAACCTGGGTTGTAAGGTCAATTCTTACGAACTTGACGTTATGCAGCAATATCTACAAAATGAAGGATATAAAATTGTCAATTTTAACCAAAAAGCGGATATTTATATTATCAATACGTGCACGGTAACAAACATAGCGGACCGGAAAAGCAGACAGATGCTGCATCGTGCCAAGAAGCAGAATCCGGATGCGATCGTTGTGGCAGTGGGCTGCTACGTGCAGACAAATGAGGCTGAGATCGAGAAGGATGACTGCATTGATCTGGCGATCGGAAATAACAGGAAAAATGAGTTGGTGGAGATCATAGAGGCTTATCTGGACAAGCGTCAAAGTCAGACGCCGGATGAGCAGACTACCGCATCATCGGGGAAGATGTCCGGTGTGGAACCGGACAAGACACTGGGTCACACTTCTGTGATCGATATCAATGCGGAAAATGAATATGAAGAGATGCAGCTTGTACATACTGCAGAGCACACCCGTGCTTATATCAAAATTCAGGACGGCTGCAATCAGTTCTGCAGCTATTGCGTGATCCCGTTTGCAAGAGGGCGTGTCCGTTCCAGAAAGCCGGAGCAGGTAGAGGAAGAGGTCAGAAGACTTGCAGAAGCCGGCTATCATGAGATTGTTCTGACAGGAATTCATTTAAGTTCCTATGGGCTGGACTTCCACGGCGAATCATACAATACGGCCGGCGGACAAGGTAATGAACAGGAACTTTTGCGGCTGATCGAGCGGATCCATGCGGTAGACGGCATTACCCGTATCCGTCTGGGATCGTTAGAACCCCGTGTGATCACAGAAGCATTTGCAGGCGCGCTTGCAGCACTGCCAAAGGTCTGCCCGCATTTCCACCTGTCACTCCAGAGTGGCTGCGACGGTGTGCTGAAACGGATGAACAGAAGATATACGACAGAGGAGTTTGCCCGGAGCGTGGAAATCCTGCGCCGGGTGTACGAGCATCCTGCGATCACGACGGATGTGATCACGGGATTCCCGGGAGAAACCGAGGAAGAGTTTGCACAGACAGTCTCTTATCTTGAAAAGATCCGGTTTTTCGAGATGCATGTCTTCCCTTATTCCAGAAGGGAAGGAACTGTAGCGGCTGATATGCTAGGACAGCTCACAGAAAAAGAAAAGAAGCAGCGCAGCAGTGTACTGCTTGCCATGACTGCAAGACATTCTAAGGAATACCGGGAATACTATATCGGAAAAGAGCAGGAAGTGCTGTTTGAGCAGTGCCATGAAATAGAAGGCAGACAGTATCTGACCGGGCATACACGCAACTATGTACGCGTGGCAGTTCCGGTGGAAGGAATCGATCCGGCAGAAATGACGAATCAGGAACGCATCTGCCGCCTGACAGGCTTTGCAGATGACGAGACCCTGCTCGGCATTTATTAAGAAAACAGGGAATTGTCAGTATCCCAGAATAATGCTATAATGTAATAAGCACAAAGAAAAACAAGCGACACCGAAGGTGGCATTTGTTTTTCTGTGCTTATTAACGAGCAAATATCCTGCGGAGCAGGATGAAGAGTGCGAAGCACGGATTTGCGAGTATGAAACAGGTAAAGAAAAACAAGCGACACCGAAGGTGGCATTTGTTTTTCTGTGCTTATTAACGAGCAAATATCCTGCGGAGCAGGATGAAGAGTGCGGTATAAAGTCTTTTCAGGGCATGGGGGCAACAGAAAAGACAGATCATGTAGAAATGTAGAAGGTGGGGTACCAATATGAAATACACAAAGGACGAGATCGCTGAGATTGATCGTGTAGCAAAAGAGACATCACAGGCAATCATGGAGCATTTCCCGAAGGATGCAGATTTCGAGATTGAAATGCCGCTTGAAACAACAAACAGTGAGAATGGCAATCTGCTTCTGCGTGTAGATGCCAATACATTTGAGATCAGCATTGGCGAAAATTCCTTTAATTTCATGAAAAAAGCAAGCCTGTCCGATTCGACCATGTCGACGAAACAGCAGGAAATTACAGATTTAAAATATAAGTTTTTAAAGAGCGTGCTTGTGATCGGTCTGCCGTCGTTAAATGCCAGACTGGAAAAACAGGTAAAAGACAGACAGGCAATGCACGATTATATTATGAAGATCGGTGTGAGCGTCGGTATTGCCGTACAGCAGGCAGGGGCAAAGACAGTAAGCCCGGCTGCGGCAGTTTCCCGTCAGCAGGTAGATTACTATATCAACCTGATCAAGGAGCAGCTTACAAGACTGGCATTCAGCTCAGAGATCAATCCGACTACGAGAGGCAGTATCGTGATCCACGGAGAAAGCGCAGACCGTACGATCCGTATTGATGAAACAGTTTACGATTCTCTGACAAACCAGCAGTCTGTGCATGAAATCTATTATTATCTCGATACAAAAGAGATCAAATATTACGAAAATGGCAAGCATAAAAATATCAGTGATCTGTTTATGTCGATCACTGCTTCCGAGAAATACAAAAAGATCTTCAATGAGGTCAATCTGCTGCTGAAAAAAGAAGTTGTGATTGATAAAGATGTGGAAAATTTTGTGCAGTCACAGAAGCCGGTAGAGAACGAATTTTTGAAGCCGGAAATGAATTCCTTTAAGCAGACACATATGGAGTAGGTTACATAATACTTGAAAAAACACAGAAAAAGGGTTACAATACCAAAAACAGACAGGGGCGTGATGAAATGCAGGATTTGGGAAATACACAATATTTTAAAGTGGAAGTAGAGCCGGAAACAGGTGTGAAGGTCGTTCTTTCTACAGTATACGAGGCTTTGAGCGAAAAAGGATACAATCCGGTAAATCAGATCGTCGGTTATATCATGTCGGGAGATCCTACTTATATCACAAGCCATAAGAATGCCAGAAGCCTGATCATGAAGGTGGAACGGGATGAACTGGTAGAGGAAATGCTCAGAGAGTACATTAAAACGAATCATTGGAAATAGTGAGGGTATACTATGCGTATTATGGGTTTGGATTTCGGATCAAAGACGGTGGGTGTTGCTGTAAGTGATCCGCTCGGACTGACAGCGCAGAGTCTGGAGATCGTTCGCAGAAAGTCTGAAAATAAACTGAGACAGACCTATGCCAGGATTGAAGAACTGGCAGCACAATATGAAGTGGAGAAATTTGTAGTAGGATTACCGAAGAATATGAATGCAACAGAAGGTGAGCGTGCAGAGAAGTCGCGTGCATTTGCAGATGCGCTTTTCCGCAGGACCGGGATCGAGGTGGTCATGTGGGACGAGAGGCTCACAACTGTAGCAGCGGACAGGACAATGATGGAAGCAGGAATCCGCAGGGAAGACCGTAAAGAATATGTGGATGCCATAGCAGCTTCTTATATATTACAAGGGTATCTGGATTATCTCCAGAACCGGAAAGCGTAGATGACAGAATGACAGATGGAAATAACCTGGAAAAGGTTGAATTCATACCGGATGTAGAGGGAGAAAAAGTACAGTTTTATGTGTTGGAGCGGACACGCCTTGGCGGTGTGGATTATCTGCTCGTGACAGATCAGCCGGATGGGGATGCACAGGCGCTGATCTTAAAGGACATTACAGAAAATGACGGGGACGAAAGCGTTTACCGTATTGTATCAGACGATAAAGAACTGGATGCAGTAGCAGCAGTTTTTGAAAATATGCTGGATGATATTGAATTCGTGGAAGACGAAGAAGAATAAGACCGGCAGACAAAATTTAAATTATTAATAAAACAAAGAGAGTACTTTGTACAATTCTATGGATGAAAGGCTTGCCGTTCCATGACCGGGAAAGACGAACTGGCAGCGTGTGTGCATAGTATTTTACCGGGAGACTTTCTTTGCGTTTCAAGAATGTGGAGGAAAAACAATTGAATAAGAAACAAACAGAAAGTCCGTCAAAGCTCAAGATCATACCGCTTGGAGGTCTGGAGCAGATCGGGCTGAATATTACTGCCTTTGAATATGAAGACAGTATTATTGTGGTGGACTGCGGTCTGGCATTTCCGGAGGATGATATGCTCGGAATCGATCTGGTTATCCCGGATGTAACGTATCTGAAGGAAAATGCGGATAAGGTAAAGGGCTTTATGATCACACATGGACATGAGGATCATATCGGCGCACTTCCTTATGTACTCAAGGAACTGCCTGTTCCGATCTATGCGACAAAGCTGACAATGGGTATCATTGAAAACAAGCTGACAGAGCATGGACTGGAAAAAGCAACAAAGCGTAAGGTTGTCAAATTCGGACAGCATATCAATCTGGGACAGTTCCGGGTAGAATTTATCAAGACAAACCACAGTATTGCGGATGCAGCAGCGCTTGCCATTTATTCACCGGCGGGAATTGTCGTGCATACAGGTGATTTTAAAGTGGATTATACACCGGTATTCGGGGATTCCATTGATCTGCAGCGTTTTGCGGAGCTTGGAAAGAAAGGTGTGCTGGCACTGATGTGTGACAGCACAAATGCGGAAAGACCGGGCTTTACCCCTTCTGAGAGAACGGTCGGTGTGACATTTGACAATATTTTCTCAGAGCATACCAATACAAGACTGATCATTGCAACATTTGCATCCAATGTGGATCGTGTGCAGCAGATCATCAATTCCGCTTATAAATACGGACGTAAGGTTGTTGTCGAAGGACGCAGCATGGTCAATATCATTGATACAGCCACAAAGCTGGGTTATATCAATATTCCGGATAATACGCTGATCGATATCGAACAGCTCAAAAATTACCCGGATGAAAAAACAGTCATTATCACAACGGGAAGCCAGGGTGAAAGTATGGCAGCTCTTTCCCGTATGGCATCCGGAATGCACCGAAAGATCTCGATCGGACCGCTTGATACGGTTATCTTCTCGTCAAATCCGATTCCGGGAAATGAAAAAGCGGTTTCCAAGGTGATCAACGAACTGTATGCCAAAGGTGCAGATGTTATATTTGAAGATGCGCATGTATCCGGACATGCCAGACAGGAAGAGATTAAACTAATCTATTCCCTGGTACAGCCGAGGTATTCCATTCCGGTACATGGTGAGTATCGCCATCTGAAAGCGCAGGCAAATCTGGTGCATAAGCTGGGCATGGATAAGGATAACATCTTTATTCTGCATTCAGGTGATGTGCTGGAGCTTTCGGAAGAAGCGGCAAAGGTGACCGGAAGGGTTCCGGTAGGTTCTATTTTCGTAGATGGTCTTGGTGTCGGTGATGTTGGTAATATTGTTATCCGCGACAGACAGCATCTGGCGGAAGACGGTATTCTGATCGTTGTCGTTGCGCTGGACTGCGAAAATAATGTCGTGGTTTCCGGTCCGGATATTGTTTCAAGAGGATTTGTCTATGTGAGAGAATCCGACGAGCTTCTGGACGGCGCAAGAGACATTGTGTCGGATGTACTGGATGACTGCATCGACAGAAACATCTCCGACTGGGGAAGAATGAAAAATGCAATGAAAGATTCGCTGAATGAATATTTCTGGAAGAAGACAAAACGTCGCCCGATGATCCTGCCTATTATCATGGAGGTGTAGGCTATGCTCGAAATACAGAAAGAACTGGATCAGTTTATTCTGACGATCAAAAACACGCAGGTATACAAAGAGTACCAACTGCAGAAAAGCAAGGTAAAAGAAAATCCGGATCTGAAAAGACAGCTGGATCAGTTCAGAATGAGAAATTATGAGCTGCAGACAAAGCATTGCGCGGATAATCTGTACGATGAAATGGACTGCTTCCAGAGAGAGTACGAGCAGTTCCGGGAAATCCCGCTGGTGCATGATTTTCTGGCAGCGGAGCTTGCGCTCTGCCGCCTGGTACAGGAAGTATCGGATGGTGTGATGCGCGCGGTAGCGGAGGATTTTGAATGATGTCAGGGGCAAAAAGTCAAAAACCACGATGTGCTTGCACAGGAGTGGTTTTATGACTTGTTGCCCCGCCCGGGCATGAGCATAAAAGTGGAGCGGAGCTTCGCGATATGCGAATGCCGGGCAGGATTGTGAGAGCGCACAGCATGGAACAATCCGTATGACATTATTGATACAGATAATATCGTGCATTGCAGATGCATGATACGGAGGAAGGAACTGTAATGAAAGCAAAGCAAGTGACCGGAGCGGTTTTTAATATGATATTCCGACTGGTGCTGTCCATCATCATTATACTGGTGGTATACAGACTTGCCATGTATTCCTATCATCTGGGTTATATGGTATTTGCGGATGTGGCAAAGGAAGCGGAGCCGGGCAGAGATATCACGATCGCCGTAGATACAGAGGATAGCACGATGGATGTTGCAAAGACGCTGGAAAACAGAGGGCTGATAGATGATGCAAGAGTATTTTTCCTGCAGGAAATGCTGTCAGAATACCGTGGTAAGATCCAGCCGGGCGTTTATACGCTCAATACATCTATGACGGCTGAAAAGATGCTGGCGGAAATGGCGGCAAACGCATCTTCCGATGACGAAGAGTCTGAAGATGCACAAACGACGGATACGGAAAATACGAATGCATCGGATGATGTCTCAGATGGCGTTTCAGATGCTGCGGAGGATACGCCGGCAGCAACAGATACGCAGTCTGCGGAGTCATACAGCGAGGATGTACAATGATAGTAGATCAGAGATATGTGGATTATATCAATTCACTGGAAAAGGAGCTTCCGCCATATCTGGAAGAATTGGAACAGTATGCACTTCAGACGGAAGTACCGATCATCCGAAAAGAGATGCAGAGCTTTTTGAAAACACTGCTTAAGATGAATAAACCGAAGCAGATCCTGGAGGTGGGAACTGCTATCGGTTTTTCTGCATTACTGATGAAGGAATTTATGCCGGCGGATGGGCAGATCACAACGATCGAGAAATATGAGAAAAGAATACCGGTCGCCAGAGCAAATTTTGAGGCGCACGGAGACGGAAGGATCACGCTTCTGGAAGGAGATGCCATGGAAATTCTGGCAGGACTTACCGGAAGCTACGACATGATCTTTATGGATGCGGCAAAAGGACAGTATATCCATTTTATGCCGGATGTGCTCAGGCTTCTGGCACCGGGCGGTGTGTTATTGTCTGATAATGTGCTGCAGGATGGGGATATCATCCAGTCCCGCTATGCGGTAGCAAGAAGAAACCGTACGATCCATACGAGAATGCGGGAATATTTATATGAACTGAAAAACAACGAAGCGCTTGTGACCTCTATCATACCACTCGGAGATGGGATTGCGCTTTCGGTAAAGAAGGATAAGTAAAATGAGAAAACCAGAATTATTGATTCCGGCAAGCAGTCTGGAAGTATTAAAAACAGCAGTTATATTTGGTGCGGATGCGGTATATATCGGCGGAGAGACATTTTCCCTGCGTGCAAAGGCGAAGAATTTCAGCCACGAAGATATGAAAGAAGGCATTGCATTTGCGCATGCCCATGGCGTCAGAGTACACGTAACGGCAAATATTCTGGCACATAATTACGATATGGAGCCTGCCAGAAACTATTTTCAGGAACTGGCAGAACTTGCACCGGATGCGATCATCGTGGCAGATCCGGGCATGATCATGCTGGCAAAAGAAAACTGCCCGGATATTGAGATCCATTTAAGCACACAGGCAAACAATACCAACTACATGACTTATCGTTTCTGGTACGGGCAGGGCGTAAAACGTGTGGTATCCGCAAGGGAATTATCTTTGAAGGAGATCAAAGAGATCCGGGAACAGATCCCTGAAGATATGGAGATCGAGAGTTTTATCCATGGTGCTATGTGTATTTCTTATTCCGGCAGATGCCTGCTCAGTAATTATTTTACAGGCAGGGATGCCAACCGCGGTGCCTGCACCCATCCTTGCAGATGGAAATATGCAGTAGTGGAAGAATCCAGACCGGGCGAGTATATGCCTGTTTATGAAAATGAAAGAGGCACTTATATTTTCAACTCCAAGGACCTTTGCATGATCGAGCATATCCCGGAAATGATCGATGCGGGAATCGACAGCTTTAAGATCGAGGGCAGAATGAAAACGGCTCTTTATGTGGCAACAGTTGCGAGAACATACCGGAAAGCGATCGATGCCTGCCTGGAATCAAAAGAAGCATACGAAGCGATCCTGCCATGGTGCAGGGAAGAAATTTCCAAATGTACCTATCGCCAGTTTACAACGGGATTTTATTTTGGCAGACCGGATGAAAATACACAGATCTACGACAGCAATACTTATGAGCAGGAGTATATTTATCTCGGTATCGTGGAAGATGCAGAAGCTGCACAGGAAAATGCGGGAAGTATCGTATCCATTACACAGCGTAATAAGTTCAGTGTCGGAGAGACGATCGAGATTATGAAGCCGGATGGCAGCAATGTACAGACGACCGTATTGTCTATTGTAAATGAAGAAGGACAGGAGCAGGAAAGTGCACCGCATCCGCAGCAGAAGCTCCGCGTTTTGCTTAGTGAGAAAGCTTCTCATTATGATCTTCTGCGCAAAAAAGCATGTGCAACAAGCTGATCCTGGTTGTGCAATATAGACATTTGGCGGCAAAAATTCTGCAAATGTTTTAGAAAATTCGACCAATTTTTGAAAAATAGAAAAATGGGTATTGAAATTTAAAAAAAATAAGAGTATCTTAATAGCAACGAAAGGAATCTTTCGAAAATAAGATAACTTGAACGATGATGTTCCAAACGGTAGTTTTGGAACATTTTTTTGTATCAGGGAAATTTGATATAAAGCACAAAAAGAACGTTATCAAGTATCTAATATAAAAAAGAAAGGGAGATATGAAATGAGCGGAGTTACAAATGTGGAAGAAATTTTCGGTAAAAACGTGTTCACACTTGGTAAGATGAAGGAACGTCTGCCAAAGGATGTGTACAAGGAAGTGAAAAAGGTCATGGATCAGGGCGGAGAGCTTTCCATGGCAGCAGCAAATGTTGTTGCAAAAGCAATGAAGGACTGGGCATGTGAAAATGGTGCAACACATTACACACATTGGTTCCAGCCACTGACAGGAATCACGGCAGAAAAGCATGATGCTTTCGTTTCACATCCGGATGAAGCCGGTAAGATGATCACAGAGTTTTCCGGAAAGGAACTGATCAAGGGCGAGCCTGATGCATCTTCATTCCCGTCAGGTGGTCTGAGAGCAACTTTCGAAGCAAGAGGTTATACAGCATGGGATATCACAAGCCCTGCATTCTTAAAAGAAGCTTCAACAGGCGTGATCCTCTGTATCCCGACAGCCTTCTGTTCTTATACAGGTGAGGCACTGGATAAAAAGACACCACTGCTGCGTTCCATGGAAGCTGTATCCAAACAGGCACTTCGTATCGTCCGTTTATTTGGAAATACAACAGCAACAAAAGTAACTGCATCCGTAGGACCGGAGCAGGAGTACTTCCTTGTTGACGAGAATCTGTATAAAAAGAGATCTGACCTGATGTTTGCAGGCAGAACCTTATTTGGCGCACCTGCTCCAAAAGGACAGGAAATGGAAGATCACTATTTCGGTGTTATCCGTGAACGTGTCGGCGCATACATGAAGGATCTGAATGAAGAACTTTGGAAATTAGGTGTTACGGCAAAAACACAGCATAATGAAGTAGCTCCTGCACAGCATGAGCTGGCTCCAATCTATGAAACAGCCAATATCGCAGTTGACCACAACCAGCTTGTTATGGAGACAATGAAACGTGTCGCTGTACAGCATGGCCTGAGATGTCTGCTGCATGAGAAACCATATGCAGGCGTCAATGGTTCCGGTAAGCATGACAACTGGTCCATTACAACAGATGACGGCATGAACTTACTTGAGCCGGGTGATACACCAAATGAAAATATCCAGTTCCTGCTTGTACTTGCCTGCATCATGAAAGCGGTTGACAAACATGCAGATCTGCTCCGCCAGTCCGCATCCGATGTCGGAAACGACCACAGACTTGGGGCAAACGAAGCACCGCCGGCAATCATTTCCATGTTCCTCGGTGAACAGCTTGAGGACGTAGTAAAACAGCTTGTAGAAACAGGTAATGCTGCTTCCTGCAAAGAGGGTGGTAAGCTGGAGACAGGTGTATCCACACTGCCTGATCTGGATAAAGATGCAACAGACCGTAACCGTACTTCGCCATTTGCCTTTACAGGTAATAAGTTTGAATTCCGTATGGTTGGTTCCGCTGATTCCATCGCCGGTCCGAATACAACACTGAATGCGATCGTAGCGGAAGCGTTCTGTGAAGCTGCTGACAGACTGGAAAAAGCAGAAGATTTTGAAACAGCAGTACATGATCTGATCAAAGAATACATGACAGAGCACCAGAGAATCATCTTCAATGGAAACGGCTATTCCGATGAGTGGGTAGTAGAAGCTGAGAAACGTGGACTTCCAAATATCAAATCCATGATCGAAGCTGCTTCTACACTGACAAGTGAGAAGGCAGTCGCACTGTTTGAGAAGTTCGGTATTTATACAAAGGCAGAACTGGAATCCCGTGAAGAGATCATTTATGAAACATATGCAAAGACAATCAATATTGAAGCACTGACCATGATCGATATGGCAGGCAAGCAGATCATCCCTGCAGTTGTGAAATATACAAAGACACTGGCAGACACCGCAAATGCCATCAAGGCAGCAGGCGGAGACGCAAGCGTACAGACAGAGCTTCTGGCTGATGTTTCCACAAAACTTGCAGCAATGCAGAAGGCACTCAATAAGCTGGTAGCTGACGAGAAAGAAGCAAGCGCTATGGAAGATGTAAAGGCACAGGCATTCTTCTACAAAGATACGATCAAGGCTACTATGGATGAGCTGAGAAAACCTGCTGATGAGCTGGAAATGATCGTTGACAAAGACGTATGGCCGATCCCGACCTACGGCGAGTTAATGTTCGAGGTATAGAATTCCTTTTGGATGTTATGAAATGAAGTGTATAAATGTGCGGAAACAGCTTGTTTCCGCGCATTTCCTTCTATAAAAAGAGGAAATAAAAAAATAATTAAAAAAATTTGAAAAAGTACTTGCATAATAAAAAAACATTTGCTATAATCAATTTCGTTGTGATGGGCTATCGCCAAACGGTAAGGCAACGGACTCTGACTCCGTCATTTCAAGGTTCGAATCCTTGTAGCCCAGCTTTTGGAAGCCCGGTTGAATTTCAACCGGGCTTTTTGTAGCCCAGAAGAAAACCAAGCACGAGCGAAGCGAGTATTTGGTTTTATCTGGGCGTACAACGAGAAAATCGAAGAGCACGAAGTGCGGCTGACGCGAAAGCGGCAGGGTTTTCGAGTATGTGTGAAAATCACGTGAAAAATGAAAGCAGCGAAGCTGCGACGCTACGAAGTAGCGGATTTTTCGAGTCTGGTAAGAACAAAACAAAATCTCGAGCGAAGCGAGGTAAACCAATGTATTCATTCAACAGCAGAGTGCGTTACAGTGAAGTAAATAAAGATGGCAGGCTGAAGCTTGTTTCGCTGCTGGATTATTTTCAGGACTGCTCTACGTTTCATTCCGAGGATGCGGGGATGGGAACGGAATACCTGGCAGGACAGGGACTGGCATGGGTACTGAATTTCTGGCAGATCGATGTCATGAGGTATCCGCAGCTTTGCGAACAGATCACGATCGAGACATGTCCCTATGCATTTAAAGGCTGTCTGGGCTTTCGTAATTTTGATATGCTTGATGAGCAGGGAAACAGGATCGCCGTTGCCAATACGCTCTGGACGCTTCTGAATCTGCAGTCCATGCGGCCGGCAAAGCCGACGGAAGAAATGCTGCAGGCTTACAGCATTTCTTCAAAGCTTCCAATGGAATATCTGTCACGGAAAATTCCGGTAGAAGGAGAGGGAGAGAGACAGGATGAGGTGCTTGTCCGGAAACATCATCTGGATACCAATTACCATATGAACAACGGACAGTATGTTGCTGTGGCGTCGGATCTTCTGCCTGAGAATTTTGAGGTGAACCGGTTGATGGTCAGCTATCATAAATCAGCGGTGCTGGGAGACATTCTGTATCCGGTCATTTACGGAAAAGGAACAGAGGAAGTGACTGTTGTATTGGAAACGGAAGAACACAGCCCTTATGCGATTGTAAAATTTAACGGAATACTGAGCAAACAGGAGAATCGGGTTCCGGTTGTGGGAAAGATATTGTAAGTTAAGAAGGAAAGCAGGCTAATATGATATTTGGAAAGAAACAGACACTTGTCATGATAAAAAGGGTTGAATTCGGTATTTATCTGGCAGAGACAATGAATGATACGGAAAATAAGGTGCTTTTACCGAAGAAACAGGTTCCGGCAGATATGGAGGTGGGAGATCCGATCGATGTGTTTTTATATAAAGATTCCAATGACCGCCCGATCGCGACGGTGAAGGAACCAAAACTGACACTTGGACAGACGGCAAGACTGCGTGTCGTATCTGTCGGAAAGGTCGGAGCCTTTCTGGACTGGGGGCTGGAAAAGGATCTGTTTCTGCCATATAGAGAGCAGACCACACAGGTAAAAGCAGGCGACGAAGTAATCGCTGCCCTGTATCTGGATAAGAGTGAACGCCTCTGTGCAACTATGAAGGTGTATCCTTATCTGCAAAAAGAAAGTCCCTATCAGAAAGATGATGTTGTGACCGGTATGGTATATGAGATCAGTCATAATTTCGGGGCGTTCGTAGCGGTGGATGACAAGTATTCCGCGCTGATCCCGAAAAAAGAACTGTACGGAGAACTTCATGTGCTTCAGCAGATCAGCGCGCGCGTGACCGGTGTGAAGGAAGACGGTAAGCTGGATCTTGGGATCCGGCAGAAGGCACATCTGCAGATGAGTGAGGATGCGGATAAAGTACTGTCTCTTTTGCGGGAAAAGAAGGGTTTTTTACCGTTGCATGATAAATCCTCTCCGGAACAGATCCGGGAAACGATCGGTATGAGTAAAAATGAATTTAAGCGTGCGATCGGACATCTTTATAAAGAACATCTGATCATGCTGGAAAGTGACGGAATCCGGTTAAAGAAGTAAAAGAATACTTTTCTTTTGGCAAAATATAGATTATACTGAGACTGTAAAATGTACATGAATATTTAAAAAAAGGAGAATGAAAAATGAAGATCCAGAATATTACAAACATTGAAAAATTTTTTGAAGTAGTTGACAGCTGTGAAGGCAAGGTTGAGCTTGTAACGGGAGAAGGCGACAGACTGAATTTGAAATCAAAGCTTTCCCAGTACGTTTCCATGGCAAAGCTTTTTTCTGACGGTACGATTTCAGAGCTGGAGCTGCTGGCATATGAGCCGGAAGATATCAATAAGTTAGTAAACTTCATGATGAACAACTAAGAGCCGCATGAATCCGAAAAAGGTTAATTGGCTGTTTTTGACAACATTGCTTGTGGAAGCGGCGGTCATGGCGTTTATGTATCTGTGCAGTGATATTTCACTGGGAATTATAGAAAGTCTTCTGCTCAGTCAGTTGATCGTACTGGTTCCGGCTGTCTTGTTCCTGTTTGGGACAAGGACGGATCCTGGCAGGCTGATCGCCCATAACAGACCGAAATTTACCACGACGCTTCTGGTCGTGGTATTTACCTTTCTGTGTATGCCAGCGATCATAGCGGTAAATGCATTTTCCATGCTGTTTGTGGATAATGAGGTCGCCGGGCTGCAAAGCTATATGTTGTCAGTACCGTGGTGGCAGATTCTGCTTATGGTCGGTATTATAGGACCGGTCAGTGAAGAATTTGTGTTCCGGGGCGTCATCTATCATGGATATAAGACAAGCCAGAGGTTTGTCGGTTCCATGCTGTTATCGGCGCTTTTATTTGGACTTACCCACTTGAATTTCAACCAGATGAGCTATGCGGTATTGGTGGGTATAGTCAGTGTACTGCTGTTAGAGGGCAGCGGCAGTATCTTTTACAGTATGCTGTTCCATATCTGCATTAATACGACAAATGTTGTGCAGATGCTGGTGCAGAAGGCACAGGGCACTATCATGAGTCAGGAAGAGAGCATGGCATATATTGAGCGGACGATGCAGATGCCTTATAAACAGGCGTTGGCGGTTTCTGTATCGGTCTACGCGGTGATCGCTGCAGGCGCGGCGGCACTTGCAGGCTGTCTGCTTTACCTGATCGTGAAAAAAGAAAACAGAGTGCAGCATATGCAGCAGCTGCTGCATGGAAATACGGGAGAGAAAAGGACAAAACTGATTTCTGTTCCGCTGGTCATTTCTGTTGTGCTTTGCCTGCTATATATGACAGCAGATGTATTTTGGGGTTAAAGGTGAAACTAATATGAGAAAAATGCAGGTATTGGGCATAGAACTGCAGGATCATACCGTGCGTGAGGCAATGAAAAAAACGGATGCCTTTCTGCGGGACGGAAAAGTCAGTACGATTGCCTATATTACAATGCGGGGTCTGATGGAAGCGGAAGAATCGCAGGAAAGACAGGACTTCTTAAGAGAGCTTGATCTGACTGTTCCGGCAGACAGCGATATTTTGCGTGCGGCCGGCATTGCAACGCGAAACAGAGTGAGAGAAGTAGATAACGATGAGTTTCTGACGGAATTTCTGCGGAAGATTGTCAGAGGCAGACAGACGGTATATTTGTTGACAAGTACACAGGGGCAGCTGCAGCTGCTTCGGGATGGTCTTCTCAGTTATCAGGAGAATCTGCGGATCATAGGAAGCTATTCTCTGGATGAGCTGGAGCAGGATGACGATTATCTGGTAAATGAGATCAATGTAGAGACACCGAATGTACTCATCACGAATATTTCATCCCCACAGCGAGAGGCTTTTTTTGAAGCAAACCAGATGAAACTGAATGTGGAAGTCTGGCTGATGCTGAAGGATGAGGTAGTCCACAGCAACAAACATAAAGGATTGTTTTGGATATTACATGACAGAGTTGTCCGTAAGCTCTTTAAACACAAAGTAGTACAGTACTTAAATCATGAAAAAGAATTATAAGGCTTCGGGAGGGAAAGCAGATGCATTTCTTCCGGAGTCTTTTGTTTTTTGCCGGGCGACGAGAAAAATGCACGCATTTATGCGGTGCATTTGACGACCGTTGATCAGAGCGGGATTTGCAGAGCGCATCCTGTTTTTACGTGACAGAATTTGTGAAATGAAAAGGTAAAAAATGCATAAAAAAATAGGGGAAATTGGTGGATTTTTTTGTGGATATATATTAAAATAAAAAAAGCAATATGCAAAAGGCTATTGAGAAGGTATCTATCTTTGTGAAAAATGTATAACTATCCGACGGGGATAGGTGGGAAAAGGAGCGGGGCTATGATTTCAAATCAAATTCTGCAGAATACGTTAGACGGATTAAAAGCAATTTCACGTGTTGATTTTGCAGTCATTGATACAGACGGAAAGACGATTGTTTCCACAACGGAAAATGAGCTGGAATATCCGGTGGCAGTGGTTGATTTTGTAAAATCACCGGCGGACAGCCAGGAGGTTTCCAAATACCAGTTCTTTAAGATTTATGATGAACAGGTTGCAGAATATGTGCTGGTCGCTATCGGCTCCGGAGAGGATGTCTATATGATCGGTAAAATGGCAACATTTCAGATCCAGAATCTGATGGTTGCATATAAAGAGCGGTTTGATAAGGACAACTTTATCAAAAACCTGCTTCTGGACAACCTGCTTCTGGTAGATATTTACAGCCGGTCCAAAAAGCTGCGTATTAAGATGGAAGCACCGCGTACCGTAATGATCATTGAAGCGGGCGAGGGAAAAGATGCCAATTCTGTGGAAGTGATCAGAGAATGTCTGGGCAACGGAAACCGCGATTTCATTACCGCTGTGGATGAAAACAGCGTGATCGTTGTCAAAGAGATATTGGAAGAAGTGCCAAAGGCAGAGCTGGAGCGTGTGGCAAAGAGCATCATTACGACGCTGGAGAAAGAAGGGGCGTCTGATGTACATATCGCATACGGCAGCATTGTCGGAGAACTGAAGGAAGTCAGCCGTTCTTACAAGGAGGCCAAGATGGCACTGGATGTTGGCAAGATCTTTTTCGGTGAAAGAGAGATCATGGCATACAGCGAGCTTGGTATAGGGCGTCTGATTTATCAGCTTCCGATTCCGTTGTGCAAGATGTTCATCCGCGAGATCTTTGGTAATAAGAGCCCGGATGATTTTGATGAAGAAACCGTTGTGACGATCAATAAGTTCTTTGAAAACAGTCTGAATGTTTCGGAGACCTCAAGACAGCTGTTTATCCACCGTAACACGCTGGTGTACAGACTGGATAAGCTGCAGAAGTCAACAGGACTGGATCTGCGTGTTTTTGAGGACGCGATCACTTTTAAGATTGCCATGATGGTTGTCAAATATATGAAATATATGGAAACATTTGAGTATTGATAAACGAGGAGAGAGTCTCATGATTACACTGGAAAATGTAAGTAAAGCATATTCGACAGGAGCACCGGCACTGAATAATGTCAGCCTGAAGATTGAAGCGGGAGAATTTGTTTTTGTCGTAGGAGACAGCGGTTCCGGTAAATCAACACTGATCAAGCTGCTTTTGCGGGAACTGCTTCCGACTTCCGGGAAAATAATGGTAAATGACATTGATGTGGCAAGCCTGCGTCATAAACAGATTCCGAAATACCGCAGAAAGCTTGGCGTGGTATTTCAGGATTTCCGTCTTCTGAAAGATAGAAATGTATATGAAAATGTGGCGTTTGCACAGCGTATTGTGCAGACACCGTCTAAGGAAATCAAAAAAAATGTTCCGTCCATTCTTTCGACAGTAGGACTGGCGGGCAAATATAAGGCAAGGCCGAAGCAACTGTCCGGTGGTGAGCAGCAGCGTGTTGCACTGGCAAGAGCTCTTGTGAATAATCCACCGATCCTTCTGGCAGATGAGCCGACCGGAAATCTGGATCCGAAAAACTCATGGGAAATCATGAAGCTTCTGGAAGAGATCAATGAGAGAGGCACAACGGTTCTGGTTGTAACGCACAACCGGGAAATCGTAAACGCAATGAAGAAACGTGTTATTACAATGAACAAAGGCGTTATTGTGAATGACGAGAAGGAAGGTACATACATCGATGAGATTTAGTACATTAATCTATACAATAAAGCAGGGTATTGTTAATATATTCCGTAATAAATGGTATTCACTTGCCTCTATGGCAACGATCAGCGCGTGTTTGTTCATGTTCGGCATTTTTTATTCGCTTGTGGCAAACTTCCAGTACATTGTAAAGGAAGCGCAGGACGGCGTTGCGGTTACGGTATTTTTTGAGGAAGGGATCAGTGATGAGAGGATCGCAGAGATCGGATCGCTGATTGAAAAAAGAGCAGAAGTATCCCATGTTAATTTTGTATCGGCAGATGCAGCATGGGAAAGCTTCAAGGATGATTATCTCGGAGAATATGCAGATGGCTTCGGGGATGACAATCCATTGCCGAATTCGGCAAACTATGAGGTGTATCTGAATGATGTATCCATGCAGGATTCCCTGGTCACTTATGTGGAATCTCTTGATGGTGTCAGGAGGGTTAACCGTTCTGAGGTAACAGCCAATACCCTTTCCGGTATGAATAAACTGATCGGTTATGCATCGGCTGGTATTATCGCTATCCTGCTTGCCGTATCCATTTTCCTGATCAGCAATACGGTTACGATCGGTATTTCTGTCCGCAAGGAGGAAATTAATATCATGAAATATATAGGAGCGACGGACTTTTTTGTCAGAGCGCCGTTTGTGATCGAAGGTATTTTGATCGGTCTTGCGGGATCTGTTCTGCCGCTTGCTATCATTTATGTGATCTATAATAATGTGATCGCATATGTATCAACCAGATTCTCCATGCTGTCACAGCTTCTGAAATTCCTGACGGTAGATCAGGTATTTCAGGTGCTGATGCCAATTTCGCTGATCATCGGTATCGGTATCGGTTTCTTTGGCAGTTTTTCAACAGTACGAAAGCATATCCGGGTATGATGCAGGTTTAATACAGGATAGGAAAAGGTAAGGTATTTAGGAAATGGTAAGAAAAAAAGGTGTAATTGGGGCAATTATGGCAGCGGTTTTGCTCATTGGTGTAACAGGAACTGCTTTTGCGGCGCCGGAATCGGCAGACAGTCTGGATGATGCGATCAATAAAGGAACGGATGCACTTTCGGATGCACAGGATGAAAAGAAACAGCTGCAGTCCAATCTGAGTGCGGCGCAGGCAATGAAAAAGGAACTGGAAAATGCCAAGACCGCACTGACCGGTGATGTAGTGGAGCTGGATTCCCAGATGAGTGAAGTTTCCAACGATCTGTTAGAGGTACAGAACCTTCTGGACACAAAGGAAGCGGAGCTGGAAAAGACAACAAAGGAACTTGCACAGGCAAAGATCGATGTGGAAAAACAGTATGAGGACATGAAGCTCCGCATTAAGTTTATGTATGAAAACGGTACGATGTCTTATATCCAGATCCTGCTCAGCAGTGGCAGCTTCAGTGAACTTTTGAATAAAGCAGAATATATTGAGCAGGTATCTGAATATGATAGAAATATGCTTCAGACATATCAGGATAACCGTGATAAGATCACAAGGCTGGAAAAGGACCTGAAGGACCAGAAAGAAGTACTGGAACAGGTTAAGGGTGATGTGGAAGCGAAGCAGACGGAGATGGCAGGCCTGATCTCAGATAAGCAGTCGGAGATCGAAGGCTATGAAAATGATATCCAGAATAAAGAAGAAGCGATCAAAGAATATGAAGCTATGATTGCAGAGCAGGATTCCACCATCAAGGCACTGGAGGCTTCTGTGGCTGCGGCGAAGGCAAAACGGGCGCAGATGACGGTATCTGACAACAGTACAAATGCCGCAGACCAGCCGCATTACGGCGGTGGAGCGTTTGTATGGCCGGCTCCATCTTATACAAGAATATCAGACGACTATGGATACAGGACACATCCGATTCTGGGTATACAGCAGTTTCACAGTGGTGTGGATATGGCGGCACCGAGTGGTTCTTCCATTCTGGCGGCAGCGGATGGAACCGTTGTTGCAGCTACTTATAATGCAACAATGGGTAATTATGTGATGATCGATCATGGAAACGGACTTTATACGATTTATATGCATGCATCTGCCCTTTATGTATCGAGCGGACAGTCTGTCAGTGCAGGCAGTACGATCGCTGCGGTCGGTTCAACGGGACGAAGCACAGGTGCGCATCTGCACTTCAGCGTCCGCCAGAACGGAAGCTACGTCAGCCCATGGAACTACTTGTAAACCTGCAGAGCCGTGTAACCGCATCGGATTTCTGAGGAGCAAGCTTGCTTGCGGAGCAGAAAATCGATGCGGTTATGGGGCGAGCAGCCCACATGAGCAAAAGGAGCCGCGAAGCGGCGAGTTTGCGAATGAGGCTCTGCAGGAGAAGAAAGACGGCGAGCAGCCCGCATGAGCAAAAGGAGCCGCGAAGCGGTGAGTTTGCGAATGAGGCTCTGCAGGAGAAGAAAGATGGCGAGCAGCCCACATGAGCAAAAGGAGCCGCGGAGCGGCGAGTTTGCGAATGAGGCTCTGCAGGAGAAGAAAGACGGCGAGCAGCCCGCATGAGCAAAAGGAGCCGCGAAGCGGTGAGTTTGCGAATGAGGCTCTGCAGGAGAAGAAAGACGGCGAGCAGCCCACATGAAATAGTGAATCAAGGGAAGGGAAATCAAATTGGAAGAGAATAGGCAGGAAGTAGAAAACGAACAGAATACAGAATCAGATCAGGAAGTTCTGGAGCGGATCGAGAAAAAGAGGCGTCGGACAGCCCGCTATAACTTTTTTGCGCTGGGTGTTCTGGTAGGGCTTCTGGTCGCTTTTTTACTGACTGTTGTACTTGTGGGTGGAGGTATTCTGAATCCGGGTGCACAGCTGGCGGCAGGATCGGTGTCAAAGACGGATGATGCGGTTCTGACAAATGAAGTAAAAAATAAGATCGGACTTCTCGAAGACAGTATTCATGAATATTATCTGGGGGATACGACAAACGAGGATCTGGAGACAGGGATTTATAAGGGTATGGTCGATGCGCTCGGTGATCCGTATTCCGAATATTATACACCGGATGAGCTCAATACCCTGCGGGAAAGCACAGAGGGCATTTACTATGGTATCGGTGCTTATATCGGTATTGACGGAGAGGCGGAATATTGTAAGATCACAAGTGTGATACCGGACACCCCGGCTGAAGCAGCAGGGCTGCAGGCGGAGGATATCATTGTAGAGGTAGATGGCACAAGCACAAAAGGCATGACAACAACAGATGTGGTTGCACTCATCAAAGGCGAGGAAAATACAGATGTAACGCTGACGGTCTACCGTAAGGGTGAAACAGATTATCTGGATATTACCGTGACACGTAAAAAGGTGGAAGCACCGACTGTCAGCTATAAGATGCTGGATAGCAATATTGCGTATATTCAGATCGCACAATTTGAGGATGTGACCGGAGACCAGTTTACAGAGCAGATCGCAAAGGCAAGAGAAGATGGCATGAAAGCATTGATTCTTGATCTTCGTAATAATCCGGGTGGAACACTGACAAGTGTCATTGAGGTGGCGAGACAGCTTCTGCCGAAAGGCCTGATCGTGTATACGGAGGATAAGAATGGAGAACGGGATGAATATAAATGTGACGGTTCTCACGAGCTGGAAGTACCGCTGGTAGTGCTGGTCAATGAAAACAGTGCATCCGCATCCGAGATCCTTTCCGGTGCGATCAAGGATTATGGTATTGGCACGCTGCTTGGTACAACAACCTTTGGAAAAGGAATTGTACAGAAGGTATTCGGCATCACGGACGGTTCCGCTGTGAAACTGACGATCAGCCATTATTATACACCGAACGGAAATGATATCCATGGCGTAGGTATTGAGCCGGATGAAACACTGGATCTGGATGTAGACCAGTATCTGAAGGACGGTACGGACAATCAGCTTGAGCGTGCAACGGAGATACTTGAGGGAGAGATAGCGAAATGAAACAGGCATATCTGATAACCGCATATAAGAATTTTGATGAACTGTATGAGCTTGCGGAAATATTGTCAAAGACAGCATATGTATTCATTCATGTGGATGAGAAAAGCCGTGAGATCACAGATGCGGATGTGGAGAAGCTGAATCGGCTTCCGGGCTGCGAAGCGATCCGGGAATACCGCATTGTATGGGGCGGTTTTGCACATGTGCAGGCGATCGTAAAGCTGATCGCAATGGCACTTTCCAAAGAAGATGTTTCTTATATGCATCTTTTGACCGGCGAAGATTTTCCGCTTCTGACGCCGGAGCAGCTGGATGAAAAGTTCCTTGCATCCGACCAGATCTATATGGACTATCTGACACCGGAACAGCTTCCGGAAACGGTAACGAAGCGATATCAGTATTATAACTGGTTTACGGATCAGAATGTAAAAAATAAAGTGTTATGGCAGTTGCAGAATATGACGGTAAAGGTACAGAAAAAGGCAGGTATCTGTCGAAAAGGAATCGGATCTTTTACCAAGATCTATAAAGGACTTGTCTATGTATCCATGCCAAGAGAAGCAGCAGCTTATGTCGTTTCTTTCGTGGCAAAGCACGGAGAATTCTGGGATGATCTTGCGGTATGTCAGGTACCGGAGGAGTTCTTCTTCCAGACGATATTTATGAATGATAAAAACTGGCGGGAGCATGTGGTAAACAAACAGCTCCGCTATATGGACTGGACAAAGGGAGACGGTTCCAGCCCGGCATATCTGACACTGGAGGACTATGATAAGGTAAAAGCCAGCGGCTGTGCATTTGCCCGGAAATTCCATCCGAAGCAGTCTGAAATCCTCCGGGATAGACTTCGTGAGGATCTTGGGATCGAGTCTTAAGCAGTGATCATTGGAGGCGTTGTGGCACTGACAGTGCTGCTCTGAGCATCGGTCTGAAATTACAGAAAAACGAACAAACGTTTGTATAAAATCTATACAAATTTCAAAAACTGTGATATAGTACAAGAAGATTTTGTACCATATCACAGTTTTTTGTTATGGCGACGAGGAAAATACACGCATTTATGCGGTGCATTTGACGACCGCTAATCAGAGCGAGATTCGCAGAGCGTATCTCGTCTCTGTTCAGAGAACAAACAGGAGATAGATAGATGGATCAATTCGTCTTACATTCAAAATATCAGCCGACCGGAGATCAGCCGCAGGCGATCGAGGAACTGGTAAATGGGTTCCGGGAAGGTAACCAGTTTGAGACACTTCTTGGTGTGACGGGCTCCGGAAAAACGTTTACCATGGCTAACATTATCGCGGCGCTCAATAAACCGACGCTTGTGATTGCCCACAATAAGACGCTGGCAGGACAGTTATATGGAGAGTTTAAGGAGTTCTTCCCAGAAAATGCGGTAGAATACTTTGTTTCTTATTATGATTACTATCAGCCGGAGGCTTATGTGCCACAGACGGACACTTATATTGAAAAGGATTCGGCAATCAATGATGAGATCGATAAGCTGCGCCTTTCGGCGACTGCCTCTCTGACGGAGCGGAGGGATGTTGTTGTTGTGGCATCCGTATCGTGTATTTACGGTATCGGTAGTCCGGACGACTATATGAACATGATGGTATCTCTGCGCCCGGGCATGATCAAGGATAGGGATGACGTGATCCGCGAACTGATCGATATCCAGTACGACCGCAATGATCTGGATCTTGACCGCGGCTGTTTCCGCGTGCGCGGGGATGTGCTGGAGGTAAATCCGGCGCAGGGCAGTGACTATATTCTGCGGATTGAATTTTTCGGCGATGAGATCGACCGTATTACAGAGGTAGATCCACTGACCGGCGCAGTGCATGCACAGATGGAGCATATTTCTATTTTCCCGGCTTCCCATTATGTAGTACCGCGTGAGAAAATATTGCATGCGTGTGGAGAGATCGAGAAAGAACTGGAACAGCAGGTGAAATTTTTCAAGGGTGAGGACAAACTCTTAGAGGCACAGCGTATTGCGGAACGGACGAATTTTGATATAGAAATGCTGATGGAGACAGGCTTCTGCTCCGGTATAGAGAATTATTCCCGTCATATGAACGGGCTGGCAGCGGGCGAGACACCGATGACACTGATGGATTATTTTAAGGATGATTATCTGATCATCATTGATGAGTCGCATATGACGGTTCCGCAGATCCGTGCCATGTATCACGGCGACCAGTCCAGAAAGCATACACTGGTTGATTATGGCTTCCGTCTGCCGTCAGCACTGGACAACCGACCGCTGAATTTTGAGGAGTTTGAATCGAAGATCGATCAGCTTTTATTTGTTTCTGCGACGCCGGGAGAATATGAGGAACAGCACGAGCTGCTGCGGACAGAGCAGATCATAAGACCGACCGGGCTTCTGGATCCGAAGGTGGATGTGCGCCCGATTGAAGGACAGATCGATGATCTGATCTCGGAGATCAAAAAGGAAACGGAAAAGAAAAATAAAGTACTTGTCACAACGCTGACAAAGCGGATGGCGGAAGATCTGACAGATTATATGAAGGAAGTGGGCGTCCGCGTGAAATATCTGCATTCCGATATTGATACGATGGAACGTGCAGAGATCATCCGTGATATGCGTCTGGATGTGTTTGACGTTCTGGTCGGTATCAACTTGCTGCGGGAAGGCCTGGATATCCCGGAAATTTCTCTGGTGGCGATCCTGGATGCGGATAAAGAAGGCTTTCTGCGTTCGCGTACTTCTCTGGTACAGACGATTGGACGTGCTGCAAGAAATGCGGAAGGACACGTGATCATGTATGCGGATGTCATTACGGACTCTATGCGGGAAGCAATCGATGAGACGAACCGCAGACGCGAGATCCAGGATGCCTATAATAAGGCGCATGGTATCGTTCCGAAAACAATTAAGAAAGATGTCCGCGATCTGATCAGTGTGACTCGTGTGATCGACAGCAAGGATACACGCATGGAAAAAGATATGGAATCCATGAATGCGGACGAGCTGAAAAAAGAGATCGCCGATGTGACAAAACAGATGAAGAAAGCGGCTGCGGATCTGAATTTCGAGCTGGCAGCACAGCTGCGTGACAGGATGGTAGAACTGAAGAAACACCTGCACGAGGTGGAGGACTAAAATGGTATTTTCGACAATAGTGTTTTTATGCATGTTTTTGCCGATCACGATAATTTTATATTATGTCATGCCCAAGGCACTGAAAAATTATTTTCTGCTGGCAGCAAGCCTGTTTTTCTATGCGTGGGGAGAACCGAAGTATTTGCTTGTAATGCTTTTTTCCATTTTTTGCAATTATCTGTTTGGCATATGGCTGTTCAGGCTGGGCAGCAGACATATGCCGTCCGGTATGGATGCAGGAATGGTGGAAAATGCGGGCACAGACGGATATGGCACAGACAGGAGACGGAAAAAAGCGAGGCTTGTTGTTACACTTGCAGTCATTGTCAATATCGGTATTTTATTTGTTTTTAAATATATGACCTTTGCGATGGAAAACTTGCAAAAACTGATCCCGTCGCTGCCTGTATGGCAGATCGCATTGCCGATCGGTATTTCCTTTTACACGTTTCAGGGATTGTCCTATGTCATTGATGTGTATAGGGACGGCGGGAAAAGCGTGCAGAAGAATCCGTGTAAGCTGGCATTGTATATTTCTATGTTTCCACAGCTTATTGCAGGACCGATCGTGCGCTACAAGGATATTGCACTGCAGCTTGATACAAGAACACACAGCGCAGAAAAATTTGCAGATGGTGTAACAAGATTTGTGACAGGTCTGGCAAAGAAGGCAATCCTTGCCAATATGACGGGAGCACTGGCAGATTCTATCATGCAGGGTGATTTTTCGGTGATGAGCGCATCGGTTGCATGGCTCGGTGCGATTGCATATACGCTGCAGATCTATCTTGATTTTTCCGGTTATTCCGATATGGCGATCGGACTTGGCAAAATGTTTGGGTTTACCTTTCTGGAGAACTTTGACCATCCTTATATCGCAACATCGGTACGCGAATTCTGGAGACGCTGGCATATGTCATTGTCCGGCTGGTTCCGGGATTATCTGTATATTCCGCTGGGCGGAAGCAGATCCGGTAATGTGTATCTGAATCTGCTGCTTGTTTTTCTGGCAACGGGAATCTGGCACGGTGCTGCATGGGGATTTCTGCTCTGGGGCTTATGGCATGGCTTTTTTGTGCTGCTGGAACGTTTTTGGGTTAATCACGGAAAGCAGAAAGTCAGGAGCGGAATTGCAGCGAAAGCGTTTGGCTGGCTCTATACCATGCTTGTGGTGGTGATCGGCTGGGTATTGTTCAGCCTTGTGCAGCTGGATCAGGTGCTGACGTATCTGGGCATTATGTTCGGTAAGAATGCAGGCGGATTTCATGCCTATGGGCTCAGGTATTATCTGAGTAACCAGACGATCTTCTATCTGATCGTGTCTGTATTGGTCTGCATTCCGTGGAAGTGGAAAAAGCCGGAGGGACTTGTATTTGATGTATTACAAAAGATACTGATTCTGGGACTGCTTGTACTGTGCTTTGTATTTATTATCAACAGTTCCTATAACCCATTTATTTATTTTCGATTTTAAACGGTCAAGAAACACAACAGAGGATAGAAAGTAAGCTATGAACAACTCGAAAACAGAAAAAATGGTCAATTTCATATTTGTGCTTGTATTTGTCGGTATGATCTTTCTGCCGTTCTGCCTTCTGGATACGACGGAGATCATTGATTCCTCGCTGGAAAACCGCAGGATGACAATGTGGCCGGGCTGGCATTTTAATCAGGAGATCAATGCATGGTACGGACATTATGTGGAAGATCGTGTGGCGTTCCGGGAAACAGCAGTCCGTTTTTATATGGACGCGACCTATGCGGTGTTTGGAGAATTTTCGGAAGATCTGCATATGTACGGAAAGGATGGAGAGGTTTTCCCGGCAGACGACGGATATATCCGGGCATACCAGCACCTGGCGACGGATGAAGAACTGATCGATTCTCTTGTGACATATCTGGATCGGACGAATCAATATCTGGAAAAACAGGGCGTTCCATTTGTTTTTCTGGCAGGTCTGGATAAAAAAACAGTGTACGGAGAAGAAATGCCGGATTATATCCGTGTGGATACAACGAAGGAAAGTATTATGGAAATGCTGGCACGGAAGCTGACAGAAAAACAGGTGCCTTATGTGATCCCGGTACAGGAGCTGCGGGATGCAAAGCAGGTAGAACGTGTCTACAACCAGAAGTATGACAGTGCACACTGGAATGCGAGAGGTGCGATGATCGGACTTCGGCTTCTGAATGAAAAAGTGCGGGAAATGGATCCGGATGTCCCACTTCTGACAGAAGATGTCTTTACAGCATCCTCTGAGGAAAAAACACTGGAATTTATATCGCTTCCGATCACGGAACAGGTTCCGGTCTACATGTTAAAATCGGAATACGGTGACAGCATTCTGGCGGACGGAAGTCTTTTGGATGTACTGCCGCATGTGGCGGGAACAGGCATCCAGCATTATCTGAATGAAAATGCCTTGTCCGATAAAACGATACTGATCCTGCAGGACAGCTTCCTGGATGGAAAACAGGATTTCTTTGCATACCGGTATCGGAATGTTTATATGATCTCCAGACAGAATTATGAATCCATGCAGTATTATGTGGAAACACTAAAACCGGATGTGGTTGTTTTTGAAAATGCGGAACGGGCATTTGTAGATGATCTGTATGCGTATACAAATCTTGCAAATGTTACCTATGAGTAACGAATGATAGAATGAAAAGGTGAAAGAAATGAATAAAGAACAGGAATTTATTAAGATCAGGGGTGCAAAAGAGCATAATCTGAAAAATATTGATGTGGATATCCCGCGAAATAAAATGGTCGTGCTGACCGGACTTTCCGGATCCGGAAAATCCTCTTTGGCATTTGATACAATCTACGCAGAGGGACAGAGACGATATATGGAATCCCTTTCTTCTTATGCCAGACAGTTTCTCGGACAGATGGAAAAACCGGATGTGGAGCGGATCGATGGATTGTCCCCGGCTATCTCTATTGACCAGAAATCCACAAACAGAAACCCGCGTTCTACAGTCGGAACCGTGACAGAAATCTATGACTATTTCAGGCTGCTGTATGCCCGCGTCGGTATTCCACACTGTCCGAAATGTGGAAAAGAGATTGCAAAGCAGACAGTTGATCAGATGGTCGATCAGATCATGGAATTGCCTGAACGAACAAAAATCCAGATCATGGCACCAATTGTCAGAGGCAGAAAAGGCGAGCATGTGAAGGTGCTCGAACGTGCAAAGCGGAGCGGTTATGTGCGTGTCCGTGTGGATGGAAATCTGTACGAGCTTTCAGAAGAAATCAAGCTCGATAAAAATATCAAGCATACGATCGAGATCGTTGTGGATCGTCTGATCGTCAGGGAAGGAATTGAGAAGCGTCTGACGGATTCTGTCGAAAATGCACTGAATCTGGCAGACGGTCTGCTTGTAGTAGATACAGGTGACGGAAATGCCATGAATTTCAGTCAGAGTTTTTCCTGCCCGGACTGTGGGATCAGTATCGACGAGATCGAGCCGAGGAGCTTCTCCTTTAACAATCCGTTTGGTGCCTGCCCGGACTGCTTCGGACTGGGCTATAAGATGGAATTTGCACCGGAGCTGATGATCCCTGATGAAACGCTTTCCATCAATGCCGGGGCGATCGTTGTGATGGGATGGCAGTCCTGCAACCAGAAGGGCAGTTTTACCAACGCTGTGTTACATGCGCTTGCAGAAAGGTATGGCTTTGATCTGGATACTCCGTTCTGCGACTATCCGGAAAAGATCAGATCTATCCTGCTGCACGGAACAGATGGCGAAAAGGTAGACGTTTATTACGAAGGGCAGCGCGGAAAGGGTGTATATCCGGTTGCTTTTGAAGGTTTGATCCAAAATGTCAACAGGCGATACAGAGAGACCGGATCGGAAACAATCAAACAGGAATATGAAACTTTCATGCGTATCACGCCGTGTAAGACCTGTGGTGGTATGCGGTTGAAAAAAGAATCTCTTGCTGTGACGATCGCAGATAAAAATATTTATGAAATTACCTCTATGTCGATCGAAGCATTGCATGATTTTCTCGGTAAGCTGAAGCTGACGAAACAGCAGGAACTGATCGGGGAACGGATCCTGAAGGAAATCCGTGCAAGAGTAGGATTTCTGATGAATGTAGGATTAGAATATCTGTCGCTTTCCAGAGCGACTGCAACGTTGTCCGGCGGAGAAGCGCAGCGTATCCGTCTGGCGACACAGATCGGATCAGGGCTTGTCGGTGTATGTTATATTCTGGATGAGCCGAGTATCGGACTGCATCAGCGGGATAATGATAAGCTGCTTGCAGCACTCAAAAATCTGCGGGATCTGGGAAATACACTGATTGTTGTGGAGCATGACGAGGATACGATGCGGGAAGCAGACTGGGTTGTGGATATCGGTCCCGGAGCGGGCAGTCATGGTGGAGAAGTGGTTGCAGCCGGAACGGCAGAGGATATTATGAAGATACCGGAATCCGTGACCGGACAGTATCTGAGCGGAGCCATGAAGATCCCGGTTCCGAAAATGAGAAAACGTGCAACCGGTTACCTTAAGGTAATCGGTGCGGCGGAAAACAACCTGAAAAATATCGACGTGGAGATCCCGCTTGGTATCATGACATGTGTGACTGGTGTATCCGGTTCCGGCAAATCTTCGCTTGTCAATGAGATCATATATAAGAGGCTGGCACATGATCTCAACCATGCCCTGACGATTCCGGGTAAGCATAAGGCAATCAAGGGGATCGAGCAGCTCGACAAGGTGATCAATATTGATCAGTCGCCGATCGGCAGAACGCCGCGTTCCAACCCTGCCACGTATACAGGTTTGTTTGATCAGATCAGGGATCTGTTTGCGACGACGCCGGATGCCAAGGCGAGAGGCTATAAAAAAGGTAGATTCAGTTTTAACGTAAAAGGCGGCAGGTGTGAAGCCTGCAGCGGTGACGGCATCATCAAGATTGAAATGCATTTCCTTCCGGATGTCTATGTGCCTTGTGAAGTCTGCGGCGGAAAACGATATAACCGGGAAACATTGGATGTAAAATATAAAGGAAAGAGTATTGCGGATGTACTGGATATGACGGTAGAAGAAGCTCTTACCTTCTTCGAAAACGTACCGCAGATCAAACGGAAGGTGGAAACGCTTTATAATGTAGGGCTTTCTTATATCAAACTTGGTCAGCCATCGACAACTTTATCCGGCGGTGAGGCACAGCGTATCAAGCTGGCAACGGAGCTTTCCAAACGCAGTACAGGACGTACGATCTATATTCTGGATGAGCCGACGACAGGACTTCATTTTGCGGATGTACACAAGCTGGTGGAAATTCTGCAGAAACTGACAGATGGCGGAAATACAGTTCTGGTGATCGAACATAATCTGGACGTGATCAAGACAGCAGACTATATTATTGACATCGGACCGGAAGGCGGCGAAAAGGGCGGAACGGTCATTGCGCAGGGAACACCGGAAGAAGTGGCGGAAAATCAGGCTTCTTATACAGGTATATATGTGAAGAAAATGCTGGAACGGGATAAGTAAGAAAGCGGGTAACTGCAAATTTTATTTAAATATTCTAAGCATAAAAGACGGATGTGCCGATATTTAATACAAAGCAATTTCTTAAGGAATTCGAAAAAAAGAGTAAATTGCAGAAAACCCTTTGAAAATGGTAGTGAAATGCGCTATAATATCCACGGTGTGTCATAAGATACCGTAAAAAGGACAGAAAACAGATCGCCGGTTGATACAGAAGCTGGATCATCCGTATGAAATGATAGAAACAGATACCATAGAAAGGGGCATATAAAATGCAATATACCGATATAGGAATTGATTTAGGAACAGCCAGTATCCTTGTATATATCAGAGGTAAGGGCGTTGTATTGAAAGAGCCGAGCGTAGTTGCTTTTGATCGTGATACAAATAAAATTAAAGCAATCGGGGAGGATGCCAGACTGATGCTGGGTCGTACACCCGGTAATATAGTGGCAGTCAGACCACTCCGTCAGGGTGTTATTTCAGATTACACCGTAACGGAAAAAATGATGAAGTATTTCATCCAGAAGGCACTTGGAAAGAAATCTTTCCGCAAGCCACGTATCGCTGTCTGTGTACCGAGTGGTGTTACGGAAGTGGAAAAGAAGGCAGTAGAAGATGCAACCTATCAGGCAGGTGCAAGAGAGGTTTCCATCATTGAGGAGCCGATTGCCGCTGCGATCGGTGCAGGAATTGATATTTCAAAGCCATGCGGCAATATGATCGTAGATATCGGCGGCGGTACTTCTGATATCGCAGTCATTTCTTTAGGCGGTACAGTAGTCAGTGCTTCCATCAAGATTGCAGGTGATGATTTTGATGAAGCTATTGTTCGTTATATGAGAAAGAAACACAATCTGCTGATCGGTGAGCGTACAGCAGAGGATCTGAAGATCAAGATCGGCTCTGCTTATAAGAGACCGGAAGTGGATTCCGTAGAAGTCAGAGGACGTAATCTGGTAACAGGCCTGCCTCGTACCGTTAAGGTGACAAGTGAGGAAACAGAGGAAGCATTAAAGGAAGCAACCTCGCAGATCATCGATACGATCCATAGTGTTCTTGAAAAAACACCACCGGAACTGGCAGCGGACATTGCAGATCGTGGTATTGTCCTGACAGGAGGCGGAAGCCTTTTGAGAGGTCTGGAGGATCTGATCTATGCAAAGACCGGAATCAATACGATGACGGCAGAAGATCCGATGACCTGTGTAGCGATCGGAACAGGAAAATATGTTGAGTTCCTTGCAGGCTACAGAGATGAAATCCAATAGTTGCGTATTATAGGAGGAAGCGATGGTAAAAGGATTATATACGGCATACACCGGTATGCTGAACCAGCAGAACAGAATGGATGTTTTGACCAATAATCTGGCAAATTCTGCCACCGTAGGCTTCAAAAAAGAAGGTGCCACCACACAGGCATTTGATGACGTCCTTGCTTATCACATCAAGGATCAGTCGAATCCGACCAATGTCAGACATATCGGCAGTCTGAGTCTTGGCGCAAAGGTCGGAGAAAATTATACGGATTTTACACAGGGGGCATTCCAGACGACGGAAAATCCGTTTGATCTTGCACTTTCCGGAAATGGTTTTTTTGCGTGTGAATATACCAACAAAGCCGGAGTGACCTCTGTCAAATATACAAGGGATGGATCCTTTATCTTAAATCAAAGCGGAGATCTGGTCACCAAGGATGGCGATTATGTTCTTGATGCAAACGGAAGGCATATCCGATTGAATCCGCAGCAGGAAACCGTTTTCAATGAAAACGGTACGATCACACAGAACGGCGTGACTGTTGCGGCTCTGCAGATTGCAGATTTTACAGATTACAATTATCTGGAGCACTTTGGTGAGAGCTACTATCAGCCGGTAGAGGGAGCCACCCGTAAACAGGCAGATGCTAAAGTTTTCTCAGGCTATCTGGAGCAGTCAAATGTAACGGTGATCAATGAAATGGTAGAGCTCATTTCCGTTACGCGTAATTATGAGACGAACCAGAAAGTGATCCAGACAATTGACGGAACACTTGATATAGCTGCCAACCAGCTTGGCCAGCTCCGATAGATAAGGGAGGCTTTTTTCTATGGTTAGAAGTTTATGGTCTGCCGCATCCGGCATGATCGCACAACAGACAAATCTTGATACAATTTCCAACAATCTGGCAAATGTCAATACAACGGGCTATAAAACAGATGTAGCGGAATTCAAATCGCTGCTGTATCAGACAATGCAGACAAAGACAACAACGGCAAACGGGCAGAATAAGCCGGTCGGTGCACAGGTTGGACTTGGAGTGCGTAATTCATCGATTAATTCAATGTTTACTCAGGGAAATATGCTGGAAAGCACATCTACCTCTGCATTTGGTATAGAAGGCAAGGGCTTTTTTGCAGTGCGTGGAGAGGACGGTCAGACTTATTATACTAGAAACGGTAATTTCCTGTGGGCAACCGATAACGGCAATATTACATTGACAACAACGGCGGGACTTCCGGTTTTGGATTCTAACGGAAATAAGATCAGCTTTAATTCCAGCCAGTACATGACTTCTTCCATTACGATCACGGGAGACGGAGAGATATGTTACCCTGATGCAACTAATAATGCACAGTCGCTTGGCATTAAGATCGGACTTTACCAGTTCCAGAATCCGTCAGGTCTGGAAAAGATGGACAGCAGTCTGTATGCAGTTTCCGCAGCAAGCGGGCAGGCTATGAATGAGGCTGTAACAGCAGGATTGACAAAGAGTAAGGTAAATCAAGGCTATCTGGAAGGTTCCAATGTGCAGGTTGTGGATGAAATGGTAAATATGATCGTGGCACAGAGAGCGTATGAAATGAATTCCAAAGCAATCCAGGCAACGGACGAAATGATGTCGCAGGCTAACAACCTGAGAAGATAGGAGTAGCATATGGATATCAGTAATATTTCTGCTATGTATCAGAATTACAATCAGACAGCGGCAGGTTCCGCGACAGGAAATCAGATCTCGCAGCTGCAGGGAAAAGATATGTCACAGGCAACAGATGAAGAACTGATGGATGCCTGCAAGGAATTTGAAGCGTATTTCATGGAACAGGTCATGAAGGAAATGATAAAAACGACGAAACTGGATGGAGAGGATGAATCTTCTAATACAATGGTCGATTATTTCAAGGACACTGCGATCGCTGATCTGGCAAAGGAATCGACAGAGCAGAACAGTCTGGGGCTTGCACAGATGTTATATGAACAGATGAAACGGAATACAGGTTCTGTATAAAAAGAAAACGGAAAGGGCTGCCAAAAGCAGCCCTTATTTTATAGCGAGGAAGGAAACAATTTGGAGACACTAGAGGTATTTGTAGACCATGTGATCTATCGCAACGAGAGCAACGGCTATTGTGTACTGTCAACAAATCATGAAGAAGAGGAACTGATCGTTACCGGCATTTTTCAGGGGGATGTGCAGGGGGCAATGCTGCGGGTTACCGGAAAGATGGAATATAATGCCAATTATGGCGAACAGTTTAAGATGCAGCAATACGAGATCATTGAGCCGACAGATGCGGAAAGCATCCGCCGTTATCTGGGAAGTGGTGCCATTAAAGGAATCGGTGAGTCTTTGGCAGGCAGGATCGTAAAGCGGTTTGGAGATGACAGCCTGCGCATTATCGAGGAAGAACCGGAACGACTGGCGGAAGTGAAAGGAATCAGTCTGCGCAAAGCGCAGGAGATTGCGGAGCAGGTAGAAGAAAAAAAGGATGTGCGCGGTGCGCTTATGTTCCTGCAGAAATATGGGATCGGTAATACACTGGCGGTCAGGATTTACAAGACCTATGGAATGCGGATGTATGGTATTTTGCAGGAAAATCCGTATCAGATGGCAGAGGATATCGATGGTGTCGGGTTTCGAATGGCAGATGCGATTGCAGAGAAGATTGGTATCCGGACAGATTCCGATTACAGAATCAGAAGTGGTATTTTGTATATGCTGTCCCAAAGTATGGCAGAAGGAAATCTGTATCTGCCGAAAGAAGAACTTATACATCAGACCGCAGAGCTTTTGCGCATTCCCCGGGATGCGATAGAACCTCATATTGCGAATCTGATGATGGATAAGAAGCTGGTCATCAAGGAAAACTGCATTTACAGTATGGCTGCTTATTACGCGGAAAATAATGTGGCAGCGATGCTGCTTTCGCTGCGCTCTCTTCCTGAGAAAACGGAGGAAGATGCGGTCGAAAGAGAACTTCTGCATCTGGAAAGCAGTGATAATCTGCAGCTTGATCCATTGCAGCGCCGCGCAGTGATTCAAAGTGTGCAGAACGGTGTTTTTCTGCTGACCGGTGGGCCGGGGACGGGAAAGACAACAACGATCAATATGATGATCCGGTATTTTCTGGCAAACGGCAAGAATCTGGCATTGACTGCACCGACAGGAAGAGCGGCAAAGCGGATGACCGAAGCGACAGGTTATGAAGCAAAGACGATCCACCGTCTTCTGGAGGTCAATGCGGGCGGAGAAGACAGGGAAATGTTTGAGCGAAATGAGGAAAATCCACTGGAAGCGGATGTGATCATTGTAGATGAGATGTCCATGGTGGATATTTTTCTTATGCAGTCACTGTTAAAGGCAATCCCGTACGGTACAAGACTGATCCTGGTAGGAGACAGAAACCAGCTTCCTTCGGTGGGACCGGGACAGGTAATGCGTGACCTGCTGGAGAGCAGAGCCTTTGCCAGCGTTTGTCTGGAGACGATTTACAGGCAGTCGGACGACAGTGACATTATCTGGAACGCATATCAGATCCGGTGTGGAAAAGATATTGTACTGGATAATAAGAGCCGGGATTTCTTTTTTCTGCCAAGACAGGATATCAATTTGATCTATAACAACATTGTGCAGCTTGTAACGGACAAACTGCCGCGTTATACAAAGACAACACCTGCGGAAATACAGGTGCTGACTCCGATGCGGAAAGGGCCGCTTGGCGTGGAGGCACTGAATAAGATCCTGCAGGCTTATGTCAATCCGGCAGACGGTAAAAAGAAAGAAAACCAGTTTGGAGAGAGGATTCTGCGGGAAGGTGATAAAGTGATGCAGATCCGCAACAATTATAAGCTGGAATGGGAGATTACAGGACTGCACAGGATCGTGATCGATAAGGGGCTCGGTGTATTTAACGGCGATATGGGCAGAATCAGTGAGATCAATACTTATGCCAAAACCGTACGTGTTCTGTTTGATGACGGGCGTGAAGTCAGTTATGGCTTTGATGAAATGGAAGAGCTGGAACTGGCATATGCTATCACAGTGCACAAATCGCAGGGCAGTGAATATCCGGCGGTTGTCATACCGGTATTTCATGTGCCGTATCTGCTGGCTTATCGAAATCTTTTGTATACGGCCGTTACAAGAGCCAAAAAGTGTGTGACGCTGATCGGTAGTGAGGAAACAGTTCATCAGATGATCGAAAACGGAAATACGCAGACGAGATATACCGGACTGGGAGAAAGAATCCGGGAGAAAATTCCGGGGGTGGAGAAAGAAGAGGAGGACATAACGGGGTGCATCACATTTTAAATACCGGCAGGAAATACGGACGGATTGCCCTGCGGCTGCTATACCCGGTCAGATGCCCCTTTTGCGACGAGATCGTACCGGGCTTTGAAAAACTGATCTGTGATACTTGCAGAGAGGAGCTTACGCCGATAAAAGACTACTGCATGAAGTGCGGAAAGCATGTAGGGCAGGGAGAAGAATATTGTAGCAGCTGCAGGGAAATATCACATAACTTCAGCAGAGGACGTTGTCTTCTGCCTTATGAGGGGAAAACCAGAAAGTCTATTTATCGCTATAAATACGGAAACAGACAGGAATATGCGAAAGCATATGCGCAGCTTATGGCAGAAGAAATGCGCGATTTTATACAAAACTGCAGGGCTGATGCACTGATCCCTGTTCCGCTGCATATCAGGCGGCAGCAGAAGCGCGGATACAATCAGGCGGCACTTCTGGCAAAGGCGCTTGGCAGCATCTTCCACATTCCGGTTTACTCACATCTGATATGCAGAACAAAAAATACGATTCCACAGAAAAAGCTCACGTTCTCACAGCGTCAAAATAATTTGAAAAGGGCTTTTAAATTCATACGAAATGATGTAAAATTAAATACGATTATTATAATAGATGATATCTATACAACCGGCAGTACAATAGATGCGATTGCGCACCTTTGTCAGGAAAAAGGAATTAAAAACATCTATTTTCTGACGATAGCCGGCGGAAAATAGGGAGGTAGTCATGAATGTAAAAAATTGCCGCAAATGCGGTAAATTATTTAATTATGTATATGGGCCCGTTGTTTGTCCGGCGTGTAAAGAAGCACTGGAGAAAAAGTTTCAGCAAGTAAAGAGTTATATCCAGCAGCATGGTCGTGCGACAATGGAAGAAGTATCGGAGGATTGCGATGTCGATACAGCACAGATCCAGCAGTGGATCAGACAGGAAAGACTGCAGTTTGCAGATGATTCTCCGATCCAGGTTGCCTGTGAGATGTGTGGTAAGATGATCAGAAGCGGTCGGTTCTGTCCACAGTGCAAGGATCAGATGGCACGCAAGCTGAACAGCGCCATGGGACTTTCCGGTGTGATGGTGGAAGAACCAAAGCATGAAAATAAACGTCAGGATCCGAGAATGCGATTCCTGAAATAACAGAAACGGAGGCTGCAATGTTAAGCCAGGAACGAATCAAGCTTATGACCAAAATGGCAGCATATGAAGAAAACGAAGGCAAGAAATATATGTCGATCGGCAGCTATTTCCGAAGTGATTATATGGGAATGCAGGTCATCCGTTCCGTTATCAGCGGAACGCTGGCTTTCTTTTTGCTTGCAGGTCTTTATGTCTATTATCATTTTGAGACGATGATGCAGGATATTTATAAAATGGATCTGCTGCTGCTCGGGCGCAGAGTCCTGCTTTATTATATTGTATTTATAGCGGCGTACAGCGTGATCACTTATGTGATCTATTCTTTCCGCTACAGCAGGGCGAAGCGAAGCCTGAAGCATTATTACTATCATCTGAAGCAGCTTGCTGCGATCTATGATATTGAAAAAGGCAGGCATTAGCCTGTATACCGTGAAAGGATGAAGTTATGTCATCATTACTTGAAATCAGAGAGAATATAAGAAATTTTTATAGCCGCAATGAAGTATATCTGCAGCCGTTTTTTAAATTCCTGCTGGCACTTGTGGCACTTTTGATGATCAACGGAAATCTGGGATTTATGTCAAAAATAGATAATATTTTTATTGTGCTGGTGTTGGCACTGATGTGTTCCTTCCTTCCGATAAATCTGCTTATCGTGATCTCTGCAGTATTTGTGATTCTGCATTTTTATGCGGTTTCCATGGAATGTGCTGTTGTGGGCGGAGCGGTTTTTCTTTTGATGCTGCTTTTATACTATCGTTTTGCACCGAAAGATGCATTGATCGTACTTCTCCTTCCGCTTTGCTTTGTATTGAAGATCCCGTATGCGATACCGATCATTGTTGGGCTTTTATGTACGCCTGCATCGGTTGTTTCGGTAGCATGCGGCGTGATCGTGTATTATATGATGGATTATGTGAAGCTGAATGCGACTGTGATCAGTTCGCTGGATGCGGATAATGCGGTAAGTAAGTTCCGCTATGTTATGGACGGGCTCCTGAATAATAAGGCAATGCTGATCGTTTTAATTTCTTTTTGTATTACCACAATAATTGTATATGTCATTCGTAGATTATCTGTAGATCATGCATGGACGATCGCCATGTTTGCCGGTGCGGTCGTATCTGTTGTCATGCTGCTTCTGGGAGATCTGACCTTTGATACCAATATTTCGGTAGTTGCAACAATTCTTGGAACAGTTGTATCTCTGCTGTTGGCAAAGCTTGTGGAATTCTTTGCGTTTAATGTGGATTATACAAGAACGGAGTATGTGCAGTTTGAAGATGACGAATACTATTATTATGTAAAGGCCATTCCAAAAAATACGGTATCCAAGGCGAAGCATACAGTAAAGAAGATCACCAGTGTATTATAAAAACGGGGATTAGGTGTTTTCATGCAACAAATCAATACTTTCATAGACAAATATCTCGCAACGGTTCATATTCCGAAGACGTTTGTATGGACGGATATTGTAGAGATCATTATTATTTCCTTTCTGGTATACCAGATTCTGGCCTGGATTCGTAATACAAGAACCTGGGCTCTTTTACGTGGTGTGCTTGTGATTTTGGGATTTTTGATGGTAGCAGCGATTTTCAATATGACAACGATCATTTGGATTGCCGGAAAGATTTTTTCGGTTGCGGCGATCGCGATCGTCGTGATCCTGCAGCCGGAGCTGAGGCGGGCGCTGGAACAATTGGGACAAAAGAACATATTCAGCAGTCTTTTGCCTTTTGAGACGGCAAAAGTACCGGAAGGACGTTTTTCCGATAAGACAAGAAATGAGATCATCAAAGCCTGCTATGAAATGGGAAAGGTGCGGACAGGTGCGCTGATCGTGATTGAACAGAATACGCCGCTTGCCGAGTATGAAAGAACGGGAATCGAAGTGGATGGTATTGTGACGAGTCAGCTGCTTATTAATATTTTTGAACACAACACACCGTTGCATGACGGTGCTGTGATCATAAGAGGAAACCGTGTAACGTGGGCAACGTGTTATCTGCCGCTTTCGGATAATATGGAATTGTCCAAGGAGCTTGGTACGAGGCATAGAGCAGGTGTCGGCATTTCCGAATGTACCGATTCTCTGACGATCATTGTTTCGGAAGAGACCGGACGTGTTTCTGTTGCGTATGGCGGAAAGCTGACCAGGAATGTGGATGCGGATATGCTGCGCGAAAAAATGGAAATGATCCAGAATAAAGATACGGATGATAAAAAGAAAAAGAAAATAACATGGAAGGGAAGGGGTAAGCGTGAAGAAAGCTAAAATATTAGAAAACCTGAGCCTGAAAATACTCGCTGTATTCATTTCCATCCTTTTATGGCTGATCGTGATCAATGTATCAGATCCGGTCAGTGATACTTCTTACAGCGATATTCCGCTGACTGTTGTGAATGCGGATTCTATTACCAGTCAGGGTAAGGTATACGATATTACAAGTGACGATACGGTGTCGATTTCTGTCAGTGCCAAGCGTTCCATTCTGGATTCTCTCGGCAAAGATAATTTCAAGGCGATCGTGGATCTGTCCCAGTATAATGAAAATACAGGGCTTGTTCCGGTACGGATTGAATCGAATAAGTATAATGACCAGATAGACAGCATGAAATCCAAGACGGAAAACGTTGCGGTGAGTGTGGAAGATAAACTGGCAAAACAGTTTGTGATCACGCCTGTGATAACGGGAGAACCGGAGAAAGGTTACGTAACAGGAGATGTGACGACAGCAGAAAATATCATTCGTATTTCGGGTGCGCAGTCAGTCGTTTCTACTATAAAAAAAGTAACAGCTGAGGTATCTGTGGCGGGACTCAGCAACAGCATCAATACTTCTGTGGATCTGCGTTTATATGATGAAAACGGGGATCTGATCAAGGATACCAATCTGACAAAGAATATTTCCACGGTAGCTGTTTCAGTGCAGATTCTTGCGACCAAGGAATTGCCGCTGAAATTCAATTACAGTGGGGAACCGGCTGAAGGATACTGCGTTTCCGGCGAGCTGACTTCGGATGTGGAATCTGTGATGGTAGCGGGCAGAGCAAGTGTGCTTTCTTCCATGTCGGTACTTGAGGTTGCTGCTGCGGCTGTCAATGTAGATGGTATGTCACAGACGACGAAAGTTCCGGTGACGATCGCACGGTATCTGCCGGAAGGTATTTCGCTGATCTCAGAGGATGTGGAAACGGTAAATGTAACGGTTCCGATCGAGCGGATCATCACAAACACGTATACACTGGATAAAAAGAATATCACAATGCAGAATCTCCCGGATACGCTTGAGGCAGAAATACTCGGTGCGTCAGATACGATCGACGTGGATCTGACAGGCATAGCCTCTGTTATGAACAGTGTTGCTGTGCGCTCGCTGACACTGAAGGCAACGGTAGACTGGGAAAAATATATGGAGGAAGCGGAGCTTGCTGATCTTTCAGCGGGTACATACCGTGTAACACTGACATTTGCATTACCGGACGGCGTATCGGTGGATCGCGATATCACGATCAGCGTGCGTCTGACAGATATAGAGGAAGAATAGAAAGGATCGGATAGAAAAATGAGCAGATTATTTGGAACAGATGGGGTGCGTGGCGTTGCCAATAAAGAACTGACACCGCTTCTGGCTATGCAGCTTGGGCAGGCAGGAGCCTCTGTGCTGACGAAAGAGACATCTCATAAGCCGACGATCATGGTCGGCTGTGATACACGTATTTCAGGAGACATGCTTGCAAATGCACTGATGGCGGGTGTATGCTCCGTTGGAGCCAATGCGGTTTATGTCGGTGTTGTACCGACACCGGCAGTTGCTTATCTGACCAGAAAAAATCATATGGACGCGGGGGTTGTGATTTCCGCATCCCATAATCCGGTGGAATTTAACGGCATTAAATTTTTTGATGCGAACGGATATAAGCTGCCGGATGCTATGGAGGATGAGATCGAAGCAATCATTAAAAACGATATGAAGGATCTTGCTTTTCCGACCGGAACAGAGATCGGCAGTATTACATACCGGACGGATGCCAGAGAGGACTATGTGAAACATGCAACGGAGGCGATCCCGGTAGATCTGCATGGTATGAAGATTGTGGCAGACTGCGCGGAAGGAGCATCTTACTATACTTCTGTAGAGGCATTGAAGCTGCTTGGTGCGGATGTGGTGGCGATCCACAACAATCCGGACGGTACGAATATCAATGCAGGCTGCGGATCCACCCATATGGAAGAACTCATGGAACGAGTAAAGGCAGAGAAGGCAGATGTCGGACTGGCGTTTGACGGAGATGCGGATCGTCTGCTGGCAGTAGATGAAAAAGGGAATAAGGTAGACGGTGACCAGATCATGGGAATTGTCGGCAATTATTTAAAAGAAAAGAAGAAATTAAAGAAGGATACGATCGTAGCAACTGTTATGAGTAATCTGGGCTTCTTCCTGATGGGAGAAAAACAGGGTATCCATATGGAACAGACAAAGGTCGGTGACAGATATGTACTGGAGCGGATGCGCCAGATCGGTGCAAATCTGGGCGGAGAGCAGTCGGGGCATGTTATTTTTCTGGATGAGAATACGACCGGTGACGGTCTGTTAAGTGCGCTGCATCTTCTTCAGGTGCTGGTAGATACGAAGAAGCCGCTTTCCGAGCTGGCAACGATCATGGAAGTACTGCCGCAGGCACTTGTGAATGCAAAAGTACCGAATGATAAGAAAAACAGCTATATGGAAAATCCGCAGATTGCGGATGCAATCGATGCGCTGACAAAGAAGTTCGCGGGAGAAGGACGCGTATTGATCAGACCGAGCGGAACAGAACCACTTGTCCGTGTCATGATCGAAGGCAGGGATCAGAACCGGATTCAGGAAGAGGCAGAGAAACTTGCAGCGCTGATTGAAAGCGCAATGTGATGAATTTGCAAAGAAAAACCATGGTACATGGATTGTTCTTGTGAAAATTGCACAAATATGATACACTGAAAAAAGGGTATAGAGTTATGATTTGCGAGGCGGATCATTATATTGTATGGAGGGTATTTACATGGTTAGCCAAAAAGTTGTTATAAAAAATCCAACAGGCCTACACCTAAGACCGGCTGGTGTCCTATGTAAGGAGGCAATGCAGTTTAAGTCTTTGATTACATTCACATTTCGTGATAATACGGCAAATGCCAAGAGCGTACTAAGCGTACTTGGCGCATGTGTTAAATGCGGCGATGAGGTCGAGTTTGTTTGTGATGGCGAAGATGAAAAAGAGGCTCTGAAGGCTCTTGTGGAAGCCATCGAAAATGGATTAGGAGAGTAAATGATAGCAGCCCGTCTAACAGTAGATGGGCTGTTTTTTTAGGAGGCATAAAATGTTAAATTATAAGCGTTACAAAAAAAATCCGGTCATTGATTATCCGGAAAGAGAATGGCCGAACAAGGAGATCACAAAAGCACCGATCTGGTGCAGCGTTGACCTCAGAGACGGTAATCAGGCACTGATCGATCCAATGATCGTAGAAGAAAAAGTAGAAATGTTTAATTATCTTGTAAAGCTTGGATTTAAGGAGATCGAAGTCGGATTCCCTGCAGCAAGCCAGATCGAATACGATTTCCTGCGTCAGCTGATCGAGCGCAAAATGATCCCGGATGATGTCCGCGTACAGGTCCTGACACAGTGTAGAAAAGAGCTGATCGAACGAACCTTTGAATCTATCGAAGGCTGTAGTCAGGCAATCGTTCATATTTACAATTCAACATCCACGCTGCAGAGAGATGTTGTATTCCATATGAACGAGGATGAGATCGTCAACATTGCGGTAGAAGGTACCAAAATGGTAAAGGAATGCGCAAAGGATTTTCCGGGTAAGATCATATTAGAGTATTCACCGGAAAGCTTTACCGGAACAGAGCTTCCGTTTGCACTTCGTATCTGCACGGAAGTACAGAAGACATGGGGCGCGACCAAAGAGAATCCGATCATCATCAATCTGCCGTCCACCGTCGAAATGAACACGCCAAATGTGTATGCGGATCAGATCGAATGGATGAACCGGCATTTTGAAGACCGTGACAGCATTATCCTTTCCGTACACCCGCACAATGACCGCGGAACGGGTGTTGCCAGCGCAGAGCTTTCCCTGCTTGCAGGTGCTGACCGTGTAGAAGGTACTTTATTCGGAAACGGCGAACGTACCGGTAATGTGGATGTTTTGAACATTGCGTATAATATGTTCTCGCAGGGCATTGATCCGCAGCTGAACATTGAACATATCAATGAAATCATTGAAATTTACGAAAGATGCTGCAAGATCCCGATTCATCCGCGTCATCCGTATGCAGGTAAGCTTGTGTTTACTGCATTCTCCGGTTCGCATCAGGATGCGATCAACAAGGGCGTTGCAGCCATGAAGGAAAGAAAGAGCGAAATCTGGCAGGTTCCGTATCTGCCGATCGATCCGGCGGACATCGGAAGAGAGTACGAGCCTATCGTCAGAATCAATTCCCAGTCCGGAAAGGGCGGTGTCGCCTTCGTCATGGATACGTATTTTGGCTTCAAGCTGCCAAAGGGCATGCACAAAGAATTTGCAAATGTGATCCAGAAGATCTCCGAAAAACAGGGAGAAGTATCACCGGATCAGATCATGGAGCAGTTCCGCGAACAGTATCTGGATCAGAAAGAACCGCTGCATTTCAGAAAGCTCAAGGTGGACGATCTGTCAGGAGAGACAAAGTCTCAGTTCGATACAAAGGTTACTGTTCTTTACACAGATCATGGTGTGGAGAAGCAGTTTGAAGCAGTCGGAAACGGTCCTATCGATGCTGTACAGCGTGGCCTGCAGGAAGAAACGGGTGTTCGTATCAAAGTTCTCGATTACGAAGAGCATGCACTGCAGAGTGGTTCTAACTCTCAGGCTGCAGCTTATATCCATCTGCTGGATTCTGATGATGGCAGCGTCACATACGGCGTTGGTGTCAGCAGTAATATCACAAGAGCGTCTGTACGTGCTATCTTCTCAGCAATGAACAGACTTGGAATCGGAAAGTGATCCATGTGGAGTCGTTTGTATGAAAAAGATTCTGAATAAGATAAGTAAATTGGGAAAACCATATTATATACTGCCAATCATAACCCTGTTATTTTTAACAGGGTTTATTGGCAGTTATTTATTTCCAAATACGGTACTCGATACGTATGTGATCAATATGACAGAGACGGAGGGGGATGAAGAACTGCTGCTTCCGCTTTCTGCCACTGATCCGGTCACTTATGAAATGAATACGGGAACGCTGGCGATGCGAGGTATTCAGGTAGGGATCAATAAGCAGGGACAGGCTCTTTCGGGCACAACACTTGTGTATCGTGTGTATGCAGAGGGTAACTGTGTCAGCGAAAACCGTTATGCGGTAGGAAACGGGGACGATCTGCAATATGTCTATCTGCCGTTTGAGAACCAGAAGGACTGCGTCGGTAAGCTGAAGATCACTTTCCAGTTGGAAAATGAAGGGGAGACAGATCCTGTTCTGCCTGCCCTTATGGCAAACCATACGGAAGTAAAAGATACGGTGACAATGCCCGCACAGACAGATACACAGGCGCAGCAGATCGCGGCGCCGGGGGATGTTTCTTTAAAATGCAGTTATATTTACACGCATAACACATATCCGTTCCTGTATGACTGCAGATTGCTGACATTTGTCTTTTTGGCTGCCTCCATGGCAGTCTGTTATCCAAGAAGAAAGAAGGAGGAACAGGTATGAAGCAGAAAAGAAAGCCGTTGATCCTTCTGAGAATATTGATCAATCTGATCCTGGTCGCAACAGCGGCACTTCTTGTCGAATGCGTTGTGTTCCAGTTTCCGGCACTTTACTACAAGGAAAAGCCGCAGGACATTATCTGTGATGGTTCGGATCCGCAGATAGAGATCCGGACAAAAAATGCTTTTGCGAAGCTGTCGGATGAGGAGATCCGAAGCATAGAGGTAGAACAGAGTAACCAGAAGCTGCTTGCTGAGTATCAGGGTGAAGTGTATGAGGAAAAGCTGGATGAAAACCTTGTGAAAAAGGATGGCACATTGTATCGGAAGGTCAAAAAAACGGTGATCGATGCAGCGCTTTCCCAGCCTTATTATATCCATAAGCTGGATCTGCGCGTTCCTGTAACGGAAAGCGCAGGCTACAGTGTCGAACTATATCTGGATGGGAAAAAGACAGGTTCGGTCTACTGCAGTATCGATCCGAAGATCTCTGCCGGTATTGCCAATATTTCCAACCGTTGTGACCGGATCAAGATCACACTTCTGACCAATGAAACGATCGACAACAGTAAGATACAGGTAACACTGTCCAATCGGTTTAGACCAAACAGCATGCGCCTGTTTTTCCTGTTTGTCCTGTTTGGAACAGGAGCACTTTTGTATCAGGCAAAAACACTTCTGCGGGATAAGCCGGAATGGATCTTTGCGATCCTGTGTTTTGCACTTGGCAGTCTTCTGATCTGTGGGATCGGAACCAATCAGGTCAGCTATGATGAATATGTACACGCCAAGGCAGCGTATAAGCTGTCTTTTGGCACAACAATAGAATCGACGGAATCCGCCATCCAGATGGCGGGAAATCTGCTGCCGTTCTTCCATAACCCGGAAGAAAGACAGCTTGTGGAAGCCTATGAGGATAAAAACAATGATTACAGCTGGGCGGATATCGGACACCAGAGCAGATTCGTCCGCTCTGAAACAAGAGTGTATTATCCGATGGCACTCGGCTTTAAGCTGGGGCGTATGCTGCATCTGCGGTTCGCAGATACGGTAGCGCTGGCTAAGTTTGGAAACCTGCTGTTTTACATTCTGGTCGTATTTTTTGCGATCCGTCTGGCAAAACGCTATCAGGGACTTGTGGCACTTGTCGCCCTGCTTCCGAATAGTGTTTTTCTGGCGTCCGCGCTGACGTATGATGCGGTTGTCAACAGCTTCCTTTTGCTTGGTATGGTGCTTGTGACAAATGAACTCACCTCACCCGAAGAGAAGCTGACGTGGCAGAACACGCTTCTGATCCTGCTTTCTTTTGCGATCGGCTGTCAGTCCAAGCCTATCTATGTTGTTATGGCGCTTATGCTGCTGTTTTTGGGGCGTAAGAAGTTTTATAACAGACCGCAGGAGATCGTATATAAGCTTGCACTTCTGATCATGGCAGGACTGATGCTGTATAACATCTTCCGTCCGACGCCTGCAGCAGGAAGTGATTATTATCTGGTCGGCAATTTTGATTTTGCGGGCGATAAGAGAAATATCGGTACAAGCGTAACGGGACAGCTGCAGTACATTCTGCAAAATCCATTCACGTATGCATTGCTTTTGCTTAAATCCATGGTGCAGCTCTTAGGCACATATCTGAGCGGCGGCGCAGACTTCTTCCAGTATGGGTATCTGGGCACCGGTTCTACGATCTTTACATGGATCGTGATCGTGCTTGGACTCTGGCTGGCACTCTGGTCTGCAAAAGGCGTGAAACGCTGGAAAATGCCGGCTGTCTCTATTGTGCTGACGCTGATCATGTTGCTTGGCACGTCTGCGATCGTCTGGAGTTCTATGTATGTCAGCTATACAACGGTCGGTGCAAATGAGATCAGAGGCGTACAGGGCAGATACTTTATCCCGCTGTTTCTGCCGTTTGTATCGTGCTTTTTTAACAACAGGCTGGAAAGCAGACTGGGTGAACTGGCACGCAGGAGAATTCTGTATGGCGTTATGATGGCAGTGAACCTGTTTATGATCTATACATTGGTCATTACGGTGATCAATATTTAACTGTTCAGAGCCAGGCGGATTGTTATGCAAAAGTATGAGTCATGCTTGCTCTGAACAGTTACGAATAATTTATTTACCGGATAGTATATTTGGGCAATATTGTAAAGGGAGGAAACCATGGTCAGTATCATCGTACCGGTTTATAAAAGTGAAAAAACGCTGCGCCGCTGTGTGGAAAGTCTGTGCAGACAGGCGTATGAGGATATAGAGATTCTGCTGATCGTGGACGGACCGCCGGACGGTTCCGGTATTCTGGCGGATCAGCTTGCAAAAGAGGATGCCCGGATCCGTGTGATCAACCAGCCGAACCGTGGTGTTTCCCGTGCCAGAAACCGTGGACTTACAGAAGCAGCAGGGGAGTATATCCGTTTTGTGGACAGCGATGATTATGTACTGTATCACGGACTGGATGAAATGGTGCGGCGGATCGAGCAGGATGGGAGCGATCTGGTGATCGCCGGGTTTGACCACCTGTATTTCGGGCAGAAGATCGAAAAACTGCCGCATACAAATGCCTGCATAGAGCTTCGGTCTTCTTATGAGGATCTGAAGCAGTTTTACAAGGGCGGTTTTCTCAATATGCCATGGAATAAATTATATAAAAAAGAACTGATCCGGGAACAATTCCCGGTAGATCTGAATCTGGGCGAGGATCTTTTATTTAACGAGGCGTATATCAGGCAGGCGGCAAGGATCTCCGTCCTGCAGCAGCCTGTCTGCGAATATATTCAGGACGACAGGGGAACAACCCTGTCTACGAAAAAAAGAAATGACAAGGTAGAAACTGCGCTTCTGCTCTATGAAAAAACAAAGGCATTCTTTCAGAGCTGTTATCCGGATGTGGGGCAGTTTGCGTTTCTGGCGGACAAAGTCTGCACGACCTTTCTGGATGAAGTGGAAGGGCTAGGCTTTGCAAAAGATATGACATATGCTGAAAAAAGGGCAGCTGTGGCAGAATATGCAAAGCAGACGAGAGCTTTCCTGCAGAGGGAAGGAATCCGTAAGCCGGAGCTTACGCTGCTGGATTACCAGATCGTATTTTTCTTTCTGCGCAGACAGCAGATCGGTATGACCATGCTGATGATCCGGCTCAGGGCGATGGTTGTGGAAATAGTCAGACGAGGAAAAGGTGTGTAAGGGAATGAAACCGTTGATTTCGGTCGTGATACCGATTTATGGAGTGGAAAAATATTTAAAAAGAGCGGTGGACTCTGTATTGCATCAGACGTACACCAATCTGGATATCATATTGGTAGATGATGGTTCCAAGGACGGCTGTCCTGCGATCTGCGATGCCTATGCGGCGCGCGAAGCAAGAGTCCGTGTGATCCATAAGGAAAACGGGGGCTTATCGGATGCCAGAAATGCAGGAATTGCAGTCGCCGGAGGTGATTATATCGCATTTCTGGACAGTGATGATTACTATGCCCCGTGTTTTATTGAAATACTATATCGGGAGCTTATCCGGGCAGATGCGGATGTGGCAGTCTGCAGCTATGAAACAACAAAGGAATTAGAGCCGGAAAAGGGACCGGATTTTGCCGCGGTACGTGCTGTATACGAACAGGGAAAGGCAGATATCACAGTCTATGACAGAAAGCAGATGCTGTTGAACCAGTATGATGCTCTGTGCCCGGATGCCACTTATTTTATCGTGGCATGGAATAAGCTGTACAAACGAAGCCTGTTTCAGGAGGTGCGTTTTCCGAAAGGCAAGATCCATGAGGATGAAGCCACAATTTATCGCATTTTTGACCGTATCCATAAAGGAGTGTATATCAGACTTCCGCTTTACGCCTATTTTGCAGCACCCGGCAGTATTACGCGGGAGAATTTCAGCAAAAAACGGATGGATTTCATGGATGCGCTGACAGACCGGATCACATTTTTTAACCGGATTGGTGAGACAGACGGGAAGAAAGCGGCACTGCGTGCAAGAGCAGACGGCGCGATCCGCTATTTTTATCCGCTTCGCAAAAAGTTTCCGGAAACAGGTAAGATGCTTCGCGGTTATGTCAAAGAAGCGCTGTATGTAAACAGGCACGGAACGGCTGAGGAACAGGGATTTTTAAGTGGTTCGAATCAGATGGGCTACAGACTCTTTCTGCTTTTTCCTGATCTTTACTATTTGCTGAGAAAAAAGAATTTCTGATACTGTGGAGAAGGAGAAAACATGCCAAAGGTAAGTATTGTAGTACCGGTTTATAATATGCAGAAATATCTTGCTGCCTGTATCAAGAGTCTGAAAGCACAGACACTTTCGGACATAGAGATTATCCTGGTGGATGATGGGAGCAGTGACAATTCCCCTGCGCTGTGTGATGCCTATGCGCAGGAAAATCCGATGATCCGCGTGGTACATAAGCCAAACGGAGGACTGACAAGCGCGTGGAAAAGAGGTTCTGAGGAAGCAACGGGAGACTATATTGGCTATGTGGATGCGGATGATTATATTCTGCCCGATATGTATGAACGGATGTATACAAGAGCCTGCGAAACAGGGGCAGATATCGTATGCTGCGGACTGACGCATTTATACGAGGATGATCCGTCGCGCAAATGGACGGAGCAGATGGAGTTTCGGACGGACAGTCTGGAAAGAGAAACACTTGCTAATGAGATTTATCCGACACTGATCAATGACGGCAGTTTTATGGGGCGCCATTTACAGCCGAACCGTGTTACCAAGCTGGTGCGGACAGAACTGGTCAAGAAAAATCTGCAGCTTTGCTCGGATGCGGTCAGTATCGGAGAGGATTTTCAGTTTTCCCTGTGCATGTTTCTGGATGCACGGCATATTGAGATCATCCGCGATTATTTCCCGTATCAGTATTATATGAACGGGGCTTCCATGACAATGAAGCATGACAGAAGCTATCCGGAAAAAATCCATATCATGCGTGAAAATCTCTGCCGCATTTCGGATGTTAAGGGAATGTATGATTTTAAGCAGCAGATCTGGAACGATTACCTGTGTCTGCTGATTTTGTATACAAAAGGGATCGTCTATAAGCAGAAGGAGCTGCCATACAGTTGCCTGCGCACGGAACTGAGACAGCTGCTGACAACACCGGAGGTCAGAAAGGCGATCTGCATCCATACGATGGACAAGCTGACGATAGCGGAAAAGCTCTTTCTCTTCTTTATGAAGCACAGGCTGTATTATGCGATCTACGCAGTCGTGAAACTGTATTTTCGAAACTGACAGAAAAGCGAAAGGTTATATGCATGAAAACTATCCCAAAAAAAACGATCTGGTATCCGATCCTGTTTATCCTACTGATCGGGCTGATCGCATTTTTATCTTTTTACAAGCTGGACGTGAAATATGTAGATCCGTGGGACGAAGCAAGACACGGCGTTAATGCCTATGAGATGGCAAACGGAGGAAGTCTGATCCAGTCTACTTATATGAGACAGGCTGATTATTATAATTTAAAACCACCGCTCAGTATGTATGGCATTATGCTGGGGATGGCGATCTTTGGCAATACGGTATTTGCGCTCCGGTTTTATGCTGCACTTTCCTATGTACTGCTGGCGCTCTGTGTCGGGCTTTTTGCAAAGCGTTACGGAAAGCTGGAATCACTACTGGCAGTGGCATTTCTTGCTGTCAATACAACGGCTTTCCAGGCGCATATGATCCGTTCCGGCGATGCGGACAGCCTCTATGTGCTGCTGTTTACGCTGGCGATGATCTGTATGATGAAGATCCGGGAAAATGGCAGATACAGCTATGCCTGTGCTTTTCTGTTTGCACTTGCTTTTCTGACAAAGAGCTATCACGCCGGGCTGATCGCGGTGATCGGCGGGCTTTTCCTGCTTCTGACCGGAGAACTGAAAAAATGGAAGGCAAAGAACTGGCTGCTGTTTCTGGCTGCTGCACTCCTTCCGATCATGCTCTGGGCAGCAGCCAGATACCGGATCGACGGAATGACCTTTTTTCAGAAGATGTGGGAGGTTGATGTACTGGGCAGAACAGATGGCACACTGCAGAATAATATCGCACCGTTTTCTTATTATCTGTCTTACTATTTCGGCGCTGCATCCGGAAAGATCACACCGTATCTCTGTGCGCTGGTAATCTGCCTGATCGCAGTTTTTGTATTTGCACAAGGCATCAGACAGATGGAAAAAGAAAAAAAGCGGGAGCTGCTTGGCTGGGCACTTTGGATCCTGGTTCCGCTTCTGGCATTTTCCGCAGTATCGAATAAGCTGCTCTGGTACGTGTATCCTTCGCTAGTTCCGCTTCTGGCACTTGCCGGCATTTGTCTGGGCCGGCTCTTGAAGGAGAAAAAACTGGGGAGGTGGCTGCGCATACTGACTGCGGCAGCAGGTGCTTTTATCCTACTAATCTATGGAAACAGTGTTTTGCAGACAATCGGTAAGCAGAACACAAATGAATTTCAGGAGCTGGTCAAGACTGTGGCAAAGATCGATGCGGCACAGGAGCTTGTGGGATGCACGGCATTTGTAGACTATGGATCGGGAGAGGAAACCGAAGAAAACTGGAGCCAGCAGGATGTTTTTGTGGCAGAGGCTTATGGGGATTATACCTGTGTAAACGGAGGTATTACCTATCTGCTTACCCGGGATACGCTGGAGGAAAAGACAGGCATTTTATTTCTCGACAGGGAAACTTATCGGGAAATGGCATCTATTGTAACGGCTGATGAGCCGCTGGGGCAGTCGGAACATTATGTGGCAGTATCGGTGGTATATTAATGAGGATGTACAGATACTGGTTTCAGAGTTTTCGGATTTCAGATGTTTCTTAAGAATTACTGAAATATTACAAAAATATTACAAAAAATGTTCCGGAAGAATGACAAGATACTATTTTTCTGCTAAAATATAAAAGACAGTCGGGGCTGTCAAGTATATAAAGGACAAAGGTAAAAACTATGAAAAAATTGCGCGTATTACTTCTTTTGGCACTGACATCGGCGTTTATATTAACCGGTTGCGGCGCAAAGGAAGAGGAAACACCTGTACCGGATGAGACAGTGGAGGAACAGCCGCTTGAGGAGATTGAAGAAACTCCTTCGGCAGAAGACGAGATCGTGGAGGATGACCAGATTCCGGATGGTATGGCAAGGAGTCCGCTGACCGGTGAAATCGAAGATAAGGAAATTGCAAAGCAGAGACCTCTGGCGATCATGCTTCCGACAGATAAAGCAGCCCAGCCACAGTATGGTATCGGACAGGCAGGCGTTTTATATGAGTGTATGGAAGAGGGTGATATGTCCCGTCAGATGGCGATCATTGAGGACTGGCAGGGGATCGAGAAGCTTGGTAATGTCAGAAGCTGTCGTGACTACTATGTATACTGGGCACTGGAATGGGATCCGATCCTGGTACATTTCGGCGGACCATACTATCTGGCAGACATTATTAACAGACCGGATGTCAACAACATTACAGGCTGTGCGGTAAATTCCACTTCATCAGCACCGGGATGCAATGCTTTTTATCGTACCAGTGATAAGCCGGTTCCGCACAATGCGTACACAAGTGGTGCAAATCTGGTTGAACAGTGTGACAGTCTTGGATATTCTCTGACTCATATCAATGAGAATTACCATGCAGAGCATTTCCAGTTTGCCAAGAAAGAGCTCAACACGCTGGAAAGCGCCGGGGACAGCTTTGATGCAACAGAGATCAGCTTAAAGGGTGCATTCCCTTATACAAAATCTTCTCTGGAATATGATGCTGCAACAGGTTTTTACAAAAAGAATCTGTATGAAAGCCCGCAGACGGACGGTGCAACAGGTGAGCAGCTGACATTTGAAAATGTGATCGTTCAGTTTACCTATTATGAAGTCAGAGATGCAAAGGGCTATCTTTCCTTCAAGTGCCACGATGACACACAGGACGGTTACTATATCACAAACGGAAAGGCAGTACATATCCGCTGGGGTAAGACAAGTGACTATGCGCCGACCAAATACTACTATGATGATCTGACACCGGTTGAATTCAACCCGGGCAAGACATATATTGCTGTTGTACAGAATGACAAATATGTAACGATTAACGGAACAGATTATGCATCAAGTGTGCAGTAAGAAAAGTGAATAGAAATGAATGGAAACAGGCTCCGGATTATCCGGAGCCTGTTGTATTTTTACTGTTCTTCCCCAGCCACAATCTTCGGAATACCGTTGATATCCGCGGCGATATCGGTAAAGGAAGAAAAATAGCTGCCAATGATCTTGTCCGTTTTGGAAAGGCACATAAGATCAAGCAGGGCGTCTTTTACACCGTTTACGCTGTCGCGGGAAAGATCTCTTGTTTCGTTAGAAATGATCCTGTCCGGAAATACCCGCCGCAGATTTGCCTCTTCAGACAGATCATCCGTTGCAAGGTAAAACATTGTGGAAGGATCCATGGAAAGCTCCTTCTGCATGGCATCAATAAATGACTGCGTGCTGCTCTTGCCGATCGCGGGCTTATTATCCGTCCGGCGGATATGGATACCGACATTATGGCTTTTGAAGCCGGCGGTTATGGCATTTACGCGGTCCGCAATCTCGGTTGTCGGCTGAAAGGGACTGTAATCATGGCAGGGGAAAAAGTGTTCCTCTGTGGCAATATACAGATTTTTGGGCAGGGATGCCACATAAGCATCCGGTAATCCCTGTTCTGTGCGGTTTGCCCGAAGCTCCTCGTTTCCAACCACCATGCGCGTGAGCTGGTAAAAGACCTTTTGCGGATCCCATTTGGAATGGATATTACGAAGGCTGAAGGCGTCAGTTTTTTGGAAAAGCGCCTCAAAAGGACAGCCCAGTTCCGGGTTTACATTCCAGATGACTTTCAGCGTTTCGCCCCGTTTTTTCGCGAGGATGCGGGCGGAATTTATGGCGCGCATTCTATTGCACAAACCACCTATTGGTTGTATGATTATCATAAGTATGTCTCCTTGTTAGATGTATGTTATACATGATTATATTTAGTGTAACAGAAAAGAAGAAAAAAAGGGAGTTTTTTATGAAAATAGTCCAGGTAAATACCATTTGTGGTGTGGGCAGTATTGGCAGGATCTGTGTGGATCTGTATGAAACGCTGCAAAAGAATGGGGAAGAAGCTTATATTGCAACGGGGCGTGGAAGTCTGCCACCGGGGATCAAAGGGTATGTGATCGGCAATAAGGCTGATTTTGTGTGCCATGTGATGAAAAATTTCACACAGGGGAAAGCAGGATTTGGCTCAAAGCAGGTAACGGAAAAGTTCCTGCGCTGGCTTTCCGAAGTGCAGCCGGATCTTGTGCATCTGCATAATATCCACGGCTTTTACCTGCAGATAGAGTTGCTTTTTGCTTACCTGAAAGAGCATGATATCCCGGTTGTCTGGACATTGCATGACTGCTGGAGCTTCACAGGGCATTGTGCTTATTTTGACTATATCGGCTGTGAGAAATGGAAGGAAGAAAACGGGGGCTGCCATAACTGCAGCATTCATAAAAGTGCCTATCCGTACGCGATTTTCAAAGACAATTCCAAATGGAATTATAAGCGGAAAAAGGAAGTATTTACGGGCGTGAAAAACCTGACGATCGTAACGCCGTCCGCATGGCTGAAAGGGCTTGTCGAGCAGTCGTTTTTAAAGGAATATCCTGTAGAGGTCATTCCGAATGGGATCAATCTGGACAACTTTATCCCGCTGACGGAGGAACAGGAAACGAAGAGAAGGCAGCAGATGGCAGGTTACCCGCACAGAACAATACTTGGTGTGGCAAACCGCTGGGAGGAACGAAAGGGGCTGGATACGTTTATCCGTCTTGCAGAGGAACTGCCGGCTAACTATACGGTGGAAATTCTGGGGCTTGATAAAGCACAGACGGTACAGCTGAAGAAAAAGTTTCCGACCGGTAAACTGCTTCCGATCGACAGGACAGCAAATGTGCAGCTGCTTTCGTCCATTTACCGCAGCGCGGATGTGTATGTGAATGCCACAATGGAGGATAATTTTCCGACAACCAATTTAGAGGCGCTTGCCTGTGGAACACCCGTTATCACGTATGACACGGGAGGAAGCGGTGAGTCTGTCACAGAAGATTGCGGTATTGTGGTAGAAAAAGGAAACTATGAGAAGCTGCTTGCAGCAATCCTAAAGGTGTGCGAGGAGCATCCATTTTCTGCAAAGGTCTGCAGACAGCGGGCGCAGAATTATGACCGCAGTGATCGATATGCGGAATATCTGGCATTATACGAAAGGATCCTGCATGAACATGAGGGAAAGTGAAAGACCGGGGAAAGTAATTGAATATCTGATGCTCGCCGGGAATGTGTTTCTGGGGCTGGTCGTGCTGGAGTTGATCGTGCATGGACTGGTAGATTATGCAGATGCCACGTTCCTGTTTCAGACCCAGAAAAAACCGGTGCTGGCACTTTTATGTCTGTTTATGACAGCATTTTTGCTGCTTGTTTTTTCCGTCTGCAGACGTATGACGGAAAATCTGACGCTGCGGAAGGCAAAAATGGTCAGTGCGTTGCTTTTAGTGCCGGCATTTGCACTACAGATCTATATGCTTTTCTACTATCGCAGCAGTTATCTGTTTGATAATGCGTTTGTGACCGGTGGTGCTTCTGCGCTTGCCATGGATGGACAGGTGGCAAAGGAAGCAGTTTATTATCTGTCAGTCTATCCGAATCAGAACGCGTATGCGGTGCTGACTGCCGTTTTATGGAAGCTGGGGACGGTTGCAGGGATCAGCCGGGCAGCGATGCCGCTTCTGCTGAACTGTGTGAACCTTGTTTTTCTGGATACGGCCGCAGTTCTTTTTCTACTGACGGTGAGTGCTTACAAAAAACGGACCCCCGGCAGCTTTGTGCGGATTCTGTTTCTATTGCTCTGTAATCCGTTTTTGTATATTGGTGTTTCCTATTATTACACCATCACATTGTCGATGCCTTTTGTCATGGGAATTTTATATTTGTATGTCCGTTTTCTGCGAAAAAAGGAAAAACATCCTTATGTGGTGCTGGTCCTGCTTGGGCTGGTGGTTGGCTTCGGGTATCTGCTGCGCGCAACGACAATGATCCCATTTATTGCTGTGATCGCCTGTCTGCTGTTTTTGGGGCGGCTGCAGAAACGGGATCTTCTGGCAGCGGCAGTTGCTGTTTTGACTATTGCGGGGATCAGCGCGGGAAACCGCCAATATATAGGGCTGGATACCAAAGACACAGCTTTTCCGCTGACACACTGGGTCATGATGTCCATGACTTCGCCGGGCAGTCATAATGAAGCGGATGAAACCTACACAGCGTCCTTTCCGACAGCAGCGGAAAAGAAGGCGGCGGACAGGGAACGGCTTATGGAAAAGCTGCAGGCAATGACGGTGGGAGAGCTGTTGTCACTTGCACATGCAAAGGTAGAAAACACATGGGGCAGAGGTTCTAACGGATATCCGGTCTATCTGGAAAATTGTCTGCGGACAGACGGACTGTATCCGTATCTGTTCGGGGATCATAAGGATTTTGTGATCCTGTACCATCAGGGCTATTATCTGTGCCTGCTGCTTGGCATTTTTTATGATCTGTTACGGACAGTCCGTAAACGTGAATGGGGCAGCTATGTGTTTCAGCTGACTTTTTTAGGGGCGGTTTTATTTTATCTGTTATGGGAAACAGGCTCCCAGTATTCGCTCCCATTTTTGCTTGTACTGCAGTTTCTGGCGGAAAACGGTGTGGAGCAATGGGAAGAGGCTGTAGTTTCTGACAGGGGAAAAACGTGTAAGCTGCAGAGGAGTATCTGTTTGGTTCTGCTGGCAGGGCTGCTCGTGTTTGCAATAGGCAACTATTCTGTTTTTACCGGGCAGACACAGGAATATACGCATCCGGTTGTAATGCAGCTTCTGGCAAATGAGGAACTATCCATTGGAAAGGAAAAACTTCTGCAGACGTTTGAAGCTTCGCAGCCGTTTGACCGGGTGATCTTTCAATGGCGCAATGATGACAGCAGCTCGGATGCGGTTTATGAGGCAGTGCTTGCCTCTGAAACTGGCGTGATCGCAGAAGAAGAGATCACAGGTGCGGGACAGCCTTATAATGGTGCAACGGTGCTTTCGTTTCCTACGGTAACACCGGACGGAACACAGATGTATACTTTGTCGATCCGTAAAAAGAGCGGAACAGATGAGCTGCGGTTTGTCACATACAGCATGGGCTATTATGATGCTTATGCAGGTGGCACGCTGACGCTGGGCGGGCAGGAGCTGACAAAAGACCTGCTGTTAGCGGTCAGCAGGACGGAAATAAAGACATATACAACCGCAAAGAGATATTGGGCTTTTACAGCATTTTTTATAGCTGCGCTGGCAGTGCTTTTTGTACTGGCGGGCAGAGGAGAAAGAAGGAGAATGAAATGAAAAAGAAAAAACTGGCAGCAGTCATGCTTTGTCTGCTTCTGACGGGTGCACTGGCAGGATGTGGGCAGGATGCAGGAAGTACTGCGGAGGTAACGGGCGGAACGGCATTTACGGAAGATACGGCAGATACACAGACAACGGATGCGGCGCAGGATATGCAGGCTGCAGATGACTCCGGAATGCATGCAGGGGATCTGCCGGCAGCGGGCGCAGGAGATGCAGCAGATGCGGCGGATGGAATCGGAAGCAGCCAGACTGCAGATACTGACATGGAAAGCGGATCAGATACGGCAGAAACCGATACGGACAATACGGATGCAGACAATACATTGGATACATCAAATGCATCCGGCGCACAGCAGAATGCATCAGACAATGAAAACGATACGAATGATACTGCGGACGGAGACACAGATCAGACGGATGCACAGGGCGGAAAGCTGATCGTGATCGATGCGGGACATCAGCAGAAGGGCAATTCCGAAAAGGAACCAATCGCACCGGGCTCTTCCGAAATGAAGGCAAAGGTAGCGGGCGGTACAAGCGGTGTTGCATCCGGTCTTGCCGAGTATGAACTGAATCTGCAGGTGGCTCTCAAGCTGCAGACAGAGCTGGAAAAAAGAGGCTATGAGGTGAAAATGTGCAGAACGACGAATGATGTCAATATCAGCAATGCTGAGCGTGCCCAGATCGCCAATGAAGCGGATGCGGATGCCTTTATCAGGATCCATGCCAATGGTTCCGAAAACAGTGATGTAAACGGTGCCATGACGATCTGCCAGACCGCCGCCAATCCTTATAATGGAGGTTTATATCAGCAGAGCAGGAAGCTTTCCGACTGTATTCTGGATGCTATGGTAGCAAGTACCGGCGCAAAAAAGGAATATGTCTGGGAGACAGACACGATGAGTGGTATTAACTGGTGTCAGGTACCGGTCACGATCGTGGAGATGGGATATATGACAAATAAAGCGGAAGATCTGAACATGGCAGATCCGGTCTATCAGGAGAAAATCTCGATCGGAATCGCAGATGGGATCGATGATTATTTCGCATCGGAAAGCTGATGATTTTTTACAGGGAGTATGCTATACTATAAGATACGATGCCAGCGGCAAAAATGCGATGAGTAGAGTATAGAAAATAAGGAACGGTTATGAAGAGTTTACCCGATACCCCAAAGGTGTCCATCATTACAATGACATACAATGACTGTGCACATCTTGAAAAATGTGTGACGCAGATCCTGAAACAGGATTATGAAAATATAGAATATATCATCGTAGACGGCGGTTCCTCTGATGGAACGCACGAGATCATACAAAAGGCGGCGCAGCAGCTGGGAGATAAGCTGAAGTGGGTTTCGGAGCCGGATGAAGGGCTGTATGATGCGCTGAATAAAGGAATCCGTATGGCGACCGGTGCGATTGTCGGGCTGATGTGTGATGAATTTGCGGATGCCCATGTGCTGTCCGATATGGTACGGCAGATGCAGCGGGACGGAACAGACGGCGTACACGGTGATATTGACTACATGGCGGACGGTAAAGTGATCCGCAAATGGCGGATGGGCGCAGGAACTGCGAAAAAGCTCAGATGGGGCTGGATGCCCGGTCATCCGACTTTATATGTAAAAAGAGAAGTATACGAAACGTACGGTTTTTATAAAACAGATTATAAAATAGCCGCAGATTATGAGTTTATGATCCGTATCTTAAAAGAGGACAAGGTCAGATTGTCTTATATTCCGCGGGTACTTGTGCATATGTTCCATGGAGAAGAATCGGCAAGTACAGGCGGTCTGAAAAGCTATCTTGCTTCTTTTGGAGAAGGCATGCGTGCACTGCGGGAAAATCATATGCCACATCCTTTTATTACGACACTGCGCCGGACATGCATGGTGCTTCGGCAATTTGTCAGATGAGCGCTGAAGGAGAACTATGAAAAGTTTAGTCATCATACCAGCATACAATGAAGAAAAGAGCATTTTAAATACAGTTGCGGATATCAAAAAAAATGCGCCTGATTTTGACTACATCATTATCAACGACTGTTCGCAGGATAAGACATTGCAGCTCTGCAAAGACGCGGGGATCCCTGTGATCAACCTGCCGATCAATCTGGGAATCGGCGGTGCGGTGCAGACAGGATATCTGTATGCCAAAAAGAACCACTATGATTATGCGGTGCAGTTTGACGGCGACGGACAGCATGATGCAGCCTTTTTACAGGAAATGCGGGATTATATGTATGCGCACGATCTGGATATGCTGATCGGATCGCGTTTTATTGAAAAGGAGGGCTTCCAGTCCTCCAGTCTCAGAAGATTCGGGATCCGTTATTTTTCCGGATTGATCCGGCTGTTGACCGGAAAGCGCATTACAGATCCGACCTCTGGTATGCGTATGGTAAATGAAAGCATTATTAAAATGTATGCAGACTGCTATCCGAAGGATTATCCGGAGCCGGAGAGTGTTGTGGCAGTTCTGCAGGCAGGCAAAAAGGTAGAAGAATATCCGGTAGTGATGCGGGAGCGGAAGGAAGGCGTTTCCTCCATTTCACCGCTGAAATCTGTTTATTACATGATAAAAGTAACACTGGCAATACTGGTGGAGCGTATCCGCAGAAAGGAATATAAAAAATGATGACTGTAAAGCTGCAGATCATTGTCGGGATCTGCCTGTTTCTGGCACTGACGGTGATCGTGTATATGATCAAAAAAAGAAGCCTGGATCTGAAGTATGCGCTGTCCTGGCTGCTTGCCCTTGTATTTGTATTGGTGCTTGATCTGTTTCCGGTGCTTTTGACGAAGCTGTCTATGGCACTTGGTGTCTGGGCGCCTGTCAATATGATTTTTTTCCTGGGATTCTGTTTTTCGCTTCTGATCATTTTTACGCTTACGGTCATGCTGTCACGTATGGCGGAAAGAGTCAGAAAACTTGCACAGGCTGTTGCCATGAATGAGGAAAAACTGGACCGCATGGGCAGGGAACTGAAAAAACTGCAGGAAGAGAAGGAGTAGTCTATGAAAACTATGAAAATTCTGATGATCGGTCTTGGCTCGATCGGGCAGAGACATCTGAGAAATATCAAACGTGTATACGGAGAGGAAGCACAGATCCTTGCTTATCGTGTGCGGGGGCTGAAACGTACCTTTTCCGATACGATGCAGATCCGGGAAAATGTATCACTGGAAGAGGAATACAACATAAAAAGCTTTGATGATCTTTCCAAAGCACTTCTGGAAAAACCGGATATTGCTTATATCACAAATATTACAAAAAGCCATATTCCATGTGCGATCGCATGTGCGAAGGCGGGCTGTCATCTGTTTCTGGAGAAACCGATCTCGGACAGTCTGGACGGGATAGAGGAGCTTGCAAAGATCGCTGCGGAAAAGAAGCTGAAAGTATTTGTAGGTTATCAGAACAGGTTTCATCCGGGCATTCAGTATCTGAAACAGTTTCTGGCAGAAGGCAGTATCGGACGTATTCTTTCTGTGCGCAGTGTTGTGGGAGAACGTCTGACAACGATGCATACTTATGAGAATTATAAGGATACATATATGGCGCGCAAGGATATGGGCGGCGGTGTGCTGCTCAATCAGATGGTGCATGAGCTTGATTATCTGTATTATCTGTTCGGACAGCCGAAGAGCGTGTATGCGCTGGGTGGCATTAACGGAAATCTTGGGATCGATGTGGAAGACAATCTGGATGCAATTTACCGTTATGAGTCAGAGCAGGGAACCTTCCCGGTATCGGTGCATGCGGATTTTTACCAGTATCCGCCAAGCCGTTTTGTCAAGGTAGTCGGGGAAAAGGGACACATCATCGTAGACCTGTTAAAGGCAGAAGTCACACAGGCAGTCGGCGATGAGGTAACGGTCATTCCGTATCCCGACTTTGCGAGAAATGATATGTTTATCGAAGAATTAAAATTGTTTATAGACTGTATCAGAGAAGATACGGAGCCGGCGATCCCGCTTGCGGATGGTATCGTAAGCCTGAAAATGGCGCTGGCAGCCAGAAAATCAATGGAAACAGGAGGCGTGATCGATGAGTTTACTGGAACAGTATAAAATAACGGGAAAAGTAGTCATTATTACAGGCGGAGCCGGTCTGATCGGCAGAAAGCATACAGAGGCTGTGCTGGAGGGCGAAGGCATTCCGGTACTGCTTGATATTTTTGAGGATTCCCTTGAGAGAGCAAAGCAGGAAATGACTGAGAAATATCCGGGTAAGCCGGTGGAAACTTATGTGGCAGATATCACTTCCAGGGAATCACTTGAGAAAGTCAGAGATGATCTGCTTGCAAAATACGGTCATATCGACGGTCTGATCAACAATGCGGCCAACAATCCGAAAATGGAGGGCGGTTCCAAAAATATGGGAGCCATCCAGTTCCATAATCTGCCGCTTTCCATGTGGCAGGATGATATGAATGTCGGACTGACAGGTGCATTCCTTTGCTGTCAGGTATTTGGCTATGAAATGGAAAAACAGAAAAGCGGTGTGATCATCAATATTTCTTCCGATTACGGTATTATCTCTCCGAATCAGAATATTTACCGCAAAGAAGGTGTCGCAGAAGAAGACCAGACGATCAAACCGGTTTCTTACAGCGTTGTGAAGCATGGCATTATGGGACTGACCAAGTATCTGGCAACCTACTGGGGCAAAAAGGGTGTCCGTGTAAATACACTCTGTCCGGCGAGCCTTCAAAACGGACAGGATCCCGAGTTTATCGAAAAGCTTTCCGCTCTTGTACCGATGGGAAGAATGTCACGCCCGGATGAATATCCGGCGACCGTGCTTTACATGCTTTCCGACGCCAGCTCTTACATGACCGGCGCAACGGTCGTATTAGATGGCGGAAGAACCATATGGTAAAGCAGACCAAGCCATGCATATACCGCGGATGAAAGACCGAGCGTGCTTGCACGCAGAGGTCTGGCAGACGAGGTATATATACGGCGGGACGCCGTTCATGAGCAAAAGGAAAGGTGCGAAGCACCGGTTTTGCGAATGGGGCATGGCGTTAAGTTCCCGTGCAGACCAAGCCATGCACGCAGAGGTAAAGCAGACCAAGCCTAAACAGAATTGAGATAAAAGGAGAACAATCATGAAATTTTTTGTAACAGGTGTAGCAGGACAGCTTGGACATGATGTCATGAACGAGCTTGCAAAAAGAGGATACGAAGGAGTCGGAAGCGATATCGCACCGCAGTACAGCGGCATTGAGGATGGCAGCAGTGTTACCACCATGCCTTACGCCCAGATGGATATTACAGATGCAAAGGCTGTCAGAGAGACGATTCTTTCTGTGAAGCCGGATGTAGTTGTGCACTGTGCTGCATGGACTGCGGTTGACCTGGCAGAAGATGAAGATAAAAAGGAGAAGGTATATGCGATCAATGCGAAGGGCACCCAGAATATTGCGGATGTCTGTAAAGAGCTGGACTGCAAGGTGATTTATATCAGTACGGATTATGTATTCAACGGACAGGGTACAGAGCCATGGCAGCCTGACTGCAAGGATTACCAGCCGCTGAATGTTTACGGCAAAACAAAGCTGGAAGGTGAACTTGCGATCAGCAATACAGTTTCCAAATATTTCATTGTCAGAATTGCGTGGGTATTTGGCTTAAATGGTAAGAATTTTATTAAGACAATGCTTTCTGTCGGCAAGACACATGATGAGGTCAGAGTGGTAAACGACCAGATCGGAACACCTACCTATACCTATGACCTTTCCAGACTGCTTGTCGATATGGCAGAAACCGATAAATACGGTTACTATCATGCAACCAACGAAGGCGGTTATATTTCCTGGTATGACTTTACCTGTGAGATTTATAAACAGGCGGGACTTTCCACAAAGGTAACACCGGTCACGACGGCAGAATATGGTGTATCCAAAGCGGCAAGACCGTTTAATTCGCGTCTGGACAAGAGCAAACTCACAGAGAATGGCTTCCGGCCTCTTCCGACGTGGCAGGATGCGCTTTCCAGATATTTAAAAGAAATTGAGTACTAAACAGAAGGGAAACAGATGCATGGATGATAAGATCAGGTCTGCCCTGACCCACAAGATATCGGTAAAAAAAATAACTTTCACAGTCATGGATATACTTTTGTTTCTGGTGTTGACAGGCTTTGCGCTCATCATGCGCTATGCGCTGCGCAATGTAGTAGCGGGAGATTATAAAATGTTCTTTGAACCGTGGGTAGCCACACTGCGCGAAGCAGGCGGCGGGATCAAAGGGCTTTCCGCGGAGTTTGAATATGTGGATTATACAACCCCGTATCTGACAATACTGTCTTTTATCAGTATCTGCCCATTTTTAAATACACTGCTTCTGATGAAGCTGGTATCGATCTTTTTTGATTTTGTGGCAGCGTTTGCAGTCATGGCGATTGTATATGACAGAACAAAAAACATGACTTACGGCATTTTAGGTTATGGTGCACTTCTGATGGTACCGACTGTTCTGACAAACGGAGCAATGTGGGCACAGTGTGATATCATTTTTACGAGCTTTGTCCTGTGGTCTCTTTACTTTATGCTGAAGGACAAGCCTGCCTGGTCGATGGCATTTTATGGGATCGCCTTTGCGTTTAAGCTGCAGACCCTGTTTTTGGCACCGCTTTATGTGATCCTCTGGATGAAGGGCAAGGTAAAACTGAAACACTTTTTATTCCTGCCACTGATGTATGTGATTGGGATGATCCCTTCCCTGCTCGCCGGAAAGAGCTTCTGGGAGCTTATCAGTGTCTATTTTTTCCAAGCAAACGGACAGATGGATATTTATGCACTGTCCCATAAATTCCCGAACATTTATCAGTTGATCGGAACGGACAGTTTCCTGTTTGAGTATGCGGATGCGGGCATCTGGGTGACACTTGGTGCACTGATGATCCTGATGTACTGCTTTGCCAGAAAACAATATGAAATGAATGCCTGTCTGTTGCTGCGCATGGGTATGCTTCTGACTATGACTGTCGTATTTTTCCTGCCGCATATGCATGAACGCTATGCAATTCTGGTTGATGTGATGGCAATCGTTTATGTGTTTTTTGATTTCAGGAAACTCTATATACCGGTACTTACGATCCTGTGTTCTTTTGCAGGATATACAGTCTATCTGGCACAGAATAACATCATTCCGATGTATGTATATACAATCCTGTTCCTGCTTCTGATGCTGGATCATGCACGTGCCTGTGTAAAGGGCATGCAGGATGGGAAAATAGCAGTTGGAGAGTAGAACATGGATAAAAAGATAACGGATTTTCTCGTAAAAGAAATAAAAATAGGGAAATGGATGCTGGCACCGATCGATCTGCTTCTGTTTGTGGCAGCGGCGGTATTTTCCGTCATGATCCGTATCAGTGTTGTGGATTATACGGCGATCGAGCTTCCGGCATTTGTAAAATACGGCAATATGCTCAGTTTTGTGACTGGGATCACAGATCTGCTGCTGGCAGTTTTAGGATCGCTGATCGTTTATGATCTGACAGAGCGGAAGATCAGAGCTTTTCTGACATATGCGATCCTGCTGATGCTTCCGGTATTGTGTGCAAGCTGTGCTATGTGGGGCATGGGAGATTCTATTTATATTTTCTTCGCAGTGCTTTCTTTGTATCTGCTGATGAAAGGCAAAGGAAATGCTTCACTGGTCAGCTATGGGATCAGTCTTTTCTTAAGCAGATATGCCTTTTTTCTTCTGCCGGTCTATGCGATTGCATTTATGCAGAAAAAAAATAAACTTATGTACTTTATTTTTCCGTTTTGCGGGGTGTGGTTCCGGAACGGGATCGTACATCAGTCCGGTTATCTGCCGGTTCCGAGCTTTGAAATGGAGAGGATGTTTGTGAAGCTGCGCGGTGAATCACTGCTGAGCCAGAACTGGCCGAATATTTTCCAGATGATCGGTACAGATAAATTTATTCAGGAATATTCCCTTGTTGCAAAAGTGGCTGCTGCATCGCTGATGCTGCTTGTCATTATGCTTGTACTTCTGCGCAGTTGGAAAATGAGCGGAGAAGGTATCTGGTATGTGGGACTCGTGCTGTCAATTCTGATCCCATATGTCATGCCACAGATGGATGAGCGTGCGGGGCTGTTATCCTGCGTACTGTATCTGCTTTTTGCCATGAAACACCCGGATCTTTATTATCCGGCGATCGTACAGGTGATTATTACCTATATTTCATTCTCTGCTTACTTCCGCGGAGAAAGTGTGATTCCGCTGAGTGCGGTCGCGCTGGCAGAGCTTTTTGTGCTGCTGTTTACGATCCGGCGTGCGGACCATGTATTTAAGGTGCAGCAGGAAGAAGCAAGATAAGAAGGAGACTGGTAGCGTATGAAACAAGTAGAAAAACTGGATTATATAGACGGACTGAAGGTGCTGTCCTGTCTGATGATCTTTAACTTCCACTTTATCAATGCATTTTACTGCGGATTTTATTCTTTAAATCCGGCAGATTTCCATACAGAACATCTGGAATGGATCATCGGAAGCACGCCGCTGAACCTGATCATGGGCGGCAAGTTTGGTGTGCGTATGTTTATGACGATCAGCGGTTTCTTTGTCGGCTATCGATTTTTCCTGACGGGCGATAAACACAGTCTGGGCAGCGGTGCTGTCAAGAAATATTTCCGTCTGGTCTTTCCGATCCTGACTGCCAACATTGCGATTTTTGCACTGATGAAGCTTGGACTGTTCCGGAATGCGGAGGCTTCCGCACTGGCAGGGACGAGCGTTTTCTTCGGTAATTATAACCAGTTTGCGCCAAGTCTTTTTGGCGCGGTAAAAGAAGCTGTCTGGGGCTGTTTTGCAACAGGAGCCAATCAGTATAATGGACCGCTCTGGTTTATTTACTATGAATTTTTCGGGACATTGCTTGTTGCGGCAATTCTTTCTCTTGTCGGCAAGAGCAGAGTGCGCTATGTTGCTTATGCGATCGCGGCTATTTTGAGCATCCGGACAGATTTTCTGCCGTTTATCCTCGGCTGTGTTGTGTGTGACCTGACGTATCAGCCGCCTCTTTTTGTGGAAAAACTGTCTGAGCAGAAGTGGCTTATGTGGATAGCGGTGCTGTTTGGTGTATTTTTAGGTTCTTATCCGCCAATCGGAGAGCGGCTGACAGGAACAATCTATCAGTATATACCGGCCAAGGTGTTGATCTACTATATCATCGGTGCCAGTCTTGTGCTCTATGGTGTGATCCATCTGCCAAAGCTCCATAAACCGCTTGGAAGCCGTGCACTGACATGGTTGAACCGATATAGCTACGGCTTTTATCTGGTGCATTTCTTTGTGCTTTGTACTTTTTCGTGCGGTTTTTATCTGACACTGGCGGACAGACTGTCTTATCATCTGATCGCCGTACTGAACTATGTATTATCCTTTGGTGTGACAGTATTTCTTTCCTGGCTGATACATCGTTTTGTGGAAAAACCGGGTATGCAGCTTGCGGGACTTGTCGCAGCAAGGTGCAAGGAATTATAAGGAGATAAAAATGGCAAACAAACGTCGGGAAGACTGGATTGACTGTTTAAAATGCATAGCAATTTTGATCGTTATGATGAACCATCTGGGACTGACGATACCGGGTTTCAGCTTTTGGGGCGGTATGTTTTTTGTACCGATCTTCTTTTTGCTGTCCGGCTATACATATCATACAAAAGAAGAAACATTTGGGAGATTTTTAAAGCGGAAGGCAAAACGCCTTCTGCTTCCTTATATAACTGCCAATGCAATTCTGTTTGTGTTTTTCTTTGTCAAAGAGAGTTTGCTTGGCAGCATAAGTGCGGCTGAAGAACTGAAAATCCTATACGGCATTTTTTATGCCAGAAATCAGCTTTTGAGCTGGGATGTCCTGACCTTGTTTTTACCGCAGATGAATCAAAATGTCTATCTGATGACGATACTCAACTCACCTACCTGGTTTTTAATGGCTTTATTTTTGACCATTATTGCGTTTGAAATTTTAATTCGAGTAACAGATAAAAACGGCCGGAGGATGTGGTTTGTTGCAGGGCTGTTTCTGTTGCTTGCCGTTCTATACCGCTATCTGTTTCCTGTTTTGCTTCCATGGAGTCTGGATGCTGTTCCGTTTTTTCTGCTGTTTTTCATGACAGGCTATTTTATCAGGAGAAAAGCGATACTTTATTATCTGGATCAGCATAAGATAACGCTTGTTTTATTACTTGGATTGCTGATCGTGTGCGGCGTCTGGAACGGAAGTGCGAATTTTTCGATTGCAAGCTATGGAAAGAGCATCATCCTGGCACTGTATAATGCAGCAGCTTCTTCTATACTTGCCATGTATGCAGGTTTTAAGCTTAAAAAGCATATCTGGAAGGGATTTGCGCTGGTAGGCAGGCAGACACTTGTTCTGATGTGTTATCATATGTTTTTATTTGCGATTCTGGAAACAGTCTGGCCGGGCATTCCAAAGCTGTTTGAACTGTTATTGGTACTTGTGCTTCTGACGGCTGCAGGCTATGGAAAGGAGAAGCTCTATGCAAAGAAACAAGGCGGTTGATGCAGTAAAGGGCGTTGCCATTCTGCTTGTGATGCTGGGACACTGCATTGTATTAAACGGGCTGAATGAGACAGATCCTTATATTTATGATGTGATCAAATCGGTGCAGATGCCATTGTTTATGCTGGTAAGTGGTGTTCTTGCTTCTTATTCCCTGCATAAATACAGACAGGACAAATGGTACGGGATCAAGAAGTTGCCAAAGCGCGTGGTTTCTTACCTGCTTCCGTTTACTTCCTGGTTTGTGGTTGTTTACGTATGGACACATGCATGGGAAGCTGCGATTTCCCTGCATAGCTTTCTGACAGAAGGAAAAGAGCTTTTGTTCCAGACGGATAAAGGGCTGTGGTTCCTGACAACGCTTTTTGTCATACAGCTGATGGTAACACTGGCGCAGACGCTGGCTGTACTTCTGACAGCGGGGAAAAAGGTTCCGGAAGCACTTGTATTTGCATTTGGTTCCTTTGCATTGTATGTGCTATTCTTTTTACAGAGCAGAAGCGGCAATACATTTCTGAGCCCTTCTTTGACGGTGCAGTATTTTCCGTTTTTCTTTCTGGGATATTTCGGACATGGCTATCTGGAGATCGCGGAACATATCGAGCGGATCGTGCAGCGCAGACCATATTGCGTCGGGATTGCAGGTGTGCTCTTAACTGCACTGTTTCTCTGGCAGGTGATCACACAGGATCTGACAAAGCCGGTCGACGGTGTGATGATTCTGCTTCAGCAAATGCTGGCATCTTTATTGGGGACGACTGTTATTTATTTCGCCGTGACTGCATGGGCAGAAAAAAAAGAAAAGCTGCAACAGGGAAAACAGGGGGCTGTTTCACTGCTGAGCTTTCTGGGACAATACACACTGGAAATCTATGTGATCCATTTCCGTTATGCAAGAATTCTAAAAATATCAAATCGTGATTTAACATTTTATTCGCTGCGCGGTATCATTTGGCTGCTGGCATCTTTTGCCTGTATGGCTGTGCTGACGGCGGTCACCATCTTCCTGATCAGGAAAGTGAAGCTTTTGAATCTGCTTTTGTTCGGGAAGCCTTTTGAGATATGTGATCGACAAAAAGCAGGAGAAGATATACCGCAGTAACGTACATCATCGGATAAGAATACTGGATAAAGGATGCAGGGGCTGTCAGGAAAATGACAGCCTCTCTTGCGATTAAATTCAGAGAGACGAAGAAAACAAACCAGTTCTTTCTGATGATTGCATACACTGTGATGCCAAGAAGCAGGAGCAGCATCGGGATATAGGCTTCTCCGCCGCACCTAAACAGGAACAGTGCATAGCCTTCGTGATCGCTCAATGGAAGTCTTTTATAAGCATCCAGCATTTCAAATCCATAGGAGCGGTCATGCTCATAAAGGTGGAAATCGGTAGATACGACAGGCTTCAGGGAAAGCACCAGATCAGGATCGTAGGAAAAGATCCCATTTGTCACGCAGAAGAGCTGCAGCCGTTCTCCCAGATACAGATCCGGATTGTGCAGGATCAGACGGATGGCGCTCTTGATATAAGCGTTCTGCGTCTCTGCATCCGCACCGGTCTCTGTATATTTTCCTTCGTTGTGATCTGTATTATAGCGGTTATAAGCACTGCAGGAAAGGGAGTCATTGCTCAGATAGCCAAGATCTGTGATTGCATTGATATTGGCAAGATCTTCTTCTGCACCGGGGTAGGTCTGTTCTCTGTGTACAATGACAGTCAGTGGTCTGGTCGTGGAAATGATAAGGTAGTCTTTTCCGTAATGCTTTGCCTCCCCGTGATTTTGCGGCACTTTGATCAGCATGAGCAATGCGATGGTACATAAAAAGAAAGAAAACAAAAACTTAAATATAGATTTAATATTTGCACAATTCTTCCGATAGACGAAAAACAGAACCGGCAGCATCAGAACAGGCATCAGCATACCTTCGCTCCGCCAGAAAGAAAGTACGGCGGTCAAAAGAGCGAGCAGACCGAATGCTGCCGGGTTAATGTATTTCTGTTCCTTCCATGCAAAGAATAAATAGGCGAAATAGAACAGAAAGAATGAAGCGTAGATCGCCGGGCGGAAACACATCAGTGCACCAAGTAATGTGAACGGTAAAATACCTGCAAGCAGCAGTATATATGCTTTGGAGGCATAGAGCTGTTTTGCTTTGTAAAAGATATAGGCGAAGGTCATGGCATAGCAGACATCCGATAACAGAACCGGAGCTGCGGAGGCAGGAAAGAGAGACATTGCCGTCATATAAAATAAGGAAGTCAGATAATTATGCCAGTAGACCGGATAGTATCTGGTCGCATAGGCAAAGATGATCGGATCATCACTCATATAATAGCCGGGCCAGGTGAGCATAAGACCGATCCCGTAAATTGCCAGAAAGCCGAGAAAAGGCAGTAAAAGAGAGGGTCTTTGACAGGCATATGCCAGAAATTCAAACAGCCCGAACAGACACAACAGTACCAGAATCTTTGTCAGGATATGCATGGGAAGAACCATTTCCGTGTCGATAGGAAGACAGTTCATATTCAGTCCGTCTGCAGAAAAGATCTTCGTATCGGTATAAAAGGTAACAAGCCAGATCAAAATGGAAAGACCGGCTGTTACCAGATGTTTTTTCTTATTTCGTATCATGTTTAACATAGTTTTCCTCATATTTTAAAGAGCATCCCATTGAGATTTGCCATCGGCAGTGGGAGCTGCATAAAAGCTTTAGATGGTTTTAGGATAAACTATAATTGCCGCCCGGTCAATATGACTGCATTTTTCGTGGGAAATACCGGATTTACCGATGGATATTACGGAAAGCGTGTCCGGCTTGCAGAGACAGGGTAACTTTGTTATAGTAGATAAGGATTGAAAATAAGCTACCATGATGTAGGCGTCAAAAGATGTCATACATCATACTATGTGAAGCATAAAAGACAGGAACAGGATAAAGGGTGTATATATGATCATAGTAATGCCGATTGCTTTTTGCAGTATTTACGCATGGAGCAGACAGAAAAAGAATGATATTGTGATGGCTCTGGCAAAGAGCCTTTTATGGTTTGAGCTGTTTGTGGTTTTATTTGCCAATGTGTGCAGTATCGGACACAGCTTAAACCGCTGGTCAGCACTTCTGTGCTGGATGTTTGTTATTATCTTGTTTACTTTACTTGGAGGGAAGCTGTTTCCGGATGGCGTGCGAGGCTATTGGAAGCAGCTTGGCAGAGACCTGAAGGCATCTTTCCGGGAAGGGATCACAGCAATAAAAGGGCTGGGCATCTGTGAGAAGATCCTGGTTGCTGCAGGGACGGTTCTCTGCCTGTTCCTGCTGTTTCTGGCATTGTTCACCGTACCGTATAATTATGATTCCATGACGTACCACCTGGCAAGGATCGGGCACTGGATCGATAACGGTAGTGTGGATTATTATGTGACAAACATTGACAGGCAGTTGTATTCTCCTGTTTTAAGTGAATATAATATGCTGTTTGCGATGCTGCTGACAGAATGTGATGTGCTTTTGAACCTGTTCCAGTATCTGGCAATGCTGCTGACCGCCGTTTTCTTTTACCGCAGTATGCGGCTTCTGGGCACCAGACGACAGTTTGCGATCTTTGGTGTATTTGCCTTTCTGACAATGCCATTGACGATCACACAGAGTATCACGACGCAGAATGACTTGTCTGCAACGCTCTGGTTTTCCGTATTTGTTTATCTGGTTCTGCAGTTTATACAACTGGACAGCCTGCAGCTCGGAAATCTGCTGAAAAACACCCCGCAGCGGAATCTGCTTGTCTGTATCGGACTGAGTGTAGGATTCGGATTTTTGATGAAGGTCAGTGTCTGTGCGAGTATGCTTATGTTTATGCCATGGGTACTGCTCTTTTGTATCAGAAGAAAAGATAAGCTGACAGAGCTTTTGAAGGCGGGCGTACTTGCCGGCTCCGCCATGCTTCTTGTTATTGCGGAAACGCTGATCCGCACGTATCAGGCATGCGGCACTTTTATTGCCAATACGACAAGCGGCGATATTATGGTGGCAACCAAAAATGTCAGCTATATCATTGTCAATATCCTGAAAAATTATTCGCTGCTGATCACTCAGCACTTCTGGACAGCTTTGAATGGTTTTATATACCGGATTGCCATTCATGTGGGTGCCCTTCTGCATGTAGAAGTCAATAATATAGCGATCTCGTTCCACGGATTTGATTTTATTACGTATTTAAATACCGGCGACGATATGTACAGCCACGACAGGACGAGCAGTGCTTTTGCAGCATATTTTGCGCTGCTGGCAGGCATTCTTCTGGTGCTTTGTGTAATTGGACTTCTGATCAGACAGTGGAAACGGAAAAAGCAGACGCAGCAGACCGTGCAGGCAGCGGATGAACAGAAACTGTCTTATGGCTTTATCGTATCTGCCTGGCTCAGCTTTGGCTTCATGATGGCACTTTTGCGCTGGCAGCCATGGGGCTCACGTCTGCTATATCCGTCACTTGCCATGATGATACCTGCGGGAGCACATATTTTGGATTATGTCCTTCGAAAAAATAAAAAGAATACTGTTATTTTATTGCCGCTGTCAGCTCTCAGCTTTCTACTTTGTATTGCGCCGATCCGCTATAATATGCAGGTGGCAGAGTCCTATCTGGCAAGCGGTCTGACAAACCGGATGGAGCTGTATTTTACAAATAACAAACGTTATGATACTTATGAGCAGTTGAAAGATGTCACAGAAAAGCTGGGCGCAACGGATATTGGTGTTGTGATATCAGGGGATGGTTATGACTACCCGCTCTGGAAGCTGTACCGGGAAGAATACCCGACAGCGAGACTGCGGCATATTCTTGTGGATGACACGCATATGGTAGCGCAGGGCAGGCAGCCGCAGAACCCGCCGGACTGCATCCTCTGGATCGAAAGAGGACGGCTGGAGGTCGGTGATACACTTGATTTCTACGGACAGACATATATTTGTGTATTTACGGCGGATTCCGAAAAAGCACCGGACAGTGTGCTGATCCCGTTCCGCGCAGAGATCGGAAGCACGATCAGCGCAGGACAGAATAAATGAAATAAACACACATGCTATTTAAAATGAATTGCATTGAATGAAAGCAGAAAGGAACCAAGATGGACCGGGGATTACAGGGAAACGATAAAATAGAAGAAGCGATCAGAGAACTGCAGGAAGCACCGTCGGATGAGCAGCTGGCACATACACTGACACTGCTGCGCAGAAGGATGCGGGAAAACGGACAGGTAGTTGTAGCTGTTGAGGCTGTGGCAAAGGAGCAGAACCTGCAGCTTGCCACGGTCAGGACAGAAGACGGCAGAAGATGGTTTGCGGCATTTACTTCTTTTGAGGAAGAAATGAAGGGTGGTGGAGCTGTAAAGTCAACATTTCTTGCTGACATCCGGCAGTTGTTTGAAACGACGCGCGAAGCGGATGTGGCGGGTGTGATACTGAATCCGTGGAACAGAAGACTGGCACTGGACCAGACACTGCTTGCTGTTGTGCTGGGCATATAAAAACGATAAAAAGAGCTTTGGAGGCTGTGATCAGGACAGCAGCTTCCAAAGCTCTTCTTTTGTATGTGCAATATAAATATTGTCGTACAGACTGCATAATGTGTGAAAATAATCTTCGTAATCGCACTTTTCGTTAAAGGAATCGCCTGCCAGCGGATACAGGAAGATGATCCTGCAGCGGCTGTTAAATAGGAGCTTTCCGGATACACAGGCAGTGGAATAATAGGATAGCAGTGTTTTATCTTCCATTGTGCCGTCTGCGACAGCAAGCTCAAACGGACACGTATCGCTGTAAACGGAGATCGTATCGTCAAAGGCATCATATTGTCCGCGTGGATGTGGCTTGACAAGAAAATGCTCCGTGCCCACATGGGAAGCGATCTCATAGACAAGACTCTGGTATGTATCAGGATTTTGCATGCCATTGGCTGTGCCCTGTCCAAGAAACAGATATTTCTGCGGAAAACGCCGGCTCTGAAACTGCAGGATATACCGGATCTGTTCGGTGACAAGTGCGATCCGCTCCGGCGTTTTCGGGATCTGCTTTAATGTAAAACCGGTTGCAGCACTGTCTGCTACGTTTTTTTCGGCAAGAGAGGGCTCGAATAAGTAAAGCTCCTGCTCCTGCCTGTGGATATCATAGCCCCAGATCGTTTGGTACAGGCGTCTTCCCATGACAGTGGAAACTGAGCTGACAGGCGGTTTGGTATAGCTGGCAAACCCATCCTCAAAGCGGTGGAGACTGAGTTTTTTGTTCTTCCGGATGCATGTTTTGATCAGCTCTTTGACAATCTCGTCGGGAACACCGGGAGAAGCAAAGTACAGGTCATCATAAGTAGTAAATGCCGGGTAATCCTTTTCTGTCAGCATGGCTTTTACGGTCGGATTGTATACAAAGCTTTCCCATAAATTCACAGGCGCGGATTTATAAGGATTTCTGATCTTCTTTGCATCGGCAAAAAAGGTATGATGAAAATACCGGTCTGTTCTGCCGGACTGATACAGCTCATACAAATAGGCTGATTTGTCAGTCAGGACAAGATCAACCTGCGCATCCTTCAGAAATGCATCTTTAATAAACAGAAAGACCATCAGATGATAACTGGTACTTGCGACGGCGAGTACCTTTCTTTTTTGTATCTGCATAGAATGCTCCTTTCCGGTCAGGCTCTGTGCAGTATTCTGCGGATGTTATCCAGGAAAATGGCGCGTTCTCTTGCTTCAAATAACAGGAAGAAATTCAGAAGAAAGCCCACAATACCACAAAGCAGAATATCTGCAACGACCATGCCCCAGCTTGTTGTCGTAATAAAGTGGTTCATGCCTGCAAATACTGCTGACATGAGAAGTGTAACAAAAATATAGCGAAAGATCGTCGGGTAAAAGGCGTGTTTGGGGAGCTCCAGACAATGCGCCGCATACATCGGTGTAAATGTCATGTTTTTGATGATGCCTAAGAAAGAGGAGGTTCCGGCAATAAAGTAGATTCCATACGGATGAAATGCCGGGATCTCCAGAAAAATAAAGACCACAATGACATTCAGGACGCCCATTAATAGTGTGACGATCGAATTCCATTTTAACTTATTCACAACTGTATAAACGTTGAAAAGCGGGCTGATCGCGCCGCCGACCAGTGTACCGAGCATGATCAGAACGGTCAGTCTGTAGTAGACGGGCAGGATATCGCGTTCACTTGGCAGCCACATATAGTAAAAGGACATTCCAAATCCGATGATGTAGCAGAGAGGGATATTGGCGAAAAAGCCTGTCAGCTTCATGGCTGATTTCAGATCCTCTGTCAGTTCCTTTTTATTTCCCTTGGCAAAGCTGATCGTCAGGGAAGGGGTGAATACGGCGGAAATCGTTTCATACAGGGTGTTGACTGCGGTCACGATCGTTGTGGAAGTACCGATATAGCCGCTTTCCGCTTTGCCGATCCACAGATTGGTGATCAGTGTATCGATCCCGTTTGTCAGAGCCTGCCCCGCACGCATGATTGTATTCCAGACACCGGCGGAAAGAATCTCAATGACCGTGCGGATGTCAAAATATTTCCGGGAAACAACAATCTGCGGCAGAAGTTTTTTTGTATAATGAATATAGGTAAGGAACAGATATACGTTGGCAAGCAGTGTTGCATAGCCGATGTAGCTGACATGGACCGGTAAAAGGGTAAAGGTAACGATCAGCAGTGCAGCTTTTAAAATCTGTGACTCGATCGTACGGAGTGCGGACAGATCCAGTCTGTTGGCTGCAAAAGTCGCTGTGGAAAAGGTCGTTGCGATGATCGTGACCATAAAGTTTAAAAACATGGTCGCAAACAACAGTTTGACGTCCGTTACAAGCGCCGGGGAAATGTTGACGAGCTTTTCCAGATACAGAACGACCAGTGTGCAGGGCAAAAGCAGAACCGCTACGATCACCAGATTGGCGTACATGACGGAGTTGAAATAGCGATTGGCGCCTTCCGCATCATTCTGATGGATCTTGACCGTGATAAAACGCCCGGCCATGGAATTGAGCGCCATGGCGGCGATCGCCGCATAGCTGACGAAATTATTGGCCATGGTAACAAAGCCCTGCGCTTCGGAACCGAGCTTGTAAATGACGGTCGGTGTGATCAGAAAGCTGATACCAAGGCTGACAAGGCAGGATAAAAGAGAGGCTGCCATATTAATGATAAGCTGTTTGTTTTTATCGGTTTCTTTCATAAAGTGATCCTTTTCGTAAAATAATGCATGACATAGTATAGCACGACAGGGATTCTTCTTTCAATACATGGGGCTATTTCCGATTGCAATATAGGCATCAAAATGATAAGATATATCTATATGCTTTGTACCCTGTGTGATTTTATGCAGAAAGCAGGCAGAAGTGAGGTACGGATATGAAGATTATGCCAAACCGGCTTGACCGGGGGTTTTATCAATATCAGGAAGAATTTGAAAAAAAAGCGGTCGAAGTGCTGCGCAGCGGCTGGTATGTGCTGGGAAAAGAAGTCAGCAGCTTTGAAGAAGAATTTGCAGCTTATGTCGGCACAAAATACTGCGTAGGGCTGGCAAGCGGACTGGATGCGCTCTGGCTGGCATTCCGTGTGCTTGGGATCGGAGCCGGGGATGAAGTGATCGTGCAGTCCAACACATATATTGCCAGTGTCATGGGCATTACGATCAATGGTGCAACGCCGGTTTTTGTGGAGCCGGATGCATATTACGGGATCGATGCAGCAAAGATAGAAGAGAAGATCACACCAAGGACAAAGGCGGTGCTGGCGGTACATTTGTACGGACAGGCATGTCAGATGGACAAGATCTGTGAGATCACGAAAAAACACGGGCTGTATCTGGTCGAGGACTGTGCGCAGTCGCATGGAGCCGTGTATGACGGCAAAATGACGGGCAGCTTTGGTGATATCGGCTGTTTTTCCTTTTATCCGTCTAAAAATCTCGGCGCTTTTGGCGATGGCGGGGCGATCACCTGCAATGATCCGAAAATTGCGGCAGATATGAAGATGTATCGTAATTACGGCAGTGAAAAACGGTATTATAATAAAGTGGTGGGAGCCAACTCCAGACTGGATGAGATCCAGGCGGGGCTTCTTCGTGTCAGACTTTCCCATATGGAAGAGCTGACACAGGAAAAGATAGAGATCGCAGCGCGTTACGACAGGGAGCTTTCCAATGCAGCCTTTACGCTTCCGCAGAAAAGACCGCATGCCAATCATATTTATCACCAGTATGTGATCCGCACGGAGCATAGAGAAGCGCTGATTGATTATCTGAATAAAAAGGAGATCGGAACGATCATCCATTATCCGATCCCGCCGCATCTGTCAGAAGCGTATCAGAGCCTCGGCTATCACAAAGGCGATCTGCCGATCGCAGAAGCTTATGCGGATGAGGTGCTCTCTATTCCGATGTACAATGGAATGACGGAAGAGGAACAGACCTATGTGATCGAGGCATTGAATGCATTCAGACCTTAAAAGACCTCAGAGAATGAAGGAGAAATGAATGAACATAAAAGAGCAGTATAAGATTCTGGAATTTGGAGAATATGGGGATGAGAGAGGAAATCTTGTAGTAGCGGAAGGAAACGGAAAGGATATCCCTTTTGCGATCAAACGTGTCTTTTATATGTATGGATCCGATGCTACGGTGATCCGTGGGCAGCATGCAAACCGTAAGACGGAATTTGTGCTGATCAATGTCAGTGGGACAAGCAAGGTAAAGGTCGATAACGGTTATGAAACAGACGTGATCGAGCTGAATAAGCCGCGTATGGGATTGTATCTGCCGACAATGCTCTGGAAGGATATGTATGATTTTTCCGCCGACAGTGTGCTGCTCTGCCTGGCAAGCGAACACTATGACGGCAGTGAATATATTCGGGACTATAATGAATATCTGAAGGAAGTGCGTTCCGTTGCTGCTTCGGAAGAGAAGGAACAGGATAAATAAATGAGCAAAATATCAATTGTAATACCGGTTTATTATAACGCAGACACGTTGATGCTTTTGTACGAGGATATGAAGCAGAAGATTCTTGGAAAGCTCGGAGATTACGAGCTTGTATTTGTGGATGACGGTTCCGGTGACAACTCATGGGAAGTGATGAATGATATCCGCAAAATGGATCGGAATGTGCAGTGTGTCAAGCTTTCCCGTAATTTCGGAGAACATGCGGCACTTCTGGCGGGACTTTCCGTCTGCACGGGCGATTGCGCCGTGACAAAGCAGGCTGACCTGCAGGAAGACTCGGAGATCATTCTGGAAATGTATGAAAGCTGGAAAAAGGGCAATAAAGTCGTGCTGGCAGTGCGGAAGGAACGTGATGAAAATCCGGTCAAAAAGTTTTTTGCACATATGTATTATGTGATCATACACAAATTCGTACAGGAAAGAATGCCTGTAGGCGGCTGTGACTGCTATCTGATCGACAGACAGGTCATTGAAGTGCTGGAAAGACTGGATGAGAAAAACTCTTCCCTGACACTGCAGGTGCTGTGGGCAGGCTTCCAGACCGACCAGATCTACTTCCACCGCAGAGACCGTGAAATCGGCAAATCACGCTGGACACTCGGTAAGAAGGTAAAGCTTGCCATGGATTCCATGATGAGTTTCTCTTATGCACCGATCCGGTTTATGTCCGGTGTGGGTGTTGTGTTCTTTATTATTGCGCTTCTTATGATGATTGAGGTGATCGTGGAGAAATTTACGGTCGGAACACCAATCCTTGGATGGGCTTCCATCATGTGTGTTGTATTGTTTTCTTTTGGTATCATGATGCTGATGATGGGCGTGCTTGGTGAGTATGTCTGGCGTGCACTGGATGCATCCAGAAACAGACCGCCTTATCTGATCGACCATGTGGAAAAATCCGGTCAGACAGATACAATGAAATCTGATTTGCAGCCATAACAGAGACGAGATACGCTCTGCGAATCTCGCTCTGATCAGCGGTCGTCAAATGCACCGCATAAATGCGTGCATTTTCCTCGTCGCCATAACAAAAAAGCAGCCTGATAAAGGCTGCTTAAAACATAAGATAGATATTTAACCAAGGATGACAGCGATGACAATACCGAGCAGGGCGCCCATGGCAACCTGCAGTTTGGTATGACCGACAAATTCTTTTAATTTTTCTTCGGCAGTCAGTGTACTGTTCCCCATACTTTTAAAAATATCCATCATTTCATTCAGGATTTTTGCCTGCTTGCCTGTTTCGAAGCGGACGCCCATGGCATCATGCATGACAATGATCGCAAAAATAGCGGCAATGGCAAATTCCGGGCTTGCCGGCCCGCAGTGGAGAAAAGTCGTACCTGCGAGAGCGCAGACAGTTGCGGAATGGGCGCTTGGCATTCCGCCGTCGCCGATCAGTCGTTCCCAGACAAATTTTTTGTTTATGATCAGATGTGTGATGGTTTTGAGGATCTGTGCACAAAGCCATCCGGTCACGGCATTGATCAGTATCGTATTATGGAGCAGTTCTTCTAAATAGTTCATGTTTTACCTCATTTGTTCAAAATTCCAATACATTCTCCAGTATACCCCATTCTTTGCAAAACTACAATTGCAGAAACGAGAGGAATAGAAAAAAATTATGTAGTAAAGAAATGTATTAAACGGCGGATAAATTGTCGATGAAAACGATTAGACAAGTTATGACAAAAAATGTATGATTATCCTATAGTCGTAATTTGATTTTTAATCTATTATCTATTAATAGAGGGGGAGAAGTATGAAAAAAATGTGTGAAAGTGTGGAAAAACAAATGTATGTGACGAAGCTGCTGCTGAGTCTGGGTGTTCCGGCGCATTTGAAGGGCTATCATTATCTGAGATCAGCCATCCTGCGATCCGAACAGGACATAGAAGTAGTAAGCAGTGTGACAAAGCTGTTATATCCGGATGTCGCAAGGGAATATAATACATCCGTACAAAAGGTAGAACGGGCTATTCGTAATGCGATAGAGGTTTCCTGGATGCGAGGTAATATTGAATCCATGGAAGAAATGTTCGGGTTTTCTGCGCATTCCGGAAAAGGCAGACCGACAAACAGCGAATATATTGCCAGAGTCGCAGACGCAGTTCATCTGGCATTCCTGGAGGAGTACCGGATACAGGCAAAATGAACAAACAGGAGATATACCCGGAGGCGACTTGGCGGGGATATCTCCTTTTTTACAGGATATGAAATAAAAGCAGGCAGTCATTTACAAAAGGCAGTCTTTTGGTGTATGATACATGCAGAAGGTTCTGCACATAAAATGTGGAGAAAAGAAGCAGAATAGAATATACAGTTAGGAGAAGTGACATGGCAAATAAAGAAATCCATATTGGCGATTATGTGATCAGTGAAACGAGTCGCCCATATATGATCGCAGAGATCGGAATCAATCATAACGGAGATATTAATATTGCAAAGAAACTGATGGATGCGGCAAATGCGACAGGCTGGAACAATGTGAAGTACCAGAAGCGTACACCGGAGCTGGCAGTTCCGGAAGCACAGAAAAGCGTTCCAAAGTCAACCCCATGGGGGGATATGACATATCTGGAATACAAGTACAGAGTAGAGTTTGAGAAACCGGAATACGATATCATAGATGCTTACTGCAAGGATAAGGGAATGACATGGAGTGCTTCTCCGTGGGATATGCCGTCTTTGGAATTTTTACTGCAGTATGATGTACCGTATATCAAGATCGCCAGTGCATCCAACGGAAGGGATGAGATGATCGCCGAGGCAGCCAAATCCGGAAAGCCTGTTATATTATCCACAGGTATGACAACAATGGATGAGATCGACCATGCGGTAGAAGTGCTGGAGAAAAACGGACACGGTGATTATATTCTGATGCATACAAACAGTGCGTATCCGGCGCCTGTCAAGGATCTGAACATGCGTATGATCCAGACACTGAAGGATCGCTTTGACTGTCTGGTAGGCTACAGCGGACATGAGGAAAATCTGGAGCCGACGATCGCAGCAGTTGTACTCGGTGCCTGCTGTATCGAAAGACATGTTACTCTTTCTCATGATATGTGGGGAAGTGATCAGAAGGCAAGCCTTGAAGTACATGCAATGGACATGCTCAACAAGCGTATCCAGAATGTATACGATTCTCTCGGTACAGGCATAAAATATATGTCAGAGAGCGAAGCTGTACAGCGTAAAAAACTGAGAACAGTTTAAAAGAAACAGGATAAAGTGAGGACGACATGAGCGTAACAGAGGACAAAGTATTATCTATCGTGATTCCCTGCTATAACGAAAAGGACAACATTTTAAATATCGTGAAGCTTGTACAGGCTTCTCCGATTCCAAATAAAGAAATTATTGTTGTGGACGACTGTTCCACAGACGGAACAAGGGAGATCCTGGAAACAGAGATCCGTCCGCTTGTCAGCAAGATCATTTATCATGAGATAAACGGTGGGAAAGGCGCAGCGCTTTGCACAGGCTTTTTAGAGGCGACAGGTGATGTTGTCATTATCCAGGATGCGGATCTGGAATATGATCCGGCAGACTATCCGCGTGTCGTAGAGCCGATCTTTGCGGGAAAAGCAAAGGTTATTTACGGTTCCCGTTTTTTAAACCAGCAGGCAAAAGGCTACCTGGCAAATCGTCTGGCGAATAAATTTCTGACCTGTCTTTCCAACCTGTTTACGAGGCAGCATCTGACAGACATGGAGACATGTTATAAAGCATTTCGCAGGGACGTGATCCAGAGCATTGATATTGAAGAGAAACGTTTCGGCTTTGAGCCGGAGATCACAGCGAAGATCTCCAAAAAGAGGATCCGGATCCATGAGGTTCCGATCTCCTACCATCCGCGTACGACCAAGGAAGGTAAGAAGATCGGCTTTAAGGATGGATTAAGAGCAATTTACTGCATCTGGCGGTATCGATAAGGAGTGCATATGCAGGAATTTGCAAAAATAGTCTGGAACCGGCTGGAACACTTATTGTATTTTATATTTGTGAAACTATTGCATCTTACTTTTCTGGATAAAAACTGGGCGGGCTTTATGCAGTTTGTGAAATTTGGGATGGTAGGTCTGTCTAATACGCTGCTCAGTTATATCCTGAATGTCATGGTACTGCTTATACTGATGCCTTTTTCCGTTTCATGGGATTTTTTTGCGGGAAATATTGTCGGATTTGTGCTCAGCGTACTCTGGTCCTTTTACTGGAACAACCGGCTTGTGTTTACGGTAAAGGAAGGCGAACACAGATCGATGTGGAAAGCGCTTCTGAAGACTTATTTATCCTATGGCTTTACCGGAATCATTCTCAGCAATGTGCTGTCATGGGTGTGGATCACGCAGCTTGGTATTTCAAAATTCATAGCACCGGTGATCAATCTGCTGTTCAGTGTTCCGATCAATTTTGTGATGAATAAGCTGTGGGCATTTAAGTAGTGAGTGTATGATGCTGCAGTTCCGGACTGCAGGGATGAATGGAGCATGTATGGAAAAAATAAAAAAATATCTGGCAGTCTGGCTGGTGATCTGTATATTTGGCGTATTACTTGCGCCGGCAGAGATATTTGCAGAAGAAATCAGAGCGGAAACAATGGAAAGTGTTTCCGCTTCTTCTATAAAATATAAATCCTCAGAGGAGGATATTGATGCGGTTGTCAGTGATAATCAGCCCGCAGTCAGTGAAAATACGGAACTGAATATGGAAAATAGAAGTATTTCGGAGAATGATACGGTCTCAGATACGGTAAGGATATTGTTTGTGGGAAACAGTTTTACCAGATATCACAAAATGGATGTACGGTATTCTGTGCCGAAGCAGCTGCAGGAACTGGCAAGTCTGACAGGGAAAAAGGTAATGGCGGACTGTGTGACGAACGGAGCTGCTAAACTGAGCTATTATGCTGGTATGTCTGCAAAATACAAAACATATTACCAGCAGCTCGTGACAAAGCTGATGGAGAAAGAATGGGACTATGTCGTGCTGCAGGAGCAGAGCGTTGTACCTGCCTTTTCGGCCGATGCGGAGATGGGACCGGCGGTTGCTTCCCTGCAGAAGCTGATCGGTAAGCTGCGTCCACAGGCAAAACTTCTGCTTTATATGACGCACGCATATGAATTCGCGGGGGATAAAAACCAGATGGCGATCCATACGGGTGAGCTGCAGAAAAGAGTGGGGGCGGCCTATCTGCATATCGGAAGTGAGTACGGGATCGATGTGGTTCCGGTCGGTATGCAGTTTCAGAGGGCAAGCGTATTCTATTCAGATCAGCAATTTTTGAGCAAGGACGGAAAACATCCGTCAAAGCTTGGTTATTTTGTGGCAGCATGTTGCTTTTATCAGAAGATATTTGGAAATCTGCCGGATCTGGACGCATCAAAGCTGACAGCCAGGATTTCGCAGAATGTGCAAAAAGGAATTGCAGTGCTGGTCAGGGATCCGGTTCTGACAACAAGCTGCAGACCACAGGAATATCTGCTTGTTGGAGAAAACGTAAATATGCAGGTGCTGGACAGCACGGTTTCCGTGAAATACAGTTCAATGGATAAAGCGGTCGCAACGGTAAACAGTAAAGGGCAGATTACTGCAGTTTCAAATGGTACGGCTGTGATCGTGGCGCAGGCAGCGGATGGCAGGCAGGGCTTTTGTACCGTGTATGTTACAAAGCCATTGTCCTTCGGACGAAAACAATATGAAGCAGGACTGGGAGACAGTATCTGTATTCTGCCGGAATACTGTAGTGACGCGATGGAATGGAGGAGCAGCAATGCAAAGGTAGCGGAAGTGGATGCAGATGGTATGATCCATACAAAAACGCTCGGTAAGACGACGATCCGGGTAACGGATCTGAACAATCCGGACAGCAGCGCAAGTTTTGTGCTTTGTGTGACGCTACATACACCACAGAATCTGCAGTGTACAACGGGGAAAAAACTTCCACGGACGAAAAAAGGCAATGTGATCGGATATCGGTTGTCATGGACAAGGGTAAACGGAGCAGTCAGGTATCAGATTTACAGAAGCACAAGGAAAAACAGTGGCTATGAACTGATAGGAAAGACAAAAAATATATCCTATCGGGACCGGACGGCGAAGATTGGCCAGACTTATTATTATAAAGTTGCAGCAGCGGGCAGAAATGGGGCATATGCCAGTGATATGTCAGAGTATGTCAAGTGCAGCAGCCGGCAGGCAAAGAGACTGAAGGCGCGCATATTACGGAATAAAAAGACAGCAGTGCTGAGCTGGAAACGGGTCAAGAATGCCAAAACCTATCTGGTATACAGAAAGCAGAATAAAGGCGCCTTCAAATGTATCGGAACAGTTTCCGCATCCGGTAAATGCCGCTTTAAAGACCAGACCAGAAAAAAAGGAAAGAAATATACCTATAAAGTCGTAGCAATGTAATGCTGCGGCTTTATTTTCTTAAGATATTCATAATTTGATAAATTTCCATATGTTACGCGTTGCAATCTGAAAATAAGGCGTGTAAGATAAAAACAGATGTCGAAAAAGACAAAAAACAAGGAGAGAAAAACATGAAAAACAAAATGAAGCATATACTGGCAATGCTGCTGGCACTGTGTCTGTTTGCAGAAACACCGCTGACAGCGATTCCGGTACTGGCAGAAGGAACGGATGAAGTGACTGTGACAGATGTGTCGGAAACAGTATCCGGTGCCGATACTTCCGCACAGACGGAGCAGGAGACACTTTCCGGGAATCAGCCGGCGAGTGTGAAAGAGGCAGATCTTCTGCTCAACTATTTATATGTGGAAAATATGTACATAGAAAGCCCTGCAGCAGAAAAAATCTATGTGTCTGCAGGCAGCGACCAGGAGCAGTTTACAAAGGCTGTTCTGACCATGCAAAATAAAGAAACAGGGGAATCAACAGAAGCTTCTCTGGCAGAGCCGGGAAAGGATCTTGTGTTTACACTGGATAGCAGCACATGCGGTGCAGGTATTTATCAGATCAAGTCGCTCTCTTATACATATGAAGAAGAAACTGCGGAAGGTACGGTTTCCTATGCGGGAAATATGGATATCACCCAGATCCCGGGAATGGAAGATATCTGTTTCGGTATTGACCGGGAAGTAGCAGTAGAAAATACAGTGGCGCTTGAGGATTTTGCAGATGCGCAGGTAGAGGCAGATACACAGAGCATTTCAGCAGAAGAAGCAGCAGAGCTTCCGATCGTGCGTATCTCTCAAAGCACCGATGCGCAGACGACTGGACAGCAGCTTGCGCAGGCGATCGCCCGGGCAAAAGGACTGACGGTACAGACACAGGCAGCAGACGATCTGGACAGCGATCAGATCTCTGCAGGAAGCGTCGTTGTGGTACTGGATGCGGGACACGATGATTCTCATGCGGGAACCAGAGCAAACGGTCTGACAGAAGAATCCATGACGATCAAGGTTGCCAATTATTGCAAAGAATATCTGGAAGCCAATTATACAAATGTGGTTGTGTATATGACAAGAACAAGCGGTGCATGTCCACATCCGGGCACATCTTCGACAGATGATAATGCAGCCAGAGTCGATTATGCACACAGTGTGGGCGCGGATATGTATGTCAGCATCCACTTCAATTCCACAGGTGTCGGTGCTACGACCGCAACAGGTGCAATGGTGTTTTACCCAAACAGTAATTACAACAACGATGCAGGTTCCAAGGGCTCTGTGGCAGCTGCAAAGATTATTGAACAGCTTGCAAAGCTGGGGCTGAAAAATAACGGTATCAAAATAAGAAACTCAGAAGATAATACAACTTATCCGGACGGTTCTCTGGCGGATTATTACGGCGTGATCAGAAGAAGCAAATTATATGGTATCCCGGCAATTATCGTAGAGCATGCATTTGTAAATAACCCATCCGATGCGGCTTTTTTGAGCAGTGAGGATAATTTAAAGAAGCTCGGTGTGGCAGATGCGCTCGGTATTGCAAACGCATGGAATCTGTCTGCCGAAGAAGTGGAATATGATGCGGATGATCTGTTTGTTTCTGATGTAGACGGTGTAAACGGCAGCTTTAAGATCACTTTAAAGGGAGCAACACCGACAAGCAGGATCGCAAGTGTGAAGTTTAAGGTTTACCCGACATCCGATAGTTCGGCGTCTTATGTGTATACGGCAACGGATGAAGGAAAAGGAACTTATACGGCGACAGCCAATGTAGCAAATCATAACAAAGAAACAGGTACATATAAGATCATTGCCTACGCTTATGATGCAATGGGTAAGAAGCATCAGCTCCGTTCTACGACAACAAAGATCGAAGAACAGAAGGCAGATCCTTCCGCCATGAAGCTGACAGCAAAGCTGAATAAAAAGCAGACGATCGCAACTCTGTCATTAACAGGAAATCAGGGTTCGGCAAAGGTATCTTATAAAGTCAGCATCAAAGAAAGGGGCAAGACAACAAAGAAAACTTATGATGCAAAGCTGCAGGATGACGGCAGCTGGCTTTCATCCGTGAAGATAGCCGATTTCAAAAAGGCGGGCACTTATGAGGTAGTGGCATATTCCAAGAGTTATTTTGGAACTACAACTAAGGTGGCAACAGGCAGTTTTACGGTAGATGGACCATCAGTAGGTGCGGTAACGGTCAGAAAGATCAACTTAAACAAGGGTACCTTCCGGCTTCGCCTGAAAAATGTGGCATCTGCATCGAAAGTAAAATCGGTTAAGGTCAAGGTCAGAAATTTAGAAGGCAAGAAAAAAACAAAAACATATACGGCAAAGAAAAACGGCAGTTATTATGATCTCTCTGTTGCAATGAAGGATTATGGATATGCACTTGGTAAATACCGGTTTACAGTGCAGATAACGGATGGCAACGGTATTACAAAGGGTGTCAAGGTAGTTACTTATACGTTCGAAAAGAAAGATCCTGTCATTACAGCAAAGCTGAAATCCAAAGAAACCAAACTGCTGCTGACAGCAGAGGATCTGGGAATCGCAGCAGCCGTTAAGGGTGTGCGTTTCCGTGTATACAATGTAGATGCAGGATCCAAAAAGAAAAATTATGAGGCGAAAAAGGATGCAAAAGGCGCTTTCAAGGCAACAGTAAAAATTTCTGATTTTGGCATGAGCGGAACCTATAAGATCCAGGCATATGTAAAAGGCACAAACGGTAAATACAAAAAAGTCGGAAAAGCGCAGAAGGTTGAGGTTTCCGATATTCTTGGCGGTGAGGCGGTCAGCCGTGAAAAGAACGAAACAGGCAGCTATCTGACAGTATCCAGCATCAGTGCCAACACTGTTGTGGAAAAGGTAGAAGTAAAAGCATGGCCGGTGGAAAAAACAAAGGCAAAATATACGTATAAGGCATCAGATCGTGGAAACGGAAAATACCGCGCCCTGATCCAGACCAAGAATCATGACAACGTAAAAGGTGAATACCGCTATCAGGTCATTGTGACCGGGAAGAACGGTGTTTCCAAAGTACTTTTAAAGGGCAAAATGACTGTCGGAGATGCAAACGATAATACAGATGATCCCTATGAGAATGGCAAATATACGATCACGGGAAGCAGTACGGTGACCGTTTCACAGATGGTCAGTTATTACCAGTCCAGGACATTCTATCCCTCGTTTTACGGGGGATCGGATGCTGCAACGATCAAGAAATTCTGTCAGATCTACCTCGATGAATGTAAAGCGGAAAATATCAGGGCAGAGGTAGCGTTTGCACAGGCGATGAAGGAAACCAACTTCCTGCGCTTTGGTGGCGATGTCAGCATTACACAGTATAATTTTGCCGGGATCGGAGCAGTAGGTGGAGGTGCGAAGGGACAGAGTTTTTCAAGTGTCCGTTTAGGGATCCGCGCACAGATCCAGCATTTGAAAGCGTATGCCAATTATGATGCGCTGAATAATGGCTGTGTAGATCCGCGTTTTACCTATGTGAGCCGTGGAACGGCACCTTATGTGGAATGGCTCGGTATTCCGGACAACCCATACGGAAAAGGCTGGGCAACCGCACAGAACTATGGAAGCTCCATCTTACAGATGATCAAGGATATCAAAAGCAGATAAAAAGAGCGGGAGGAACAAAGAAGTTCCTCCTTTTTTACTGCTGTTAATGTCAGGTATGAAAAGAAACTTGACGAATATATGTGATTTTCATATACTTAATTTATCTATGGATAGTGCATTATCAAAAAGTTCAAAAGTACGTATCCAAGTATGAGAAAAAGAGGATGGAAAAATGGGAAAAATAACAGTAGAAACCTGTCATATTGAAGGATTGAAAGTCATTACACCGACTGTATTCGGTGACGCCAGAGGATATTTTATGGAGACGTATAATTATAACGACTTCAAAGAGGCGGGCATTGATCAGGTCTTTGTACAGGACAATCAGTCTGCTTCCAAAAAGGGTGTACTCCGTGGCCTGCATTTTCAGATCAACTTTCCGCAGGATAAGCTTGTCCGTGTGGTAAATGGAGAGGTGTTTGATGTTGCGGTCGATCTGAGAAAGGATTCTCCGACTTTCGGACAGTGGTACGGCGTAAAACTTTCCGCTGAAAATAAAAAGCAGTTTTTTATACCAAAGAACTTTGCACACGGTTTTATTGTGCTTTCGGATTATGCGGAATTTGCTTACAAATGTACAGACTTCTATCATCCGAACGACGAGGGCGGACTGCTCTGGTCAGATCCGGAGATCGGTGTGGAATGGCCGATGCCGGAAGGTATGACAAAGGATGATCTGATCCTTTCGGATAAGGATACCAAATGGAGCGGTATCAGCGAATATCGTAAACAGCGCGGACTTTAAAACAAGAGAATAGAAATGTGGGAAAGTGTCAAAATATTTTTTGGCACTTTTTCTTTAGAGGGAAAGGAACGAAAATTGGAATACTCAGTTTTAATGTCGGTATATTGGAAAGAACAGCCGGCGTTTTTGAAAGAAAGTATAGACAGTCTGCTGGCGCAGACAGTTTTACCGGCGCAGATCGTGATCGTATGTGACGGAGAACTGACACCGGCATTGTATGAGGTACTGGATGTGGCTGAGAAAACAGCTCCGGCTCTCTTTACGCGTATACAGCTTGCAAGGCAGGGCGGACTGGGGAATGCACTGAATGAGGGAATGAAACATTGCCGGTATGAGATTATTGCCAGAATGGACAGCGATGATATCAGTTGCCCGGATCGTATGGAAAAAGAACTTATGCTGCTATCGGAGCAGAAAGCAGATTTGGTCAGTGGATCGGTAGCAGAGTTTGAGACAGATCCTGCTGTCGTTGGAAAGATCAGAAAGCTGCCACAGACACAGGAAGAAATCCTGCGCTTTGCCAGACGCAGAAACCCATTTAATCATCCATGTGTGATGTATAAAAAGAGTATGGTGCTGCGGGCGGGCGGCTATCAGCCATTTGAAGGCTTTGAGGACTATTATTTGTGGCTCAGAATGCTGAAAAGCGGTGCTGTCGGCTATAATACGGAACAGGTACTTCTTTACATGCGCACAGAGGGAATGTACAGACGACGCGGAGGTCTGACCTATGCAGGGCGTATTTTGCGTTTTCGTAATTATATGCTGAAAAACGGATACTGCGGACTGGGAGATTATTTGTTCACGGTCTGTGGCCATGTGGGGGTCAGTCTGCTGCCGGACAGACTGCGGCATCTCTTTTATGATAAGGTGCTGCGCAAGGACTGAAAACCGGCTGTAAAGCGGTAAGTTGCAAGTTTGTGGGTATTATTGTATAATCTAGTGATATTAGAGTAAAATTACGGTAGCTGTGTGGCAGTGGTGGATTACATGACGATTCGATCTTTGGCAAAAAAATTAATTGCATATACGATCGAGGATGAGTATAAGGTGTATCGTCTTCGAAAAACGAAGCTACGGATCCGCATTCGTTTTACCAGAAAGTATCATAAAAAGTTTGATCATGAGCCGGTCTGCCCGAATAAGATCGTTTTTGATAATTATATGGGGAACGGGTACGGCTGCAATCCGAAGTATGTATTAAAAAGTCTTTTGGAAATGTCGGAAGAAATGACGGAGGGATTGGATCTTGTCTGGATCACAAAAACACCGGAACTGCTCCGACCTATATTACCTGCGCGAGTGAGGATTGTTCTGTATGATTCGGAGCAGGCTTTTTATGAATATGCGACTGCAAAGCTCTGGGTTAAAAATTTTCAGATGGTACATCTGTTGAATCAAGGCCTTTTGAAAAAGCCGGAACAGGTGTATATCCAAATGTGGCATGGATCTTTCGGAATTAAAAAGATAGAGGGAGATTGTGGTTATCTGAACGCCGATAAAGCATGGCTGGCACTGGCGAAAAAAAATGCAGCTTATACAGATTTTTGGATTTCAAACAGCCGGTTTGAGACAGAGGTTTACAAGAGGGCTTTCTGGGGTGCAGGAAAGATCCTGGAATACGGGCATCCACGGAATGACCTGTTTTTTGAACGGGATCAGTTACAGTACAAGAGAAAAGTGCAGGAGGCATATGGTATCGCACCGGAGAAAAAACTGTTATTCTATATGCCGACCTTTCGCGATCAGGATCATGGACTTTTGCAGCCACTTCCTTATGAAAAGATTGCAGAAGCACTGGAAATGCGGTTTGGCGGCGAATGGGTCTGTTTGGTACGGCTGCATCCCAGAAGGGTGTCACGGGAGCAGATAGAGGCTTTGAAAGAACAGGCGGTCATGGATGCCACAATGTATCCTGATGTGCAGGAGCTTCTGGCAGCAGCAGATGCAATGGTGACGGATTATTCGAGTGCAATTTTTGATTTCATGTTGACGAAGAGACCGGGGTTTATACTGGCAGAGGATTATGATGCCTATGAACAGGTAAGAGGATTTTATTACCCGCTGACAGATACCCCTTTCCCGTTAGCGAAGACGGATGTGGAACTCCTAGAGCAGATCAGGATATTTGATGAAGAAAGATATGGACAGAAGATAGATGCCTTTTTGGAAGAAAAAGGCTCTGTGGAGGATGGAAATGCTGCGAAGCGTGTAGCAGAGCTGATCTTGACACAGACAGGAAAAGTAAGTAAGAAACCGGAGGAAGAAAACGTAATATGAAGTACCTTGCAACAGATCATAAATGGAAAGCAGAGATTCAGAAGATCGACTGGGAAAGGATCCATCTGCATCTTTACTTGACTCTTAAAAAAGAAGGAAAGGCGGTTCCTGTTACTGAAAAGATCCATTTTTATCTGGTAGACAAGATGCTGGGCACGGCAGCAGCAGAGCTGCGTGTTTTAGCATATGAAAACGGACAGTATCATCTGACAACGAATATTACAAATCCGGGGAACTGCGCCTGCATTCCGTCGGGTATTTACGGGCTGTTTGTCAGTGACGGAGAAAATACGGTAGCGGATGCAGAATATGACTACGATATTTTTGAAAAACTGGCAGATCATTCCAGAAATTTCCCATATAATGGAGGACAAAAGGTATATGCTGTTTCTTTTGGCACAAAAGAAGGAGAAGATAATCTGCCTTTTGAAATGACGATTCTTGCGGCAGCAAAGACGAATATGGAGTTCCCATCACTGGCACATCTGCATGAACGAATCCATCCGATAAAAAATGTGATGGCAACATGGCTTTCCAGTAAAAACTTTTTGCGCAGGAGCTATCAATTTTATTATAAGAAATATAAGAAAAACAGGGCGCATACCGTTTTGTTCCTGACAGAGCAGAATGATAAAATCGCCTCTAATTTAAAGGCTGTTATGGAACGCATGCAGCAACGGGGAATGGAGAAGGAGTATACGATCCTTACATCAGCCAGATTTGGTGCCAGAGGAAATCATGGATTTAAAAGCTGGCTTGTTCTGATGAAAAAAATGGCATCGAGCGGGATTATTTTTGTGGACGACCATGCACCGGTGCTTGACTGGATGAGGCTTTCCGATGATACAAAGGTGGTACAGCTCTGGCATGCAGGAGCAGGCTTTAAGTCATCCGGCTACAGCCGCTGGGGACATCCGGGCTGCCCTGCACCGCAGAGTGCACACAGACAGTATTCTTACGGTATTTCAGGTTCTAGGAGCATTGCTCACTTTTTCTCGGAAGTCTGGGGTATTAATGAAGAACAGGTATTACCGACAGGAATGCCGCGTATGGACGAGTATCTGGATCCGGAAAGACGTGCAAGGGTAGAGAAGAAGCTGTATGAGAAATATCCGCTTTGTAAGGGGAAAAAGGTTATTTTATTCGCACCTACTTATCGTGGCAGGAATAAGCTGCTGGCATATTATCCGTATGAGCTGATCGACTTTGATAAATTGTACGATCTTTGTGGAGAGGAATATGTGGTGTTATTTAAGATGCATCCGTGGGTGGCATCAGCGGTACCGATTAAGGAGCAGCATAAGGATCGGTTTGTGGATGCAAACAAGTTCCCGAATATCAATGATCTGTTTTATATTACAGACCTTCTTATTACAGATTATTCTTCTAATATTTTTGAGTATTCTCTGATGAAAAAGCCAATGCTGTTTTTTGCATTTGATAAGCTGCAGTATGCTTATTCCAGAGGATTTCACAGAGCGTATGAGGAATCTGCACCGGGTAAGGTGGTCTATACATTTGATGAATTGCTGACTGCGATCCGGGAGCAGGATTTTGAATTTGAGAAGGTAGAAGCATATGTGGATTTCTCCTTTGATCATATCGACAGTCATGCATCAGACCGTGTGATTGACTGGTTTGTATTGGATCAGATCCCGGTAGAAATGCAGACAGATATAGACACTGTAAAGAATCATTATCGGGAAATGCAGAAAATTGTATTTGAAAACCCGGAGCTGGGAGAAGAATAGAGGGACAGCGACAGGAGTATTGTGTAAAAGGAGGCGTTTCATGAAAAAGAAGATTCAATTTTTAATGGTGTGTTTACTTGTTGCATTACAGTGCTTTTCGGGACCGGTGCAGTTTGCAGAAGTGGAAGTAATGGCTGCACAGACTGCATCGAAAGCAGCGACGATCAAGATTAAAGCAGGTAAGAAGACAGATATTACAAAAAAGGTAAATGATGCCATGACAAAGGCACGCAGGAAGGCAAAAGCATCAAAACCATATAAGATTGTTATCCCGAAGGGAACTTATTATATCAGCGGACCGATCTATTTATGCAGTAATGTGACACTGGAAGCAACCGGTGCAACGATCAAGTTCAGGGGAGGATCGACAACTGCAAATATGCTTTTGTCAGATACAATAGACTCAAAGCCGTCGGCAAAGACCAAAGGCTATAAAGGATGTAAAAATATTACCATTTCAGGTGGCACGTATGTGGGAGCCAAAAGTAATAAAAGTAATCTCGTAAAGCTGGCACACGGCAAAAATATTACAATAAAGAACGCAACTTTTTCAGGCGGAGGCGGTATCCATCAGGTAGAGGTCTGTGCGATCAACGGGTTTACGGTAACGGGCTGTACGTTTAAGGATTTCAGGGCGAATAAAAGTAAGAGTTCCAGACAGGAAGCATTGCAGCTTGATGTACCTGTTGCAGAAGATATTTATGCAGAAGTATATCAGGATGGAACAACCATGAAGAATGTAGATATCAGCTACAATACATTTTTCAATGTACCGAGAGGACTTGGAAGCCATAGTATGCTTCTTAGGGCATTCCATGAAAATATAAAGATCACACATAATACTTTTACAGATGTAAAGGAAGAAGCTATTGTTACTGCAAATTATTATAACTGCGAGATCGCTTATAATGAAATGAAAAACTGTGGGGCAGGCATTATTCTGCAGGGATTTAAGACAAAGACGGATGCTATTTATTCTACTGCAGAAGATGCAAAGCCAAAGAAGCAGAATTATAAAACGCTGAAAACGACAATTCATGATAACCAGATGCAGATTGTATATTCAGCAAGCTGTGACAGAGCACAGGGCATTTATGTGTATGGCTGTAAACTGGATAAAAGCTGCAAGGGCGGTGATAAAAAGAGCATCAAGAAGGGAAATTATTATGCGACAGGTGTACAGGTAAAGAATAATACGATCACAACTGCCGGACATGGAATCGTGCTTTCCGGTGCAAAGGATTGTCAGGTGACAGGCAATGTTATCAGGGGGAAAGGATTTACTGGAGCGAATGCAGTGCAAAATGATGGAATATCTGTAAGAGGATATTCGCAGACGGTTATGATCCAGCAGAATCAGATTTCAGGTATGCCAAGATATGGTATATTGGTACGTGAAAATTCCGTCGCAACGGCGGTCGCAGATAATAAAGTTGAAAATGTCAAGGATACAGGAATTGAAGTATACAGCAATGGACAGATTACAAAGGAAATTGCACGCAATACCATATCAAATGCCGGAGGAAACGGTATACTGGTTGGTAATTACGCAAAGGCAGGCTCTGTTGAGAACAACAAGATTTCTCAGACCAGCGCGCACGGGATTCTGGTATATGATCATTCCGTTGTGACCGGTGAGATCAAAGGTAACAGTGTAACGCATACGGGAAAGAATGGCATTATTTTAACTGCCAGTTCAAAGTCAGGAACAATTCGGGGAAATACGATAAACCAGGTCAAACAGGTGGGTGTCCGGTTGTATGATAAGAGCCAGGTCACAGGTGATATTGCAGACAATAAATTTTCTGCTGTAACAGAGCGGGAGGTTCAGGTCGGAAAAGACTGCAGTGTTTCAGGCAGTGTACAGGAGTAAGAGAAATGACAATACGGAATGAACAGAAAGCACCGATGTTTGCCTACCCATATATTGCAAATGGATTTGGAGCATACAGAGGGCATCGATACAGCAATACAAAACAGTCCTATATACATGCAATAGAGGCGGGCTATCATTTTTTAAAAGCGGATATGAGACTGACAACGGATGGCAGGCTTGTGTGTTCTTCAGGCTGGGATGAGATAGCCTGTAAACGGTTGGGAATTGAATATGATCCGGCATTTTTACAGATGACATATGATGCTTTTATGCGGTGGAATCTTTGGGGGCAGGGCTCGGTGGATGCCAAAGGACTGGCAGACCTGATGCGTAGTTATCCGCAGTCCTATGTATTATTGGACTTTAAAACGGTTCCGGCAGATCAGGCAAAGCAGATGACGGAGATTCTTCTGCAGGAATTTGACAAAGAAAAGGCACTTCTTGCCAGATTGCTTGTACAGGTAAACAACAAAGAAATCTGCGAGGCAGTCAGAGCAGTGTATACATTTCAATACATGCAGTTTCATATGGGAAATTGTCAGGAAGAAGCTGCATTTGAGGAAAAGCTGACCTATGCAGCAGAACAGAATATGGTTTCGGTTTCTCTTCAGAAAAACTGTATAACTGAGGATATGGTGAGAAGGGTAAAGGAACGGGGCCTTTCGCTGATGCTGTATTCGCTGGACAGCAAGATAAAGGCACAGCCATATCTTGCAATGGGTGTGGATACGATCTGTACCAACTATATAGACCTGTATCTTGGGCAGAAAGCAACACCAAAGGAAGATCTGAATGCACTCTATCGGGAGTTCCATAAATTACCGATGGAGCAGAAAAAGATTGTCTTTTCCAATTTCCATGGAAAAGGGTTTGGCTGTAATCCGAAATATATTGCGCTAGAGCTTTTAAAGCGTAACCGAGAGGAAAAGCTTGGATTGGATCTGGTTTGGTTTAATGATGGAAAGGATACATTTCCGGAAGGCATTCGTACCGTCCCATACAACAGTGAGCAGGCGATCAGAGAGATGGCGACGGCAAGAATTCTTGTCGATAATCAGATGAAGTTTACTGGTTTCTTAAAACGGCCGGATCAGTTTTTTATAGAAACATGGCATGGTGCGATCCCGCTGAAAAAACTGGGAATGGACAATTTATCGAATATTATCAGCAAATCTTATTGTGAAAGAATGCATAATAATTTTGATGCGGTAGATCTGCTGCTTTCCAATAGCAGTTTTTGCACGCATATGTTCCGGCGAGCCTATGCATATGAAGGTTATGTGCTGGAAAAGGGCTGCCCACGGAATGATATTCTGACAAAGGATCCGGCACTTTTTAAAGAGGATGTATGTAAAATGCTTGGTGTGGATCCGGATAAGAAACTGATGCTTTATGCACCGACTTTCCGTGCTGACAAATCGCTGAAGGCTTATCAGATGGATTATGAGAAAGTGGCACAGGCGATGGGGGATGACTGGGTTTTGTTGATCCGCCTGCATCCGCATATCCAGAAGCTTGCCAGAAATCTTTCCTATAATGAACGGGTTGTAAATGCATCTACAGTACCAGATATGCAGGTATTGATGGCTGCTACGGATATTCTGCTTACAGATTATTCCAATATCATGTTTGAATTTATGGCGTCCGGCAGACCTTGTTTTTTATATGCAACAGATATTGAGGAGTATCGGAAGGAAAGAGATTATTACTTTGATCTGGAGAAGCTCCCATTTTCTATTGCACAGACAACGGATGAATTGATCACACATATACACAATTTTGATGAGATAAAGTACAGGGAAAAAGTACAGGCATTTTCAAAAGAAGTTGGTTTGAACGAATCTGGTCATGCTGCTGAAGCAGCAACTGCAATTATAGTTGACATGATAAAACAGCCGGATTATGATCTTGTAAGAGCGGATGTGCATAAAAGGTGGGCAAATGAGGCGCATTTTTATCGCAGACAAAGAGAAAAGATTAGAAAAGAATATCAGAGAACCGGAGATAAAAACGTAGTATATACAAAACAGGCACAGTATCATGAAAATTTGGAAGATATGAGAGATTTTGCCAAGAAAATACTTGGAAAGTAGCAGAAAGGAAACAGAAAATGAAAAAAGTAATTACGTATGGAACCTTTGATTTATTGCATTACGGACATGTGAATCTGCTCCGTAGAGCAAAAGAACTCGGTGATTATCTGATCGTGGCACTTTCCACGGATGAATTTAACTGGAATGAAAAGCAGAAAAAATGTTATTTCAGTTATGAAAAGAGAAAACAGCTTTTGGAAGCAATTCGTTATGTGGATCTGGTAATTCCGGAGAAAAGCTGGGAACAGAAGGTTTCCGATGTACAGGAATTTAAGGTAGATACTTTTGTAATCGGTGATGACTGGGAAGGAAAATTTGATTTCCTGAAGGAGTATTGTGATGTTGTGTATTTACCCAGAACACCGGAAATTTCAACAACACAGATCAAGGAAAGCCTGAAAGATCAGAAGGAGCAGTAGTTCGTGGAGCAGGATAAGAGACCGCCCATGTTCCGCCACCAGTATATGGCGCATGCATTTGGCGGCTATCAGGGATATAAATATTTAAATACAAAAGAAGCTTTTGCACATGCCATTGCCTGTGGATTCCGTTTTTTGGAAACAGATCTGTTTCTGACAGCGGATGGGCAGCTTGTCTGTACGCATGGTTTAAAGGAGAAAGATTGTCTGAAATACGGACTTATTTATGAATCGTGGTATGAAACGGAAATGACAAGTGAAAAGTTTCTTACTTTGCAGATTCATGGTATGCATACGGCGGATGCATTCTTTTTGTATGAAAAAATGAAAGAATATCCGGATCTGTATTTGGAAATAGATATGAAAAGACTGAATGCTGAAAAAGCGGCTCATTATGTGACACGTCTTGTAGAGACATTCGCACATGATGAGGAAACACTTGGCAGATTACTCATTCAGGTTTATTCAGAGGAAATGTATGAAGCGATTGATGCAGTGTATCATTTCCCGTATTATCAGTTCATTATTTCACGTAAAAGCTATGAAGCGGGACTGATGGAGAAAATTCTTTCGTATTGTAAAGAAAAAGATATTTGTGCGGTAGCATTGAATGAAATGTATGCATCGTCTGAGAATATTGCACTTGTGAAGGAAGCAGGTCTTTTGCTTCTGATTTATACGATTGACAGCCGTAAGATTGCAGAAATGTATCTGGCAAGAGGGGCTGATACAATCTGTACCAATTACATTGATCTTCACTGGGCACAGAAGGGAATTGATCCTGAGGACATAGAGAAGCTATATCTGAAGTATCATAAAGAACCTGTGCAGCAGAACAAAATCGTGTTCTCTAATTTTCATGGGGCAGGATTTGGCTGCAATCCGAAATATATTGCGCTTGCCCTGTTAGAGCAGAAAACCGAAAATTTGGATTTGGTCTGGTTGAGCAGAAATCAGGATATAGAAGTTCTACCTGAGGGGATAAGGACTGTCATGTTTCATTCCAGGGAAGCAATTCATGAAATTGCGACAGCACGCGTTTTGGTGGAAAATCAGATGAAATTTCCGGGCTTTGTAAAACGCAAGGATCAATTTCTGGTACAGGCGTGGCATGGAGCGATTCCACTTAAGAAGCTTGCTATGGATAACCCAAATAATATGTTTTCACGGAAATATAAGACACGCTTGAGTGAAAACATGGAACAGACAGATCTGATATTGTCCAACAGTAATTTTTGCACGAAAATGTTCCGAAGGGGATTTGAGTATACCGGTTATATTTTAAAAGAAGGTGCACCAAGAAATGATCTTTTTCTGAAGGATATGACGTCTTTTAAAGAACAGATCTGTGATATGCTGCATATTTCTCATGAAAAGAAACTTATGTTATATGCACCCACTTTTCGGAACGAAAAAAGTCTGGATGCTTATCAGTTAGATTATAACCAAATACTACAGCAGTTGGGAGAGGATTGGGTTATTTTAATCCGTCTGCATCCACACGTCCAGAAAAAAGCAGGATTTATTACGTATAATGAACAGATCATAAATGCCTCTGTAGTACCGGATATGCAACAGCTTTTAGCGGCAGTAGATCTGTTAGTGACAGACTATTCCAATATCATGTTTGAATATATGCTGACCAAGAGACCTTGTATTTTATATGCATCAGATGTGGAAGAATACCGAAAAGAGAGAGATTACTATTTTGAAATCTCTGCTCTTCCATTCCCGCTTACGACGACAACAGATGAACTTCTTCATGCGATTACAGTATTTGATCAGGAAAGTTATGAGCAGAAAATCGAGGCATTTAAGAAAAAGGTAGGATTGCATGAGACAGGTCAGGCGGCTGAAAAAACCGCACAGATCATTCTGCAGATGATAGAGGAACAGGAATTTACCTTTCAAGGCAGCAATGCAAGTCTGGAAAAGAAGTATATGGTAAAAGTGTATGTCGCAAGAAGAATGTGTATTGCATTGCTTAGGAGCATAGTGAAACGTATCGAGAGACATATTAGAAAACCACAAGATGATATATAAATGTCTTATGAGAAGGATAATGGAGGACATAAAATGAATGTAGCATTGGTATTTGCCGGTGGATCCGGACAACGCATGAAAAACAGCGCAAAGCCGAAGCAGTTTCTGGAGCTATATGGAAAACCGATTATTATTTATACACTGGAGGTATTTGAGCGGCATCCGGAGATTGATGCTGTTGTGATCCCGTGTATTGCAGGCTGGGAAAATTACCTGCAGGGACTCTTGGACAAGTTTGGAATCAAAAAGGTAAAGAAAATCCTGACTGGCGGAAAAGATACGCAGGAGTCTAAAATGATCGCTCTGCGCTATTTGCAGACAATCTGTAAGGAAGATGATATTGTGCTTTTGCATGACGCGGTCCGTCCGCTTGTGACAGAAAAACTGATCACAGACAATATTGCAGCGGTCAGAGAATATGGAAACGGCATTACCTGCGTTCCTTTCACGGAAACTGCGATTGTAAGTGATGATGGGAAGCAGATCGAACGGACGATCATCCGTAATACCATGTTTGTTGCAAAGGCTCCGCAGAGTTTTTATTTCAAGGATGTGTTATATGCGCATGAAAAGGGAGAAATGATGCCTTATACAATTACAATCGATACCTGTTCCCTGATGACAGAGCTTGGTGTAAAGCTTCATATGGTACCATGTGAGACAACTAATATCAAGATTACGACACCAGAGGATTTCTTCCTGTTTAAGGCACTTGTGGATCTGCGGGAAAATCAGGAAATTTTCGGATTATAAAACAGGAGGCTTTTATGCAGTTGCATCATGTAGTACAGGAAGATATTGACAGGATATTAAAAGAACCGATCGCATGGGAAACTCTGAAAGGGAAAAAAGTGCTTATATCAGGTGTAAACGGCCTGATCGCAGCTTATCTGGTGCGTACCCTGTTGGTGCTTAATGACACAAAGAGCTATGGCATACAGATTTATGGTATTGCAAGAAATGGGCAGAAAACAAAGAACAAATGGAAGGAAGTACTGGAGCGGAATGATTTTCATCTGGTGATTCAGGACGTGACAAAGCCGGTAGAGCTCTCTGAAGAAATAGATATCATCATTCATGCGGCAAGTCAGACGGGACCTAATCAGTTTGTGGCAGATCCGGTCGGAACTGCAATGGGAAATGTACTGGGAGCCTATCAGCTTCTGGAATATGGCAGAATCCATGGCACTCAGAAATTTCTGCTGCTCAGCACAAGAGAAATTTATGGCAGGGGAAGTCTGGATTTTGTAACGGAAGAGGATTATGGCAGTGTGGATCCGACAAGCGTCCGTTCCTGCTATCCGGAAGGCAAAAGAATGGCGGAAAACCTTTGTGCCTGCTATAAGAGCCAGTATGGGATTGATTGTAAGATTGCCCGTATAGCACATACGTACGGACCGGGGATGCTTCTTTCTGATGGGCGTGTGGTAGGAGATTTTCTCGGAAATGTAAAAAATAGGGAAGATATCATAATGAACAGTGACGGAAGCGGAACACTGGCACTGACTTATATCGGTGATGTGGTGGCAGGGTTGTTTTACACACTTCTGCAATTTCAGGATATGGTGTATAATGTATCCAATTCCGAAGAGCGGGTTACAGTAAAACAGCTTGCGGAGATTCTTTGTGATATTTTTTCTGATCGCGGGATCAGTCTGGTAATGCATATTCCAGAAGGGGAAAAATCTGCCGGCTATCTGAGTTATAAGCTGGGGTTTCTGAAGTCAGATAAGGCTATGACAGAAGGCTGGAAGCCTAAGGTGTCGTTGCGAGATGGCATGAAGCGGACGATGGAATCTTACGAATAGAAGGAAATGGGAAAGACATAAATTATGAAAAAATTTATAAATAATATTAAGAAGTACAAGGGTTATATGCTGTATGCAACAAAAGCTACTCTAAAGAGTGAAGTTGCCGGTTCCAGACTGAACTGGCTTTGGTGGATTCTGGATCCATTTCTGTTTATGCTGGTATATACCTTTGTGGCAGAGATTGTCTTTGGAAAATCAGAGAAATATTTTCCGCTTTTTGTTTTTATCGGACTGAATCTGTGGAACTTTTTCAGTAAAACTGTTTTAACAAGTGTAAGGACGGTAAATAAAAATAAGGGGATGATATCAAAGGTATATATCCCGAAGTACATTTTGATACTGATTACAATGATGGTAAATTTCTTTAAGATGTGTGTGGCGTTTACGCTTGTAATCATTATGGTACCACTTTACAGAGTACCGATCACATGGCGTATTTTGGAAATCATTCCGCTTTTTTTGGCACTTGGAGTGTTTACCTTCGGCTGTAGTTGTATAGTATTGCATTTTGGTGTTTATTTAATGGATCTTGCGAATATTGTTAATGTAGCACTTAGACTGATGTTTTATATGTCCGGTATTTTTTATAATGTGCAAAAGCGGGTACCAAAGCCGTACAACCTTTTGATGCTTGATATCAATCCTGTTGCGAATATCATTCAGGGAGCCAGAAATTGTATTCTATACCATTCCCATCCAATGTATGGGGTGGCTGGTATCTGGTTTGTTATCAGTATCCTGTTATCAGTACTGGGAGTACAACTGATCGTGAAACATGAAAATTCATATGTAAAGGTGAGCTAATGGAAAACGAATATACAATACAAGTCAAAGATGTGCATATTAGATATAAAACGGTACAGGCAGAAAGCATCAAAAAAAGTCTGTTTTCCCTTCGAAAGTCTCGTATGGAGGAATTCGAGGCGGTAAAAGGTGTCAGTTTTAATCTGAAGAAGGGTGAGATCGTCGGGCTGATCGGCAGAAACGGTAGTGGAAAATCTACAATGCTGCGCTCCATAGCAGGTATTTTCTCACCAGATGAGGGAACAATAGATATTGGAGATCATACGATTTCGCTGTTATCGATTGGTGTTGGATTTCAGAAGGAACTAACCGGTAAAGAAAACATTTATCTGTCAGGCTTGCTGCTGGGATTTTCAGAAGCACAGATTAAAGAAAAATATGACGATATTGTAAAATTTTCGGGATTGGGGAAATTTATCAATTCGCCTGTCAGAACGTATTCCAGCGGTATGTATTCTAAGCTTGCGTTTTCTATTACGGCGGTTTTAGAGACTGAGATCATGCTGATCGATGAGGTTTTGAGCGTGGGTGATATCGCATTTAAAAAGAAGAGCTTTGCAAAGATGCGGGAGTTGATTTCAGATAACGAGCGTACGGTTATGATCGTATCTCACAGTGTGGAGACAGTACGAAAGCTCTGCAGCAGGGTAATCTGGTTACATGATGGACTGATCCGCATGGATGGACCGACAGAGGAAGTGCTGGAGCAATACCAGATCTTTATGGATGAACTGGAACCAAACAAAAAGAAGACAAAGAAAGAAAAGCAGGAAGAAAAAATGCTGGCAACGATGCTGGATGAAGATGCATAACAGATAGAAGGCAGGATGGATTATGCAGGAAGAGCGTACAGGAGGGATTCCACAGGAATTGAAAGAATATCAGGAGTATCTATTAAAGATGCTCCTTGTTTTTGATGCTTTCTGCAAAGAACACGGACTTCCCTACTTTCTGGCGGGAGGATCTGCGCTTGGTGCATACAGGCATCAGGGATTTATTCCATGGGATGATGATATTGATCTTGCTATGATGCGCCCTGATTTTGAAAGACTGGAGCAACTTTTGGCTAAGCACGACAATCGGCTTGAGAAGTATCGGTATTCACCGGTTGAAAAACAGATCATACCGGATGCACCAATCGGACATTTGTTATATCTGCCGCAGGGAGATTATCCGCAAAATGCAGCGCCGAAGCTGGATATCCACCCAATCGATGGCGTTCCGGATGGAAAAGCAGGCAGAACACTGCAGCGTATTTTTGTGATCGTACATTACCTTTCGATTTACAGACTGCCAACCAAAAATAAGGGAAAAGCAGCACATGAAATATCGAGAATAATCGTGAAAATAACCCCGGACAGGCTGTTTAACTGGTATGCCCGTGTCAGCAAGAAGATCATAACTGCAAAAAAAACGGAGAATGCAGATAAGGTCTGCAGTCTGTTTGGGCTTGCCGGCTATCAGCGGGAAGTAATGGATAAGAATATTTTACTGCCTTATCAAAGGGTTCCATTTTGCGGTCATATGCTTCCTGTACCGAATCAGATACAGCCTTATCTGCAGCAACTGTACGGCGATTATGACAGCCTGCCGTCTGTAGAGGATCGACATCCGAAACACAGTGGCTATCTGCAGTTTATACAGGCAATGGGACAGGAAAACGGAGAAACGATATGAAGGAAAAGCAGTGGGGCGAAACTTTATATATAACGGCTCTGATCGCATGGCTTTTGGTGGGGCTTATAAAATATACGTATTTTAAAGATATGCTGCCTATGAAGTTGATTTCAGATCCTGTCATGTATGGGGTACTGAGCTGCTGCCTTGTGAAAACCGTGCTGGATGCAGACAGAACACCACGGGAGCTTTTGCTTTTAGGTTTTGCGCTGCTATTTGTATGGATTGCATACAGGACGGATAAGCTGCAGTTTGCAGCAATGTTTGCACTCATTTACAGTGGCAGGAATGTATCCTTTCGGAAACTCTGCAGGATCGTGTTTTATATACAGCTGACCGTTTTTCTGGCTACGATACTTGGTATGAAGGCGGGAATTTTAGAGGATGTGATCTGGGAGGAAGGAATGCGTCACAGACATGGTCTGGGATTTACGCACTGCATGCTTGCCAGTCATTTCGGACTTTTCACAGCAATTGCATGGATCGCCATGAAAAAAAGGCTGCGGGAGACAGAGGCTGTTATCATACTGGTAAGTAACGGTATCTTATATTATCTGACGGATGGAAGATCAGATCTTGTATTAAGCAGTCTGTTGGTTGTCTGCTGCCTGCTTTGTGAAAGAGTCTGCGCCGGCAGAAAATTTCCGCAGTGGTTTGCATGCGCAGTGACAATAGTACCATGGATGTGTCTGTGTGTGAGCATTGGCGTGACGATGGCATACAGAGAAGGGGTTCCTTTTTGGGGAAAGCTTAACTATGCACTGAACAGCCGCCTTCAGCTTGGACATGATGCGATCAAACAATACGGCTTTACATGGTTGGGACAGAAGATCAGATTTATAGGTGCGTCTACCCTATATTACAAACCGGATGCAGTATATAATTATGTGGACAATGCTTATCTGATGCAGATGTTGTTATATGGTATCCTTTTTATTCTGCTTTATTGCATTCTGGTAAGCCGGCTTTTGTATCGGCTTGCGATGCAAAATGAAAGACTTTTACTTGTGTGTGTACTTATCAGTCTGGTGTTTGGCATGGTAAATCCGCAGTCAATGTATCTGACCTATAATCCGCTTTTGCTTTTGCTTGTGCGGGATATCATTCCGGTGGAAGGAACAGCGGTGAAAAGAGTACGAAGTGATCTGTTAAATGGGAAGAAAGAGGAGAAGGCATATGAGAATGTATCGTTATGACAGAAAATATATGGACAGTAAAGGACTTTTGGGATATTGGAAAAAGCGGTTTGGGATTATCCTTCTTTTTGCTACGGTTTTCTGTATAGTCTTTGCAGGAAAGAACTGGAAGGAGCAAAAGGACAGCCTGAAAAAACAGCAGGCGGAAACGGAACTGACATTATCGGAAGAACAGAAAACGCAGGTACAGAAGTATCTGACGGATCTGGATCTGTACGAACAGCAGAGTGCTTATAACCAGAAGGCACTTTATATGAAAATTGATCCGGAACAAAAGTATATTGGTGTGCTGCGATATGGTTTCGATCAGGGCGCGGAAGGCTTCTGGTACGGAGAAGCAGTGACACAGACTGTGAATCTTTTCAGAAGTGAAGATGCGGTTTCTTATCTGGAGGAACAGCTTGCCGACCAGCTATCTATGGATACGGAAGGATGCAGGGTTTCAGATCTGCTTACCTTTGATACGAGCACAGGCCAGGTGCTGGTGATCTATGTGACAGCACCTGATCAGGAGACGCTTGATGTTTTGCTACAAGCAACAGACCAGTATCTGATGCAGAATATTTATCCGGCTGTAGTGCAGGCAAGGGGGCAATTCCGCTGTTATATGCTGCAGACCTATCAATACGTTGCAAGAGATACAGCACTTAGGGATACGCAGGTATCCAATGTGAATCTGGAAAGCACGTATGCCACGCAAAAAGAAACTGATTACGAGGCACTCGGAAAGACGGAAAAGAAATATGTGAAGCAATATTGTAAGCTGGATGCGGCCCAAAGACCGCAGATCGGAGAATTGCTTACAATAGAAACGGTATCGGATGGAGTCCGATATAAAACCGTGGTGAAGCAGGCATTGATGGGGCTTGTGACGGGTATTCTGGCAGGACTGATCTGTCTGGCATTCTGTTTTGCATGGACCGGTTATATCTGGACAGCAAGAAATGTGAAAGAGTCTTTTCATATGCCGTTTGCATGGAATGTGCCAAAAGATGAAAAGCAGATGCATCTGCTTTTCCATTTCCGTAATCTGACAGGGAAAGAAAACGGAACGCTCTGTCTGGTGGAAATAGGTACTATTTTGCCGGAGGCATTGGAGGTGCTGTGTAAGAAGGCTGTGGAGGAAACAAAGCTTTCGGTATGTCAGGTGCGGGAAACGGCAGTGTATGAAGAAAAACAGGCTATGCAGCAGCTTACAGAAGCGGATGCGATTCTGTTTTGTCTGCCGGCAGGCAGGATCACATACGGCGAATTGGAACATACTCTGGAAAATCTGGCGGTGTATGAAGAAAAGATACTGGGAGCGATCCTTTTATAGAGAAAAATGAAAGAGACGGATATCCTGAAAATTGTCATTGACTAACAGGATATCCGTTTGCTATACTTACAACCACAAAGTGAATCTTGTATAAGGGCAATGTTCCTTATATCTTACGACAATCAGTCAATCATGGCATTTCAGCCAAAGATTTCACGACACTACAAATTAACAAGCAACAAAGCGGGAAAAAGGAACCGGTATCTTCTGCTGTCCTTTTTTGCGCAAAAAGGAGGAAACATGAAAAGAAAAGTAGGCAAATGGTTTACCTGTTGTATGCTCACAGCTTCCGTGTTTGCGGGAAGCCTGCTGCAACTGCATGCAGCTTCGGTAACGGGACAGACGGAGACCGTATCGGCAAATGAGACATTGTCAGGGAATACGGCGGAAGCTGAGGAGACGGACAGACAGGAAAGTATGGTGGACGATGATTTGTTTTTGAAAAATCCACTAGATTTAACGGAAGAAGAACTGGAATATTGTCTGAATGTGTACGGAGACGAAGAGATTGCTGTATGGATTGGATGCCTTTCTGAAAATGAACAGGAGCAGCTGTTGGAAAAGTCTGACCGCCTTAAGGAACCACTGGATTATTATGGGGAGGAGATCTGCCGGGAGTGCGGTGTGGTTTCTGGTGCTCATTTTAATGATAATCTTTCCTATTATCAGACAATTGCCGCTTGTGACAAAGTGGGAGATACGAACTTTTCCAGTAAAAACGGGTTTTATTATATAGAATTTGACGGACCGCAGGCCGGAAAAGCAACAGTTAAGATCAGTGGTATTGATAAGACAAAACCACTGTCCAAGCGTCAAAAGGCAATGAGTACTACTGTTTCCGGAGCAAGATATGGACTGAAGATAACGGGAAAGGGAGTATATACTTATCAGATTGAAACGACAAAAGAGCAGGCACAGGCAGATGTTGCAAAATTGAAAAACGGCGGAACCATTATCTATCCGCATGCAATGATCCAGTTTTCCATGGTTAAGCCGTTGGGATATGCATTTTCTGTGGAAGCTTCGACAGAAAAAGACAGTAGCAGCAGAGGTGCGACCTATCCGCTCAACTCGACTGCGGTGGCAGATGATTCCTATACGGGGGTCAGATATTTAAAAAACGGTACTTACAGCGGGGAACAGACATATGAAACAGAAAAAACAGTCACATTTGAACAGTATATTTATCTGCCGACAAATGCCGGTGTAGGAAGTACGGCGATCACAAATCCGGCAAAGATCCATAATATGGTCTTTCACTTTGCAATGAAACCGGCAGCATATCGGGTAGTTTATGATGGAAACGGAGGCGGCAGTGTTCCGGGCGCTATGGACTGTGTATACGGAAAAGATGCGGTATACCCGGCTGCACCTGGGGTAGCACCTTTTTATACCTTGACAATAAATCCGAATGGAGCGGAAGGAATGGCTGCGCCGGTTACAGCAGTCAGAAGTTTTGTAAACTGGGGAGATACAGGATCGGTTCCCGGCGCAGTATTTCGGAATCTGACAACAAAAAACGGCGGTCTGATCACCAAAAAAGCAAGCTGGAGCAGCAGCGCTTCCTGTATCCTGCCTGCACAGCTGCACAGAGAATATACTATTACCTATAATACGGACGGTGGTGACTGTGAACAGACAATGAGTGTGACAAAGGCAGCATTTCTTGGCTGGTATGCTGATGCAGGAAAAAAGGTGAAGGTTGGCAATGCGCTACAAAGAGTCACTATTGATAAAAGCATGATGATCTACGCAGGATGGGGAGCAGGCGATGCGGTCCGCCTGCCGGATGCGCGAAAGGAAGGCTATCATCTGCTGGGCTGGGCGGAGGAAAATAATACAAATAAGCTGTACAAGCCCGGGACAGGTTATACACCGGATCAAAATCATACATTGTATGCCAGATGGGAGGCAGACCGTTATATTCTGCGGCTGGATCCGGCAGGCGGCAGTATTTTGGAGGAAGAGAACGGGGAATTTGTAAAAAAAGATACCGGATATGAGAGAGAATCCACATATGAGGAAAACATTACACTTCCACAGCCGGTCAAGCAGGGGTATGTATTTAAAGGATGGCGGACAAAAGACGGATTTCTTCTGACGGAATCTGCCAGTCGATTAACGGGAGAAGAGAATGGTATCATCACGCTGCAGGCAGAATATGCACCTGCCTATGTGAAGTATGAAGTGCAGTATTATCTGCAGCCGGATGAAAAGGAAACGGATCAAGGAAAGTATACGGCATATCGTCCTCAAACAACCGGACAGGAAGGAAAGGCGCTTGCGGATACGCAGGTACGTATATTCCCGATCACAATAAATGGGTATGAAAAGCCTGACAGCCAGCTTGTTACGGTAAAAGCAGATGGTAGTACCGTTGTGAAATTTTATTACCGGAAAATAGCAGCAAAGGCAGGAGTGACTTTGCATGAACAGGAAAAGCAGGATAACGGACTGTCACCGGAACTGCAGAAGAAAATTTTAGAGGCATTGGAACAGGGATCTTCTACCAGTTATACGATCAATGAAGTGACCTACACACTGCGCAAAAATGAGGACGGTACACTGACAATATTATTAAACGGATCATTGGGACAGGAGAAACTCATCATACCGGATGTGATCAAGGTGGCAGGTAAAACAATGATGATCACAGAGATCGCGGAAAAGGCTTTTTATGGGCGCAGCGAGCTGAAAGAGGTTGTTATGGGCAGCGGTATTACAAAGATCGGCGACAGTGCCTTTGAGAACTGCAAAAATCTGACAAAGATCAGTATTGGAGATCATGTCACGGAGATCGGTGCAAAGGCGTTTAAAAACTGCACAGCGCTTACAAAGATCAGCATACCTAAGGCAGTACTCAGGATCGGCGACAGTGCATTTGAAGGCTGCAGAAAATTAAAGGAACTGACACTGAGAAACGGCCTTTTACAGATTGGAAATAAAGCCTTCTTTCAGTGTGTTGTGCTAAAAAGTGTAAAAATTCCGAAGAGCGTACTGCAGATTGGAAAATACGCATTTGCCGATTGCAGCAGACTCGGTAAATTTACTTTTGCACAGAATGCTTCTCTGCTGCGGATCGGAACGGGAATGCTGCAAAATGCGGTTTCCCTGAAAAAGATCAAATTGCCGGATAAGCTGCAGACAGTTGCGGATTATACACTGCGGAATGCAGGTAAGCTGGAAAGCTGCCAGCTTGGAACAGGCACCGTTAAAATTGGAAAAAGTGCCTTTCAGGGCTGTAAAAAGCTGCAGAAGCTCACGCTGCCGGAACAGGTGCAGACGATCGGAAAAAGAGGATTTTATCAGTGTAAAAAGCTGAAAAAAGTAACGATCCGTACGCTGCAGCTGCGAAAGGTCGGAAAAGAGGCCTTTCGAGGATGCAAGGCAAAGATACAGTTTGCGGTTCCAAAGGGAAAGCAGACTGCGTATGCAAAGCTTTTAAAGGGAAAATATGGAAAATAGAAATTTATTCTATTGCAGACATGGGCTGGCAGGTTTTCTGTCAGTCTGTGTCCTGCTGGTATTTTTGAAAAATACGGTTCTGGCGGCAGACAGTTTTTCAGTCATGGAGTGGAACAGGGAGTTGCAGGCACTGGAAAGCCTTGGACGAAAAGCAGGTAATGAGATAATGTCTGAGCAGCATACACAGACCGTGACAGGACAGATCCCGAAAAGCTATGATCCGAGACAGAAGCAGATGGTAACACCTGTCAGAGATCAGGGGGATCTGGCACTATGCTGGGATTATGCGGGAATTGCGCTGATGGAATCGGCACTTCTGATAAAAGGATACAGGGGAGCGGACGTGGATCTGTCCGAGCTGCACAGTGCATATGCCACATACCATCTGCAGGCAGACGGCAGTTCTTTTCCGCAGTTCTGCAGACGGACAAATACCAGGACGGCAGTGTTTGAGGCTGCACTTGCCGGAATGGGACCTGTACCGGAAACGGAAGTACCGATGCGTCAGATCACGGATGATTTTATGCTGCCTGAGCAGGAGCTTTACAGGCAGCAATATAAAGTGCTTTCCGTCAGTACGCACCCATTGGCAGATACAGATGCCTGCAAGCGCCGGATCCTGCAGACAGGTGGTCTGATGATCAGCTATTACAGCTATGGGCTGTATTACCGGGACCGGGCAGACGGATCGGGAGACAGTTCTTATTATTTTCCCTATGTGACGAAGCATCTGAACCATACTGTCGAGGTGGTGGGCTGGGATGATACATACGGAGCGGAGCATTTTGTAAAGAAGCCCCGAAAAGATGGCGCCTGGCTGGTGAAAAACAGCTGGGGACAAAAGGGATATCAAGGTATCGGCAGTGGCTTTTACTGGATCTCCTATGAAGATGGCAGCCTGCAAAAGCAGCTGGCACTCTCTGTGCAGATATCAGAGAAGCTGGTGCAGATAAAACCACCGGCGGCAGAAAGCAGCAGGCAGGAAGAGAAGCAGGGGGAAGAGGAAAAAGTCATTTCTGATCCGCCGCCCACATGGGAAGAAAGAAAAGAATGCGCGCTCTGGCAGATGCCCGTTATAGAAGAAATACAACCAGGGAAAAAGCATGCAGTCAAGGACAGATTATCCATGCAAAGGGAACTTGTAAACCGCTTCTAAATCCGCTGTCTTCCGTGGGAGTGAATGTGGAGGATCTGACATTATAGCATATTCAGAAGCAGATACAGGGCAGAATATTAAGAATTGCAGAAGAAGCCGTTAAGAATTGGCGCATTTCTCCTTTTCCGGATTTTAGAGTGCTAAGATGGGTACGACAAGATAGGAAATCCTATAAGAGAAAAGGAGAGAATGTTATGAAGAGAAAATGCGGAAAGTTTACGGTATTTTTTCTGCTTGCTCTGTCGTTGCTGGCAGGCTGCGGTAAAAAGGCAGAAGATCCGGCGAACGAAAAAGGACGGTATGAGGAGACGGAGATCGCACTCCCGGATGAGACGGGAGAGTTTGTACAGATCTGCCGGGAAGATGAAAAGGTGGTTCTGTATCAGAGGCAGGAAAACGGCGACAGTGTTTCGCTGAAGCGTTTTGTGATGGATCCGCAGACAAAGACCTTCGCGGAGGATACTCCCGCAGGGATGGCACAGCTTATGCTGCCGGCAGATGCTTATACGCTGAAGATCAGAAAGGCAGATGCAGTTTATTATGTGTACTATGATGCGCAGATAGATGATGAAAACCTGCAGGGATTTTTGTATACCTGTGATGATACAGGCGTGACAGAGGTGACACCGGAAGGCTGGGCAGAGAAGGATCCGCAATATGGGTTTGTAGATTCTCCACAGGATATTGCTGTTACAGATCATGCAGTCATTGCACTATTTTATACAAAAATAGAACGGTATGACAGGCAGACACTGTCACTTGCCGAATCAAGACCACTGGAAGGTGAACGATATGAAGCACTGATCGGAATGGGTGACAGCTATGCACTGATCATAGATGGAGACAGCGGAACCATGCAGGGAATCGGGATCTGCCCGGAGGACAGTATCAAGGTGACATCGCAGGTGGATATTTCCAGCAAAAAGAGCGGAAGCTGCGCAGCGGATGCAGATGCTGCGGGCAATCTGATCGTGGCAAATGCGGACGGCTTGCACCGGAAAGCAAAGGATGCCGGGCAGTTTGAAGATCTGCTGGATGGCAGCTATATGTCATTCGGTCTGTCAAACAGCTGGTGCCGTGGCATGACAAGCGATATGCCTGATGATACAAACGAAGTCTATTATGCGCTGTTTCAAAACGATCAGGGACAGAAGCTGTATCAGTATGCTTACAATCCGGAACTTCCCCTGAAACCGGAAAAAGAACTGACGGTTTATACTTTGTATGATCAGGCTACGATCAATCAGGCAGCTACCCTTTTCGGGAAAAAACATCCGGATACAATGGTTTCCGTACATGTTGCATGTACAGATATGGATGATAAAGAAGCAGAGATGCAGCGTAACCGTCTGATGACTTCGCTGGCTGCGGGAGACGGAGAGGATGTGATCGTGCTGAGTGGTCTGGATGATAATGCACTTGCCAAAAAGGGCGTTTTGATGGATTTGTCGGATATCGTAACGCCAATGGAAGAAAACGGAGAGCTTTTGCAGGCGATCGTAGACGGAGAAAAGGCTGCGGACGGAAAGCAGCAGATACTGCCGGTCAGATTTGCACTGCCGCTTCTTTTTTCTAAAGAGAAAAGAGCATCTGAAATGACAGATCTGGAAGCACTTGCAAAGGCAGCAGAGCAGACGGACGGAAGCCTTCTGGGTACATTTACGGGAGAAGATCTTGTGGATACCTTTGCACCTTATTTTATGCCGGATATCATAACGGATAAGCAGCTGGATACAGAAAAACTGCGCACGGTACTTCAGGAGCTGCAGACGATCGCCGCACATTCTGACCTGATTGAAAAGTACAAAAAGGGAGAAAGAGCAAGCAATGAATGGGATCTGCCTTCTACCATGCAGGCTGTGCTCTGTCAGATTTCCGGCTTTAACGATGCCATGTTTGATCTGGCGATCATCAATCTGGTAAAAGGCGATTATACAAGCTTTGAAAATGCCTATATACCGACTGTGGAAATCGGTGTAAATGCTAATACGAAGCAGGCTGAGCTGGCAAAAGAATTTGCAGCCTTTGTGATGAGCAGAGAGGTACAGGACGGTGATTTTTACGACGGATTTCCGGTCAATAAAGGATCCCTTCATATGCAGGTAGGACTGGACCGTTCCGATTATGCCGCCTATACGACGATCGAGGGCGCAGACGGACAGGAGATCGGGCTGGATATTGAATCGATCAAAGCTGCAGATGCGGATCGGCTGGAAACGATATGTGAGTCACTATCCAAAAAGACTATGCAGGATGCCAAGGTTTTGGAGGAACTGGAAAAAGCTGTTCCTGCTTACCTGCTTGGCAGACAGTCTTTGGATGATACGATCAGTAAGATACAGGACGGTGTCAAGATCTATCTGGCGGAGTAAAGAATCAATTCTGCCGGTTGCGCCCTCTTGTTTCCTTTCGCTGGCGTATGCTATACTGAAGCTATGCAATGGAAGGAAACAGGGGGCTGCTATGCTGTTTAACTCAATTTCTTTTTTGTGCTTTTTTCCGGTTGTTGTAGGTATCTATTTTCTGGTTCCGAAAAAAGCAAGATATCTCTGGCTGCTTTTTGCCAGTTACTATTTTTATATGAGTCAGAATCCCGGATTTGCTCTGTTGCTGCTTTTGACGACCGTGATCACTTATGCCAGCGGTCTCATGCTTTCTGCACTTTCCCGGAACGGGAAGCTGAAGGCAGACTGCCTGAAAAAGTGGGTGGTATTAGGAAGCGTATTTGCAAATCTTGGGATTTTATTTTTGTTTAAATATCTGGATTTTGGGCTGATATGTCTGAATAAACTGTTATCCCCGGCGGGTATCGTGCTGATAAAGCCCTTTGATCTGCTGATGCCTGTGGGGATTTCTTTTTATACCTTTCAGGCACTTTCCTATACGATAGATGTGTATCGGGAAAAGATGGATGCAGAAAAGAATTTTTTCCGATATGCACTTTATGTTTCGTTTTTCCCGACGATATTGTCCGGACCGATCCAGCGGGCAGCAGACTTTCTGCCGCAGCTTCGGGCACTTGCGCAGAAGAAACTCTGGGATGAAAAACGGATCGCAAACGGATTGTTTTTTATGCTGTGGGGCTATTTTTTGAAACTGGTGCTGGCAGATCGGATCGCTGTTTTTGTGAATGCAGCATATGCGGACTATGAAAATCTTGGCTCCGGCATTTTAGTGTTTGCAGCGGTTTTGTATGCTTTTCAGATCTACTGCGATTTTGCGGGCTATTCCTGCATCGCGATCGGCGCAGGCACGGTCATGGGCTTTTCACTGAGGCAGAACTTTGATGCACCCTATTTTGCGGGATCTGTCAAGGAATTCTGGCGCAGATGGCATATTTCCCTGAGTAGTTATCTGCGGGATTATCTGTATATTCCACTGGGTGGCAACAGAAAGGGGCAGATCAGAAAATACGTGAACCTGCTGCTTACATTTCTGGCAAGCGGCCTTTGGCACGGAGCAGGGATGCATTTTGTGTTCTGGGGTGGTCTGCATGGCATATATCAGATTGTTGGGGAACTGTTGCGTAAATGGCTGCCTCAAAAGCTGATACGATCGTCCCACCCTGTGCTGAAGCTGCTTCGGATCGTGCGCACTTTCTGTCTGACAAGCTTTGCGTGGGTCTTTTTCCGTGCAGACTCTTTGCAAATGGCATTTGCTTATATCAAAAGGATGATAACAGTGGGTGGTTTTTCGCAGTTGTATGATGGTTCACTTCTTGGAATGGGGCTGGATCTGTATGAATGGGGGATCCTGCTGGCAGGGCTTTTTGTTCTGATTTTGGCAGATCTTTTGAAATACAGAGGAAAAGAAATGACGGAACGTGTCATGGAAAAACCACTGATCCTGCGTTATATGGCAGCATTGCTTTTACTGGCAGCCGTATATGTATATGGCATGTACGGACCGGCTTATGATGCCACGCAGTTTATTTATTTTCAGTTTTAAGGAATGTGTTTATGAAAAGAAAAGGGATCCGCATACTTGTCTTTTTTCTGCTGGCAGGTGTGCTTCTGTCACAACTGAATCGTGTGCTTGCTTTTCGTTATGAGGATGGTATCCGGCAGATGGAAGGCTTTTACAAGCAGCCCGGGGGCAGTGTTGATGTACTGGTCATGGGTTCCTCTCATGCGTATGTGGATATAGATCCGGCGGTCCTTTTAAATGAGGAAGGCATTTCAGCCTATGATCTCTGTGCCAGTATGCAGCCAATCTGGAACACGTATTATGATTTAAAAGAGGCATTGAAATACCAGCAGCCCAAACTCATTGTAGTGGATATTTACCGACTTGTGGAATCTTTTGATTATGTGAAGGAAAGCAAACTGATCAAAAGTACGTTTGGCATGCGGCCATCGAAAGAAAAAATGGCAGCGATCCGGGAGAGCCTTTCGGCGGAGCAGCAGAAGGATGCTTGGCTGTACTTTTTGGAATTTCCGATCTATCATAACAGATACCGTGAGGTAACGTTTTCTGATTTCCTGACAGATTACAGTCTGCCGGAGGACTATAGAGGCCATGTGCCCGCAGATCATGTGGAAGCAATGGAACGACCGGCTGTTTCAAATGTGACGGAGCAGATGCCCATGACAGAAAAAACGGCATTGTATTTTCAGAAGCTTCTGGATCTGGCAAAGCAGGAGAAAATACCGGTTCTGCTGATTCTGACGCCTTATATTGTGCAGGAAGATGACCAAAAGGTATATAATACCGTGAAAGAGTTGCTTGCAACTTACCCGGAGGATGAGGTGAGATTTCTCGATTTTAATGAGGCATACGATGAGATCGGGATTGATTTTGCCACGGATTTTGCTGACTATGACCATCTGAACGTAGCAGGTTGTCAGAAATTCAGTTCTTATTTTGGAAAGGTGCTCCGCACCTTGTATGAACTGCCAGATCACAGAAACGAAGAATAAAGAAAAACAGTGTGATGCATTTTGGGGGCAGGAAACATAGCGTGGAAAGGAAAGAAATGAAGCATAAGCAAGATAAAACCAGAAAAAAACTGCATAAAAGCCGGAAAAAGATTCTTGCACTTGCTCTGGTGGCTGTGATGCTCTCAGATATTTCTATGCCTGTTTATGCAGACCGGAGCAAAAGTGTCACATCCCTGCCACAGGAGCAGGAAACCATATCCGGAAATGCGACAGGCTATACGGATCTGGATTTTGAACTGCCGGAGGATCAGGCAGAGCGGGAAAATGGGATCGCGGCATTTTCGTTGGAAGCGGATAGGGCAGGAGCGGTTTCTGAAAATGAGATACCTGCCGCTTACCGTTCGGATGCGGCAACAGCAGATGGACAGGTGGTAAGCTATCTGCCATCGGCATTCCGTGATCAGAATCCCTATGGGATCTGCTGGACATTTTCTGCGCTTGCAGCCTGTGAGGCTTCCATGATACGGAACGGACTGGCAACAGGCACGATCGATCTGTCAGAACGCCAGCTTGCTTATTATTTCTATAACAAGGGAAATACAACAGATGCAAAGGGCGGTACAACGGGTGATTATAATGAAGCTGTCATGGAGGGGAAAAATTATTTGACCCAGGGCGGAAATACGCTGCTTACCATGTGGCATCTTGTCAGCTGGTGCGGACCGATCGCAGAGGAAAAGGCACCGTACAGCGGGCTTGCTGCAGATAGCAGCGCAGATGTGAACGGCCTTTTGGGTGCAACTAATTCGACCGGCGCAGCTTACGGGGAAGATGCATGCCATGTACAGAATGCCTTCCTGATCAATATGGGAACATCTGCGGATGTGCAGAGGAAACAGGAAGTGAAAAAACTGATCATGCAGTATGGTGCACTGGGGATAAGCTATTATTCTTCGACCAGCATCCGGTATGACGATCCTGTGCATGACAGCTATTATAATCCAAATGTAACCAGCACCAATCACGCAGTGGCTGTCATTGGCTGGGATGATACATTCCCGAAGGAGAATTTTGCGCAGCAGGCACCGGGGGATGGCGCATGGCTGATCCGTAACAGCTGGGGCGATGAGAAAACGGGCTGTGCACAAAACGGCAATTTCTGGCTGTCCTATTATGATGCATCCATTAACAGCACAGAAACTACGACAAGATATGTTTATGTGTTTGATGCGCAGGCGGCGGATAATTATGACAATATCTGTCAGTATGACGGAGATGCGGGAATATCGATGATTACCTTAACAGGCGGGGTAAAAGCCTCCAACCTGTTTGCTGTGACAGAAAAAGGAGGAGAAATCCTGCGGGCAGTCGGGATCGGGATCGGACAGACGGACACAGACTGCACCCTGACTGTTTATAAAAATCCGGAAATGGGGAACCCGCAAAGCGGGACACTTCTGCTGACACAGAATGTACATCTCACATATCCCGGTTATCATACGATTCCACTGACAGAAGCACTGTCATTTGAGGAAGGGGACAGATATGCGGTCGTATATGAGTTTGCCGATGCAGTTTCTCTTTATATCAGCAAGGACAGTCAATATACGAGTGGCGGAAATCCATTTATTTCCGTATCTACTTATGAAAATCCGGGTGTGAGTTTTTTATACCAGACAAAATGGGAGGATCTGTCGGAGAAGACGATCCGGACGACAAGTGGCAGCGTAGAAGGTGCGATCCTGCGGATCAAAGCATACACGGACAACAGAGTGCCATCTCAGGAGCCGGACGTTTCACCAAATCCGTCTCCGATGCCGTCTGCTTCCCCGAGCTATTCACCGTCACCTGCCGTTTCGCCGGATCCGTCACCTGCGCCTTCTCCGACGCCGTCTCAGGAGCCGACAGTTGCAACACTGACGGCATTAAAGCTTGACCGGGAGAAGCTTACCTTGCAGATCGGTAAACAGACGTCCCTGACAGCGACACCAACCTACTCTGCAGAAGGTGCGACGCCGTGGATGGTATATTGGAAATCGGATCATCCGGAAGTGGCATTCGTAAACGACTGCGGAGAAATTATTGCAAAAAAGACTGGAAAAGCTGTCATTACTGTGTATAATGGTACGGTAAGAGCAACGTGTACGATTGTTGTACCACCGGATAAGCCTAAGGTAACGGCGTCTGTTTCCGGGAAAAAGCTGAAGCTGAGCTGGAAAAAGGTCAGCGGTGCTTCCGGTTATGCAATCTACCGCCTGAACGGCGGCAGCTATAAAAGGATTAAAACAGTCAAGGCATCGACAAGACGGGTCACACTTGCTTTGGCAGACGGTAAGCAGGCATATTCGTACCGCGTTTGTGCATATCGGACGATAGACGGCAAGAAATATTATGGCGGGAAGTCCGGTGTAAAAACAGCGGTTTCGACGGTTTCTTCTCTGCAGGCAAAAGCGGTGCGCGGCAAAGGAATAAAGCTCACATGGAAAAGTCTGAAAACCGTGGATGGTTATGTGATCTATCGGAAAACAGGAAAAAACGGCAGCTATAAAAAGATCAAAACGGCAGCTGACAAAAAGAGCGGCGGCTATACGGATAAAACAGCCAAAAAAGGAAAAACGTATTATTACAGGATCAGGGCGTATCGTCTGCTGGATGGGAAAAAGGTGTATGGCAGTTATGCGCAGAACAGAAAGGTAAAAGCAAAGTAAGGAAAGCATATGTCAACAAAATTAGTCAAAAACAGTCAAAAAAAGCAACAGGAAAGTACGGCGGCAGAAGTTCTGCAAAACCTGCTGGAATATTTAACCGTTTTATTTGGCATTATTATGGCAGGCGTACTTGTCTTTTATATGCAGGAAGGCTATGTGAAGATCGGTACGGCAAAGTTCAATGTCTATGCACATGTCTGTGTATTTGGAATGCCGCTTTTGCTGCTACTTGCCATATTCTGGCTGTTGACGGAAAAGCAGGAGAAACAGAAAAAATTCAGGCAGCGTTTTTCGACAACGGATCTTTTTCTGCTGGCATTTCTTTTACTGGCGCTGATCAGTTTCTTTGCAAGCGGAGATCTGAAAGCCTGCTTCTGGGGGTATGACGGTTGGTATATGGGACTGTTTGCACAGCTTACCTTCGTATTGCTGTATTTTGTCTTTTCACGGTTCTGTAAGGACGGAAAGCTTGTGCTGACGGCACTTTGTCTGTTTGCCGCATATGCGTTTGTGATCGGTATCCTGCACAGGCTGCTGATCGATCCGATCGGGGTATATGATAATATTTCCGATTTCTATAAGAACCAGTTTTTATCCACAATGGGGCAGGCATCCTGGTATTCCAGCTTTGTCTGCAGTATTTTGCCGCTTGGCGTGTTCTGTTTTTATCTGGCACAGAAAACATGGATCCGTATTTGCAGCGGTATTTTTACTTTTACCGGGTTTATGACACTTGTATCACAGAATACAGACAGTGCTTATATAGCAAGTACTGCGGTATTTTTACTGCTTCTGTTTGTCTCGGTAAAAAGTGCGGGGCGCATGATCCGTCTGTGTGAGATCGGTCTTATGTATTTTCTGGCACCGAAAGCAATGTGGCTTTTATTAAAAATACATCCAAATGAAATACTGGAGCTGGATACGATCAGCAATACACTGCTATTTGACAGCAGAGTCTGGATCCTTCCGGTGATCTGCCTGCTTTTCATGGCACTTTTCTATCTGCTGGACAAAAAAGGAAAATATGCCACAAATGTGATGGTGGTGATCCGTAATATCTTTTACGGACTTGTCGTGGCAGGGATTCTTTTCAGTATATTGATACTTGTATTAAGTGCAAAAGGAAAGCTTTCGAGTATCTTTCTGATGCTCTCGGAAAAGATCCCATATCTGACATGGGAAGCACAGTGGGGGAATGGACGAGGATTTACATGGTCATTTACCGGAAAGATGATCGCGGAAATGAGCCCTTGGCATAAGCTGTTCGGTGTGGGACCGGATCATTACGCGGGCTATGCATACAGTCTGTATGAAGATATGTTGAATCAGATGTGGGGCAGTAATGTCCTGACTAATGCCCACAATGAATGGGTCAATATGATTGTTGATTATGGTTTCCTTGGTGCAGCGGCTTATATCGGATTTTTCCTGTCAGCCTTGGTACGGTTTGTAAAAAACAGCGAAGACAGTCCGGTGCTTTTATGTGCTGCGGGCTGCATTGTATCCTATATGGGTCACAACCTGTTCTGTTATCAGCAGGTGCTCTGCACGCCGTTTGTTTTTTTGATCATCGCACTTGCGGAGTATCAGCTCCGCCGGAAAGCCGGTCATGAATCCTCGTAAGCAGTTTTTGCCTGTCGGCATCGTCAAGTGTACTGTACTGCAAAAAGGTGAGTTTCAGTTCGTGCAGTTTTTTTCCGCAGGCAGGACAAATTTTTTTGTGTCCGTTTAAAATATGGATCTTATCACAGGTAATACAATAATGCACATATAACATGGCAGTTCTCCTTTGTTTAGGGATACTTTTTATTGTGATGGCATGGTATCAAAACGTCAAGGAGAACCGGTCGACGGATTATGACAGGAACAGGCAAAAGAATGTAATAAATAAATAATGCATTTTTTATAAAGATGTATTAAAATATAACTAACTATAGTACAGAAACGTACGAAATAACAGGAGGGAATAAAATGAGAACATACCTTGTAACAGGAGGAGCCGGCTTTATCGGATCCAATTATATTCATTATATGTTCAAAAAATATGACAATGAGATCCGCATCATCAATGTGGATGCTTTGACATATGCAGGTAATCTGGAGAACTTAAAGGATATCGAAAACAGAGAGAATTATACTTTTGTAAAAGCTGATATCTGCGATAAGGAAGCAATCTCCAAGATCTTTGCGGAAAATGATATTGACCGCGTGGTTCATTTTGCGGCAGAAAGCCATGTAGACAGAAGTATCCGCAATCCGGAAGTGTTTGTGCAGACGAATGTGCTTGGTACAGCCGTTATGCTGAACTGTGCAAAAGCAGCGTGGGAACTGCCGGACGGTTCTTTCAAGGAAGGCAAGAAATTCCTGCATGTATCCACAGATGAAGTATACGGCTCTTTAAGTGAAGACGGCGGTTATTTCTATGAGACAACCCCTTACGCACCGCACAGCCCATATTCCGCAAGTAAGGCAAGCTCTGATATGCTTGTAAAAGCATATATGGACACATACAAATTCCCGGCAAATATTACAAACTGCTCCAATAACTATGGTCCTTACCAGTTCCCGGAGAAGCTGATCCCGCTGATCATCAACAATGCGCTGCAGGGCAAGAAGCTTCCGGTATACGGCGACGGTAAAAATGTCCGTGACTGGTTATATGTAGAGGATCATGCAAAAGCAATCGATATGGTACAGGAGCAGGGTCGTTTGTTTGAGACATATAATGTCGGCGGTCATAATGAAAAGCAGAACATCGAGATCATCCATATCATCATCGATACACTGCAGGAAATGCTGCCTGATTCCGATCCGAGAAAGAAACTGGTATCCAATGACCTGATCACATATGTGAAAGACCGGAAGGGACATGACAGACGCTATGCGATCGCACCTGACAAGATCAAGGCAGAGATCGGCTGGGAGCCTGAGACAATGTTCAAGGAAGGCATCAAAAAGACGATCAAATGGTTCTTTGAGCATGAAGACTGGATGAAGAACGTAACAAGCGGTGATTATCAGAAGTATTATCAGGAGATGTACAAAGGAGAATAAAATATGAAGGGTATTATTCTGGCAGGTGGATCAGGTACACGCCTTTATCCACTGACAAAAGCAATTTCCAAGCAGATCATGCCGGTTTATGACAAACCGATGATCTATTATCCGTTATCCACACTGATGCTGGCAGGCATCCGTGAGGTGCTGATCATTTCCACACCACGTGATCTGCCTGTATTTAAGGATTTATTTGGCAGTGGCGAGCAGCTTGGCATGCAGTTTTCTTATGCTGTGCAGGAGCAGCCGAGAGGACTGGCAGATGCCTTTATCATCGGGGCGGATTTTATCGGAGACGACAGCGTTGCGCTTGTACTTGGTGACAATATTTTCTATGGACAGAGTTTTTCCCGCGTGCTCAGAAATGTTTCCGAGCGCGTACAGAAGGAAAAGGGTGCTACGATCTTTGGCTATTATGTCAGAGATCCGAGAGAATACGGCGTTGTAGAATTTGATGAAAACGGCAAGGCACTTTCCATCGAGGAAAAGCCGGATCAGCCAAAGAGCAATTATGCGGTTCCGGGTCTGTATTTCTATGATAATGATGTTGTGGAGATCGCGGCAAATGTAAAACCGTCTGCCCGTGGTGAGATCGAGATCACAAGCATCAACAATGAATATCTTTCCCGCGGCACTTTGCAGGTAGAAACACTGGGACGCGGCTTTGCATGGCTGGATACGGGAAACCATGATTCTCTTTTAGATGCGGCTGATTTCGTGGCAGCTTTCCAGAAGAGACAGGGACTTTACATCTCCTGTATTGAAGAGATTGCTTATAAACGTGGATTTATCGATAAAGAGCAGCTGCTTACACTGGCGCAGCCGCTCATGAAGACAAATTACGGAAAATATTTAGTAGAGGTTGCAAATGGACTCTAAATTGAAAGCGCAGGTGATAGCCTGCGTTTCCGTTATCGTACTGCTGATTTTAGGTACGGTATATCTGATCAACCGGGAGAAACCGGCGGCTGCAGGCATACAGGTGACAAGCATGCAGCAGGAGAGTGCAGAGGCGCAGAATGGTATTTATGCCCGGTATCAGCTGAATCCCGATAAGGATCCGACAGCCTTTCTGCAGGATCCGGATTTTTTTGATGTGGAGCCGGAGGAAGCAGACCAGTCAAAAGTACTGTCTCTGCAGGCTTCCAGTACACAGAAGGATCTTCGTATTTTTGTGGTGGACGGCAACGGAAATCCGGTCAGCGGACAGCAGTTTACGTTCCGGATTGCAAAAGACGGTGCCCAGACGCAGACATATGAGGATGAAGATCAGGATGGTATGCTGTATCTGACAGATCTTGCCGCAGGCGAGTATGCGGTTTCCTTAAATCCGGTGGATGGTTACGCAGTGCCCGATACAGCACTTTCGGCTTCTGTCAGTGAATCTGTTTCTTATACGGTGCTGCAGGATATCTCTTTTCTTGTAAAGACAGAGGATGAGATAGATCCTGCCGTGGAAGATACCGGTGTCCGGGAAGCGGAAGAAGATGCGGACGGAACAGAAACAAATGTCAGACTGGCAGACGGAGCGTCTGTTTTTGGGATTGACGTTTCGAAATGGAATAAGGAGATCGACTGGCAGAAGGTAAAGGCAGCAGGTGTGGAATATGCCATCATCCGTTGTGGATATCGTGGTGCGAGCACCGGTGCACTGGTGGAAGATCCTTATTTTGAAAAGAATATCAAAAATGCAACAGAAGCAGGTGTCCGTGTCGGTGTTTATTTCTTTACGCAGGCCACAACACCGGTGGAAGCGGTGGAAGAGGCAAGTATGGTTCTGATGCTGTGCAATCAGTATAAAATATCGTTCCCGCTGTATATCGATACAGAAGGAGCGGGTGGAAACGGAAGGGCAGACGGTCTTGATGTGGAAACAAGAACTGCTGTCTGCACCGCGTTTTGTGAAACGATTGAAAATGCCGGCTATACGGCGGGTGTTTATGCAAGTAAAAACTGGCTGACCGGGAAGCTGGATGCACAGAAGCTGTCGCCGTATTCTGTCTGGCTGGCGCAGTATTCCGGCAAACCTTCCTATCAGGGGACATATGATATGTGGCAGTATACTTCTGCCGGAACGGTTGACGGTATTTCCACATTGGTTGATTTTAACGTAAGTTATATGGATTATTAAGGAGCAAACATCATACATGAAGAAAAACAGAGTGTGGGCAGGAATTTTGTTTGCAGTTTGCATACTCCTGTCACTGATCGGAATATGGAAGAGTGTATATGTGAGTGCGGATATTGATGAATCCTATGCATTTACCATGGCGGTCCGGATCGCCGGTGGTGAGCGGATGTTCATTGATCTTTGGGAACCGCATCAGATGTCGGCTTTTTTGTATGCCCCTCTTGTATGGATTTATAAGAGCATCGCCGGAAATCTGGATGGTGCTCTTGTTTTTATGCGCTTTGCAGGAGTGTTTGTGCAGGCACTTCTTTCCGTCTGGTGTTACTGCGTTCTGCGCCGGTATCAGCCGTTTCTGGCCGGAATCTGTGCAATTCTGTATCTGAATTTTACACCGAAGCACATCCAGTCGCCGGAATTTACGAGCATTTATTACTGGATGATGATGGCACTGATCCTTTGCACGCTCAGTTATATGCAGCATAAGAAAAAAAAGTATCTTATCCTGGCAGGACTTTTTATGAGCATGGCGGTTTTGTGCTATCCGACTGCAGTGCTGTTGTTTCTGTATCTGCAGGTGCTTCTCTTTGTGTGTGCGAAGGGAAAACGGAAAGAAAGCGTTCTGTTTGCCCTGACCTGTTTTCTGGCGGGCGTGTGTTTTCTGCTGTACATTTGTGTACGTGGCGGCGGGATCACACCGGTTCTGCAGAATATCCCGAATGTCTTAAGTGATGCATCCCATAAACAGTCTCTTGTGGCAATGGCAGAGGATCATCTGGTGCATCTTGCCCGGATACTGTATGTGACAGCCGGTTTTATTGTGCTTTGTCAGGTGGGCAGGCCTGTTCTGGATAAAAAGAACGCGCATGCATCTGTTTTTATGGGTGTCCTGCTCCAGCTGCAGGCAGTCTGGATGGTGATCCAGTTCCATACGATACAGAATGTGAATTTTATGATCTTCTATCCGATCGTCTGCCAGTTGTTTGTGATTGGCTGGTATGCTTATGCGGCATTTGATAAGACAGAAGAAGACAGACAGCTCTTTTATGGAGGCGTATTGCTTTCGGCAGCAGCACTTCTGGCTGCCCTGACGACTTCCAATCTGACGGCGGAATATTCGGTCAGCTTCCTGCTGCCGGGCGTTCTGACGGGGCTTCTTCTGATCGGCAGAGTAATCGGAGCAGGAGAGAAGCCGCAGAAAGCCTATCTGGCGTATGCGGCGCTGCTGGCTGCCTTGCTGCTGCAGCTTCTTGCGGCGCGTATCCTGCTTGTCCGGTTTACTTCCACACAGCGGAAAAACATTTTTGACACGTATGTAAAGACCGAGACGGGTGTTCTTTCGGGCATCTATCTGGGCGAATTTGATGCTTCGCAATATGAAGCCAAATATGCCGCATTGCAGAAATATGTGGGAGCAGAAGACAGGCTGCTGTATATAGGCTGTGACATGTTTTTGTACAGTGCGCTTCAAAAGGGACAGATCGCGACCGGTAATACGATCTCCACACCGGCATTTTCCGATCAGCTTATGACATACTACAGGATGTATCCTGAAAAAATACCGACGGTGCTTTTTGTAGACCGGGAATACGGTGCGGATTTTTCCGTATTGCTGGATGAGGAGCCGTTGAAGGGATTTGTGGAAAACTGTTTTGATACAGTATTGCCTGTGACAGACGGACCGCTGACCGTTTATTTTGCAAAGGACAGAAAATAGGAGAGAAAATATGGGAAACTGGCTGATCCTGCCATTTTTATTGCTGCTTTGTTTCCTGACGGGAAATGTGCTGCAGTATATTACAAAAGAAGAAAAAGAAAACAGGCATCTGCATCCGGTACTTCTGGGCGCGGTTTTCTGGATGTGCTGTGCCGGCAGTAGTGTGTTTTTGCAGAGCTTTACTACGGTTTATCGGTTATTTGCCTGCCTTGTGCTTGCAGTCATGGGACTTGGTGTGCTGCTTTTTTTGCTGCCTTCCTATCGCCGGTTTACCGCAGGGCAGTTTGTCTGGAAAGAGAAAGGCGGAAAGCAGATTGTTTTTCTGTTCATTGCATTTCTGGCAATCTGTGCTTCCTATTATCTGAAAGGTTTTACGCTGGAGTCTTATTACGATACACCGGAGCGGGTACAGACGATCCTTTTTACAGGGCAGCTTTCCGGTTTTAACGCACTGACCGGAGCTGCGGACGATCTGCCGCTGCATGGTAATGTGCTTCCGGTTTTGTATGCCTGTCTGTGCAGAGGGTTTTCTCTGACACCTGCGCAGCTTTTGCTACAGTATCTGCCGCCGTTTTTACTGCTTTTGATCTTTTTGGCAATGGCAGCATTGTTTACGGTACTGCCTGTAAAAAATGAAAATTTGTCGCTCTATTTGTTATTCTTTGCGCTTGCAACGATCTGTGGGGCAAGTGCTTATATGAATACAAGCTATGGTGTGTTATTTGCCGTATATGAAGGCAGTGTCCTTTCGGATCATCTGGTACTTTGTCTGCTGCCGGTGTTTGTATATGGAACCGGAAGGCTGAGAAAACAAAAAGGAATTGCGGGCATGCTGCTGCTGCTTCTTCTGGTGCTTTCGTATGTGTTGGGAGGCAGGGAAAGTCTCCTAGTCAGTGTGGCGGCGCTTCTGCTTCTTTTCCTTGTGAAAATCTTTCTTTTTCTGACTGACCGTGTGGCAGATAGGAAAAAGGATGAGAAAGGGGGGAATGCCTGATGGACATCATGCTGTATTTTATGAAGCTGGAAGACAAATACTGGGGACTGTTTCTGGCTGCATTGTTTCTGCTGTATATCTTCCTGTTTGTACAGAAAAAGGAGAATGGCAGATGGCTTGTGCTATATGGGTTCCTGACTTATCTTGTTTTTATCTGTCCGCTGACCTACCGGCTGTTTGCAGACTATGGTGGTATGGAAAAAACCTACTATAAGGTCAGTCATATCGAGCTTGTCGTTCCGGTTCTTTGTCTGGCATTGACCCTTGCCTGGCAGAAGATCAGAGTGTACAGAAAGAAAATACTGCCGCTGTTTGAACTGGGGATAGTGCTTCTGTTTGTCTTTTCGGGCACACTTGTCTATACGCAGGCAGGCAGCAGGATGCCTGTGCAGGGCTGCTACCGGGAGCAGGAGCAGGAAGCTTATGATCTGATGCTGGCAGATGCCGGTGAGGCAGAGATTGTTACCTTTTGGGGGCCGTCTGAGCTGATGGCAAAGAGCCGGATCTACAGTGGCAGGCTGCAGCCGATCTACGGAAAAGATATCGCAGCTTCCCCGGATGCTTACAGCGGGCAGCTGCAGACACTGTACCAGGGTTACAGCTCCTATGAGGCGAAGGACAGCCTGCTCATCAATAAGGATGAACAGCTGGGCGCGATCGCAAACTGTCTGCACTTGTATCCGCAGATCGATTGCAGGTATGTGGTGGTGTATGATCCGAAGCAGCAGGGAACGGATTTTGATGCAGAAGAGATTTTTACCTCCCTCGGCTATCGTTTTGTGGGACAGACGGGGGAACTGATGCTATTTTCTTTGCAATAAGAGGATGAGAACATGATCGTGATACAAGTTTTACTTTGTTTTTGTTATATGTGTGTGATTCCGTATCTGATCGGCTGTCTGTTTGTGGACGGACAGAAGGATGTGGGAAATGTGACGATACTCCGCACCGTAGCGGGACTTATGATATCATATGCGGTATATGAAATACTGGAAGTCGGATTTCAGCTGAAAAACGGAAGCTTCCGGCTTTTGAGCCTGCTCTTTTTACTGGTATCCGCGCTGCTGGCATTTGCCGGCGTACTGCGTGTTTCTTACCGCAGGCTTGGCAGGCGGGCGGTATTGCAGAAAAAAAGCATTGATTTTAAAAATATCGATCCGTTTTTCATGATCGGTATCTTGCTGATCGCCGTACAGATCTTTGCCATTTTGTGGATGGCAACACCGGATAAGGATGATGCATTTTATTCCGGGCTCTCGTCCATGAGCCTGAGTTATGATTATGTGCTGCAGAAGGATGCCTATAACGGGCTGATGGCAAAAACGATATCCAGACGGTATGTGCTTTCCGCACTGCCGATCTATCAGGCAACACTGTCGCTTATGTCGGACGGGCTGCATCATCTGGTGATCACGCATAATCTGTTTCCGCTGTTTTATATGCCGCTTGCATACGGTCTGTATTACCAGCTCGGAAAGAGGATGCTGCAAAAGGAAGGAAAACAGCAGGCGGGCGGTAAGTTTTTGTGCTGTCTTGCCCTGCTCCATATGATCGGGAACTACTATGTGTTCAGTCCGGAAAATTTCCTTGTTACACGGATCTGGCAGGGAAAAGGAATGTTTGTGGCACTGGGCATTCCTTATATCTGGTATTTTGGCTGCCTAGCACTGGAAGCAACCTATGAAAAACAGGTTTATACGCGCAGAGAACGGCTGAGCTGCTGGATCCTGCTGGCAGCGGGCATGCTTGCCTGCTGCTTCATGGGAGAAACAGGATTGTACCTGGCACCGTTTCTGCTGGGCTGTCTGGTGCTTGCCATGTCGATCGTGTACAGAAAATGGAAGGGAATCCTGCCGGCTGTGCTTTGCTGCCTGCCTGAAGCAGCACTGGCGGTTCTCTATCTTTTGTAATGAGACAGTCATGCAGATCCACAATAAATCGACCGCTTATGGGTGGACAGAAAGTATTTTTGCAGTGAAGAATCGGGAGAAAGGACAAATATATGACAGCAATGCAGCTTCTGACAGACTTAAAAGAAAAAACAGATGTGTATTTCGGACTGGGGTCTATCGGCATTTTATTTTTATGTGCCTTTTTATTCTGGTGCGTTTATAAAGAAAAAAGCCGCATGATGAAGGTGTATGTCTGGTATCTTGGTATTACCTGCATTTTCATGCTGAATCCGTTGTCTTTGTATGTCATAGATAAAACAGGAAATATGGATGTCTATGAACGATTTTTCTGGCTGCTGCTTTCTCCGGTCATGGTGGCACTGACTGCTTCGGTTTTCATGCAGCATTCCAAAAAACTGATCCTGCCGTGTCTGATCCTGCTTCTGCTCTGTGGAAACAGCGTTTTTACGACAACGGAGTACAAAAAGGCAGAAAACATGGAAAAAATCAGTCAGGATGCAATTGAAGTCAGCAATATCATCATGCGTGATTTTGAAGGACTTCCCGCAGATGCCAAAATAGTGCCGAACAGACAGGGTGTACAGTCTCCGCGGGCACTTGTGACAGAGCCGCTTGCGGAAGATATCCGCATGTATAATGCCAATATAGAGCTTTGGTATGTCCGGAAGGAATTTGGTAATTATAACAAAAAGAAATGGAATACCGTTGCTTCTCTTCTGACGATGGATGTGAGCGAGATCCCGGTAAAAACAGTTATAAAGGGCATGCGAAAAAAACGGTTCAGTTATCTGGTGCTCGGAAGCTGGCAGGAGCTGACCGGTGACATCAATGCCTATGATATCCGGCTGATCGGACAGACGGAAAACTATCGGGTATATAAATATGATCTGCCGACCAGGTATACCGTGACGCAGTATCAGGATCCGGAAGGCTATCAGTGTATGAGCTATACGATCGAAAGTACGGACGGCGGTCTTGTTGTGGTAGACGGTGGGCGTGCATGGCAGAGCGAGGAGCTTGTTAATGTCATTAAGGAAAAGGGTGGTAAGGTAGATGCCTGGATCATTACCCATCCCCATGACGACCACTGCGGTGTGCTCTGTTCCATCCTGGCGGCGGAATGGGATAAAACGGAGATCGAGATTGACCGGATCCTGCTGGGACAGCTTGATCTGGATGCGATCCGCTTACAGGGGATCCGTGTGGATACAGTCGATTATCTGCTGCAGGGACTTAAAGGACATGATAATGTGACATATCTTTCCGCAGGTGATGAACTGGATGTGATCGGTCTGCATATGAAAGTCTTATATACCGGGACACCTGAGATCCTGTCTGAAAGCACCAATGTATTAAATGACGGTTCCATGGTATTTAAACTGAGCGGGCAGAAAAGAAGTATGCTGTTTCTCGGCGATATCGGGGACAATAATGCAGATAATCATGCATTGTATCCGGATACGGGAGCAGGCAGCAAAATCGGCCGCGAGATCGCAGATACGATCCTTGCCACATATCCGGAAGAGGTCAAGTCAGATTTTGTCCAGATGGCACATCATGGAAACAGCCTGATGCCGGATTATTTCTATGAAGCTGTTGCGCCGCGGAAAGCTTTTTTCGATGCACCGGACTGGCTGATGGAAAATAAAAATAAAGAAACCGGACTGGAAAGCTATTATACGACACCGCATTACAAGGCATTGATGGAGAAAATAGGGGCAAAGATCATATCCTACAGCAGCGAAGGGCACAGTGTGCGGTTTTACTAGCGGCGCAGTTTGCCAATTATGGCATTGTATGGTATGATTAAACAGTATGTTTTTGTTTCAAACAGGGAGAAAAGAAGAGACTTAGGAGAGAAGAAAACAGATGAAACAATTTCTCAATAAGCTGGTTTCTCTGCCGGTAGAATTGTGGCAGAGCAGAAAGCTGATCTGGAAGCTTGCAAAAAATGATTTTAAAACAAAATATGCCGGTTCCTACCTTGGCATTATCTGGGCTTTTGTACAGCCGGTCATTACCATACTGGTATACTGGCTCGTATTTGAAAAGGGCTTCAGTGCAAAGGCCGAGATGTTCAAATCAGGTGTGGAGGTTCCTTTTGTTGTTTATCTGACAAGCGGTCTTGTACCGTGGTTTTTCTTTTCAGAGGCAGTATCGAGCTCGACCAATGCCCTGATCGAATATAATTATCTCGTGAAAAAGGTTGTGTTTAAGATCAGCATACTGCCGCTGATCAAAATACTGGCAGCCTGCTTTATCCATGTATTTTTTGTCGGTGTTCTGCTGGTGATCTATCTGATCTACGGTTATCCGCCGTCTTTGTATCTGCTGCAGCTCATTTACTACAGCTTCTGTATGTTTATACTTGTGCTGGCAATGAGCTACACCTTATGTTCTGTGGTTGTCTTTTTCCGGGATCTGTCCCAGATCGTTGCAATCGCACTGCAGATCGGTATGTGGGCAACACCGATCATGTGGTCTTTCACAAGAGTGGAAGGGCATAAGATTGCTGTTTTGTTTAAGTTAAATCCGCTGTATTATATCGTGACCGGATACAGAGAGTCGCTATTTGACCACAGATTTTTCTGGCAGGATACAGGTATGACGATCTACTTCTGGGCAGTGACGCTTTTATTATTTGCATTTGGCACTTTTGTCTTTAAACGACTGAAACCACATTTTGCAGATGTACTCTGATGACCGAAGGAGCAGGCAGATGGAAGAAAAACAGAAACAAACCGAAGAAAGAAATGATAATGCGGAAACGGTCATTGAGGTGACGGATCTGTGCAAGGTATACAAGCTTTATAACAAACCGACCGACCGTTTGAAGGAATCGCTCGGTCTTTCCCGGAAAAAACAATTTAAGGAGCATTATGCCTTAAAGCATGTGGATCTGACGATCAAAAAGGGAGAGAGCGTTGGTATTATCGGTACAAATGGTTCCGGTAAATCCACGATCCTGAAGATCATTACCGGTGTCCTTTCCAAAACAAGCGGTGATGTGAAGGTCAACGGCAGAATATCCGCACTGCTTGAGCTTGGCGCCGGGTTTAATATGGAATACACCGGCATTGAAAATATTTATCTGAATGGTACCATGATCGGCTTCACGGAGGCAGAGATTGATGCCAGACTGCAGGATATCCTTGATTTTGCGGACATCGGTGATTTTGTATACCAGCCGGTCAAGACATACAGTTCCGGTATGTTTGTCCGCCTGGCATTTGCGGTTGCGATCAACATCGATCCGGAGATTTTGATCGTCGATGAGGCACTTTCTGTCGGAGACGTCTTTTTCCAGATGAAATGCTTCCACAAGTTTGAGGAATTCCAGCAGATGGGCAAGACGATCCTGTTCGTCAGCCATGACTTAAGCAGCATTGCCAAGTACTGCGACAGAGTCATTCTGCTCAATCAGGGTGTGAAGCTGGCAGAAGGCAATCCGAAGGACATGATCAACATGTATAAAAAGCTGCTTGTCAACCAGCTGGATGTGGATACGCTTGAGGATATTTCCGGAAAAAGCAAGCTGACGCTGGAGACGGGCGATGCAGATGCATGGAAGCATCATTTTGAGATCAATGACAATGTGATCGACTATGGCGAGAGACAGGCGGAAATCGTTGACTTTGCGATCATCGACCAGTATGGAAGCTTCAGTAATATCATCCAGAAGGGTTCAAAGTTCCGGGTAAAAGCAAAGCTGTATTTTAACGATACGGTGAAAAATCCGATCTTTACTTTTACGATCAAAAATCCGCAGGGAACTGATATCACAGGCACCAATACGATGTTTGAACGGGTTGAGACCGGCGTTGTAGAGAAGGGCGAGACAAGGATCGTGACGTACAGCCAGCAGATGGATCTGCAGGGCGGCGATTATCTGATCTCTTTAGGTTGTACAGGCTATGTTGGCGACGAATTCAAGGTATACCACAGATTATATGATCTGGTAGGCATTTCAGTTATTTCCGATAAAAACACAGTTGGCTTTTTTGACATGAACACTGAGATCACAGTGGAGAAAGGCTGATGCAATGAACGAGGGAGCAAGGACAAACAGAACAGGCAATCTGATGCGTATGCTGGATGGAGACAGAAACCGCTATGTGGCACTGACTGCTCTGCCAAGCCCGGAGCAGCTTTCGGAAATGCTTTCCGGCTGTGACAGACTGATCCTGTATTTTGACAATCCACTCAGCATTCACCTGTTTGCGCAGGGCAGACCGGCATTTTCAAAGGCTGAGCAGACGGAAAAGATCCGCAGGCAGTTAGATCTGGTTGTGAAAGAAACAGGAATGCAGCTCCAGAGCAGATGGTATTACCCGTATCCGAATACGGCGTTTCCTGTGGCACTTTTTTCGGACGATCACCTGCCGTCCATGGGAGAATGTGACGATAACAGGTATCACTTCGACAGGGCACGGCTTGAACTGTTTGAAGAGCGGGAAGCGGTGGATGCACTCAAAAAAGCGCATCTGTATCCGGTATTTGCCCATTCGTATGCACTGGTACTTTCTAAACTTCAGGAAGAACTGCCTGTCTATGTGCGGTTTTCCAATGAGCGGAGAGAAGATGCACAGATCAGGACGCTTCTCTATCGGGATCATGTGGAAAAGCAGGCAATGACGGGGGTTGCAATCCCACATATTGCCCGCATGACAGAGCTGGAAGCAAAGCTGGACGCGTTGTTTTCCGGCGTAACGCTATTGGATAGAAGGCTGAAGGTAAATCATATTCTGGCAGCAGAAAAAGAAACAGGCGGTATGCATTTTGCACTTGTTGCGGGAAAAAGCTTAGAACAGCAGCTGGATGAATGGCTGGCAGAAGGAAAAGACGAAGAAGTGGCAGATTGTCTGCTTTCTTTCGCAGAGCAGCTTAAGAATCTCCCGGGGCAGAGTATGTTTTCGGAAACAGAGGATTTCCGTGCGGTATTTGGCAGTCTGCCTGATGGTCTTTTGCAGCTTCATACGCTTCCGGTCACGGATGTGGATCTGGTCTGCCAGAATATTCTGCTTGATGACAGCGCGCAGATCATAGATTATGAATGGACATTTACTTTCCCGGTTCCGCTGGAGTTTGTGATATTCCGTTTCCTGTATTTTTATCTGGAAGCGAAGAACAGAACCTGCTATCAGCAGCCTGCCCTTGCAGGTCTGTATGAAAAAGCAGGCATTACAAAGGAAATGCGGAAAAGCTTTCTGCAGATGGAGACAGGTTTTCAGCAGTATGTGCAAAATGGTGCACTGGTACTGAGAAACAGCTATGACAAAGAAGGAAAGCCGGTGCTTGCAAAGGAAAAACTGCAGGAAGAACTGGCCGCGCTTTCAGACATACAGGTTTCTGTGCAATATGCGGATGGCAGCGAAGAGAAGCTGTCCGTAAGCAGAGATGAGAATTTAATCTGGCATCTTGTGCTGACGCCGGAAAAAGAAGGAGAGATCACTCTGCGCCTTCCGTTTCCGGGTATGCTCAGACTGGGCTGCAGTCAGAGCTTTGTGACAAATGGTATGCATTTGTGCGGGCTCATATATACATTTGAGGAGAAGGAGCCTGCGACGATCCGGATCGCAGAGCCTGACGGACAGATCCTGCTCAGCATCGAGGAGATCAGGTTGTCCGGTGCGGCGGAAAAAGAAATCAAAGAAGAGCTTGCCAGTCTGCATTTTCTGTATGAAAACAGACAACAGCAGCTTGAGGATATGAAAAATTCAGCCAGCTGGAGACTGACAAAGCCGCTCCGCAGACTGAAAGGAAATAAAGAGGACTAAAGTATGGCAGAGGATTTGGAAAAATATTATCAGGATTTATATGAGCGCGAAAAAGAAAAAAACGAACAGCTTGCCTACCGCCTTTCAGCCAGCCAGAGGGAAGTGGAGGATCTGACAAGAAAGCTGGACAAGATTAAGGGTTCTATATTCTGGAAGCTTGCAAAGCCTGCCAGAGTGGTCATCAATTATTGTATCGCAACGAAGAACCGGATCCTGTGCCACGGCAATCCCAAGGGCATTGCGCATAAGCTTCTGTCCAAATATAGGGAAAAGAAAGCGATCAGGATCCATGGAACGGGCAGCTTTCCAAGTGTGGCAGAACGGGAAAAAGAGGAAACAACCGTTTTCCCAAAGGATGTGACATTCAGTATTCTTGTGCCGCTCTATAACACACCGGAGCGTTTCCTGCGGGAAATGATCGAGTCTGTCACCGCACAGACCTACGGTAAATGGGAGCTTTGCCTGGCGGACGGTTCCGATGATGCGCATGATTTTGTCGGCAGGATCTGTCAGGAATACCGGCAGAAGGACAGCAGGATCAAATATCAGAAGCTTGCCAAAAACGAAGGAATTTCCGGCAATACAAATGAATGCTATAAGATGGCGACGGGAAATTACATTGCACTGTTCGATCATGATGATCTGCTGCATCCGTGCGTTTTATTTGCTTATATGCAGGCGATCTGCGAAAAGGATGCGGATTACATTTACTGTGATGAAGCAACCTTTAAGGGAAACAGCATCAATCATATGATCACGCTGCATTTCAAGCCGGATTATGCACCGGATAACCTGCTTGCTAACAATTATATCTGTCATTTCAGTGTATTCAGCAGAGAACTTCTGGAAAGCGGGGAATTGTTCCGCAGCCAATTTGACGGCAGTCAGGATCACGACATGATACTGCGCCTGACAGCAAAGGCAAAGCATATCGTGCATGTACCGCGGATCCTGTATTACTGGAGATCTCACAAGGGAAGTGTGGCATCCTCTATCGATGCCAAGACTTATGCGATCGATGCGGCAAAGGGCGCGGTCGCCGATCATCTGACAAAGCTTGGCTACCGGAACTTTGAAATTGAGAGCACAAGGGCATTTGCAACGATCTTCCGGATCAAATATGAGCTGACAAGCCGTCCGCTTGTATCAATCATCATTCCGAATAAGGATCATGTGGACGATCTGAGCCGTTGCGTGGAATCGATCATCAATCTGTCCACATATGACAATTATGAGATCGTCATTGTCGAAAATAACAGTGAAACGGCAGAGATCAGAACCTATTATGAAGAAATCAGCAGACATCCGCGTGTGCAGGTGGTAGAATATAAAGGTGATTTCAACTATTCAAAAATCAACAATTTCGGTGTACAATATGCAAAGGGAGAATATCTGCTGCTTTTGAACAACGATACGGAGGTCATTACCCCGGACTGGATGGAAGAGCTTCTGATGTATGCAATGCGTAAGGATGTCGGCGTAGTCGGTGCCAAGCTGTACTATCCGGATAAAACGATCCAGCATGCAGGTATCGTGATCGGACTGGGCGCACATCGCACAGCCGGACACACGCATTACCGGATCCCGGAAGCTAATGTCGGCTATATGGGCAGGCTCTGCTATGCACAGGATGTCACAGCAGTAACAGGTGCCTGTATGATGGTCTCCAAAGCACTTTACGAAGAACTGGGCGGACTGGATGAGAGCTTTACCGTGGCACTCAATGACGTGGATTTCTGTCTGCGTGTCAGGGAAAAAGGACTTCTCAATATCTTCACACCGTTTGCAGAGCTGTATCATTATGAATCCAAATCAAGAGGCAGCGATAAAAAGGACGAAAGAGCCCTGCGTTACCAGCAGGAATCAGACCGGTTCCGCGTTAAATGGGCAGATGCGCTGGCAAAGGGCGATCCGTATTATAACCCGAACTTCTCACTGGATCACTCCGATTTTACCGTGAACTGGAAGAAGCCGAAACAGTAAAGTAATAAATTTATCATATAGCAGGAGGAGAAAGAATGAGCTACAGAGAAACTTACAACTTTTGGTTAGAGGATGATTATTTTGATCAGAATACCAAAAACGAGCTTTTGGCAATCCGTAACAATGAGGAAGAGATCGAAGATCGCTTCTATCGTGATCTCGAATTCGGTACAGGCGGCCTTCGTGGTGTGATCGGTGCAGGAACAAATCGTATGAACTTCTACACGGTCAGAAAAGCAACACAGGGTCTTGCCAATTATATCATCAAGCAGGGCAGTCAGGAAAAAGGCGTGGCGATCGCATATGATTCCAGAAGATTTTCACCGGAATTTGCATTGGAAGCAGCCCTCTGCCTGAATGCAAACGGAATTAAGGCATACTTATTCGATGCCCTTCGCCCGACACCGGAGCTTTCCTTTGCTGTCCGCAAGCTTGGCTGTACAGCAGGTATTGTCGTAACAGCCAGCCATAACCCACCGGAATATAACGGCTACAAGGTATACTGGGAAGACGGCGCGCAGATCACAGCTCCGAAGGATGTGGAGATTGTTGCAGAGGTAAAGGCGATCACAGATTATCATACAGTAAAAACAATGTCTGAAGCAGATGCCAAGGCACAGGGACTTTTAACGATCATCGGCAAAGAAATCGATGATGCATATATGGTAGAGCTGAAAAAGCAGATCGTACATCCTGAGATCATTAAGGAAGTAGCAGATGAGATCAAGATCGTTTACACACCACTGCATGGTACGGGACTTGTTCCTGTGAAGCGTGTCTTAGCTGAGCTTGGCTTCAAGAATGTATATGTTGTACCGGAGCAGGAACTTCCTGATCCTGAATTTACAACACTGGCTTATCCGAACCCGGAAGATCCCGCAGCCTTTGAGCTTGCGATCAAGCTGGCAAAAGAGGTCGGCGCAGATATCATTCTGGCAACAGATCCGGATGCTGACCGTCTCGGTGTTTATGCACTCGATACAAAGAGCGGCGAATATGTATCCTTTACAGGTAATATGTCAGGTATGCTGATTGCAGAATATCTGTTAAGAGAAAAGACAAAGACAGGTACCATGCCTGAAAATCCTGCACTTGTTAAGACGATTGTTACAACCAACATGGCAGATGTCATGACAAAAGCATATAACGTAAAAGAGATCGAAGTACTGACAGGCTTTAAGTACATCGGCGAGCAGATCAAGCTGTTTGAACAGAACCATACTTACAACTACGTATTCGGTCTGGAAGAAAGCTACGGCTGTCTGGCAGGTACACATGCAAGGGACAAGGATGCTGTTGTGGCTGTTATGTGTCTGTGTGAAGTGGCTGCATACTGCAAGAAGAACGGCATCACACTCTGGGATCAGATGCTGAAGATCTACGAAGAGTACGGATATTTCAAGGAAGGTCTGCACACGATCACCATGAAGGGTGTCACAGGCGCACAGGCGATCAAAGATATCATGGCTGCACTCCGCAAAAATCCTGCAAAGGAGCTGGCAGGTCTGAAGGTACTGAAGGTACGCGACTACGATGCAGATGTTGTAACGGATATGGCAACAGGCGAAAAGAGCAGTACAGGTCTTCCGAAGTCAAATGTACTGTACTTTGATCTGGAAAATGATTCCTGGTGTTGTGCACGTCCGTCCGGAACAGAGCCTAAGATCAAGTTCTACATGGGTGTAAAGGGTACTTCCCTGCAGGATTCCGAAGAAAAACTGGAAGCACTGAAGAACGCAGTACTTGCTATGATTCCTGAAGTATAGGAGTTATCTGATATGAAAAAACTAATAGAACAGATATTAAAATTCGGCGTTGTCGGAGTTGTCTGTTTTCTGATCGATTTTCTGATCACTATGGGACTGTCCACGCTTCTGCGAAGCGTGGCAGGTATGCCCACAGGCAGCGCAGCACTTGTCGGCGCGTTTTTTGGATTTACGATATCTGTTATTGTGAATTATCTGCTGTCCATGAAGTATGTATTTGTCCGCAAAGAGGACATGGACAGAAAAAAAGAATTTATCATCTTCACGATACTGAGCCTGATCGGACTTGTGATCAATGAGCTGATCATCAAAGTATCGATCGATGTCCTGTATGAAAACTGGACATGGCTGAAGAATCTGATCGGCCCGACAACAGTGACTGCAGCAGCCAAAATTGTTGCGACTGCTATTGTGATGGTTTATAATTTTATTACGAGAAAGATCTTTTTGGAACAGAAGGAAGGGTAACATATGAATGACAGAATGCTGCTTTTTATACCGGCATATAACTGTGAAAAACAGATTGTACGTGTGCTGCACCAGCTTGACGAGGAGGTAGTTCCTTATTTTGAGGAAATCCTGGTTGTCAATAACCGCAGTACGGATCATACCGAACAGGTGGTAATGGAGTATCTTGCAGAGCATCCGTCTCTGCCTGTGAAGCTGATGCGTAATGATGATAATTACGGTCTGGGCGGTTCGCAGAAGATGGCATTCCATTATGCAGTGGAGCATGGTTATGACTATGTCTGCATGCTGCACGGAGACGATCAGGGAGACATCCATGATTTTGTCCCGATGCTGGATAAGAAGATCTATCAGAAGCATGATTGTGTACTGGGTGCCAGATTTATGAAAGGCTCCAGACTGAAAGGCTATTCCACATTCCGTACACTGGGAAATGTGGTATATGATTTTATTTTTGCGTTTATCACAAAGCAGAGGATCTTTGATCTGGGAAGCGGACTGAACCTGTACAGCACAAAGATGCTGGAGGATTCCTTCTTTGAAAAGTTCCCGGATAATCTGATGTTCAATTATGTCATGATCCTGGCATCTCATTACTACAAGCATGATATTATCTTTTATCCGGTTTCCTGGAGAGAAGATGATCAGGTATCCAATGTAAAAATGGTAAATCAGGCTGTCACTGTCCTGAAAATGGCATTCGGTTATCTGTTTGACCATGAGAAGATCAAACAGGAATACCGTGAGGTAGTAAGAGAAAGCTACACGAGCAGACAGATTGAAGAGCTTGCGGACTGCGAGCCACAGGCATAAAAGAAAACGGAGCGTATCATGATTTGCATACTTACGATCGCAGTCGGGTTTATAGCGGTGCATTTCTTTAAAATGCTGCGCCTGTATCTGGTTCTGATGGAACACAGGATCAGCTTCGGACGTTTTATCCTGCTCTACCTGCGGACAACCTTTATCAATTTAATCATTCCGTTCAAGCTGGGCGAATTATATCGTATTGAAGAGATCGCACGGGTCACGAAAATCTGGCAGGTAGGCTTTTTAAGCGTTCTGGTAGACCGGTTTTTTGATACCCTTGCGCTTCTTTGCGTTTTACTGCCGCTGGATCTGATCCTGCGCGGGGGCATTTCCGTGATCACCATCGTATTTCTGGTAGCTCTTTTTGTGATCGCGCTTGTGTATCTGGCAATTCCGGCGAGCTATACGTATTTAAACCGGTATCTGATCATGCGGAAAACATCCGGGCGGGCACTGGTGGCACTGCGTGGACTGGATATCGTAAAATCCTGGTACGACTTTACCCATGAGCTGATCACGGGACGTTCTGCACTGATCGTGGCAGCTTCCTTCCTTGGCTGGGGCGCTGAAATTATTACATTGCGGGCGTTATCTATATGGATGCATATTTCATTCGGATTGGGTGATTTTGCTTCCTATATTGAAGCGGTGCTGTTAAAAGGAGAGAGCAGTCTTCTGGAGACATATACAAGGATGGGTGCAATCGCACTTCTGATCCTGACGATACTCGGCTATGTGAGCTATCTGCTCTATCACAGAAAGGAACGGGCATGAAGAAAGTAATCGTTATCTATGATGACAGTCTGAAACCGAATAAAGAGATCCGGTCCATTACAGGAGATAAATCCTATGGAGATACGATCTTTAAACGTGTGACACTGAAAAACAGAATGCGGGAGGAGATCGAGAGAAATAAAAACGTGGTTTCCATGTATTCGATCAGTGATGAACGAGAAAACGAAAAGTTAAAAGAAGAATTAACAAAAATGCAAGAGGGGCGGGCAGTGTTTTATCTGTATTCCAACTTTGGACTGGCAGATACTGCGCAGTTCCAGACGCTTCTGACAAAGACGGCTTATGTGAATGAATGCTACACTGTATACTGTGGCGATCAGCCTGCAGCAGTGATGCTCCCTGATGTGGAAACATACGACAAGAAAGCACAGCAGCTTTTGGAACGGAATGTACTGGCAGAACGGGTAGAAACAGCTGCATTTATGGATCTGTCAGACTTGAATCATTTCCTGACCTTTATTACCGGTGGCTTTGATGCCAGATTTTTCAACGCACTTGCCGGCGATGCCTATACAGTAACAAAGAAATCAACAAAAATAGAAAAAATTAAATCTGAATATAAGTTTTATTATTTGCTGCCCGACAATATGAAAATGTGGTTTGTCATGCCATATGATTACCGGGAGGATGCAAACGGTGCCAGCTATACGATGGAACGCTATCATATGACCGATATCGCGATCCGGTTCGTACATGGTGCGGTCAGCACGGAGGAGCTTTCCGATATTCTGGATAAGCTGTTTTACTTCATTAACATCCGCGGCAGAAAACAAGTTTCCGAGAAGGAAGCGAAAGCGGTTGCGGATGCCCTTTATGTGGAGAAGCTGAAGGAACGTATGGCGGATCTGAAAAAGCTGCCTGCCTACAGCCGGTTTGATGCACTGCTTTCCATGGGAACAGACTATGCAGGCATTGATGCGGTGGTAGAGAAGTATCTGCGGCTGTATGAGAAGATCGCAGCGCGCCCGGCAGAAAATGCCCTTGCGATCGGACATGGGGATCTGTGTTTTTCCAACATCCTGTACAGCCGGGAAGCAAATCTGCTGAAGCTGATCGATCCGAAGGGTGCGCTCAATGAGGAGGATATGTATACAGATGTGTACTATGATCTCGCAAAATTGTCCCATTCGATCTGCGGCTGCTATGATTTCTTTAACAGCGGTCTGTACCTCATCACAATGGACCGGGATATGAAGATCCATCTGAGCATTGATGCGGATGCTGCGCCGTATATAGAAGTATTTAAGAACTATCTGGAAAAGAACGGCTTTGACTATGTCAGAGTCAGATTATATGAAGCAAGCCTGTTTTTATCCATGCTGCCATACCATATGGATCAGCCGGGTAAAGTATTTGGCTTTTTGATGAATGCGATCAGAATTTTAGAGGAGGTAGAGACATGTACGAAGATCTGACATTTTGTTTTGATATAGATGGTACGCTGTGTCCGATCAAGAAAAAGGAGGAGGCGTATATCGATCTGGTTCCTTACCCGGAAATGATCGATAAGATCCGTGAATATAAGGCGGGAGGCGCGAAGATCGTGCTGTTTACATCCCGTAACATGAACAGCTATCATGGCAACATCGGACTGATCAATGCCAATACCGCAAAGGTGCTTCTGGCATGGCTGGAAAAATGGGATATTCCATACGATGAGATTGTTTACGGAAAACCATGGCCGGGTCATAAGGGCTTTTATGTAGATGACAGAACGATCCGTCCGGATGAATTTCTGCGCTGCAGCGTAGATGAAATGGATGAGATCTGTAAGAAAAGCCGTCCACAGAATCAGTAACCTATGAGAAAGTTTCTGATATGGGGCAGCATGCTGCTCCTTATACTCATAACTGCATATAGCATCTGGCAAAGGGAAGACGGCGGACTGTCCTATCAGACCGTAACGGAGCACAAGGCGGAAAAGATTGCGTCCCGTATGCAGGAGCAGGAAACGCTGGAAGGTTTTTCTCTCTGCTTTGCCGGAGAAAAGCTTCCGTATGATGACGGCAGCAAGACTTTTTTTCTGCCGCTTTCCGCATCGGATTCTTTATGGGAGAGCGGGGAGATCCGTGCAGAGAATGGTGAGACTGTCCTGTTTCTGGAAGATTTCGGCAAAGAAGACAAGCAGACGCTGATGGCGGAAAATCATGCGATCCCGTTTCTGGCGGCAAAGGGAAATGTGTATGCTGCATATTCCCTGAAACTGACAGGACTGCCTGTTGTGACATTTACGTCCACGGAGGAAATGACGGAAGCGGGAGAAATGTTGTATGCTTTTTCCTTATATGACAGTAATACGAAGACCGACTGGGTCACGACCTGTTATACGACAAGCAGGCTCAGAGGCAATACAAGTCTGGCATACGAGAAGAAAAGTCTTCGCCTTATGCTGAAAAAGAAGAAAAAAGACGGCAGCTTTGAGAAAAAGAACTGTAATCTTTTGGGCATCCGGAATGATGATGACTGGATTTTAAACAGCCTGTATGCGGATAATACAAGGCTGCGTGACAAGCTGTGCATGGATCTGTGGCAGGAAACAGGCGCCTATGACAATCCCTATGGTAAAAATTTTGGCATGCAGGGCGAATATGTGGAAGTGCTGATCAATGATTCTTATACCGGCTTGTATCTGCTGACGCATCCGATCGACAGAAAGCAGCTTGGACTGTCTGCAAATGCAGGTAATGATACACTGCCTGAGCGGCTTTACAAGAAAAAATATGCCGCTGCCTGGCAGGAAAGTGATTTTCTGGGCGGATTACCCGATTTAAACCAGATCGATTACAGGGGTGGTTTTTACCTGAAGGGAAATCAGGTTCTTGGGACAGAGGAAGAGTGGGAACCGCTGCGCCGTCTGGCTGCCTGTATCGAGGCAGATGATAAAACTTTTTCACGGCAGATCGGACAGCTTGTCAATCTATCCAATCTTGTGGATAACTGGCTGTTTTTTCAGGCAATCGGTGGATTTGATAACAGTAATAAAAATGTGTACTATGCAGCACGGAACGAAAATGGAAATTACAGAGGTTATTTTATCCCGTGGGATATGAATATCTCCTTTGGCGCGGTTTATGCGGATAACAAGTATTATGCGGAAGAAACGCTGGAGGAAACCGGGACGCAGGTGCAGTTTGAACCGGGCTGCCGGGCGATCGCGCTGGATGCGGATCATGCACGGGCACTTGCAAAAGAAAAGTGGGAAGACTGGAAAGAAAAAGCCTTTACGACCGAGGCACTGCTGGAAAGAGCACAGCACCTGCAGCAGGAGCTGACCGGTTCCGGTGCCATGGCACGGGAAATGGAAAGATGGCCGGGCGGCAATGCTTCTACGGATCTGTCACTTCTGACGGAATTTACGAAGCAGCGTATGGCATATATGGACAGTATGATAGACGGTTTTTTAAGCGGAGAGGAGTGAAAACGTGGCGATCGCAAAAAGCAGGCATGAATATAAGTTCAGTGTGAATGAAAGAGATCTGCTGATGCTTGGTATGCGGCTCGCGCCACTGATCGCGAAGGACGTCCATGTGGGAGATCAGGGGTATTACCATATCCGCAGCATTTATTTTGATGATTATCACAATAGCAGCTTTTACAGCAATGAAGCCGGCGTGGATCCGCGTGTAAAATACAGGATCCGCATTTACAATGCCGGTGATGCTTCGATCAAGCTGGAAAAAAAAATCAAAGAAAACGGCATGACGCGGAAATATGCGGCTCCGCTATCCCGTCAGCAGGCGGATATGCTGATCCGGGGGCAGCTGCTTCCGATCGATCAGAAGGATCTGGAAAGCTATCCACCGCTCCTTGCACAGTTTTTGTTCCTAATGCGCACAAGACGGATGCAGCCTAAGGTGATCGTGGCATATGACCGCATTCCCTATGTGGACAGAAGAGGAAATGTGCGGATCACATTTGATAAAAATATTGCGGCTTCTGTGGATTTTCTCCACTTTTTTGAGGAAGAAATGCAGAAAATACCGCTGCTCCCACCGGGAGAGCATTTGCTGGAGGTCAAGTATGATGAGTACCTTCCAGCGGTTTTGAAACAGCAGCTGGATCTGGGGAAGCTCAGACAGGAGACCTTTTCCAAATATTATCTTTGCAGAAAGAGGGCAGGCAATGAACACTTTTTCGAACATCTTTAAAAAATCTTTTCTGGAGGGCTTTGGCGGAAGCGATATCACAACCGTAAGGATCCTTGTCACACTGGCGGTAACGTGTGCGCTTGCATTGTATATTTTTATTGTATATTATGTGGCAACAAAGAAGACCTTTTATTCCAAGACATTTAATATTGCGCTGTTTATGATCGCGGTCATCACATCGAGCATTATTCTGGCGATGCAGTCCAACCTTGTGATCTCCCTCGGTATGGTCGGTGCACTTTCTATTGTCAGATTCCGGACGGCGATCAAAGATCCGATGGATCTGATCTTTTTATTCTGGTCGATCAGTATCGGTATTATCTGTGGCGCAGAAATGTATAAGATCGGTATGATCATGTCACTTGTCCTGACGATCGGGTTGTTTTTATTGGAACTGACACCGGTAGGAAAAGCAAGTGTACTGCTTGTTGTCAATGCCAAAGATGCACAGGCGGAAGCTGGGATCATGCAGATCGTAGGGCAGTATGCAAAACGCCCGGCTGTAAAATCACGGAATCTCAGTAAGGATGGCATGGATCTGATCATTGAGATCAAAACAGCACAGGAAAACAAGCTGCTTGCAGAGCTTCTGGCAGCACAGAACGTATACGGTGCTTCCCTGATGGCACATGACGGCGAGATAATGTAGGAGGATATGACATGAAAATGACAGTTGTGATCACAATGGCAGGACTTGGTTCCCGTTTCCGCAAAGCGGGCTACAAGGTGCCCAAATACCAGATTGAGGCGCATGGCAGAACTTTATTTGACTGGTCAATGGAAAGTCTGAAGGGCTTTGCAGACCCGGAAAATGACTATATCTTTGTTGTTCGTAAAGAAGACGATGCGGAGGAATTCATCCGCAGCTCCTGTGAAAAGATCGGTATCACCAATGTAACGGTGATCGGGATCGATTATCTGACAGACGGACAGGCGACCACAGCCATGCTGGCGAAGAATGTGTGGGATAAGGAATCTGCCCTGATGATTTATAATATCGATACGTATGTGGAAGCCTATGAAATGAAGACGGAGCAGATTGCCGGAGACGGTTTCATTCCGTGTTTTCATGCACCGGGCGAGCACTGGAGCTTCGCAAAGCTGGATGCAAACGGCAAAGTCGTAGAGGTACGTGAAAAAGAACGTATTTCCGACAACTGTACACTCGGTGCTTATTATTTCAAGACCTGTGCACTGTACGAACAGCTTTATAACGAATACTATACCAGCGAAGAAAAGCTGGAAAAGGGTGAAAAATATGTCGCACCGCTTTACAATTACCTGATCTCCAAGGGCGGAGATGTCCGCATTTCCATCGTGGATTTTGAGAAGGTGCATGTACTCGGAACGCCGGAGGAACTGAATTACTTCCTCGAACACTATAAAGGCTGAGAGATAGAAGAATGAGAAAGGAGAGACCATGAAGCAGGAAAAGAAGGGCTTACAACTTTATAAAACAGCACTGGTGATTTCCTGCGTTCATTTTCTCCTGAGCTTTTGGACAGACCACTTTATCTTCCGGTATGTGGTGTTTGAATTCAGTTCTGCGAAAAATATCGTAAAATCGATTGAAACCTGTGGTGTAAAACTTGTGTTCCTTTTCCTGCTGATCGCAGTATGGCAGGGAATTTTTTATGTTTGCAAAAAGGCTGATAAGACATTCAAAAGAGTGGCATTTGGGTATTTCCTGTTGATGCTTGTTCTTTTGCTTCTGACGTGGCCGGGCATCTGGCGTATGGATGAGTTTGGAATCCTAACGAGTGCTGTGCAGCTCTTTCCGCATTTTTGGCAGAATTATATAACAAGCGTATTTTATATATATGCTCTGATGCTGTTTCCGTTTCCGGCGGGCGTGATCCTGGTGCAGATCATCTGTATTTCCCTGATTATTGCAAGACTGGTGACACTCTGCCTGTCTGCAGAGCCGGAGCAGATAGGAAAAAAGAAAAAATGCCTCTGTTATTTATTGATGCTTGTTCCGTTCCTGTTGTTACCGGTACTGGATTCGAACCTGTATCCGATGCGTGTCAGTATGCATGCGTTTTTGGAACTCTGGCTTTTGGCAGAGCTGTATTTTAACTGGAAAAAGAATACGATGCCTGCATGGTATCTGTCGGTGCTTGCTGCAGTTGTGACTGTGTGGCGGACAGAAGCGATTTATTATGTGGTTTGTTTCCCGCTGCTGCTTCTTTGGATGGGCAGAGGAAGGAAATACCGGAAACAGATATTACTATATTTGATGTGCACTGTTATTTTATTTGTACCGCAAAAACTGGGCGAAAAAATAACAAGTGGCAGCCAATATGAACTGACAAGCGTTGTACTACCGCTTGTACCACTGGTTGAGGCAGCGCATGAAACAGACACTGCAGTCGACAGACAACTGCTTGCTGAAATTGACAAGGTTGTCAGTGTGGAGGTGACACTGGAAGGCGCAAGAGAAGGAAAGACAGGGATCAATCTGTTCTGGAGCCGCCCGGACTTCCAGAGATCCTATACCGACAAAGAGTTCGCTTCTTTTAAGCAGGCATATTATAAACTAATCCTGCGTTATCCGGCTGTTTTTCTGAAAGAACGGTTTGAGACGTTTGTGTCATCTACAGGACTTCTGGAAAATACGACGGAACTCTTTACAGAGTCTGTACCGAATTATATCACGTTCCGGCAGTATCCGCTGAGCAGCCCGATCTCTGACAAAACAAGAACGGCTGTTATTAAAGGACTGGAATTAAGGACACAAAAAGACTATACACAGAAGCTGGCAGTGACGGATCTGGTATATTCTGCATTGCCGGCAGTTCTGATACTACTTGTAGCATCTGTTATTTTATTGATCCGTAAGAAGTGGCTTCCGCTGTTTCTGCTCCTGACCGCACTTGTGAAGGTGCCGCTTGTATTTCTGACAGCACCGTCCAGACTGTTTATGTACTATTATTCTGTTTATCTGATAGGATATGCAGTGTTATTTTATTCTACCTTCCTGCTGACCCAAAAGAAGGCGAAAGGGAGCAAGACAGTAAGACAGGAGGCGGCTTATGAGTAAGATCCGAAGAACCGTTTCTTATCTGAAACGAAATGGCATTGCAAATACAATAACGGCTGTACTTGAAAGAATAGATAAAAAAGGAATGGATCAGGCAGGCAGACAGGCAGCTACCTATATGCGGCAGGTGACAACGAAGGAACGCTGGGAAATGGATGCACTTTCGGGAGCAGAAAACAGAACATGGGAAAAAGCGTATACGTTCAGTATTTTAGTACCGGCGTATGAGACCGATGAAACATATCTGCGCGAAATGATCGACTCTGTTCTGGGACAGAGCTACAAAAAGCTGCAGCTTGTGCTGGCGGATGCTTCCGCATCAGACCGGGTGGAGCGTGTGGCAAAGACGTACCGGGATGACAGGCTGACTTATTTCAGATTGCAGGAAAATGCCGGAATATCCCATAATACAAACGAAGCACTTGCCCATGCAACGGGAGAGTATATCGGGCTTCTGGATCATGATGATCTTTTGTGCAAGGATGCACTTGCCTATATGATGCAGCGGCTTGAGGAGCAGGACTATCTGTTTTTATATACCGATGAGGATAAGATCGACCAGACCGGAACGACCGTGTTTGAGCCGAACTGGAAGCCGGATTTTAATCTGGACTATCTGCTCTCCAATAATTACATCTGTCATTTTTCTGCGATCCGTGCAGATCTTATGAAAAAGCTGCAGTTTCGCACCAGCTATGACGGTGCACAGGATTATGATCTGTTTCTCCGCACTATATATGAGATCGGAAAGGAAGGACCAAAGGATACAGAAGGACATCTTCTTTATCCGCAGGCGTATATGGATCGTAAAATAGCACATATTCCGCAGATTTGTTATCACTGGCGGGCGCATCTCGGTTCTACCGCAGACAATCCGCAGAGTAAGCTCTATGCTTATGAGGCGGGAAAGCGTGCACTGGAGGACTTTGCAAGGCAGAACGGATGGCAGGCGGAGATCTGTCATACAAATCATCTGGGCTTTTACCGGATCGACTGGAAGGATATTTTTGCGCAGCGCCCGGATGTTGTGGCAGTCTGCTCAAATGAGTGTAGAAGAGGCAGGGTGGCGGAAAGTGGCACATTGCCCGGTGCAAAGTACGGAGAACATGTATTTGCAGGGTTGAAAAAGCGTTACAGCGGCTATCTGCACCGTGCATCCATGACTGTGGATGTGACGGATCCGCCGCCGCAGAAAACCGTATATCGCAAAGATGCTGAGCAGAAACAGGGCAGGATCGTGTATCTGCCGGGGAGTAAACAATAATATGATCAAAACAACGGTAGTGATTCCAAATTACAACGGTATAAAGTATATGGAAGATTGTCTGACCTTTCTTTCTCGTTGCAAGGAGACGGAGTTTGCAACGATCGTCGTGGATAATGGATCTTCGGACGGGAGCAGAGAGCTTGTGGCGGAGAAATTCCCGTGGGTGGAGCTGATCGTCAATGAAGAGAATCTTGGGTTCTGCAAGGCAGTCAATCAGGGGATCAGAGCCAGCAGAACGCCTTATGTGCTTCTGCTTAATAACGATACCGTGGTGGATGACCGTTTTGTGGCAAATCTGGAAAAAAGCATGGACGTGCGGCCAGGTTATTTCAGCATCAGTGCCAAGATGCTTTCCATGAAAGAGCCGGAGATCATTGATGATGCAGGTGATTTCTATTGTGCACTCGGCTGGGCATTTGCCAGAGGAAAAGGCATGGACAGCGGGCGGTATACAGAGCCGTCAAAGATTTTTGCCGCCTGCGGCGGTGCAGCGATCTACCGGCGGGATGTGTTTGCAAAGATCGGCTATTTTGATGAAAACCATTTTGCGTATCTGGAGGATATCGATATCGGCTATCGTGCAAGGATATTTGGGTATCAGAACGGCTATTGCCCGGATGCGATCGTTTACCATGCGGGAAGCGGCGCAAGCGGATCGAGATACAACGCGTTCAAGGTGGATCTGTCCTCCCGCAACAGTATTTATCTGATCTATAAAAATATGCCGCTTTTGCAGCTGATTTTAAATCTGCCGTTTTTACTTTTGGGATTTCTGGTCAAGACTCTTTTCTTTATAAAAAAGGGATTTGGGCTTCTTTATCTGCGGGGACTGTGGAAGGGCATCCGGCTGTCCTGCTCCAAAGAGGGCAGAAAGCATAAGATTCCGTTTTCCGTGCGTAGATTGTGGCAGTACTGCAAAATACAGGGAATGCTGTATGCAGGGGTTGTCAGACGGTTTATTCACTGATTCTTAAGAATAAAAATGTTGCCCTTTTCTTGTAAATATTGTAAAATATCGTATTGTATATGGATTGGGTGGTAGAACCATGATAAAGGATAATCAGAAAATGTTTAACCGGATGCATGTCGTGCTGGACGCAATCATTATCGTAATTGCATATGTTCTGGCATGGTTTTTGAAATTCCGCAGTCATCTGCCGGTTTTGTATTCCGGGAATGAAGCGTTGCCGCCGGAGACATATTTCAGCGCACTTATATTGATCGTTCCGGTTTATATCTTTTTATATTATATTACATCGCTTTATACCGCAAAGCGCGCGACAAGCATGCGCCGTGGCATTTACAATGTCATGCGAGCCAATACGGTGGGGCTTCTGTTCCTGATCGCAGGATTGTATATTATCAATCAGCCGGATTTCTCCCGTAGTATGTTATTTTATTTCTACGTGTTGAATATATCTCTGGATTCACTGATTCGTGTCATGATCCACAAATGGCTCCGTATTCTGCGTAAAAAGGGATATAATGTGAAGTACATCCTGCTGGTCGGTTATTCAAGAGCGGCAGAGCTTTATATTGACAGGATCAAACAGAATCCGCAGTGGGGCTATGTTGTCAGAGGTATTCTGGATGACAAGATCCCGCGTGGTACGGAATACAGAGGCATCAAGGTGATCGGGCAGATTGATAATCTGTTTTATATTCTGCCGGAGAACAAGCTGGATGAAATTGCCGTTACGCTGGCATTGGAAAATTACGGACGATTGGAAGAAATTGTTAATCTGTGCGAAAAGTCCGGTGTGCATACAAAGTTCATTCCGGATTATAACAGCGTTATTCCGAGTAAGCCGTATACGGAAGATCTGAACGGACTGCCTGTGATCAATATCAGGCATGTGCCATTGACAAATACGTTAAACATGGTGGCAAAGAGGGCTTTTGATATTGTATTCGGTGCCATTGCACTGGTGATCTTTTCACCGGTACTTCTTGTTACTGCGCTTCTTATCAAGTGCACGAGCGAAGGTCCTGTGATCTTTAAGCAGGAGCGTGTAGGACTGCATAATAAGCCGTTCCAGATGTACAAATTCCGTACGATGGAGCTGCAAAAGCCGAGTGAGGAAAAGAAAGAGTGGACAACCAGAGACGATCCGCGTGTGACGAAGGTCGGAAGGGTGCTCCGCAGGACAAGCATAGATGAACTGCCACAGCTCTTCAATGTGCTGCTTGGTGATATGAGTCTGGTAGGACCAAGACCGGAAAGACCGTTTTTTGTGGAAAAATTTAAAGAAGAGATACCGCGTTATATGATCAAGCATCAAGTAAGACCGGGCATGACAGGCTGGGCGCAGGTAAACGGATACAGGGGAGATACCTCGATCCGCAAACGTATTGACTGTGATTTATACTATATTGAGAACTGGACAATGGGACTGGATATCAAGATTTTATTCCTTACCATTTTCAAAGGTTTTGTCAATAAAAACGCATACTAATACAAGTGACAGTAAGGAGTAATGAAATGGGAAGTACAGATCCGAAAAAGAAGACAGGAAAGAAGAGAATGACAAAGGAGGAGCGTGCGAAAAAAAAGCGCAACAGGATCATCCTGATCGCTGTTGAAGTTTTTGTACTGCTTTTGATGTTGATCGCATTATATGTAGTTGTATTGTATGGCAAGATCCATCATGAGGATATTAATGAAGATGAGATTGTGATCAATGACGGTATTGACGGAGAAAATGACATCAATGCCGGTGACATAGCCACCAATGAAGGACTGGGCGGTCATATGAGCGGTTATCGTAATGTAGCACTGTTTGGTGTGGATGCCCGTGATAAGTCACTCGGCAAGGGCAACAGAACCGATACGATCATTGTTGCTTCCATTAATGAGACAACAAAGGAAGTCAAGCTTGTTTCCGTCTACCGTGATACGTATCTGAATATCGGTAATGACAGCTATAACAAAGCAAATTCCGCTTACGCAAAGGGTGGTCCTCTGCAGGCAATCAATATGCTGAATATGAATCTTGATCTGAATATTACGGATTATGTGACAGTCGGTTGGGCAGGTGTTGCAGATACGATCGATGCGTTAGGCGGAGTTGAGATCGACGTCGATGAAAGTGAGATCAACCATCTGAATAACTATCAGGTGGAAACTTCCAAGTCACTTGGAAAATCGTATAACAAAGTTACTTCCACAGGCTTGCAGACACTGGACGGTATTCAGGCTGTTTCCTACTGCCGTATTCGTTATACCGCTGGTGATGACTTTAAGCGTACAGAGCGTCAGAGAGAAGTCATCCAGGCAATTCTGGATAAAGCGAAAAAAGCAAATATTGCAACACTGAATAAGGCAGCAAATACGATCTTTGAAGAGATTTCTACTTCCATGACATTTACAGAAATTACAGAGCTTCTGACAGATGTGGCAAGCTATTCGATCGGCGAGACCGGCGGTTTCCCGGCAGAGCAGTACCGTGCAACGGGAGATGTACATGGCGCAAGCTGTGTTATGAGTACAGATCTGACAGCTGATGTTCTAAGTCTGCACCAGTTCTTATTTGGAGATGTCGGTGATTACCAGCCGTCGAGCGAGGTACAGTCGATCGCAGCAAAAGTACACAGTGATACAGGAAAATAAGTAAATAAAAAAGGAGCTTTGCAAAAAGCTCCTTTTTTTAAAATTATCGTAAAGAAGGAAAGAAATATGACGGTAGACGTAATTATACCGACTTATAAGCCGGATCAGCGTTTTTTTGAGCTGATCGCACTTTTGGATAAACAGACGTTTCCAATTTCACATATCCGGATTATCAATACGGAAGAAAAGTACTTTGAAAAGATCATATATGGCAGACGCTATGAGGAGGAATATCGTAATTTATGTGTGACACATATTTCCAGACGGGAATTTGACCATGCGGCAACCAGGTCGCACGCGGTTGCGCATTCCGATGCAGACATCTTTGTGATGATGACGATGGATGCCTATCCGAAAGATACGCATCTGATCGAAAATCTGGTCAAAGCACTTGTTCCTGATAATGTGGCAGTCAGCTATGCCAGACAGCTTGCCAATCCGGATGCCGGTATGATAGAGCAGTTTACCAGAAATTACAATTATCCGGATACACCCTGTATGAAATCAAAAGAGGATATCGAAAAGCTGGGGATCAAGACCTTCTTCTGCTCGGATGTCTGTGCGGCCTATAAGAGAGATATCTTTGACAGGCTTGGCGGTTATCCGGATCATGCGATATTCAATGAGGATATGATCTATGCGCACAAGGCGATCATGGCAGGCTACAGCATTGCTTATGCGGCAGATGCCTGCGTATACCATTCACACAATTATACAGGCGTGCAGCAGTTCCACCGGAATTTCGATATGGGTGTATCACAGGCGGATCACCCCGAGGTATTTGCCTCTGTTCCCGCAGAGGGAGAAGGCATTTCAATGGTAAAGAAAACAGCCTGTTATCTGATTGGGCAGAAACAAGGCTTGCAGATCTTTAAGCTGATCTATATCAGCGGTTGTAAATATCTGGGCTATCTTCTGGGCAGGCATTACAGAAAGCTGCCAGAAAAGTGGATCCTGCACTTTACTGCTGACCGAAATTACTGGAAAAATCTGTATTAGAAGCCTGTTTCCACAAAATAAACACATTTCAGAGATACACTATACACACTGGAAGAAATCTATCCCATAAAGTGAGGTAATGTGTTATGTATGGACAAGATGAATGGAACGTAAGACAGGATGATATCTATCAGCCTGATTTATCCGATAAACCAAAAAAGAAAAAGAAGGGTCGTTTCTGGGCAACGGTTGGAAGCGGACTTTTGTTTGGACTCTGCGCCGGTTTGATGATCTGGGGCGTGGGACAGTTTATGCAGCAGATTTCAGGCGTAGTGGCAGCAGATATACAGGGAAAAGCGGCTGCAACAGAACAGCCCGGTGATTTTGCAGCTGTTGAACCGGACGCTTCTGCCGCAGCAAATACGGTAGAAACAGATCAGGCAACGGATGTGCCAATGTCAGATCTGCAAGAGGAATCTGACATTGCTGTGGCACAGTCAGAAGGCATGACAAAGGCTGTTGTGACGGATGTGACTGATGTTGTTGATACCGTAATGCCGTCGGTAGTCTCTATTTTCGGAACGTATTCCGTGACAGAAAATTTTTGGGGCTATGCGATCAGGCAGGAAGAAACAGGAAGCGGATCCGGTTTTATCGTTGGAGAAAACGAGGATGAGCTTCTGCTTGTGACGAATAATCATGTCGTAGCGGATTCTACTTCGCTTTCTGTACAATTTATTGATGAGAGCATCTATGATGCAGTGGTAAAGGGAACAGACGCAGATGCGGATCTGGCAGTGATCGCCATAAAGCTTTCGGATCTGTCCGCAGCAACGAAGAGTGCGATCAGGATTGCAACACTGGGAGATTCCGATAACTTAAAGGTCGGAGAGCCTGCGATCGCGATCGGGAATGCACTCGGTTACGGGCAAAGCGTGACCACGGGTGTGATCAGCGCTTTGAACAGAGATTATTCTGTAGATGAAGATGGAAATACGCAGGCACTGATCCAGACAGATGCAGCGATCAATCCGGGTAATTCAGGCGGTGCGCTTTTAAATGTCAGCGGTGAGGTAATCGGAATCAATTCCAATAAGATCGCCGGAACAAAGGTGGAAGGCATGGGATATGCCATTCCGATCTCTACGGCAAAGCCGATCATTGCCGAACTGATGAATAAACAGACAAGAACACCGGTAGAGCAGAATAAACGGGGCTATCTGGGCATTTCCGGGCTGAATGTAGACAGCCAGGTACAGGAAATGTACGGAATCCCGGTTGGCGTTTATATTTCAAGAGTATATGAAGGAACCGCAGCACAGAAGGCAGGACTGAAGAAGGGGGATATCATCATAAGCTGTGACGGAGAAGCCGTGGAAACAATGGAGGGGCTTTCCGCGCTGCTTGACAGCATGGAAGCGGGGACATCCGTACAGATCGGTGTGATGATGTCTGTGGACGGCGGTTATCAGGAGCGTATTTTAGAGGTTACGCTTGATGGAAATCAGTAAATGATAAAGGAGAGAAACAATGTCTGATTATGATGAAGATGTTTTCTTTGATGAAGAAGACGAAAAAGAAAAGATAGAAAAGGAAATTATTTCAGAAGATGATTTTGATGAAGATTTTCAGGGAGAAGACAGAAAAAAAGCGGTATATCGGAATACAACGGAAGCAGAAGAAGATGAATTTTCCGAAGATTTTGACGTGACAGATACGGCGGATGAGGATTTTGATGATTCAGAAGAGATTTCCGTTACTGATGAAAAGATAAAGCAGGATCCGCCTGCCTGTGATGGAAAAGAAGGCAAAATAACGGAAGCGAATGATTTCAGGGAAGTGAAGCCCGGTGAGGATGTACAAAATGGCGACGAACCTGAAAATGTAGCAGATGAGAACAGGGAAGCCTGTAAAGGAACCGTAGAGGATACGGAAGAGGAGGCGGACGAAGACGAGGATGACAGCCCGTACGAGGATGTCTGCTTTGTCTGCCGCAGACCGGAAAGCGTAACAGGCAAGCAGTTTAAGCTGCCGAATAATATCTGTGTCTGCAATGACTGTATGCATAAGACAATGGATGCAGTCAGTCAGTTTGATTACCAGGGGATGCTGGATCCATCCATGCTGGCGCAGTCTATGGACCAGTCAGACCTTTCTGATCTGTCTAAAAAGTTCCCAAACATCAGTTTCGTGAATCTGGCAGATCTGCAGGGAGATGGTGGTATTCCGAACAAGCAGAAGCTGAAGAAGAAAAAAAAGAAGGCAGAAAATGAACCGGTACTGGATATCAAAAATATTCCACCGCCACACAAGATCAAGGCACAGCTGGATGATTTCGTGGTTGGACAGGATTATGCCAAAAAGGTTATTTCTGTTGCGGTTTACAATCACTACAAACGTGTGGCAACCAATACAATGGATGATATCGAGATCGAAAAGTCCAATATGCTGATGATCGGGCCGACAGGCTGCGGTAAGACCTATCTGGTCAAAACGCTTGCACGTCTTTTGGATGTACCGCTTGCGATCACAGATGCCACTTCCCTGACAGAGGCGGGCTATATCGGTGATGATATCGAGAGCGTTGTTTCCAAGCTGCTTGCTGCCGCAGATAATGATGTGGAGCGTGCGGAAATGGGTATCATCTTTATTGATGAGATCGATAAGATCGCGAAGAAGAAGGAAACAACGAGCCGTGATGTATCCGGCGAATCCGTACAGCAGGGTATGCTGAAGCTGCTAGAAGGTGCAGAAGTAGAAGTGCCGGTCGGTGCAAACAGCAAAAATGCGATGGTACCGCTTACAACGGTCAATACAAGAAATATTCTGTTTATCTGTGGTGGTGCATTCCCGGATCTGGATGATATCATCAAACAGCGTCTGATGAAAAAAACGTCCATCGGCTATGAAGCTGATCTGAAGGATAAATTTAATAACGACAAGGATCTGATCAAAAAGGTAACGATCGAGGATCTGAAGAAATTTGGCATGATCCCTGAATTTCTTGGCAGACTGCCGATCATTTATACATTGGATGCGCTCGACAAGGATATGTATATCAAGATCTTAAAAGAGCCGAAAAATGCGATCCTGAAGCAGTATCAGAAGCTGCTTGCCCTGGACGAGGTAGATCTTGAATTTGATGACGGTGCACTCGAAGCGATCGCGGAAAAAGCGATGGAAAAGGATACAGGAGCCAGAGCGCTGCGTGCCATCATTGAGGAATTCATGTTGGATATCATGTATGAGATTCCGAAGGATGAAAATATAGGACGCGTGACGATCACGAAGGAATATATCGAGGGCTGTGGCGGCCCGAAGATTGAAATCCGTAGTACGGAGACACTTCCCGGCATAGAATAGAAAAAAGCCATGAGAGGCATCTATGGATTGCAGGGAAAAAATCGTATCAGAGGATTATCTGAATCTGCTTGTGGATTATATAGCAGATTTTGATCTGTTAAAACAGAATGGAGTGGACTACTGCTTTGTACCGATCGAGGAGAATTTCGGTATTTTGTATGTAAGCAGGACGAATCTTCTGCCACTCAGTGCTTCAGAATACCGCTATGCCTTTGTTCCGAAATGTTACGGACTTGCTGCCCGGGAGGAAACTTCCGGGCTTTTTTCGACCATAAAACAGAGCGAAAATGCGGTATATGGGGAATACAGGCTGCAGCAGGAGGGGCAGCGGCTTGGAGGTGCATATGAGGACAGTGGTATTCTGCGTGTGCAGCAGCCACCACTCAGTCTGACCGGAAATGGAATACTGATCGGGCTGATTGATACAGGGATCAGATATACGTTCCCTGACTTTTTAAAGGAAGATGGAACGACAAAGCTGCATTCTGTCTGGGATCAGACACAGCAGAGCGGACAGACGCCTATAGGGCTTCCCTACGGAACTGTTTTTTCAAAAGAAGAGATCAATGAAAATCTGCGTCAGCGCGAAAATGCCCAGAGTGTACCGCTCTTATTGACGGATGAAAACGGACATGGTACAAAGGTTGCTTCCGTGGCATCTAAAGCAGCGCCCTCGGCAGAACTGATCATGGTAAAATGCAGGCAGGCAAAGTCATATCTGCGCACTTATTACAGAATACCGGAAGCGGCAGATGCCTATGACGAGTCGGATATCGTGGCGGCACTGAAGTATATTCATGATATCAGCCAGCAGGAAAACAAACCGGTTGTCATCGGGATCACAATGGGAACCAACATGGGAGATCACACCGGTAATTCTTTCTTAAACAGGTATCTGAATACGCTGACGCAGGAGAGGCATCACTGTATTGTCATAGGTGGCGGAAATGAAGGAAATGCGGCGCATCACTACGCAGGCGGTATCATGCTGCAGGCTGAAAATCCCTATGAGGATGTGGAAGTACGTGTCGCAGAAGGCAGCAGCGGATTTACCATGGAGCTGTGGGGTGAAATCCCCAATGTTTATACGATCATGCTCCGATCGCCGAATGGGGAAACGATCAGCCGGATACCGGCTCGCTTCGGGCAGACGCTGCAGTTTGATTTTGTATATAGTAATTCAAAAGTCAGTGTAGATTATATTCCGATAGAACTGAACAGCGGAGAGGAGCTTATCTATCTGCGTTTTGAAAATCCGCTTGCTGGCATCTGGACAATACGTGTATATGCACAGGGAAGTGCAGGAACTGCGCGTTTTCACAGCTGGCTTCCAATTACAGCATTTCTGAATGAACCGGTCTATTTTCTGAGACCGGATCCCTATACCACAATGACAGAACCGTCCTACTGTGAAAATGCGATAAGCCTGACCTATTATGATTCTTCCAATAACAGCTTTTCGATTGACAGCGGGCGCGGCTTTCAGAGACAGGGCTTGATCAAACCGGATCTTTCCGTAGCGGGGGTACGCGTGCAGACTGCACTGGGGCTGTCAGGCGGCAGCAGCATTGCGACCGGGCTTATGACAGGTGCGGCGGCACAGTTTATGCAATGGGCGATCGTGGAGAGAAAGGATCCAGTCATCAACAGTAAAGGTATTCGGAATTACTTTATCCTCGGCGCTGAACGTGAAAAAATGCTGGAATATCCCAACCGCCAGTGGGGGGATAATGGTATTATAGTGTCAGATCAGGCGTCACAAGGTAATCATAACCCTGAACCAGCCGCCTTCAGCGGAAAAATCATAAAAGGCATTATGTTTTTCGCAGAAAGCCATAATGGAGCGTGTTCCAATCCCGTGATCTGTTCTGTTGGAATTGGGCAGTCCGTTCTTTTCAAAGGTGATCTGTCCCTTATAAGGGTTTTTAATCTCAAACATGAAAGCCGGCTTATGGATACAACTGATGATAATTTTTCTTTCATTTTCCGGGAGCTTTTCACAGGCTTTTATGGCATTTTCCAGAGCGTTGGCAAAGCAGATGGAAAGTTCTGCAGAATCGACGGGGAGTATTTCAGGAATGGAAAAATGGAGCTTCACGGTGATCCCCGATTTTTCTGCCTTACCCAGATAAGTAGTGAGCGTGGCATTTAATATGGGATCGCTGCAGTAATGGGAGGGCGCGGTCAGAAGGTCAAGTGCAGAAGATTCCGCTACAAAGCTGAGGATGGCTTCAGCATTCCCTTCCCTTGCAAGTGCGGCAATGCCGGATAGCATCTGGTGAGTGTCTTGCCAGACTCTTCTTACTTCCTCTGCATTTCTTTTTGTATCTTCCGCGTGCTTTTTAATGCCCTGCATCTGTATTTCCAGAATTTCCACGTTCCGCTTATCCAACTGGTATTGATACTGTGTCAGAAGGTATTGGAAGACCGCATAGTAAATGATAAGAATGACAGCGCCTGTCAGGTAAAACAGGATAACAAATGACGGGTTCTGTGTATAATGAGCCGGGTAAAGTGCGAGTGCCATTACAAAGAGTAAAAAGGAACTGGGAATCAGAGCGAGTATCCCCCAGCCCCTGGTAATTATTTCTATCCTGTTCAGGAAGTAATTTCTCAAAAAGAAAAATTCCACAAAAATCATGGCAGCATAGGCAAAAAGAAGAAGTATGGCACTTGACAGTAGTGTGCCTTTAAAAAGTGTATTAACCAGAGTCATGCTGATAATCAGATAGAGGGAAAGCAGAAGCTGCGACAGACATTTAAAGATATGCCTTGATACGGTGGTGTCCGCAGTCATGTAAATGCTGATGACACCCGGAAGGGAAACTGTAAGGACGGCGCTCCGCAGAAAAGGCAGGAATCCGAAGAAACGTAAGGAAAGGGAAGAGAAAACAACTGCATAAACGATATAGCTGCCCAGAATAAGCAGATTTCTTTTACAGGATTTTTTCATTGGGGTAATGGAAATAATCATACCCAGCGTACCGAATATGGAGATAAGGACTCTGTAAGTCTGGTATGCCATATTATTATCAAAGATCATGGTGTTCCTCCCTTTATAATGCAACCGTAACTTTAAACCAGCCGTTTTCTGCCGTGAATGAGTAAAAGGCATCATGCTTTTGACAGAATGCCACGATGGAACGGATATGGGTTTCCACGCCGCCTTCCGGTGATTTCGGAAGACCATTTCGGTCAAGAAAAATCCTGCCCTCATAAGGACTTCCGATCTCAAACATCAGACTTGGCGTATCAATGCATTTGAAAACAATTTTCCTTTCCGGCTCCGGGAGCTTCTGACAGTTCTCTATGGCATTTCCCAGTGCACTGGCAAAGCAGATGGCAAGTCCGGCAGAGTCAACCGGAAGAGTATCCGGGATGGCAAGAGAGAGCTGGAGCAGAATGCCGGATTCTTCTGCAGACTTAAGATAAGAACAAAGCGTGGTATCCAGAAGCGGATCCCTACAGTAACGGAAAGCTTCCGGCATATCGGGGCTTTGGTCAGCGATACCTATAAAGTCAAGAATTGCCTGCATATCCCCGCTCTCTGCCAGAGAGGCAATAGTGGAAAGCATGTGTCGGGTGTCATGTCGGATGATTTTTGTCTGATTTACAAGACTTTCTATATCCGAGGCTTCTCTTTGTATATTCTGTACCTGCAGTTTAAGGATTTCCCGGTTTTGTTCTGCGGACTGTCTGTGATACTGCAGGGAAAGATATGAGCCGATTGCAGCGTAAAGAATGACAATGATAGCGCCGAGCAGGTAAATCATCATGACACTTGTGGGGCGTCTGGTATAATGCTCCGGATAAAAAGCAAGTGTTACTGCAAGAATAATAAGCGCACAGGGAATCAGGGCAAGAATCCCCCAGCCTTTTCTGATTTTTGTAATAAAATCCAGATAGACGGGGCGTACAAAATGGAAATCCAGCAGGATGACAAGCAGATAGACGAGCAGGCGCATCAGAATATCTGACAGCTCCGTTCCATGCAGCGCGGTATTGATAAGAGTGATGGTAGCTGCAATATACAGGGATGCCAGTATATGTGTTGCACGGGTGAAAACAAGCCGTGGGAAGGGTTCGTCAGAAATATTATGCAGCAGTAAAATGGCGGGGCAGGATATGGTAAGGATAAATACCCTCAGGAAATGCTCATAATCAAAGAAATAAATAATGGCATATGTGGAAAGTATGATATACAGGACATAGGCTCCGAAAATGATAATGCTGACAGGCTTCTCTTTCACGAACCGGTATTTCACGGTGGATCCCATCATGCCAAATGTGCCTGCGCAGGTAATCAGAACCTTTAAAATCAAAAAAGTAATATTTTCTTCAAAAAGCATGATATCTGCCTCCGTTTAGCCAGAAATCCACCCATTTTTTCTTGACAGCTTCGTACATACGGCGGGGAACCGGAACATGAAGGTTTCCGGTCAGCACCAGATCTGATTTTGTAACCTCTGTGACATGGGATAAGTTTACAACAAAAGAAGAGCCAACGAGAAGCATTCCCTTATGCGTCAACAGTTCATCAACGGCGTGCCGGAAGGAGCCGTTGAAGCTGGTGCTGTGTATCACGGTATTATCGGTCAGACAGTAATCAATATGCTTCTCCATGCGCTCCGCATATCGTATGTCAGCAACAGGAATCATGCGGATGCTGTCCACGGTCTTAACGGCAACTGCTTCCTGCATAATCTTCGAAAAAGAGAGGTAAGCTTTGTCAAGACTTTTGAAAAACAAATCCCGGTCCACGGGCTTTAACAGGTAATCAAAGGCGTCTACCCGGTAGGAATCCAGTGCAAAATCGGGAGATGTGGTAAGGTAGAGAAGGATACCCGTATCATCACGCATTCTGAGGGCGGTTCCAAGTTCAATGCCGTTCATTTCCGGCATAATGCAATCCAGGATATAGAGGTCGAAACCACCGTATTCATCAACATGGTTTATAAGCTCTTTTCCGGAAGAAAAAGAAGACAGGGAAAGGATGCGGTCAGAATTTATCTGTTTATACTGCGTGATAAGTTCTTTTATCTTCTCATGGCATGTTTCTTCATCATCACATAAGGCAATCTGCAAGACTTAAGCTCCCTTCCGGTCATTTTCCAGTTATTTCTTATAGTGTAGCAAAGAAGAAGGGAGGAGTCAACGAAACGGGGGCTGACCAAATCCGCCAAAAAAGATACCAAATCGGCAATGATGTACATAAGAAAGAGCTGTTTGGGTATATTTTCTACAAGTAAAGCAAAAGAGGAAATGCACTATTTATATTATATTAAAGAGACTAAAGGTAAGGTGAGCATATGAAGAGGCAGATATCGAAAAGAGAAAGGTATGAAAAACTGAGTGCTGCCTGTGAACCCTTCAGAAGGGCAAAATCTGAAACAATCCGTGCCCTTGGGGGAATCGGGCGCAGATACAGGATACTGCGTTATCCGGTCTGGATCATTTTAGTGGCATACATTTTCATATATAACGTTATTTTATATGGCTGCATTCAGTTGAAGGTCAGAGAGAAAATCGCGAGGGGTGTGGCATTTGCCATGACGGCTGTCCTTGTGTTTACCAGTGTCGATTTCACAGTGTTTGCAGCAGCCTGGAATGGTGGCGGCAACACCCAAACGCAGGTGATTACCGCTTTTGCAAATCTGGACGAATCCGTTGCCAGACAGTCCCTGCCCGTTGGAGTTGAGGAAAGCGAAATCCTCTTTCCGGAAACCCTTACGGTAACATTGGAAACAAAAAGTGAGGAAGAGCAGACCGGGGATGCGGCTCAGGAGGAAGGAACAGAGCCGGAAGAAGGAACGGAACCGGGAGAAAGCACAGAACCGGAGGAAGGAACGGAACCGGGAGAAGAAACAGAACAGGAAGAAGGAACAGAGCCGGGAGGAAGCACAGAACCGGAAGAAGGAACGGAACCGGGAGAAAGTACAGAACCGGAGGAAGGAACGGAGCCGGAGGAGGGAACAAAACCGGAAGGAAGCACAGAACCGGGAGAAAGTACGGCATCGGAAGAAGCAGCGCAGGGAGAAGGTGCAGCCATGGAAGCTGCTTCCATACATCCTTCACAAAACCTGATCTCTGACTTCCTTGACTTTTTGCTGCCCCAGCCCATGATAGTCTATGCGGCGGAGATGGAAGGAGGGGAAGAACCTGTTGGTGAAGCGGAAAATCCAGCGGGTGAAACGGAAGCTTCCATTGCCGTGACATGGGAGATCAGTGGGACGGATATTTTCGATTCTTCCACAGCAGGGAATTGTTATGTTTATATGCCGGTTATCCCGGAGGGTTATACGGTGGAGGAGGGCGTCAGCCTTCCGCAAATTGTGGTGACAATAACGGATGATGCAGAGGGAAAGCTTGCCAGGCTGTTAGCGATGCTGGAAAAGCTGCCGGATCCGCTTACATATCTTGCTTCCGGTGAGCCGGATGAGAGTATCATTGACCGTGGGCAGCTTAATGAGGCACGGGAGGCGTTGGATGAATGGCTTGCGGAGAGCGGAGCGGAAGATGCGGAGAGTAACAGCGTGGTTTCCGGTGAGGACAGAGAGCGGCTGTCAGAGCTGACCGGGCGTCTTGAGGGGCTGGAGCATATACGCGATACCGAGACAGACTGCATGGACACGGAGTGCCCCTACCACTACCCGGAGATCATACAGCAGAGAATGAGAGAAAATGAAACTCCACAGCTGCTGACGCTTGCGGATCTGGTGGAGGAGTATGGTGTGGAGATGCCTGCGAATGCTCCGATTGCGGTGCAGACCTTCGCAGTGCCGACCTTCGCAGTGCCGACTGCTGTTATGCATCCACAGACACTGATGATCACTGATGATAATGAGAATAACAGCCATACGGGAAAGCCGGATGGCGATATTGATGTGAGTATGAGTTCCCGGAAAAGCGAGCACCCGATTGAACTTGCCTTTACGCTAAATGAGCTTCCAACCCAGAGCGCTTATCTTGCGGTTAAGGCTTATGATGTGGATGAAGATCTTGGTGAAATGGATTATGTGTATCTGAACGATGACATTTATCTGCCCATGGATCAGGTAAATACTGTGAAGAATCGTAAAATTGCATATAACAGTGAGACGATCGGTAATCTTGCGGGTACGAACAACACATGGAATACCACCGTGCTGGAGATTCCCCTTGACAAGCTGAAAAAGGGAAAGAACGTCATATCCGTGACCGTTGCGCCGAGCTGGGTGGTGACGGTGGACTGGATGCAGCTTATACTGGACGGTGGAACGGCAGACTCCAATATTCAAGAATTTTCCCTGAAGCTTCAGGACGCCGTCACGGAAAATGGTCAGGTTACCGTAGAGTCCCTTGTGACGGTCAGGCAGAAAGGGAATACGAAGTATACCACAGAATATACCCTGACGCAGGTGGAGACAGGAAATGCGCTGGATGCATGCTTTGGGCAGGTGCAGGAGAAAGAGGAGATAGCGCTTGGGATGCCCTTAAACTCGCCAAGTGGTACATATAGGATTACGGGAATTCTTAAGGATCCGACTACGGAGGAGATCAAGGCAACCGACAGTGTCAGCTTTTATTTCCTGGAGAACGTGGGAATCGGCCCCAAGGTCAGCCATACCTTGTCCCCGGATGTCCTTACAAATAAGGATGTGACAATAACGGTGAGTGCTGAGGCCGTGCCGGAGATGGGGATTACTGATGTGGCTGTTCCGAAAACATCAATGGTTGTTTCCGAAAATAACAAATATTCCTTTACCATAAATTATAAGCTGAATGGCAGTGATAAATCGGCAGATTATAAGGTAAAGGTGGACAATATCGACAAGACGGCTCCCACGATTACCTATACACCGGTTACGGTGTTGGAGGACGAGGCACTGGAGACGGTGAAAAAGCTGTTTGCGGAGGCTGTTGTTGCTTCGGATAACCGCAAGCTTGCTGACGAACCCTTGTCCTACACGATACCGACGGATATCAGCAACCTCCCGGGGGAAAAGACCGTTACGGTGACGGCGACGGACGCTGTGGGAAATAAAAGCACCAAAAACTGTACCATTACGGTGACGGCAAAGCCTCTGGAACTGAAGCTCGGTGAGCTTACTGCGGTTTCGGGCAGCAAGGATCGGTATAGCTTAAAAGCAACTTTAACTCATACCGGAGCAGACACGATCAAGGAGACGGGCTTCGTATGGGGCATTGTGCCGGCTCCCACACTGGAGCTTAACAACGGAAGCGTAAAAACCTCCAGCGTTATCAAAACAAAGAACGGGAACTTAAGTGCAACTGCCACAGGGCTTGTCTCCGGCGTGGAATACTATGCGCGGGCGTATGCGAAGGTTACATCTGGCGGAAGTACGAAGGTCATTTACAGCGAAGCGAAAGATTTTGGCTTCGGAGTCCCAAAGTACGGCACGTTTTCTGTGAGCGAAATATCGACCAACAGTAAAATAACGACCTTTAAGATTACAAGAAGCGGCGGTTCGGACGGGGAACAGACCGTCTATTACCGCACGGTAAACGGCTCCGCCATCGGCGGCACCCATTTTACCCATACGCAGGGATCTCTTACCTTCAAGGACGAGGAGACGTCCAAGAAAGTGACTGTGACGGAGCTCGGCGTGACGAATGCCTACGATAGCAAAGAGGGCACAAGATACTCCAATGAGGACAGAACCTACTCACTGGAAATTTACCGCGTGGAAGGCGGCGGGAAGATTGACGCGACAAAGCGCTCACAGGCGCACACGATGACGAAGAACAAGAGTTATGTCATCGACAGGACAATTTATACCACGGAAAAATTAAATCTCGATCAGACAGAGGTAAGTACGACCAGTGGGAAAAAAATTCAGGACTCAACAGAAAAGCAAGGCGCGACAAATAGCAAAGTGTGTTTTCGGACCAACCGCGACAATGTGGAGAACTACCATACCGAGAGAAAACTCTCTGACTATTATACCAATTCAAATCAGTTGGCGTATTTGAATGCAACCGCCAGCGGGTGGTACTATCGGTATCAGTTGAAGGCTTATGAAGGCGATAACGGCTATGAACATGCGTATCTGGGAAAATCGGAAGTGCCGAAGAATGGCTATTTTGGCTTAATAGGAAAGAATAACAAAATTGCGGAAGATGGCGTAGTTACAAGAGCATCCGGGCAACTTTGGGCATGTAACTTTCAACTCGCTAGTAATAAAGCGACAACCTTTCTTTTCCCGAGCACTGAAACGGGTGGGGGTGAGGGAGATACTAAGCCAACAAGAATCTCTGGTACGACTTATCCTTACAACAATAACACATGGGTGAGGCTGGGTGTAGATGAGACCTGCTATGCTTACTTTGGTGCGAGTGGTAAAGGAAAGGACAGCTGGTATGTGGACGGTCTGACCAGCTATGTCATGGTGCAGGATGAGAAGGAACCCCAGCTCCTCGGCGTTGCGCCCATGGCGGGCGGCACTTACCTTCCGGGAGACCCGATTACGGTGGCGCTTGTCTTTGACGAGATTGTGGACAGCCAGAACAGCTCTCTGAGCGGTCTTACCATCACGACCAACGTAGGTACTTTGACATACGCAGGCGGCGCAGACACCAATGTGCTGTATTTTACAGGGACGGTATCGGCTTCTGGCAGCTTAAGCGGCGGCACTGCACTGCAGGTCAGGAGCATCAGCAACGCCTCTGTTATTAAGGATATGTGCAGTCTGGCAGGCGGCACCAGCCAGTCCTTTACGGGCGGCAGTACCAACGTGACCGTGGACAACAGTAAGCCGTCGGTGACGATCAAGGCAGATACAAGCGGCAGCCTGCCCTGCCATAAGGCAACAATCACGGCGACAAATGCAAAGACTATTCAATATACATGGACGAAGGATGCTAATCTGCCCGCTTATGGCTGGCAGACTACCGAAAGCGGCACACAGCTTGAGGAGAGCAGGGGCACGGCAGGGCAGACGGAGACCTGGTATCTGCATGTGCTCGCCACCGCAGCATCAGGGGCTTCCACGCACACTTATCAGTCCTTTTCCTTTATGCTACCCACGATCACGGAGGTAGCTGTAAGGGCGGGTTCCGCGGCTTCCGATGCGGTTGTGGCGGATGTATGGAAACCCAGTAAATATATCGTGATGCAGTATGCGGGCGCACAATCCGGCACAAAAATTACTTTTGACGGGCCGATGAGCAGCTCAAAGACCGTTACAACAGCAAGCGGAACAACATATCTGAAAGTTACCAAAAACGGAACATACACTGTGACGCTGACAGATAGTTATGGAAATGTGATTTCCAAAACCATTGAGGTACAAAAAATAGATGCTAAGAAGCCCACAGTCACAATCCGCAGCGGAAGCAGCACGGAGGCGGATACCGTATACAATGAGCTGACTCTTGCCGTGCTCCCGGAGGATACCGGTGGCAGCGGCGTGGCAAAGGTGGAGTATGCATGGACAAATGACACAGCAACCCCTTCTTCGTGGACGACACTCGATGCGGGTGCGGACGGCAGTTATCAGGCAGCGTATACCGCCACAGAGACTGCAAAGACCGCAAAATATCTTCAGGTAAAGGTTACAGACGGCGCAGGAAATGTCTCCACAGTCGTCCGGTCGGGGCCTTATTATATGATGCAAAAGGTAACCGAAAAGGGGCTTCCCACGATTATTGTGACAGGCAATGCGGGTTCATGGGGAAAGAGCGCTGTGCTTACATGGACGGCGAAGAAAGGAACCGGAACCGGCGCAGGTAAGATTGCGTCCGTATACACGCCGGACGGCCTACAGACGATAGATTCTGGCTCCAACGATGCCACCGGAACCTGTACTGTGACGAAAAACGGCGTCTATGTATTCATGGTGACGGACGAATATGGCAATTCCGTCAGTACAGAAGTGCTTGTGAAAAACATCGACAACGAGGCGCCGAAGGTGGAAGAGCTGGATCGTTCCGTATCTACAGACAGGGAAACAGGCACGATCAAGCTGACAGGTGCTACGGATGACTGTACGGCAATCTACGACCAAAAAGGAAACTGCACAGATTATCGCGGCAGCGGTATTCAGACAAGGGAGTACCGGGGGGAGAACGAGACAGAATGGAAGACCTTCACTGGGGATAGTTTTGAGGTGACGGAAAACGGAAGATATGTCGTCAGACTCGAAGACAAATTAGGAAATATCAGCAACGAGTACAGCGTGGAGATGACGCTTATTAAGGATACGCAGAAGCCATCTCTTACGGCAGCGGTGGAGAGCGGTGTCAGTGCGAATGCTGGCGGCTGGTACAATGCGGCGGCTCTGCACATTACGCTGACCTATTCCGATGACGTTGGCACGACGAAGCTGTACGGCAAAGTGGATAATGGCGGTTTTGAGGAAATCAGTGGTATTTCCACAGCACCCGGTACAACATTTACGAAGGCTTACGACTGTACAGAGGGTGTGCATACCTACACTTTTAAGGCGGAGGACGCAGAGGGCAATGCGACTGAATCCGAGTCTGTCACCGTGAAGTGGGATAAGACAAAGCCGGTCATCGGTGAGATTACCGCTGAGAATAAAGCAGCGAACCTTCTTGACTGGATCATCGGGAAAGAGAGCCTGATTCTGCATATTCCGGTGACGGAGGAAGGCAGCGGGGCAGAGGAGATTTCTTATACCATAACGCCTGCGTCCGGCACCGCACAGAATGCGACTGCAAAGATTGAGAATGGTCTGGCGAAGATCACCCTTTCCGCAGACTGGAAGGGCAAAATCACCGATATTAAATGTACGGATGCAGCGGGAAATGTCTCTGACACCAAGAGCATCACAGATGCAGCAAACGGCTTCATCGTGGAGGATAACCCGCCGGTGATCACCTTTACGGCAGCAAACATGGCAGACCCGAAGAATCCCAGACCGGGGGAGGCGCTGTCTGAGAATTATTATGAGGAAAATGCCGCTCCCACGGTCTATGTGTCGGTAACGGATGCGGAAGAAGCCGGTATTACTGCGGGAATTGCAAGTATTACCTATACCATAAACAGTGATGCAAAGCAGACGGTGAATGGCAGCTTTGACACTGACCTAAAGGGAAGCTATGGCTTTACCATACCGCTCACCGGTAGGACGGGCATTGTAAATATTACCGTGAAGGCTTCCGATTATGCGGGAAATACCGCAGAAAAAACGGTGACTGTCCGTATCAAAGAAAAGGAAAAGAAGCCTGACACTAAGACCGATTACCGGCAGGAGCAGTTTACCGGACTGACGCCGGGAGCAGCCTATGCGGTGAACGGGGAAACCCTGTCTGCCGATGGGCAGGGCTGTATTGCCATCGGGGAAGAATGGTTTGGCAATACGATCCAGATTATAAAAAAGGGAACGGAGAGCACATCAGACAGTGACGCGGCAGAGCTTGCCATAGCGGGGCGTCCGGGAATTCCTTCTGTATCTGCGGAAAATGAGACAATAAGAGGGAAAAAGGACGGAGCGTTAAACGGCGTCAGTGAGACGATGGAATACAGCATTGACGACGGCGCGAACTGGATAGCGTTTACTTCCGATGAGATAACAGGCAACCGCATGTCAGGTCTTGCACCGGAGAATATTTTGATACGGGTGAAGGCTACCGACGACGCGCCCCATGGAAAACAGGCGCAGGTAACGATTGCGGAGGGTAGGACGCTGACCGTTACATTCGATGCAAATGGCGGAAGTAACGTCACCGCGGTTGCCGGAAAGGTATGGAATGAGACGGTTGACAGACCGGAGAATCCGGTGAAGGAGGGCTATACTCTGGAGGGCTGGTATTGTGACAATACTCTTACGACCGCATGGCATTTCGCAGACGAAGCAGGCGCAGATCATCTGACGGAGGATGTGACCCTTTATGCGAAGTGGAAAGACACCGCAAACCCGAACCTTGCCGCAGTATTGGCAGATCATAAGGATGCGGGAAAGTGGTATCAGGAACTGGCGATCGAGCTTACCTATTCGGACAACGAAGGAGTGACAGCGCTCTATGTTCAGAAGGACGGCGGCGCTTACACGGAGCTTTCCACCGCAGGAAGCACCACGCAGGCCGACGGTAAAACCTATCAGCTGACTTTTGACAGATTGGAAGAAGGAGAACATACCTATACCTTTAAGGCGGCAGACGCGGCGGGTAATGAGACCGTGACAGATGCATTGACCGCAAAGCTTGACACAACGAAGCCTGTCATCGGTGATATTACCTTTGAGCAGAAGGCAGCGAACTTTCTTGACTGGATCATCGGTAGACAAAGCCTGATTCTGCATATTCCGGTGACGGAGGAAGGCAGCGGGGCAGAGGAGATTT
>ERZ1026856.6-NODE-6-length-187625-cov-8.398161_pt1 | contig 187625 bp, 178 predicted proteins | sample MGYA00380158_ERZ1026856 | MGnify/ENA primary metagenome ERZ1026856 (study PRJEB33269, sample SAMEA4719794) | human gut metagenome | biome: human-associated habitat; feature: organic feature; material: feces | place: Cameroon | collected 2013-10 ... | reverse complement strand
AAACCTTTACCGTCAATGGCGTAGCTTTTAAAATGGTGAAAGTAGCGGGCGGAACTTTTCAAATGGGAGCTACCTCGGAGCAAGGCAGCAAGGCATACGATGGTGGATACCCTGTTCATTCGGTTACTCTCTCCGATTACTATATCGGACAAACCGAAGTAACGCAAGAACTATGGGAAGCGGTTATGGGTAGCAATCCTTCATACTTTGAGGGTGATAATCAATGTCCCGTAGAAAATGTTTCTTGGAATGACTGTCAAGAATTTATCGAGAAACTCAACCGACTTACGGGAAAGAATTTCCGTCTGCCTACGGAAGCCGAATGGGAGTATGCAGCGAGAGGCGGCAACAAAAGCAAGGGCTATAAATACAGCGGCAGCAATGATGCAGACGTTGTTGCATGGTATGGAGACAACAGCGGAGGTAAGACACAACCTGTTGCGACTAAGCAATCAAATGAATTAGGCTTATATGATATGAGTGGCAATCTTTGGGAGTGGTGTCAGGATTGGTATGGTGATTATACGAGTCATTCACAGAGCAATCCCAAGGGAGCAAATACCGGTAGTGGCCGCGTTCTGCGTGGCGGCAGCTGGTTCAACTTTGCGTGGTTCGTGCAAGTGTCGTTTCGCCTCAAAGACACGCCCGACTTCCGCTTCAACGGCTACGGTCTCCGCCTTGCCCTTTAAGTTTACCGCTTGGTAATCCGTCCGATGGTTTGTGTCGAAAAGGAAAGAAAGCAAAGGAATGGGCGGTCTCTTGCGATAGTGTCGGTTTCGGGTGAAAGAAAGCAGGGAAATCGGAAGGTAAAAACAGCTTGGGAATTTGTTCTTTCGGTTTTTCTTCCTATCTTTGCACTTGGTTTGTAATGTAATCAAGCGAAAGTATCATGCATATTGCGATAGCCGGAAACATAGGTTGCGGAAAGACGACTCTCACAGAGCTGTTGGCGAAGCATTTCAAGTGGACAGCGATTTACGAACAGGTGGACGACAACCCCTATATTGCGAATTTCTACGAGGATATGAGACGTTGGTCCTTTAATTTGCAGATTTACTTCCTGCATAAGAGGTTCAAGCACGTCATAGATTCGAGAAACAGTTTCGAGAACATGGTTCAGGATCGTACCTTGTATGAGGACGCTTATATTTTCGCTCCCAACCTGCATGCGATGGGGCTGATGAACTCTCGGGATTATGATACGTATCTGGCTTTGTTCGAGTTGATGAATTCTTTCATCAAGCCGCCGGATTTGCTTCTTTACATGAAGGCGTCCGTGCCTACTTTGGTGAACAGGATTGCCAAAAGGGGACGTGAATACGAGAACAGCATAAGATTGGATTACATAAGCTCCTTGAACGAAAGGTACGATGCTTGGATAGAAACGTACAAAGGAAACAAGTTGATACTGAATATAGACGAGCTCGACGTGGTTGACAGCAAGGAAGACTTCGGAAAGGTCGTTTCCATGATAGAAGCGGAAATTAACGGTTTGTTCAAATGAAAAGACTTGCGGTTATACCGGCACGTTATGCCAGCAGCAGATTTCCGGCGAAGCCTTTGGCAGAGTTGCGGGGCAGATGTATGATAATGTGGGTTTATGATGCGGTGGCGGCTTCGGGTTTGTTCGACAGGGTTGTGGTTGCGACCGATGACGAACGCATAGAGAGCAGGGTGAAGGAGTGTGGGGGCGATGTGATGATGACTTCCGCCGATTGTTCTTGCGGTACGCAGAGGTGCGAGGAGGTGCTTTCGGCTTTGGAAAGGGCAGGGGAGTGTTATGATTTGGTGGTCAACGTGCAGGGAGATGAGCCTTTGATAAAGAAAGAGCAGTTGGAGGATGTTGTGTCTTTATTTGAGAATGGGAATTGCCAAATTGCGACACTTGCAAAGAAAATCGAGAGTGCGGAGGATTTGTTCAGCCCGAATTGCGTCAAGGTCGTGTTCGCCGAAAACAGGGCTATATATTTTTCCCGCAGCGTGATACCGTATTTGAGAGGCGTGGAAAAGGAGGATTATTTGAAATTTGCCTGTCATTACAAGCATATAGGTCTTTATGCGTACAGAAGCGAGGCATTGCATGAAGTCGTGAGGCTTCCTCTTTCCGCTTTGGAAAAGGCAGAAAGCCTCGAACAGTTGCGTTGGTTGGAAAACGGTTTGCGTATCTTCATAAAGCCTACGGCTTTCGAGAGTTTCGGAGTGGATACGCCGGAAGACATGGAGAGAATAAACAGAATGTTGGAATAAGATAAATGAATATATAATGAATGTAGCAGCCGATTTATTCGAATATTTGCATAGTCATGATAAAGCCGAACTTCCGGGTTTGGGAACGTTTTATGTGCAACATCATGCGGCAGAAATATCGCCTCTTACAGGCACGATAGAACCTCCGTGCAGGAAATTGACTTTCAAGGTCGAGGAAGCGAACGATTATTCTTTCGTGAAGAGCATGGCGGAAAAAGAGTTTATTTCCGAAGAGACGGCTTTGGTTTGGATAAAGCAATATACGGATTCTTTGAAAGAGAAGTTGGAGAAAGGGATTAAGTGCAGAATCGGCGAGTTGGGAGAATTGGGCAAAGACTTTGCGGGAAATATTGTTTTTGAAGCGGGAAAGCTGAATTTGTTGGACGATGCCTTTGCTTTCACCACGCTGAAAAACGTGAAGACTTTCGATGGCGATGAGGTCGTTACGCCTATTCGCACAAAGGAACCGGAGCCGGAAGTCGTCGAAGTTGCGAAAGAACCGTCGGCAGAGCCTGTGAAAGAAGATGTCGTTGCGGAAACGCCTGTGCAGAGGGTGGAAGAACCCGTGCAAAGAGAATTGCCGCAGGAGAGTGTTTCGCACAGGGAGGCTGTCGTGGCGGCAGAGTTGAAAAATCCTGTTTCAGAGAGTGAAGTGAAAGAGACTGTGGCGGTGGATGAACTGCCTGATCGGGAGGCTGTGCTGAATCCGATAGAGAAAGATGTCATAATAGAGGATATAATCCCCGCTTCGGAAGAAGAGAAAGCCGAAGCACAGGCAGCGATAGAGGAAGAGAGACGCAGGGAAGAAGAGGAGAGGCTTCGCAAAGAGGAAGAGGAGGAAAGAAAACGTGCGGAAAAGGCTGAGAAGAAACGTAAGAAGAAAGCGAAGAAGCGTCGTAAGAGAATATTGGTTACCATACTTTGCATATTGCTGTTTCTTTTGCTTTGCTGCGGAGGTTTCGTTGCGGGCTTTTACTTCAATCTTTTACCGGACAAGCCTTTCTTGAAACCGATAACGGAGAGATTGAGCTATTACATAACCCCTAAGAAGCAGCAAGAACAGAAAGTTATTCCTGCGGTGCAGACACCGACGGAGACTGTGGAGGAAACTTCTACCGAGACGGTTGCGGAAGAAATAGAACCTATTGCAGAACCTGTGCCGGAGGTGCAGAAGCCTCAACCTGCCAAGAAGACGACAAAGGCAAAGACGGAGAAGAAGAAAGAAAAGACCGAAACCGTTCAAACAAAGCCGGCATCGGAGAGCATGGATAATAACTCTCCCGTGGTGGTTCAGAACTATTCCCGTTTGGGTTTCGATGTCATCGGCGGTTCTTTCTCCAATAAGACGAATGCAGAGCGTTTGGCTCGCAAGGCCAAGAGTTTGGGTTATGACAGTTATGTGTTGAGCAAGGTGAAGAGCGGTTCTCCGATTTTCTATGTAAGTTACGGCTCTCGCAGAACGTTGAAAGAGGCGAACGACTTGATGGCAAAGATGATTGAACGACTTGGCGGAGAGTATTACGTCATAAGCCGATAGAACCGAGGTTCAAATGATGAAGACAGAGGAGTATTCTTACTCTTTTCATACGCTTTCGAACGGCATAAGGCTCGTTCACAGGACGACGACTTCGAGGGTGTCCCACTGCGGACTGACAATCGACATGGGGTCACGGGACGAGAAGAGTACGGAGAACGGAACGGCTCATTTCATCGAGCATTGTCTTTTCAAGGGAACGGAGAAAAGAAAGGCGTTTCAGATACTTTCCTGCATTGATGGAGTGGGAGGGGAGTTGAATGCTTTCACAACCAAGGAGGAGACCTGCGTTTATGCTCTTTATCTGCAACAGTATCAGGAGAGATTTTTGGAATTGCTTGCCGATATAGCATTTCATTCGGATTTTCCGCAACAACCGGTGGAGAAAGAAAAGGTTGTCGTACTCGATGAGATAAATTCGTATTTGGATACGCCTTCGGAACAGATTTTCGATGACTTTGAGCATCTTATTTTCGGCAATCACGGTTTGGGACGTCTGATTTTGGGAACGCCGAGGAGGGTGATGTCGCTTTCTTGCGAGCAGTTGAAGGATTTTTTCAAGCGGAATTATACGACGGATAAGATGGTCGTTTCGACAATAAGTTCGATGCCTGCCGACAAATGGTTCTTTCTTTGCGAGAAATACCTCGGAGCAGAGCCGAAAACGACGGGCAGCATGAACAGAAAGGCTCCTCGAAAGTACGAAGCGAAGAGTGTGGTGGAGCAAAGGGACACTTATCAATCGCATATAATAATAGGTAACAGGGCTTACTCTTATCGTAATCCGAAGAGGGTCGCTTTTTCACTGTTGAACAACATTCTCGGCAGCGGAGCGATGAATTCCTATCTTAATATGCACATAAGAGAGAAGTACGGCTTTACTTATTCCATAGAGTCTTCCTATACGGCGTATTATGACAGCGGGGTGTTCTCCGTTTATGCCTCCACCGATAAGAGGCATGCCGACAAAACCCTGCAACTTGTAAGACAGGAGTTGGATAGGCTCGCTCAAAAGGCGATAAATCCCGTAAGTCTTTCCAAATTCAAACATCAGTTGATAGGGCAGTTGATTGTGAATGCCGATCATAACCAAAGCGAGATGTTGGCCATGGGAAAGAGCCTCCTGAACTACGGAAATATAAACAGTATGCAGGAAATATGCGAACAGGTCGAACAGCTGACTCCCGCAGAGGTGCAGGACGTGGCACAGGAAGTCTTTGCACCTGATAAGTTGTCGGTGATACAATATTTATAAGGATGTAATGATAATAGGAAACGCTTATCTGATGCAGCGAAATGCAGCAATGAAGAAACAATTACAGTAACAAATAAAACAATAACAAAGCAATGAAGAAAAACATTTTCAGTTTGATGGCATTGATGCTGGCTTTCTCGGCTGTCTTTGCCAAACCGGTGCCGAAACCGGACGAAGGAATGTGGTTGCCTATGTTTTTTAAGCAACTGAATTATGCGGATATGCAGAAGAAAGGCCTAAGGCTTACGGCGGAGGAGTTGTACAGCTTCAACAATTCGTCTTTGAAGGACGCTATTGTTCAAATGGGTAATTTCTGTACGGGCGAAATCGTTTCCGAGAAAGGTTTGATGTTCACCAACCACCACTGTGGTTACGATGCCATTGCAAGTTCATCTACCGTAGAACACGATTACTTGACCAATGGCTTTTGGGCTTACAACATGGAGGAAGAAATTCCTATTCCGGGTTTGTATGTATCTTTCCTTGTCAGAATGGAAGATGTAACTAAAGACGTGTTGCAAAACCATATCGATGATGCCGACAAGTCGATGTACAAGGACGAAATCCAAAAGCGTATCACGGAATTGGAAAAGAATAACAGCGAGAACGGAAGGTACAACGTGGAAATCAAGCCTTTCTTTGACGGTTTGGAATACTACATGTTCGTTTATGAAGTCTTCCACGATGTTCGTTTGGTCGGCGCTCCTCCTTCTGCGATAGGTAAATACGGCGGAGATACGGACAACTGGATGTGGCCTCGTCATACAGGAGATTTCTCCATATTCAGAGTCTATGCTTCAAAGGACAATACCCCTGCCGAATATTCAAAGGACAATGTTCCCTACAAGCCTAAGCATTATCTTCCCATAAGCCTTAAAGGCGTGGAGAAGAACGATTTCACTATGATATGGGGTTACCCGGGTTCGACGGAAAGATACATGACTTCATACGAGGTTCGTAACACAATGGAGGTAAGCGACCCTTCCGTGATAGCCGCAGGACAGGCACTTTTGCCGGTGATGAAGAGCATGATGGACAAGGACAATGCCGTAATGTTGAAATATGCGAGCGATTATGCAAGCTATATGAACCTTTGGAAGAACAAGAAAGGTGAATTGAGAGGATTGAAACGTCTCGATGTGTATGGCAAGAAAAAGGCAATAGAAGAGCGTTTGGCAGAATGGATAAAGGCTGACGGCAATAGAGTAAACCGTTACGGAAGTTTGTTATCCGATTTGGAAAAGAGTTTCAAGACCATTGCCGACGAGCCTTTGACGAAGTATTCTTGGTATGGCAACCTCGGATTGATGACTTGCAAAACCGCATTGAGTGCTTTTAGAATTTACATGACCTTGCAGATGGTTGATGAACAAATGAAAGACAAGGCCATTGCCGAACAAGTGAAGGCAAGTCTTGCTTCCGAAATGGAAGGAACCTTTGCCGCAACCGACCTTGCGACGGAAAAGGAAATGTTCCGTGCCCTTTGCAATCTGCTTTACTCCATTCCGTCAGCAGACCGCCCTGCCGGCTTGAACGAACTTTTCGATAAGAAGTACAAAGGCAACATTGATAAATTGGTGGAGGACGCTTTCAAGAAATCTGTCTTCGCAAACGAGAAGGCATTTTCCAAATTCATCGCCAATCCGGCTGCAAAGAAATTGAAAAACGACCTTATAGCACAAGTAGGCTTCCAAACCTACATCATGTTGAGCGGAGAGAGCGAACAAATACAACAAGCCGAGAAGGATTTGCAACGTTTGCGACCTTTATTCATCGAGGCATTGAGAACAATGGACGCAAATTTGGTTCGCTATCCCGATGCCAACTTCACGATGCGAATGACCTACGGACAGGTTCTCGATTACTATCCTGCAGATGCCGTTCACTATGACTTTGTAACCACAATCGACGGCTTGATGGCGAAAGAAGACCCTTCAAATGCCGAATTTACAGTGCCGAAGAAGCTCAAAGAGCTATATAATGCCAAGGATTACGGTCAATATGCCGACAAGGAAGGCAGACTCATCACCTGCTTCCTATCTAACAATGACATAACAGGCGGAAACTCCGGAAGCCCTATCCTTAATGCCGATGGTCATTTGATAGGTCTTGCTTTCGATGGCAACTGGGAAGCAATGAGCGGAGACATCGCCTTTGAACCGGAACTGCAACGAACAATCAACGTCGATATACGTTACGTACTATTTGTAATCGACAAGTATGCAGGAGCGAAGAACCTTATAGACGAATTGAAAATAGTGAAATAAACAACAGAAACACAGAAAACGAATGAAACTTACAAACGACAAAGAAAAGGTAAGCTACATAATAGGGGAGGACATAGGCTCCTCCCTTTTGAAAGAGGGCTACGACCTTGACGTAAACATTATGTTGGAAGCCATAAAGGCTGCTGCCTCCGGCAAAAGCGAGAACCTTTTGAGCGAAAACGAGAAAAACGAAGTCATGATGCGTTGGCAACAAGAGGTAAACGCCAAGAAACAAGCTGCCATGGCAGAACAGGCAAAAGGGGCAAAGAAAGAAGGTTCGGCTTTTCTTGCTCAAAACCGTAACAATCCCGGAGTATTCGAAACGCCGAGCGGTTTACAATACCAAGTCCTCCAAGGAGCAGAGGGAAAGAAGCCTAAGGCTACCGATACCGTTCACGTACACTATCATGGTACACTTTTGAACGGACAGGTTTTCGATTCCTCCGTACAAAGAGGCGAACCTATCTCCTTTCCGTTGAATCAGGTCATTGCGGGTTGGACGGAAGGCCTTCAACTCATGAGTATAGGAAGCAAATACCGCTTCTTCATACCATCGGAGCTTGCATACGGCGACCAAGCAGTCGGTTCGATACCCGCAGGCAGCACTTTGGTATTCGATGTCGAACTTTTGGACATAAAGTAGCCGTCTGGCGATATCAAAATGGAATATCACATCCTCAGTTTCGAGCAGGCCGCCATGCAATATGGCAACGGTAATGCAAGAAACCTCGGAGAAGCACGAAGCCATCAGGCTGAACAATACCTGAGAAGCCTCATACACAGTAAAGGAATGCCCTTCGACCTCCCTATAAGGAGAAGTCCGAAGGGCAAACCTTTTTTCCCCACCATGCAGAACCTGTATTTCAACATCACCCACAGCCGAACTCACATCGCCATTGCTCTATCGGATACCCCTGTCGGCATAGACCTCGAACCCCTCCGCCCTTATCCTCCCATGCTTGTTCATCGCTATTTTCACAGGGACGAAGCCGATTATTTGGATACCCTTGCCGATGAGCGGAAAGCCGAAGCCTTCACCCGTCTTTGGACACTGAAAGAAGCATACGTGAAATACACCGGTACCGGTATGGCAAATTACTTTCCGACCTTTGCAATCACACTGCCCGACCCGCCATATCCAGATACAATAAGCCGGATACTCGTCCACACACAATCGGAAATTCATATCCGCCCCACCCTCACAAGCCTCTATCTCCCGCAAATCCGCCATTACCTTGCCATCTGCACACATTGAACTCTTGTCTGCGAATGCGGATTGAATGCAGGACTTGGACGAAGCGGTAGCTAATCTGTCAAAGTCGGCAATATGCTCGCAAAACTCATTCAAACAAGATAACAAAGTGAAGCCTCTGTTCTTAAAAACGGTGTGGAGGAAATTTTCCTCGGAGGGGAAGGGTCGAAAAGTATAACTTTTTGGGGTAAAAAGTCATACTTTTTGTACTGAAAAGCATAACTTTTTCGAGTGTAAGCACCGAGGAAAATTTTTCACATGGTGATTTTATCGGATTTTTCACAAGTTGAACGTTGGTACATCTCTCTTCAAAACTGCATTTATGTGTTGAATTCAGTCCGGTAACAAGGAAGAGGCAAGAAAGAGGTGTGTCGTTCAGTCTTTGTATTTGAGCCATTTCCATATTTCGCGGTAGCTTATCTTCTTACCGTAGAGAAGGATTGCGGTACGGTAGATTTTAGCTGCCAACCATACGCAGAATATTATGCTGACGAGCATAAGTGCTACCGATAAAGTCAGTTCCCATACAGGTACGCCGAACGGCAGGCGAACCATCATTGCCACGGGTGAGGTGAATGGTATGAGGGAAAGCCAAAAGGCTGCTGTACCGGAGGGGTTATCCATAACCAATGGCAGGCATACTATTGCTATTATCATGGGTATGGTTACGGGCAGGGTGAATTGCTGTCCGTCCGTGTCCGCATCGATAAGGGAACCGATGGCTCCGAAGAGTGAGGCATAGAGGAAATATCCGGCTACGAAGTAGAAAAGAAACATGAGTATGATGAGCGGATAGTTTATTGCCATGAGGCCTTGTACCAATTCGCTTACTTGGCTTTGCTCGACGGCATTGAGTTTGTCGACTGTTATTACTCGTTCGTTTATTGTTATTTCTTCTTGTGCTTTAGGTGAAAAGGTTTCGGGGACGGCGGCTTGCATAACGCCTATAAGGCCGAAGGTCAGTATGACCCACATTGCAAATTGTGTCAAGCCCACCAAGGCTATTGCCATGAGTTTGCCCATAAGTAGTTGTACCGGTTTTACACTTGATACGAGTACTTCGACTATCCGGTTTACTTTTTCTTCGCTCACGCTCTTCATGACCATGGAACCGAACATGAAGACGAACATGTATATGAGTACTCCGCCAATCGCTCCCAAGGCGGTTTTGATTTCTTTGTAGGAACTTTCGCCTGTGAGTATGTTTTTGGTGTAGAAGTCTATTTTGGGGTTGTTCACCCATTGTATTTCTTTGTCGTTCATTCCGTAATCATAGCGAAGGACGTTGTCTTTCAATATGGAGGTGAGCTGGCTTTCTATTTCGTCCTGAACTTTCAGCCCCGGTTCGTTTTCGCCATAATACATAAGGCTTTTGATTGGCGGGTTGTCGTTGGTTTTCAATATTTCCAACACTCCGTCGCAAGAGTTTTCTTTCAGGAGTTTTTGTGCGGTGTTTATATCATCGAGGTAAGAAAAATGAACTCTGTCGTTGGATGTGAATTTATTCTTGAACAGCGAAAGGGTTTGGTCGTTCAGTTGTTCGGCAGTTCGATCTATGACCATGATTTCTGCTCGTGTTTCTCCGGTTTGTTGCAATAGGAAAGGTATCAACCACAATGCACAAATCAAGATGGGTCCGAGTATGGTCATTACGATGAAGGATTTCTTCCGGACTCTCGTGAGGTATTCCCTTTTGATGATTATCTTTATCTTATTCATTGTCTTTTACTGTTTTGATGAATATATCGTTCATTGAAGGGAGCAGTTCCCGGTAGGAAAGCAACTCGGTTTGTTGCATGATGGTGCCGATGAGGTCGGAATTGCGTCCTTTGGGTATTCTGACTTTTAGTGTGAGGGTCTTATTGTCGGAGGTTTGTTCTTTTATTTCGCAATCGTCGGGCAGTTGCAAATTCTCGTTGCCGAGAGGAACGATGATTTCAAAAAGGTCTTCGCAGAACTCATGCTTGATGTCTCCTACGCGACCTTCCAATATTTTTCTGGATTTGTTTATCAGGACTATCCTGTCGCATATTTCTTCTACGGAGGACATGTTGTGTGTGGAAAAAATGATGGTTGCTCCATTGTCCCGCAGGGATAGTATTTCGTTTTTCAACAGATTTGCGTTTACGGGGTCGAAGCCGCTGAATGGTTCGTCGAATATGAGCAGGCGGGGTTGGTGGAGTATGGTTGTGATGAATTGTATTTTTTGTGCCATTCCCTTGGAGAGTTCTTCCAAACGTTTATTCCACCATGAGGTTATGCCGAAGCGTTCGAACCAGTATTCCAAGCGTTCTTTGGCTTGTTTGGCATTCATTCCTTTGAGTTCGGCAAGGTACATGGCTTGCTCGGATACTTTCATCTTTTTGTACAGTCCTCGTTCTTCTGGAAGGTAGCCTATGTATTTGGTGTCGTTGCGTACCATGGGTTTGTCGAAGAAAAGTATTTCTCCGCTGTCCGGAGCCGTTATTTGGTTTATCATGCGTATCAGGGTCGTCTTGCCGGCTCCGTTCGGTCCCAACAACCCGAAGACTTCTCCCTCCCGGACATCTATGGAGACTTTATCTAAGACGAGATGGGAGGAATATCGCTTGCTTACTTCCAAGGTTTGCAGTATGGACATATTTTGATGTTTTGCGTTAATGTTCTTTCACACATCGGACACTTCGACCGAAGGCTCTGAAACCGAATATGCTTATGTTGGTCGTTATGTCGTCTTTATTGAAGTCTATACAGGAGGAAGTGCCACGGCTTAATGCGTTTACTCCCCAATAGTAACCTCTTGTGCCAAGATAAAGAAAGTTTCCTGTATAGGCGCTGCGTAAGCCTGCTGCCGGCAAAAGCAGCTGCCCTCCGGCTATGCTCAAATAGTAGAAACCCTCGGAGGTGGTTTTGATTTCGTAGCCGAGATTAAGCAGGGCTCTCCATTCTTTTTCTGTCGGTATTCTGTATCCGCACGGACAAGGGTTTGTCAGTCCTTTTTCTTCTTTCCACAAATCATCGTCGGAATTTCGCAACCAGTCGTTGGCTTTTCTCTCATCGACGATGAAGCGTGCGTGTCCGGTTTCGTATGTGTCGGATAGTGTCAGAATTGTATCGGAAGAACGTTTTTCATGTCCGTCGGTCGCTCTGCCCCATTGATAAAGGTCTCCCCAAGAATCCGTTGTGCCGACATAGTCGCTCAATGCTCCGAGATTTCTATCCAAAAATATCAACTCGCCTTCGGAAGTCTTTATGGCGGGTAATTCATAATAATGGAACTTTCCGTTCTCTGTAACGATTGGCTTTGCGAAGTTATCGTCGTAGTTTTGTGCGAAGAGTACAAAGAACGATTGCAACACAAAACACAAACCGACTAACAATACTTTGAACATATATCGTGCGAATATTGTTTGATTTGAAAAAACCTTGCAAAGGTAGTAATTTATCGACTTTCAATACGGAGAAACAAGAAAAAAGAAGTTTTTTCTTTGTCATGTGTAAGGTTATACCTACCTTTGCTGTCTGATATAAACACAATAAAAACAATTTGAAGTTATGAAAAAACTAATCGTATTGGCCTTTGCGTTGACCTTTGCAGGGGCAGTGAGCATGGCACAAGAGCCTGTAAAGAAAGCACAAGAGCCTCAAAAGACAGAACACAAATGCTGCAAGGATAAGAAAGATGCCAATCATAAATGCAGCGGCGAGTGCAAGAAAAAAGCAAAAGCAGGCGAACACAAATGCTGTGGCAAGAAAGATGCCAATCACAAATGCAGCGGACAATGCAAGCATCACCAAAAGGACGTTAAGGCAGAAAAAGTTTCAAAAGAAGTAAAGAAGTAATCTTTGAAGTCTTGAACCTTATGCAACGGGGACGGACGAGAGTTTTGTTCCCGTTGTTTTCTTGATATGGAGCAGGATATAGCAAGAGCGAAAAAGATAGCTGCGGGAGATAATGTCGCATTCAAGGATTTGTTCGATGAGTTCGGTTCGGGGGTATTAAATCTTTGCTATGCAATGGTGAGAGATCGTTTTGATGCCGAGGATATAATGCAGGAGGTGTTTGTCGAAATATTTTGTTCCATCAAATCTTACAGAGGCAACTCCAAACTCTCGACATGGATTTACAGAATAGCCGTCAACAAATCCATTAACTTCATAAGAAAACAGAAAGTTCGCAGATTGTTTGCCGGCAAAGAGAAAAAAACATTGGAAAATACGACTAATGCAGGTTCGGATTGGTCGTTGAGAGAGGAACAATACAAGCAATATTTCGACGAAGCATTGAAGGCTTTGCCTGAGAAACAAAGGACGGCTTTCATATTATATATGTACGAAGAGTTACCGCAAAAAGAGATAGCGGCTGTAATGAATTGTTCGCTTCCGGCGGTGGAAGTTTTGGTTCATCGTGCGAGGAAGTCTATGGAGAAATACATAACATCATTGGATAAAGAGTTACTGAAATGAAGCATTTGGAAGATTTTATAGCGAAAGACAAATTGACTGTATCGGACGAAATGTTTGAAAGAATATGTGCAGGGGTTGAAAAAGAGAAGCAATCGCAGATGCCGGCTTTTCTCTCGAAAGGTGTACAAATTTGTTTTGTTTTGACGGCGGTGCTGTTGATGCTGAATATCCTGACAGCTAAAAAAGAAAGCAATTTGCAAGCAAGACTGCAACAAGAAAACGAAGAGTTCAAGGCTTTCGCAAAGGAGAATTATTTCGATATTCTTTCGGACTACTATCCGCAGTTTTTGATAGAAAAAGAATAGGGACATGAAAAAGAAATCTGTAATTCTGATAATGATTGTCTTGGTTGTTCTGACGGGTGTGAATGTATGGATTTTGATGCAAAGGGAAGGAAAATGCGATAAAGAACATTCCCGATGTGGAAATGCAGGTTGCTATATAAGCAAAACCATTTCGCTTAACGACAAACAAAAAGAACAGTACAATCAAATCAAAGGACGTTTTCAAAAGAAAGCAATTTTGGTTGCCGATTCGCTTCATATCAATCAGGAATATTTGATGAAAGAGTTGATGAAAGAAAGAAGCGACAGTATTAAAATAAAACAGTTGGAAGTCAAGGTTTCGACATGTCAAAGCGAATTGTTGCACCTTTCGGTTGAACAGTATTTTGAAATAAGGAATATTTTGGAGGCTCGTCAAGTGCCGGCATTGAATGAACTGTTCACTCAAATCTTCGTATGCCGTCCTACATGCAATCACAGAGACGATGACGGTGGCACAATCCCTCATTTGGAATGACATGCTTCCAATTATTTCTCATTTTATTGCAGTGAAACGAGAAAAAGTCGTATCTTTGCACGGTTTTTTGCGAGGTGTTGCGTACGAGCATGCTTCAAAAGATTATAAAACAACGTGATATGATAAACATAACATTGCCTGACGGTTCTATTAAGCAGTTCGAAAATCCGACTACTGCCATGGAAGTCGCAAAAAGTATAAGTGAAGGGCTTGCAAGAAATGTTTTATGTGCCACAGTCAACGGTGAAGTGGTGGAATTGAATAGAACTATAAACAACGATTGCACGCTGAAACTTCATACATGGAACGATACGGAAGGTAAGCATACTTTTTGGCATACATCGGCTCATTTGCTTGCTTCTGCCGTCTTGGAATTATACCCTAACGCGAAGTTCGGTATTGGTCCGGCAATAGAGAATGGTTTTTATTACGATATAGACTTCGGCGAACAAGTACTTTCAAGTGAAGACTTCCCCAAGATTGAAGCCAAAATGGCTGAGATTGCGAAGAAGGGTATTCCGTTGGTAAGGAAAGAAGTTTCTAAGGCAGATGCTTTGAAATGGTTTGAGGCTAAAGGCGAGACATATAAAGTCGAATTGATAAACGATTTGGAAGACGGAACAATCACTTTCTATGAAAGCGGTAATTTTATCGACCTTTGCCGCGGTCCACACTTGGTTGATTTTTCCCCTATCAAAGCGATAAAGGTTCTCTCCCTTGCGGGTGCTTACTGGCGAGGTGATGAAAAACGCAAACAGCTTACCCGCCTTTATGCGATTACCTTTCCGAAGAAGAAAGAACTTGATGAATACCTTGCGTTATTGGAAGAAGCGAAGAAAAGAGACCACAGAAAATTGGGAAAAGAGTTGGAGTTATTCACTTTTTCGCAGAATGTCGGTCAGGGACTTCCTCTATGGTTGCCGAAAGGAACCGAATTGCGTTTGAGATTGGAAGCGTTCCTCCGCAAGGTACAAAAGAAATACGGTTATCAGCAGGTAATAACTCCTCATATAGGAGATGTAAACCTGTACAAGACTTCCGGACACTACCAAAAATACGGACAGGATTCGTTCAGAACCATAACTACACCGTTTGAGGGAGAAGAATACATGTTGAAACCGATGAACTGCCCTCATCATGTCGAAATATACAAAGCGAAACCACATTCATATAAAGACCTCCCTGTAAGGTTGGCGGAGTTCGGAACAGTATATAGATACGAACAATCAGGTGAGTTGCATGGCTTGACAAGAGTTCGCTCATTCACGCAAGACGATGCTCACATCTTTTGTACGCCGGAACAATTGAAAGATGAATTTTGCAAAGTCATAGACATAGTCCTATATATCTTCAAAACGTTGAAGTTCGACAACTTCACGGCTCAAATATCACTGAGAGACCCTGCAAACAAAGAAAAATACATAGGCGATGACGATGTATGGGAGAAAGCAGAGAAAGCCATTGTCGAGGCCTCGGCAGAGAGAGGATTGAAAACAATCAGCGAAATAGGTGAAGCTGCTTTCTATGGACCTAAATTGGACTTCATGGTAAAAGATGCCATAGGCAGAAAATGGCAACTCGGAACAATTCAAGTGGATTACAACCTTCCGGAACGTTTTCAGTTGGAATACACAGGAGCCGACAACAAGAAACATCGTCCGATTATGATACACAGAGCTCCGTTTGGTTCTATGGAAAGGTTTGTAGCTGTATTGATAGAACACACGGCAGGCAAATTCCCGTTGTGGCTCACACCGGAACAATTCATCATATTACCAATTTCCGAAAAATATGAAGACTATGCAAGACAGGTTCTTGCCAAATTGGAAAGTATGGATTTGCGAGGCAGCATAGACAACAGAAATGAAAAAACCGGCAAGAAGATAAGAGATGCTGAAATTGCCAAAATACCGTTCATGCTGATTGTAGGTGAAAAAGAAGAAGCCTCAAACATGGTTTCGGTTCGCAAGCATACAGAAGGAGACTTGGGCAGCATGGAAACAGAAAAGTTTGCCGAACTCGTGAACAATATGGTGGCGAAAGAGTTGGAATAAAATAATAGAAAGGAAATAAAGTAGTACAAACTAATTATAGGAGGGAAAAGTCATAGCAACACCACAACAAGGACCTTTCAGAGGCAAAGGTACTCTCAAAAAAGGAGAGCAACATAGAATAAACGAGAAAATAGACGCTCCGATGGTGAGAGTTGTCGGAGAAGGTATAGAAGCAAAAATCTACTCGTTGAAAGAGGCTTTGAAAATGGCAGAAGAGGCAGAATTAGATCTCGTCGAAATATCGCCGAATGCCAATCCACCTGTCTGCAAATTGGTTGATTACCAAAAGTTGCTTTACGAACAAAAAAAGAAACAAAAAGAAATCAAAGCCAAGTCCGCCAAGATTGTCATCAAGGAAATCCGCCTCGGACCGCAAACGGATGAACATGACTTCAATTTCAAGTTGAAGCACGCCATACGGTTTCTTCAAGACGGAAACAAAGTAAGAGTGGATGTATTCTTCAAAGGAAGAACCATTATTTACAAGGAACAAGGCGAAACCCAACTATTGAAATTCGCCGAAGCTTTGTTGGAATACGGTAAACCGGAAATGATGCCGAAGTTGGAAGGCAAGCGAATGATAATGATAATCGCTCCGAAGAAGTAACGAAAAGACAATGGCAAACAACAAATGTTTGCCAACAAGCAAATATAGTATAAACAAATCAAAAAGGAAGAAAGATGCCAAAGATGAAAACCAAATCGGCTGCAAAGAAACGTTTTGCAGTAACGGGTTCAGGCAGGATCAAGCGTAAGCACGCCTATCACAGTCATATCTTGACGAAGAAGTCCATCAAAAGGAAAAGGATATTGGCTTCTTCTGCAGTGTGCAGCAGTGCAGACGAAAGAAGAATCAAAGAGATGATTTAATTGATTCGGCAAAAGAAACAAAGTAAAAACAGGTAGTATTAACCATTGTATCCAGCACGAACAAGAGTCTGAACAAACAGACCGCTGATACGAAAAAACAAAGAAAATTATGCCAAGAGCAGTAAATGCAGTAGCGTCAAGAGCAAGACGCAAAAAGATTTTGAATCGCACCAAAGGATATTGGGGCAGAGGAAAGAACGTATGGACAGTAGCCAAGAACAAATGGGAAAAAGGTCAAACATACGCTTATAGAGACAGAAAAGTAAAGAAAAGAGAGTTCAGAGCATTGTGGATTAACCGTATCAATGCAGCCTGCCGTTTGAACGAAGTATCATATTCTGTATTCATTGGCTTGCTTCACAAAAACAACATAGCTCTAAACAGAAAAGTTTTGGCTGATTTGGCGATGAATCATCCGGAAGCCTTCAAGGCAGTTGTAAATCAAGTGAAGAAGTAAACGTATAACCATAAACACGATAGGAGATTATAGAAATGAGTAAACCGGAATTGATGCAATACGTGGATGGTTTGACAACGATAAAAGACTATCCTCAATTCAAAGCAGGAGATACAATCTCAGTAACATACAAAATCAAAGAAGGAAACAAGGAACGTCCGCAAACATTCCAAGGAGTGGTTATTCAACGTTCCGGAAGCGGTAAAACCGAAACCTTTACTATCAGAAAGATTTCTGGAGGAATAGGTGTGGAAAGAATTTTCCCATTCGCTTCCCCATTCATTGAAAGCATAGTTGTAAACAAACGAGGCGTTGTTCGCAGAGCAAGAATATTCTATTTGAGAGGCTTGACAGGTAAGAAAGCCAGAATCAAAGAAAAGAAATTCTAAGCAAGCCAGTATTGATAACAAAAAGAGGGGGACTATTTTTGTCCCCCTCTTTTTGTTATCAATCAAACTAATAAATCCGTAATACCATACGCTTATCATTATCAATATTCCACTGAACCTGCCAACACCTACCATCTATTTGATCGATCAAGATAAAATTATACATATTCTGCGTTTCGTACAATGTAAATCTACCACATATAACCTCATCATTATAGATAACACGTATATTATCATCAAGAACTGTTTGAAATCTATATTTGTACCCATCAGTGCTATATTGAACCTGCCATATTTGACCTGTCGCTGTATTAAGTTTTAGAAATGTCCATCTATTTGTTGTTGGAAACAACTTATAACAAGGTTCCCTAAGTTGACTGGTAAACACATCTAAATAACCTATTATTAGGCTATCTTTTTGAGACATCTCTTTGTTGCACGGAATAGTATCATAAGTATTCGATATTTTCTCTTGTGCGTGCAAACCTATTGAGAATACAAAAATCACAACCCAACTAATCCATTTTTTCATATTTGTAGTCTGTTTTAATCTGCTGAATTCCACTCACAAATGCAACTTATCAGTTATGCCATTTGTAATGGTTGCAAAGTTAGCGAAAAAATATTCTATAGGAGTTAGAAAGCCGAGCTTTTTTCTTGGTCTATTGTTCAATCTGTTCTGAATGAAAGAGATGTCTTTATCGGTCAAGTCCTCAAACGATGAACCTTTTGGCAGATATTGTCGTATAAGTCCGTTCATATTTTCATTGGCTCCTCTTTCTCACGAATGATATGGATGTGCAAAGTAAACATCTATACCGAGTGCAGTGGCAATGACCTTATGTCCGGCAAACTCTTTTCCATTGTCTGTTGTTGCTGTGTGTAGCAATGTTCGGATTGGTTTCAATTTCTCAATCACTGCTCTTGTCAATGATTTTGCCTCCTTTCCTTCAAGTAAGGATAACCAACTCATATTGGTTGTTCTGTCATTTATGGTAAGCAATGCTTTCTTATGCTTCTTGCCGATTACTGTATCGAATTCAAGGTCTCCAAAACGTGTCTTTGCTTTCACCATGGCAGGTCGTTCCTCTATTCCTATTCTGTCTTTTATGATGCCCCTTTTATCTTTGGTTGCTCCTCGTTTCCTATATCGTCTCCCTTTATGTCTGAGATGTCTGTATAGTTTACCACCTCGCTTCTTATCTTCCCAAATGTATTGGTAAATCCTTTCACAACTGACACACTTTATCCCTTTCAATTTACAACGCCCTGTTATCTGTTCCGGACTGTAATCCTCTTTCAACATTGTCTCTACAAGCCGGCATAGCTCTTTTGTGAACTTGATCAACTTTGGCTTCTCTTTCATTCTTCGTTCATATTTGCGTTGTGCAAGCTCTGCCCTATATTGTCCGCTACGCTTATCGCAGTTCCGCTTTAATTCACGACTAATCACAGATTTACCTTTACCGATAATTTTTGCGATTTGATTATTCCTGAAACCTTGTTGTTTCATCACGGAAATTGTACACCTTTATTCCTTGTCAGATACTCATATTGTACACTTTTGGGCGAGAGTAAAGATGGCTATTTTTCAGGCTCGAACAGGAAAGGATGCTTATCCTCTTTTGTTTGAGTTTTATTTTGTCTTTCACCTCTCCCCTAAAGTTGCATTTATGGGTTGAACTTAGAGGCTGTTTTCCGTGAGGTAACGTTAAATAAGTTGTGGAATAAAATATCTCTTGTTCTGAATCGTCTTATTAAGTATAGATAAGAACGATGAATACAGTAAATTATGAGCAAATCAGACAAGAAATCTGTTGCACGCACAGTGTTTAACATCATTTGTGGAGTTGGCTTTATAGCTTTGATTGTGGCAGTTGTGATGTGGCTTTGGAACGAGCTTGTTCCTCGCATTACGGGCTGGAATACGATTAACTATTGGCAGGCGTTGGGGCTTATGATTTTGTTCCGCCTTATAAACGGCAATCTCTTTTCTGGAAAGAGTTTCAAGAAAAACAAAGCCCCACAATCCAAACAGCATCTGCACCAAATGACATCCGAAGAGCGAAATGCACTTCTTCACAGGTTGATGAGTACTTCGGACAATGATACAGCTGGCAATGAGCAGCAATAATATTGTAAGGATATTCCAAAAGTACCGAGTACGATTGCTTGCTTTCATTCGCAACAGAATTTCGCAGGGTGATGCAGAAGATGTGTTACAGGATGTGTTTGTAAGTTTCTTACTGGCGAGCGATACGGGAGATCCGATTAACAGGGTGTCGGGTTGGTTGTATCAAACGACAAAAAACAAGATAATCGACAATAACCGCAAGCATACCGAGGAGCGTATGTCGCAAATTGCCGTACAACAGGGCGGTGAAATATATTTTGAGGACATAACGGAGACCATGACAGACGAGACAACTCCAGAGAGGGACTACTTACGCAACCTTTTGGAAGAGGAATTGGAGGCAGCTTTGAGTGAATTGCCCGAGAAACAGCGTTATGTTTTCGAGCAAACGGAATTTCTGGGGCGTACATTCAAGGAATTGTCCGAAGAATTGGATGATCCCGTTACTACACTCATTTCCCGAAAGCATTATGCAGTGAAGTATCTGCGTAATCGCTTGAAGTATATATACGAGCAGATGAAAAATTAAACGAAATACAAACAAGAACTATGATAAGGAGATTGTTTATTTACTCTTCGGATTTTATCCGTGTAATCTGCAAGACCAATGCAGAGCTGAGCAGGCTGCGATGACCACGTACGTCTCCTCTCTTCGTTATGTGTAGCAGCCAAAATCAAACAAAGGGAAGTATTGGTGTAGGTACTGGAGCCTTGAAAGGGGCTTGTACATCATCAGCAGGGCAATGCATTAAGGATATTGTAAGATAAACTGCTGTTATGTTTGAGAAGATAAAAAAGTTCAGGCGGAAGCTTTTCCGACGACACAAATTACTTTTCGTTATATTTGTCATCTTTTTTGACGGATTGCTTGGTTGGGGAGTGGATAAGCTCCTTTTTGTAGGTTTATTAGGTTGGGAGCAGACATTCACATTTCTTGGATGGTGCGGGATAGGTGCGATAGATGCACTATTGGAATGTTGGAGTATGCACAGCCGCAAACTTGACAAGAATAAATCGTGCTGATTTTTTGGGGGTGAAAATGCGAACAAACAATATGATAAAGAAGTTGTTTGTTACTCTTCGGGCTTTATTCGAGCAAGACAAGAACATACCCTCTCTTAAAGTTGCATTTATGAGTAGAACTTAGGAGGTTTTGTCCGAATGCTTGTTTTTCTTGTGCAATTACAAAAAAAAAGAAAAGAGGCGACCGATGATGGTTCGCCTCTTCTCCTTGCTATAAAACAACTTGTTATGTTTTCCGGTTATGCTTCCCAGCTTACGACGAGGTTTCTGTCTCCGTAGGCATCGTCAACCTTTGAAGCGGTCGGCCAATATTTATCATCGTATGGCAATGGGAATGCTGCTCTCTGTCTGCTATATGGTCTGTCCCAAGTGTCCGAGCAAACCACCTGCATGGTGTGAGGAGCGTTCATGATGACGTTGTTCTGCTTGTCTGCTTTTCCGTCTTCGATTTCTTTTATCTCTTTGCGTATTTCAATCAAGGCATCGCACAAACGATCCATTTCCGAAAGCGGTTCGCTTTCCGTCGGTTCTATCATCAATGTTCCGTGTACGGGGAAGGCAACCGTCGGTGCGTGGAAGCCGTAGTCCATCAATCGTTTTGCTATATCGCCGCATTGTACTCCCGAACTCAATGAGAATTGGTTGCAATCCATGATGAATTCGTGAGCACACATGCCGTGTTTGCCTGTGTAAAGGATGTTGTACGCCGTTGCAATTCTTGCACGCATGTAGTTGGCGTTCAAAATGGCGTATTTGGTTGCTTGTTCCAAGCCTTCTCTTCCGCACATCTTCAAATAGCCGTAAGTTATCGGCAAAAGACCTGCACTTCCGAAAGGAGAAGCCGAAACAGGCGTTCCTTTGTGTGAGCCGGTGGATACAATCGAGTGCGTAGGAAGGTAGTCTGCCAATTTGGCTGTCGCTCCGATGGGACCTACTCCCGGACCGCCGCCGCCGTGAGGCATTGCGAAAGATTTGTGAAGGTTCAAGTGGCATACGTCTGCCCCCATGTAACCCGGAGAAGTCAAACCTATTTGAGCGTTCATGTTGGCTCCGTCCATGTAAACCAAACCGCCGTTCTCGTGAATGATGTTTATGATGTCTATGATACCTTCTTCGAATACTCCGTGAGTTGAAGGGTAGGTTATCATGAGGCATGAAAGGTTCTCTTTGTTGGCTTCCGCCTTCTCTTTCAAGTCTGCAATGTCGATTTCTCCGTCGGCAGTGGTCTTGATGACTATTATGTTCATTCCCGCCATTGCAGCCGAAGCAGGATTCGTGCCGTGTGCGGAAGCAGGGATAAGGCATACCGTTCTGTTCTCTTGTCCGTTTGCTCTCTGATAGTTCCTTATCGTGGTCAAACCTGCATACTCTCCTGCCGCTCCCGAGTTCGGTTGAAGGCTTATTTTTGCGAAGCCCGTGATTTCGGAAAGCATTTTGTCCATATCGGCAATCATCTCATAGTATCCTGCGGCTTGTTCTGCGGGAACGAACGGGTGAATGCTCGTGAACTCCGCCCATGTGAAAGGAATCATCTCCATGGCTGCGTTCAACTTCATCGTACAAGAACCAAGCGGTATCATGGCACGATTCAAGGACAAATCCTTTACTTCCATCTTCTTCAAATATCTCATCATTTCGGTCTCGCTGTGATATTTATTGAAGATTTCCTGTGTCAGATAAGGCGTTTGTCTCTTCAAGTTGCTTGGTATGGTGTCGGCTTTTTTGCACTCGAATTCTTTATATGTCTTTCCGGCTGCTTCCGCCAACACTTTCAATATACGTTCAATCTCTTTGCAACCTGTTGTTTCGTCCGTTGAAATTCCTATTGTCTCGGAATCGATTGACAAGAAGTTCATCTCGTTTTTCTCAGCCAAACTGCAAACTTTTTCTGCGGCAACAGGGCATGTCAAACGAATGGTATCGAAATAGTATTCGTTCTTTTGCTTGTATCCGTAAGCCTCTGCGGCTGCGGCTATGGTTGCTGCGGTATTGTTTATGTCTTCTGCTATTTCTCTTATGCCATCTTGTCCGTGCCAGCATGCGTATTGTCCCGCCATTATGGCAACCAAGGCTTGTGCCGTACAGATGTTGGAGGTTGCTTTCTCTCTCTTGATGTGTTGCTCTCTGGTTTGCAATGCAAGACGGAAGGCTTTGTTGCCTTGTGCGTCCACAGTCATACCGATTATTCTGCCGGGCATCGTACGCTTGAAGTTTTCCGTGCAAGCGAAGTATGCGGCAGATGGACCGCCGAAGCTCATCGGACAACCGAACCTCTGTGTGGAACCGCAAACACAGTCTGCTCCCCATTCTCCAGGAGGTGTCAACAGTGCCAAACTCATTATGTCTGCACTGACTGCCACGAAGATGCCTTTTGCTTTTGCGTCGGCTGCGAATTTTGCGTAATCCTTTATCTCGCCTTTGCAGTTCGGATATTGAAGTATTGCTCCGAAGAAAGTCTCGTCCAAAACGGTGCTTTCATTTCCGACAACCACTTCTATGCCGCGAGGCAGGGCTCTTGTCTTGATTACATCTATGGATTGCTTGAACAAATCCTCGCTTACGAAGAACCTGCATACGTTTCCTTTTTGCTGAGCACGGCTGCGGGAACCGTAGAACATCAACATGGCTTCCGCACATGCCGTCGCCTCATCGAGCAAGGAAGCATTCGCCAACGGCATGGAGGTAAGGGAACAAATAACCGTTTGAAAAGTAAACAGTGTCTCCAAACGACCTTGGGAAATTTCCGCCTGATATGGGGTGTAAGAAGTGTACCAACCCGGGTTTTCCAAAATGTTTCTTTGCAAAACGGCAGGCGTAATGGTGTTGTAGTATCCTTGTCCTATATAAGTATTGTATATTTTGTTCTTTGCCGCCAAGCGTTTCAACATCGTGAAATATTCATATTCGTTCATTCCCTCCGGAAGGTTCAAAGGTTTTTTGAAACGTATCTTTTCGGGAATGGTTTTGTCGATAAGTTCATCTACGCTCTTCACGCCGATGACTTTCAACATCTTTTCAACCTCCGCAGGTTGTGGACCGTTGTGACGGTGTGCAAAATTGTTTGTTATCATCTTGTTTATGTTGTTTGTTTATTCCAATCTGTTTTTCAAGTCTTTGAAATCGCTCCGACGAAACGCCGTTTTAGAAAATCGAAACGGCGTTCGGCAAAATTCTTTCGGCGTTTCGTTCCGATTGAAACGGCGTTTCGTTTTCCTCTGTTGCGAAAAGGAGGATTTCCTCTTTGAAACGACAAAATTACAACTATTTTCGACACGGTACAAATAAAACGGTAAAGAACTTTGATTGGGAAACAAATGCCTCGGAAGCGGAAAAGCAGTGAGACGTTTGCGGTGTTCCTTCCTCTCATACCCTAAGGCGTTCTTTTCTTGTAATCGGATTAAATTTACTAACTTTGCAAGCGTTTACCTTAATACACTACGGAAATGAACATTGCAGCCGTTCTATGGGATATGAACCCCGTTGCTTTTTCTCTCGGTTCGTTGGAATTGAGATGGTACAGCCTTTTGTTCGCCTTGGCTTTTGTTGCAGGTTACTGCATTTTGAAGACAGTGGTATTCGACAAGGAGAAAGTGCCTGTTTCTTACCTCGACCGTTTGGCTCTCTATGTTTTCCTCGGCGTTTTGATTGGAGCGAGGCTCGGACACTGTCTTTTCTATGAGCCGTCCTACTATCTTTCTCACCCCATCGAGATGTTGCTGCCGATAAAAAGCACGGCGGAGGGTTGGCAGTTTACAGGCTATCAGGGATTGGCATCACATGGCGGAGCGATAGGAATATTGATTGCGATATGGCTTTATTCCCGCAAAACGAAACTGCCGGTATTCTGGGTGTTGGACCGTTTGGTCATCATCGTCGCCCTCGCAGGATTGTTCATACGCTTGGGCAATCTCATGAACAGCGAGATTTACGGAGTGCCTACGGGAAGCGATTGGGGATTTGTGTTTTTGCGCAACGGCGAACAGGTCGCCAAGCACCCGACACAGCTTTACGAAGCAACGGCTTACTTCCTCTGTTTCCTCGTTCTGCTTTTCTGCTATCTGCATGCGAAACGCAAACCGAAGAACGGGGTATTGTTCGGAATGTTTCTCGTGATTGTATTCGCATCACGGCTGATAATAGAACACTGGAAGGAAGTGCAGGAGAGTTGGGAAGCGTCCATGGCGTTGAACATGGGACAGATATTGAGCCTTCCGTTCATCGTTGCCGGCATTGTGATATTGGTTTTGGCGTTTATGAACAAAACAGGAAGGGTAGCGGATATTGCAAGCCTGAAATTGGAAGACAAAACAAAGAAAAAGTAAATCATAATACTATAAAGAAATGAAGCAACTAATCTTAGTAAGACACGGACAAAGCGAATGGAATTTGAAGAACCTGTTCACGGGTTGGACAGACGTGGATTTGACAGAGCAGGGAATAAACGAAGCAAAGCAAGCCGGCAAGACCCTTGCGGAAGAAGGCATAGAGCCTCAGATGTGCTTCACCTCCTATTTGAAAAGAGCCATAAAGACATTGAATTTCATGTTGGACGAAATGAATATGGACTATCTTCCCGTGGAGAAAAGCTGGCGGTTGAACGAGAAATCATACGGCGACTTGCAAGGCAAGAACAAGGCGGAAGCAACCGAGAAATTCGGAGCCGAGCAGGTTCTTTTGTGGAGAAGAAGTTTCGATGTGCAATCTCCGAAACTCTCACCCGAAGACGAACGCTCCCCATACATGGATAAGAGATACGCAGGCATAGACAGGGCTGAACTTCCTTTGACGGAGAGTTTGCAGGATTGCATAAACCGTTTGATGCCTTTCTATCGGGAACACATACTGAGGGCTTTCGAGAAATACGACACCGTTTTGGTGGTCGCACACGGCAATTCGTTGAGAGGAATAGTCAAGACACTTAAACAAATGAGCAACGAAGAGATAATCAAATTCAATATCCCGACCGGCATACCTTATTTATTTGAACTGAATGACGACCTCACTTTGAAGCATGACCGCTTCCTTGCCGATGAAGCGACATTAAAAAAACTTATGGACGAAGTAGCCAACCAAGGCAACAAGAAATAAGTCGGAACAACGACAAAAAGAAGAACCCGCTTTGCCGAACAAAATTGCAAAGCGGGTTTTCCTTTAAGATAAACACCTTATGACTTAATCATCATAACGTTTGAAGTTGCCGTTCTTATCGAAAACAATATCGATGCCGTTATTCAACTCCACCTCATACTCTTTGCGTTCCTTCTTAATCTCGATCACGAAGTTGTTGCTGTGCTTTGTTTTGATGTAAGTCTTTATCGCCGCAGGAACAATACCTTCCGGCACAGCCTGTCCGCCTTTCATCTCGACACTCTTCCAGTTGCCGTCCTCATCGAACTCGACTTCGGAACTATCTTCAAAGCGTACCTCATAATCCTTATCGAACAAACTCTCATCACAAAGAATTAAAGCAATGGTTTTGTCGGGAAAATAAGCCTTTACAAACTTCTGAGCCTTTGAAGGCAAATCGGAGAATTCCACAATCTTGTTATCGGCAGACTCGCACGCCATGAAAGGCAGCATTGCCAAAAGAACCACAATACATTTTCTCAATTTTCTCATCTGTTTACGTTTTTTTGATTGAATATTACGCCATACAAACGCTCGAAACGCTTTGTTTATTGCAAACGTACAAGAAAAACAGGACGGTATCCGCTTACAACATAATATCGCAAAAACAAGCCTTCCGCCTGTTTTATACCATGTCCGAATATACGGAGCGAAGTTTTGCAAAACTCGCTTGAAATAGAGAAAAATGCTTACCTTTGCATCCTAAACAATAAATAAAACACAAGATGAAAAAACAAAACCTTGGCAAGTCGCTGTGCCGATTGATAATGGCAGTGGCAATCATGACATTCTCGCTTCAAGCAATGGCGTACGACTTTGCATACACCTATCAAGGAAAAGAATTATACTACAAGATTACTTCTGATAGTACAGTTGATGTTACTTGTTATTCTTTCGATCAATCTGATAATAATCACGTGAGTGGAGAAGTAGTTATTCCAAGTTCTCTCGAATATAATGGTATAACTTATAGCGTTACTTCCATCGGAAGTTTTGCATTCGCCGGTTGCAGCGGTTTGACTTCGGTTACTGCTCCAAACAGTATTACTATTATTGGGCAGTATGCGTTTTCCGATTGTAGCGGTTTGACTTCTGTCAGCCTCCGGAATGGCATTACGTCTATCAGTCATTGGGCGTTTCTTAATTGTACAGGTTTGACTTCTATAAATATTCCGAATAGTGTTACTTTTATTGGAGAATATGCCTTTTTCGGTTGCAGCGGTTTGGTTTCGGTTAACATTCCTGATCAAGTTACTTCTCTTAGAGATGGAACGTTTCGTAATTGTAGCGGTTTGACCGCTGTTACCATAGGTAATGGTATTACTTCCATAAAAGAGGATGCTTTTTCCGGTTGCACCGGTTTGACCACGCTGAATTTTAATGCCATCAACTGCCAAGACTTCAGTGCTGATTCCAATATGTTCGGTATATCATTAACCACTCTGACTATCGGAGACAGCGTACAACGAATACCGGCGAATTTTGTGAGATATTGCAACGCTTTGACCTCTGTTACCGTACCTAATAGTGTTACGGAGGTTGGACATGACGCTTTCCGTAATTGTGGAGGTCTGATAGCGGCTGTACTTGGAAATGGAGTAAGTAATGTTGGAAACAATGCGTTCAAGGATTGTTCTTATCTGACATATCTTACCATCGGAATAAGACTTGAAAGAATTGATGATAGTGCTTTTGCTAATTGTTCTTTATTGACTTCAATCACATCCTTGGCAAGTGTGCCACCTTTGATTGTAAGCAGCAATGTTTTTGCGTATCCGAATAATTGCACGGTAACGGTGCCTTGCGGTAGTTTGGAAGCTTATACGGAACAAACGAATCGTTGGAACCTGCTATTCAACGGACGTATTTCGGAGGGGTTGTCTTTCGGTTTGTCCGTATCTGCAAACGATGAGGCATACGGCAGGGTTGAAACAGATACTCTGTCTTGTGCAGGAAGAACTCTCATCGCAACGCCGAACGAGGGATACAGATTTCTGTCATGGAATGACGGCAATGCGGAGAACCCGAGAACAGTAACCGTTATGAGCGATACAGCATTCATGGCGATATTTACGGAGGCAGTAAGTACGCCTACAATCACCCTGACGGTAAATGATGCAACGATGGGCAGTGCTTCATTTACCTTGGACGGCAATACGGCAGTATTGACGGCAACACCGAACGAGGGTTACGAGTTCACCGGTTGGAACGATGGCAATACGGAGAACCCGAGAACTGTAACCCTTACGAGCGATACAACGTTCATGGCAATATTCACTGCAAGCGGTTCGTCGTCTTTGCAAGAGGTGAACGCAAGGGAGTTTGCATTATATCCCAACCCTGCGAAGAGCTTCGTAACATTGGAGTTCGAGGCATTGAAAGAAAACACCTTGCTTCAAATCCTCGACCTCAACGGCAGAAAGGTAAGAACGTTCGACCTCAAAGCCGGTCAGGAGACTTTACGAATAGAGATAGGCAACCTGCCTGAGGGAGTCTATACCATCATGCTCGGCAATACGGCGAAGAAACTGATAGTCGAGTAGCAAGGCTCGGAGAAAAAGAAAATACGAAAGCGATATATCCCAATCGATATGTCGCTTTCTTTTTTTATCCGAAAAGTTCGAGGAAAATCAATTCTGTTTTTCAAACTCAAAGTATCCGAACAATAGTTCAACATCATGCTTCAATTGGTTTTTACTGCAAAAGCAAGGAGAAAAACTTTCCGCACGGAGCTGCAATCTGCTCGCAAAGCCTCTTCCAAGGAAATAAAAAGCGGTGCATATAAAATTTCCTCTTGACCTTTTACCCGAAAAAGACCGTCTTTCAGGGGTAAAAAGACGGTCTTTTCATATATAAAAGACGGTCTTTTTTGCTTCCAAGGTCAAGGGGAAATTATTTTTTGCTTCCGTGTTTTCGTTTTTCACTGCTTTTTTAGAGAGGAGATAAAGCATATACGGCTTTCTTCGCTTAGGTTTTGCGTTTTTCTTTCTTTGCGGCAGGAAAGAGAATATTGTTGAGTATCAAACGATAGCCGCAAGAGTTGGGATATAAATCCAAATCGGTGACAGGGTCGCCTATATAGTGGCTGTAATCCTCCGGATCGTGTCCTCCGAGAAAGGACCAAGTGCCTTTGCCATACGTACCGTGGATATACCGAACCTCATCTGCCGATTTGTTTTCTCCGAGTACAATCACATTGGATTTTACGAATTTCTTCATGAATGCCGTTGTCTGTCCCATGAAGCCGTGTATTACTTTGCTGTGGTTTTGTGTAAGCATTGTCGGTATCCAATCCCATTTGGCTGAGAAATCGAAGAGTACGAAGAAATCATTCTTTTCGTTGAACTGCCTCGACCGAGAGATTGGTACGTCTATATCGGAGATTTCGTATGTGTAAGGGTCAGTAACGATATGAAAATCCGTGAAGGCAAAGCATTTGGAATAGTCCAATTTGGTTTGGGCATCGGAATCCATGGCATCTCCGTCGAACATGTTTTCGCAAATATCCACGCCTTCTGCCGCCAAGGCTATATCGAAAGAATCGGGTGCCGAACACATGGCGAACATAAAGCCGCCGCCGGCAACGAAATCCCTTATTTTCTTCACCACTGCCAACTTCAACTGCGATACTTTACCGTAGCCGAGTCTTCGTGCGGTCTCATTCTGCATTCTTACGTCGTCTATGTACCATTGTTGGTTGCGATACGATGCCCAAAATTTGCCGAACTGACCCGTAAAGTCTTCATGGTGCAGGTGAAGCCAATCATACAAGGGCAAAACGCCGTTCAACACTTCTTCATCATAGACCACATCGTACGGAATTTCCGCATACGTCAGTACCAAGGTAACGGCATCGTCCCACGGCATTTTATTCTTGGGAGAATAGACAGCAATCTTGGGGGCTTTTTGAAGTTTGACCACGTCTTGATTGACTTCCGGTTGTGCTATTTCCGCAACGATGCCGCCATATTGTTCATCGCTGACCATGTAATAACTTACTCCTCGCAGGCGACAAAGGTTTTCCATTTCTTCGCTTGCTCTCATGGAAAATGCTCCGCCTTTGTAATTCAACATCCAATCCACATCATACTCCATGGTCAAAGCCTTATATGCCACACCGTATGCTTTGAGGTGGTTTTTCTGTGTTTCGTCCATCGGAATCACCAGATAAGCGGCATTTACCCGAAGAGATACAACCGACAATATGAGAAATATGAGTTTAGAAAGAACTTTCGCCTTCATCGTACGTGAATTTACTCAACGAATCATCTGCGACGCTGTCATTCATGCTTGACCCGATAAGTGTTTCTCCCATAGGGAAGCTGCCTCCGTCAGCCATGCGGTTTTCAAACCTTACGAATTGCGGAATGAAATTCAGCCTTACCTCGCCCACTTCACCGGCACGGTGTTTTGCAATGATGACATCTGCCGCCTTATCGTCGCCCTCGTCGAGCATTCCGTAATATGCCGGACGGTAGATGAACATTACAATATCGGCATCTTGCTCTATGGCTCCCGACTCTCTCAAATCGCTCAATACCGGCTTCTTGCTGCCGCCGCGGGTTTCCACTGCACGGGACAACTGCGAAAGTGCCAAAACCGGAATGCCCAATTCTTTCGACAGGGCTTTCAACTGACGGGATATGTATGATATTTCCTGTTCACGGTTGCCTCCTTTGGCAGCGTCGCCGCCCTGCATGAGTTGGAGGTAATCGATGAATATCATCTGTATATCGTATTTCTGCTTCAATCTTCTGCACTTCGCCCGCAATTCGAATATGCTTAATCCCGGGTTATCATCTATATAAATAGGTGCATTGGCGAGAGACTGGGTTTTCTCTCTTATCATGGTTTTTTCCCACTCCTCCAACTTGCCTTGCGATTTGAAACGTCTGCCCTCTATGCTCGCTTCCGCCGAGATAAGTCTCGACGTCAACTCGCTTGCCGTCATTTCCAACGAAAATATCGCAACAGGCTTATGGAAATCCACGGCCATGTTTCTCGCCATCGTTATTGCCAAAGCCGTCTTTCCCATTGCGGGACGGGCAGCAAGTATAATCAACGTGCCCTTTTGAAATCCGCCTATTTTGTTGTCCAATTCCCTGAACCCGCTTGGCAACCCCGACGCATCGTCAGCAGAAGATTGTGCCTTTTCTATTTCGTTTATCGTTTGCCGAAGCAGGACATCCATGCCCAAAATATCGGAATTGAAGTTGCTGTCGTTTATTTCGAGGAACTTGGTCTCTGTTTTGTCCAACAAATCCAACACGTCGTTCGTCTCGTCATACGAATCCCGCAACGTTTCCGTCGAAACGCGTATCAGTTCTCTTTGAATGAATTTCTCCGAAAGCAAACGCACATGATATTCTATGTGTGCCGCCGAAGTGATACGGGTGGTCAGTGAAGTTAACTTGGAATAACCGCCGATTGTTTCAAAGTTTCCGTTCTTTTTCAACCTCTCCGACACGGTCAGAATATCGACGGGACTTCCCTCTGCAAAGAGAGAACTTATCGCTCTGAATATTTCGGCATGTTCGTTTAAGTAAAAATACTCCGGCTTGATTATATCGATGGAATTACTCAAAGCATCTTGATCCAGAAGCAAGGCTCCGAGGACGGATTCCTCTATGTCCGTTGCTTGCGGCGGCATGTTGCCGTTTATGTTGAACGCCTGCTCGTATGTCATTCTCGCTTTCGGTAAGCGATTTGCCTTTCTTGTCTCTTCCATTTCAACTTGCAAATATACGATTTTTTGTTTGACGGCTGCGTTCCGAAAAGCCATTGTAATAAACCGACCGTAGGGACTTCCTTACCTTATGTATTGGTTCTCTGCAACAAAAACAGCGTAAGAAAATACTTGAACAAAGTCGCTGCAAAATGTATAATGTCGGATTGCGGAGGAAAAACAAGAACCCGAAACAGGTTCTTTGCAAGAAATTTCGCCTTTTCTATTGCAAAGTACATGGAAAGTCGTACCTTTGCACGGCAAAAGTGGAAAGATTTGGATTGATTGCAACCACGTACAAAAAATGCTAAAACAACATTTTCTTACCTGATACATCAATATCCGCTTTCCGTTTTGTTCATTTGAAAAAATGGTTCATTCATTTGAAGTAACAGTAAAAACAGATAGAAGATGGCTTATTTTTTTACGTCGGAATCGGTATCGGAAGGACACCCTGACAAGGTGGCAGATCAAATTTCAGATGCCATATTGGACGAATTCTTGAAACAAGACGAAAATTCCAAGGTTGCATGCGAGACTTTGGTGACGACAGGCTTGGTCGTGCTTAGCGGAGAGGTCAAATCGACTGCATACGTCGATATTCAAAAGACTGCAAGGGAGGTTATCCGGAACGCAGGCTACACAAAGGGCGAATATATGTTCGAGTCGAACTCATGCGGCGTTCTTTCGTCTCTGCACGAGCAGAGCCCGGACATCAATCAAGGCGTGGAACGCAAAAAGGAAGAAGAACAGGGGGCGGGAGACCAAGGTATGATGTTCGGTTATGCCTGCAACGACACGGAGGACTTCATGCCGCTGCCTTTACAGCTTTCCCACATGCTTGTTTATGAACTTTCGCTTATCCGAAAGGAAGGCAAACTCATGCCATACCTCAGACCGGATTCCAAAAGTCAGGTAACGGTGGAGTATAACGACGATAACACGCCACGGGCGATAAATACCATTGTCATCTCCACCCAACACGATGAGTTCGACTCCGAGGAGAAGATGCTCGCACGAATAAAGGAAGATGTAAGGAACATACTCATTCCGCGGGTCGTGGCAAAGTTGCAAAAAGAAGAGTTGAAGAGATTGTTCGATAACGAATACAAGCTCTATGTCAACCCGACCGGCAAATTCGTCATAGGAGGTCCTCATGGCGATACGGGCTTGACGGGCAGGAAAATCATTGTCGATACCTACGGAGGCAGGGCTGCACATGGTGGCGGGGCTTTCTCGGGCAAGGATTCTTCCAAAGTCGATAGAAGTGCGGCGTATGCGGCAAGGCACATTGCCAAAAACATGGTTGCCTCAGGGCTTTGCTCCGAAGCGATGGTGCAGTTGGCTTATGCAATAGGCGTTGCCGAGCCTGTGGGTGTGTATGTGAATACTTACAACACGGCAAAAGCCACGGATGCCAAGGGTAACAGAATGACCGATGGCGAGATTGCTGAAAGAATAAAGGAGATTTTCGACCTCAGACCTTATTCCATAGTACAAAGGTTCGGTTTGAAAAATCCGATTTACCTTCCGACCGCAACCTACGGCCACTTCGGCAGGACGCCTTACAAGAAACAGGTAACCCTTATCCGAAACGGCAGGGAAGAAACCCGCGAGGTGGAATTTTTCCCGTGGGAGAAGACCGATTATGCAGGCATAATCAAAGAGAAATTCGGGCTTTGAACAATGATTGAACGCAGGACGACGTTTCGCAAATAAAAAGAGAGTTTGACGAAACGCCGTTTTGCAGTGATTGAACGCTGTTTCGATAAATTCTTTCGGCGTTTTATTCCGGCGAAACGGCGTTTGGATTTTATATTGATTTATATGAGTTTAGGTAGTTTTGATTTCAGAGAAGTATTGACGGCATTCATGGTCTTGTTTGCCGTAATCGACATCGTGGGTTCCATTCCCATAATCTTGGACATTAAAGAGAAGACGGGGAAAATCAATGCCGGCAAAGCATCATTGCTTGCTTTCGGTTTGTTGGTGGTGTTCCTTTTCATGGGTGAGGCATTGTTGAAGTTCTTCAACGTGGACATTCCGTCTTTCGCCATTGCGGGAGCAGTGGTTCTTATTGCCCTTGCGATAGAAATGACGTTCAACATAACGATTTTCAAGAACGATTCCCCCGAAGGTAATTCGACCATCGTTCCTCTCGTCTTTCCGCTTATTGCGGGAGCAGGTTCGTTGACCACATGTATATCGTTGCGTGCCGAATGTTCGGCGATAAACGTCATAATAGCGATAGCACTCAACATGGCTGTCGTTTATCTTGTGCTGAAAAAGGTGAACCTCATGGAAAAACTGCTCGGCAAAGGCGGAATTTACATTTTGAGAAAGTTTTTCGGCATAATACTGCTTGCAATGAGTGTGAAGCTGATTGTAACCAACTTGGGCGTTTTGATGAAATAGCCCGATAAGGGAGATTAACAAAAGCTTGTTGAAACAAAAAGGGAAAGGCTTCTGTTTACATACGGACAAAGTTTTATCTTTGTCCGTTTTCGAGTATAAAATAAAGAACAAAATCAAGCCGACAAAGATATGGAATTCAGGTTAAGCCAAAATGCGGAAAACATATTGAAGAACAGTCGCGGCGAAGCCATAAGGCTGAACTCCGATTGCATAGAAGTGGAACACATTCTGCTTTCCATTTTACGTTTGAAGCAATGCAAAGCATTCGCTTTTTTGAGTCGTTATTGCGATTGCGAGGCATTGAAGACTCAAATAGAGAATGCACTCAGGGAATTCGGCAACGACTTCGACATAAAGACGGAGAAGGACGATATAACTCTTAGCGAAGAGGCGGAGAAGGTAATCAAGATTTCCCATTTGGAGAGTTTGAAGTCCCGTAAGAAAGAAGTGGATAGCGAGGACTTGCTTGCTGCCATTTTGTTCTGCAAGGAATCGCTGTCCGCAAGACTTTTGCAAGCCGAGAATATAGATTATAAATTATTGGAGAGCCAATCGGACAAGGCGGAACTCACCTTGAAAATTCTCCAACCTGACAATCCGAACAAGGAAAACAAACCTTTCGGCATTTCGCTCAACCTTCCTTCCGACTCTTCTGCCAATGCGGAGAAAGAGAACAAAAACACGAACACGCCTTTATTGGATAATTTCGGCAAGAACCTCTCGTACCTTGCAGAGAACGGCAAATTGGATCCGGTTGTCGGCAGAGACAACGAAATAGAACGCATTTGCAGAATACTCTCACGTCGCAAGAAGAACAATCCCATACTTATCGGAGAACCCGGCGTTGGTAAAAGCAGCATTGCGGAAGGCTTGGCAATCAGGATTGCGGAGAAAAGAATTCCATATTCGCTGATGAACAAAATCATCTATACGCTCGATTTGGCTTTGGTCGTCGCAGGAACGAAGTATCGCGGTCAGTTCGAGGAGCGAATCAAGGGATTGATTACCGAATTGGAAAGAAACAGGGACATAATCCTCTTCATAGACGAAATACATACCATTGCAGGAGCCGGAAACTCGGAAGGAGGGTTGGACGCCTCCAATATCTTCAAGCCGGCTTTGGCAAGGGGAGAGATACAGTGCATAGGAGCAACTTCCATAGAGGAATACCGAAAATACATAGAAGCGGACGGTGCTTTGGAACGCAGGTTCCAAAAAGTGTTGATAGAACCCACGAGCATTGAGGAGACGCTTGCCATTCTCGACAACATCAAAGGAAAATACGAAGCCTTTCATAATGTCCGTTACAGCGAGGAAGCGTTGAAAGCCTGTGTGATGCTGACCGACAGATACATGCCCGACAGAAATCTTCCGGACAAGGCAATCGACATAATGGACGAAGCGGGAGCCAACAAGAGGATACACAGCGGTGCGATACCTTCCGAATTGCAGGAGATACAACTTGCGTTGAACGAAGCAAAGAAAGAAAAACACGAAGCCGCCGTGAAACAGGAATTTGAAAAGGCTTTGCAAATCAAAAACAAGATAGAAGCCCTCCAAATGCGGCTGAAAGAGGAGTCCGACAGGTTTCAAACTTCTTTATCCGAAACAAGGCAGGAAGTAAACGAACAAGACGTGGCTGCAATCATCTCTCAGGCAAGCGGAATAAGTGTGGAGAAAATAGGACAAAGCGAACAGAAGAAGTTGCTCGATATGGAGCAGATACTCTCTTCGCAAGTCATAGGACAAAATGCGGCAGTCAAAAAGGTTTGTCAGGCAGTCAAACGGGCAAGAACGGGATTGAAAGATCCCAATCGTCCGAACGGCAGCTTCATCTTTATAGGCTCGACAGGCGTCGGCAAAACCCTTTTGGCGAAACGCCTTGCCGAATATCTGTTCGACTCTCAGGAAAATCTGATACGCTTGGACATGAGCGAGTATATGGAGAAGTACAGCGTTTCAAAGCTGATCGGAGCTCCTCCGGGATACGTCGGCTATGAGCAGGCGGGGCAACTGACAGAGAAAGTCCGCAATCACCCGTATTCAATCGTGCTTTTCGATGAAATAGAGAAAGCTCACGCAGATGTGTTCAACATATTGTTGCAGATACTCGACGAAGGACAGTTGACAGATTCGGCAGGCAGGAAGACAGACTTCAAGAACACCGTGGTGATAATGACCTCCAACGTGGGTTCACGCCGTTTGAACGATTTCGGAGTAGGGGTAGGTTTCTCAACTTCGACAAGACAGGAAAACATGGCTTTGTTGGAACAAGACGTTATAGAAAAGGACTTGAAGAAAACCTTTGCTCCAGAGTTCTTGAACCGTATAGACGAAATCGTATTCTTCAATTCATTGGGAGACAAAGAGCTTATTCAGATTGTGGACTTGGAACTCGGTAATTTGGCAAAACGTTTGAAAGAATTGAATTACACTTTGAACGTAAGTCTTGCCGCAAAGAAACATATCATTTCAAGCACAACCGACAGCAAATACGGAGCAAGACCTCTCCGACGAGGCATTCAATCCCTTGTGGAGAACCCTTTGAGCGAGCTTTTGCTGCAAAACACTCAACGCAACGGCGGGGAAATATCCGTTGACCTGATGACAGCCGGCGGAAAATCCGAATTGAAAACAGAAATAAAAGACAAGGAGGAAGGGGAAAGCAAATGAAGAAAATAAAGAACTTCCTTGAAGAATTCGGAGCCTATCTGATGTTGATGAAAGAAGCGCTTCGCAGACCTCAAAACGCCCATGTATTCCGTCGGAAAATGCTTTTCGAGATGAAGGCTTTGGGCTTGGATTCCATATTGATTGTTTCCATAATATCCGTCTTCGTCGGAGCGGCGGTAATCATTCAGTTGATTTTGAATTTGAACAATCCTATTTATCCTGATTGGGTTTATGGATTTGCTTCCCGCAAAGCCATAATGCTGGAATTCTCTCCTACCATAATCTCTCTTATCCTTGCCGGAAAGTGTGCCTCCCGCATCGCCTCGGAATTGGGGTCGCAAAGAATAAGCGAGCAAATCGATGCTCTCGAAGTGATGGGAGTGAACACGCCTTCCTACCTTATCTTACCCAAGATAGTGGCTTCGATGGTTTTCTTTCCGCTCTTGATTATTTTGAGTATCTTTATTGCAATATTGGGAGGGGCTTTGGGTGCCGTGATGATGGGGTCGCTGACCATGCACGCTTACATTGAAGGCTTGAGATTGGATTATGGCAATATCGACATGGTGTTCGCAATAGTCAAAACCTTTGTAAACGCAATCATAATTTCCACAATAGCGTCATATAGAGGCTATACGCTGAAAGGAGGCTCCGTCGAGGTGGGAGTGCAATCCACGAAGGCTGTTGTGCAAAGCAGCATAGTGATAATGATTTTCGATTTGGTGATAACCAATTTATTCATGTAGCGGTATGATAAGGGTAGAGAATGTATCGAAATGCTTTAACGGCAAAAAGAGGTTAGACAATGTTTCAACAGAATTTGAACGTGGAAAATGCAACCTTATAATCGGAAAAAGCGGAAGCGGAAAGACGGTATTGATGAAGTGCCTCGTGGGTTTGTTTTCGCCTGATGAAGGTAACATACACTTTGATGACAAGATTTTTGGCATATTATCTAAGGAGGAAAAGGCGAATTTGCGGAAAGACATCGGCATGTTGTTTCAAGGAGGTGCCCTTTTCGATTCCATGAACGTGGAAGAAAACATAATGTTTCCCATAAGAATGTTCCAGAAATCGGACTTCAAGACAATGAAAAAGCGTGTCGATTTTTGTTTGGAGCGTGTCAATCTCAGCGGAATCAACCAACTGATGCCTTCGGAACTGAGCGGAGGTATGCAAAAGCGTGTCGCCATAGCCAGAGCGATAGCAACGCAACCCAAATACCTGTTTTGCGACGAGCCGAACTCGGGTCTCGACCCTCTTACTTCGATTGTTATCGACAAACTGATAATGGAAATCACTCATGAGTACAATATAACCACCGTTGTGAACACTCACGACATGAACTCGGTGATGGAAATCGGCGAAAAGATAAATTTCATCTACCAAGGCAAACTTTGGTGGAGAGGAAGCAACAAAAACATTTTGTCAACCGACAATCAGGAGTTGAACGACTTCATTTTCTGTTCCGCTCTCACCAAGAAATTACGAGAAAAATAAACATCCGTATCATGAAACATAAATCCACCCGGATACATAAAGGTCTTTTGATTGCCAAACGCAGTTTTCAGGTTTTGTTGACTGCATTGATAATAGTCTTTGCCTTTCCGACCAAATCCTCTTTCAAATACGAATTTACCAAAGGACAGTTTTGGAAACACGAAAACCTGATTTCTCCGATGGACTTTGCCATCAAGAAGACGGAAAAGGAAATCCGGCAGGAGGAAAAAGAAATCGAACGAAACAAAAAGCTGTTTTTCAAGAAAGATAAAGCCTTTGAAACAACTGCTTTGGAAGAATTCCGAAATGCAAACGCCGAGAAAACGGATTCCAGAAGCCTGAATTTTGCGTTGGAAACCATAAAACGATTGTATGCAATAGGGATTTTGCAGAATATGGACGGGAACGCTCAGAACGATATAGTGGTCGTAGAAAATAATGTGGCACAGGAATATGACGCAGATGAGTTTCTCAGCTTGCGACAAGCCACGGAAGAAGCCCAAAGGAACATCGAGCAAAGCAATCTGCCGAATAAAGATGAGATGATTAAGATTATAACGGAAGGTCTTAAAGCGAACCTGCGTTTCGATGCCGATATGACGGCACAAGTCCTCAACACACAGTTGCAGGAAATCACTCCGAACAAAGGATTGGTCTATACGGGCGAGTTAATCATAGGAAAGGGCGAGCAAATCACCGATGAGAAATATCAAATCCTTTCATCGCTTAAACAGGAATACGAAGGGCAAAACGTATCCAAGGCAAAACAATACACCATAAAGCTGGGACAATTTCTCCTTGTGGTCATTGCTCTCACCGCAATGATGTTATTCATCAACCACAGCAACAAAGAAGCCTTCAAAGACAACAGAAAAGTCCTTCTTATCCTCTTTGTCATTCTCTTTATGAACCTTATAATTGCAGGAGTCATGTTCATAAATCCCAAATACATTTATGCGGTTCCGTTATGTATCACTCCGATAATCATAAGAACCTTTTTTAACACAAAGACTGCCCTTTATGTCTTCCTTGTCAGCATAATCATAATAGGATTTGCCGTACCCAACGGCTTTGAATTCGTGTTCTACCAACTTATAGCGGGCATGATGGCAATCGTAAGCATAGAACACTCCGAGAAACGTTCGAGTTTCCTTCTCACAAGCCTCTTCATATTCGCCAGCTACGCCCTTATATATATAGCGACCACCCTTATACAGAACATGGAATTGAATCAACTCGAGTGGCAGCGTTTCGTGATGTTTGCAATCAATGCCATAATGGTTCTTTTCTGCGTTCCGTTCGTGATTATCTTGGAAAAGATGTTCAACCTTTTGAGCGACTTCTCTCTAATCGAATACACAAATACCAATACCAAAATTCTGAGAGAACTTTCCGTCAAAGCACCGGGAACCTTTCAGCATTGCGTTCAAGTCGCCAACATAGCGGAAGACCTCATTCACGAAATCGGTGGCAATGCAATGCTTGCACGAGCCGGAGCCTTGCACCATGACATCGGCAAGATACTTATTCCCATGTTCTTCGTGGAAAACCAGAATACCGGATTCAACCCTCATGACGAGCTTACTTACGAAGAGTCGGCTCAAATAATAATTTCCCATGTTACAAATGGCGTTACATTGGCAAAGAAGTACGGATTGCCCGAACAAATCGTGGATTTCATTCGCACACATCACGGCACGAGCAAAACAAAATACTTTTACAACAAACAGCTTGCCGAATTTCCCGATATGCCGATTGATGAGCAGAGTTTCACTTACCGAGGTCCGAGACCGTTCTCCAAAGAGACCGCAATAGTAATGATGGTCGATAGCGTGGAAGCGGCTTCTCGAAGTCTGAAAAGCCATTCCGAAGAAGCCATTTCGGCATTGGTCGATGGAATTATAGATTCCCAAATAGCCGACGACCAATATTCCAATGCCGATATAACGTTCCGCGACGTGAATAAGGCGAAAAGCATTTTGAAAAAGAAGCTGCAAAGCATCTATCATGTCAGAATAGAATATCCCGTAAGCAAGAAATAAGCATGGAAGCAATGATACTCGCCGCAGGCATGGGAACGCGGCTCATGCCTCTGACTAAAGACAAACCGAAAGCCCTTGTCGAAGTGGCAGGTTGCACGCTCCTTGAAAGAAACATAAGAAAGATGATAAGTTTCGGCATAAAGCATATAGTCATCAACACTTATCACTTTCCGGAACAAATACACGAATACATCGAACGCAGACAATACCCTGCCGATATTTACTTCTCCGACGAGAAAGAAGAACTTCTCGATACTGGAGGCGGTTTCCTGAATGCCGAAAGGTACTTCACCAAGACCCAACCCATACTTCTGCATAATGTCGACATCATCAGCGACATCGATTTCAAGCAAGTGGAAAGCTGCTTGCAAACGGAAGAAGCCCTTGCACTGCTTTGCGTCAGCGAAAGGCAGACGGAGCGTCATCTTCTCTTCGATGCCGACAACCGTCTCTGCGGACGGGATAACCTACGCAGCGGAGAAACATATCTTTCCGGTAACGGGAAGCCCAAGTACTCCTACGCATTCAGTGGAATACACTTTCTGCAACCCGAAATCTTCAATCTCTTCACTCTGAAAGGCAGGTTCTCCATATTGGAGCAGTACCTCCTGCTTGCCGACCGCTATCCTATACGTCCATTCCTTCACAGTGCGGAAAATTGGTACGATGTCGGCAAAATCGACAGCCTCGAAGCAATAGAAAAAGCCTTGGAGAAGCATCGGAAGTGCCGGAAATCCGAGAAAAAGTTTTGTCCTGTGAACGATAAATAGTACTTTTGTAACCATAAACGAAAATAAATCAGAACATATATGAGAAGAACAGCAGCGAAATTATTATCCGCATTGGCTTTGTTGGCAACAATGCAGGCATATTCCCAAATCACACCTCACACAACGGCGGATTACCGGCTTTTCGGCTATCCCCAACAAGTCAGATATATGAAATTCGAGTCCGATTCTAACCTGAAAAATCAACGAACCAGCTTCATAGAAGACTATCAACTGACTTTCGACAATCAACGCCGCCTTACGGAACGCACGAACTACATCGATGGCAAGCAAGACCGCCATTGCAAGTTCGAGTACGACAACAACCGCCATCTTGCCAAAGAAACACTCATGGAAGCCGACAACAAAATCGTTTCGCTCACCGAATACACCTATAACTATCTCGGACGCGTGTCGCAGATAACCACCGTGGAGTATCCGCAAAGCAGAGGCGGAGCCAATACCGTCGTAAGACAGGAGACATACGAGTACAATGCAAAAGGACAACAAATAAAGCAAACCATAACTTCCGACAACAACAGAGAAAGTCGTACAACCGAATTCTTCTACGGCCCGCAGGACAGCCTCATATACTCGATAACCAGATACTCTTACAACAATCACGTTGATAAAACCACATATAAGCGAGACTTCAACCACACCCTGATAGAGAAAACGGACGTTCGCAACGACAAAACGATACGTCGCGAGACCTATCGCTACAATGACAAAGGTTTGATGGACAAGAAAGAAATCTACAACGGCAAAAACAAGAAACTTCTCACCTATACATATACATACGACCAACACGACAACCTCACGGAAGAAATAGCAGTAAACGACAAAGGCGTAAAGACAATAGAGTACTACTACAAATACGAGAAAGACAAGTATTTCAACTGGACAAAACGCACAGTGTATGACGTATGGGACGTAAAATACACCGAAATCCGCAAGATAGACTATCTCGACAAAGAATACTGGTACGAAGACCTCAAAGATGAGGACACGAAACGCGTGGTAAAAGACCTCGACAAATAAAGCGAAAACCGAAGCACCGTTTCACAAAATCAAAACGTCGAAAGAATTTTCTCAAACGCCGTTTCGTGCTTGACGAAACGGCGTTCGGATTTTCAATTTTCAGGATAAAGTTTCCGTCGAGGGGCTTTTTTCGGAATTTATTCCCCGCATTTCTGTCATGTACTTTGTTTTTTGTACCTTTGGCGGCTGATTTGAAATTGAAAAATTATACTTTATGATGAAGAAAACAGCCTTGTTGGCGGTTATGGTGCTTTTTGCCTGCCATTCGTTCGCACAGATTTTCATAGGAAAAGACGCTTCGGAGAACGGAAAGTTCACCGTGAAGGAGTCTTTGACGGATTTATCCGTTTCGCAGACTTTTTCTTTTCTTGAAGTAAAGGATACGTTGATGGGAGGGGAGCGTTACTGCTACCTGAACATGGGAGAAAATTTCGTAAGTGCCGGAAAAATCGCACAAGCAGACCTTCCCGTTTTTACTTATCTGATAGAGTTGCCGTTTTGTGAAGATGTGGTGATTGAGGAGACGGCAAGAGGAAGCCGCGTCTTTTCTTTGGCGAAAGGCATAAAAGTAATGCCTAAGCAAATATCCCAATCCAAGCAGAATGAAGAGGTGCCTTTTCAAGTGAATGAGGGCTATTATGCCCGTAATTCTTTCGGTGCTTCGGAGCGTGTTTCGATAGAACTCATGGGAGTGATGAACGGTGTAAGGCTTGCCAAGTTGACGGTAAGCCCTTTGAGGTATAACCCTGTCGAAAATAAAATAGAGTTTGTCGAGGGCTTGGATTATACGATTAAGTTCGTAAATCCCGACTACGTAAAGTCGCTTTCGTTGAGGAAGAAAACGGGGAGACGTTTCGCAGACTTCGTTTCCGGACAAACGATGAACCCCAAGAATGTATCGGCAAGCGTGAATGCAAGCAACGTGCAGCGTCCGTATAAAATGGTCATGGTATCGGACAGAATGTTCGAGCAAGCCATCGAGCCTTTCATCAAATGGAAAACGCAACAAGGCTTCGAGGTCGTAACGGCTTATACCGATAGCATAGGCACAAGCAGAACAGAAATAAAGAACTACCTGCAAGCTCTTTGGGATAACGCAACGGAGGAAAACCCTGCGGCGGATTACCTGTTGCTTTGCGGAGATGTGGCACAGATTCCGGCGTTCGACGGCAATTATGCTTCTTACGGAGATTCCCACCCTACGGATTTGTACTATGCAGAGTACACAGGGGATATTCTTCCCGATGTTTTCTACGGTCGTTTCTCGGCTTCAACGGTGGAACAAATGCAGGCGATAGTGGCAAAGACCGTAAGCTACGAGAAATACGAGTTTGCGGACGATGCTTTCTTGGATAAGATACTTTTGGTTGCCGGCGTGGAAACGAATTCTCCCGCTCCGACCTGCGTCAACGGACAGATGAATTATGTGAAGCAGTATTTTGAAGGCTTGGATACTTCGGTTTACTACAACCCTTCTTCCGGAAACCATGTTTCGGAGGTAAAGGAAAAACTCAATCTCGGACAAGGTTGGGTGAACTATTCGGCACACTGCGACGAGAAGGGTTGGTATTCTCCTTCTTTCCTTGTAAGCGATGTAAGAAGCATGACGAACACGGGCAAATACGGCTTTTTCATAAATAACTGTTGCCTTTCGAGCAAATACGACGAGACGGAGTGTTATGCAGAGAAGCTTTTGAGAGCCGAAGACAAAGCAGCTGTTGCTGTAATCGGCGGCAGCGACTATACATATTGGTATGAAGATTTCTATTGGTCTGTCGGAGCGAAGACGCCTACCCTCAACCCTGCATACGATGGCAACATGCTCGGTTCGTATGACAGAATGTTCCACACAAACGGGGAGTCGTTCGACAAGTGGTATGTAACGGCGGGACAGATGACGCAGGCAGGCAATCTTGCCGTCGAGTTATCGAATTCGGATAGAAAGGAGTACTATTGGGAAGTCTATACCCTTATGGGCGATCCCTCTCTTATGCCTTACGCCGGAAGAGCCGACAGTTTCGATGTGGTTATTCCGGAGGCATGGCCGATAGGAGCGGACAGCCTGATCCTTGAAAACCTTCCGGCTTACACATACGCGGCTTTGAGTATCGATGATGTGCTGATAGCAGCCGCACAGGCAGATGCAAACGGCAGCCTTCTCTTGGAGTTCGAAGCCTTGACGGAGGTGGGTGAAATGAAAGTGGTGATGAGCAAACAGTTTTACAGACCATTTATAGGCAGTATAGACGTGGTGGTGCTTGATGAACCGTATTTGAAATTGTCCGGCATAACGTTCAAAGACACCGAGACAGGAATGATTGTCGATAAGCTGCAAGCCGATAAGCAATATTCCATAAGCATGCAGGGACAAAACATAGGAACACAGACATTGCGTAATGCAACGATACGTTTGGAGTTGCCGGATAGTACCTATATGATAAGCAATGACCGTTATCAGGTCGGCAATGTGAATGCGGAACAAAGTGTGGAACTCGACGGATTGTTTACGATAAAGACATACGCCGCTCTTGTCGATAAACTGCCTCTTGCATTCACATTGCATATAGAGGGAGAGGACTATGACAAAAGCATACCGGTCAGAAAGCAAATAACGGCACCTGTTTTGGATGTCAAAAGCATAAATGTGCAAACGCAGGAGGAGAATGGTTTGAAGAGAATAGACTTCACGCTTTCCAATACCGGCAGTTTGGACGCACAAGAAGGCGTGGCATCGATAGAGAGCCGCAACTCGGCGATTTCCGTCGAAGGCAACATGGAAGAAAACGTATCTGCAATTTCTTCCGGCGACACTTGGAGCGGCAGTTTCTTTTGCAGAACGGAAGGAGACGGAGAGATGCAATTCGCAATTGATTACACGGCAGGAGGATACAGCATAAAGAAAGTGTTTACTGTCGATATGACAAGCAGAATAGAGGACTTTGAAAGCGGAACATTCGCACAACAATGGCAGAACGACATAAACTTCCCTTGGGTAATCGATAGCAGTGCGGCACATGGCGGTCTATTGTCCGCTCATTCCGCTCAAATATCCCACAGGCAAAGTTCAGTACTTGCAATTAGTTCCAATGTCGTGTCCGATGACTCTATCTCTTTTTATGTCAAGGTATCTTCCGAGAAGAATTACGACTTCTTCAAATTCTATATAGACGATGTGGAAAAAGTATCCCTTTCCGGAAACACAAGTTCGGCGTGGAAATATAAATCATTCCCTGTAAGTGCCGGCGAACATACTTTCAGATTCGAGTATGTCAAAGATTATTCCGGTTCTGACGGCTCGGATGCTGCATGGATTGATGATGTGAGATTACCATTGCAGGTGTCTTGCGTAGGCTTGGGGGGTGTCGCAGCAGATAATGTAGTGATTGCACCAAATCCTTCGGACAAGCAGACAAGCATATCGGGACTTGAAGGCAATACCAAGATATTCTTGTTTGACGTGAACGGAAGAAAAATCCAAGAGATAAGAACCTCATCATCTTCTACCGTCATAAACACTGAAAATCTGCCTGTCGGAACCTATTACATCTGTATAGAAACAAACAATAACTTGATTACGAAGAAACTGATAATAGCAAGATAACAGCGAAATGAATTCGGATAGCATAGCAAACGCCGTAACCGATTCCGTATTTATACCTACGTATATCTATAAGGAAGAAGTAACTGCCGATTCTTTGGTGGAGAATATAGACTTTCAGAACTATGTTATCCGAATTTTGAATGACTCCTTTCCCTATCTCGAATACAGACCTTGCCTCTTGCAAGAAAAGACTTATTTCTTCAATCGGAACATGAAGCTCGAAGTAGCGGATGCAGGCAATGCAAGCCCGAATTGGACATTTCTTCTGTTTTTTGCATTATTCGCCTTCATCGCCGTTTTGTTTCGTTTCTTTCGTTACCGCAGTTTCGAGATTTTGAGAAGTTGTTTCTCGAACAAGAGTTTTGAAATAATGACCAAATCTGCCAATACCCTGCTTTATCCGGCTTCTTTTATCTTTTTCCCGCTCATATCCTTGCTTGCATATTCGGGAATAAAATACTTTGAAATCCCAATCGGTATAATAGGAATAAAGCCTGCCGATTGGCAGATATTTCTCGGCATTCTGATATGCAGCATGGCTTTTATAGGCATCAAATTGCTGTTCGTGAAATTCTTCGGTTCGCTTTTCAGAAACAAGGATATATCGAAGTATTACATCTTGAACCAACTGATTTATTGTTTCCTTGATGCTCTTATATTGCTTCTGCCGATAGCACTATCGCTTTTCACGGTGCAATATCAGAGAGAATATTGCATAATCGCCTCATGCGGAATCTTTGCAATGCTTAGCATTGCAAGAGCCGTCAGAGGGCTGTGTTTGGTTTTTAGCTTCTCAAAAGTCTCCCGAATCTATTTATTTTGTTACCTTTGCATCGTCGAATTTTTACCGTTGTTCATCGTTGCAAAGGTCTTAATTCCGAAATAAATCAAGTATTTATGGCAATAGCTGCAAGCATTAAAAACATTCTCATTTCACAACCTGCACCCGCAGATATAGCAAAGTCACAGTACAAAACGTTAATAGATAAGTATGGCGTCAACCTTACTTTTTTCAAATTCTTCGACGTGGTCGGAGTAACGACAAGAGAGTTCAGAGACTCCAGAATAGCATTGCTCGATTACAGTGCTGTGATTATGACCAGCAAATTGGCGGTTGATAACTATTTTCGCCTTGCAAAAGAATTGAGAGTTACCATTCCGGAAGGCATGAAATACTTCTGCATAAGCGATACCATAGCAAACTATCTTCAAAACTACGTTCAGTATCGCAAACGTAAGATATTCTATGGCAAGATAACCTTTTCGGACTTGGTGGAGGTCATCCTAAAACACAAAGACGAAACTTTCCTTTTCCCTTGTGCCGAAGACTCATCTTTGGATTACTTCAAACTCTTGGAGCAATCGAAGATACAATTTCAGAAAGCAGTGATGTATCGCTCCGAAGTGAAGGATTTGTCCTCCATAAACATAAAAGACTTCGACATGGTGGCGATGTTCAGTCCCATAGGAGTGAAATCTTTCGTCCATAACTTCCCCGAAGCAAACAACGATAACATTTTGATAGCCGCTTTCGGAGCAACCACACAGGCAGCTTTGAAATCAGCCAAACTAAAGACCTATATACCGGCTCCAACCAAGGAATACCCTTCCATGGTCATGGCAATAGACAAGTTTCTTTCCCTTTCTCCTGAGGAAAGAGAGGAATGGATGAAGGAGATAGACATTCTAAGCAAGAAAAGAGCTCCGAAGAAAACAACCACAGACAAAACCGCAACAAAGAAAGCAACATCCAAAGCCAAGACCGCCGCAAAGCCGAAAGTCGTCAAGCCAAAGGGCAAAACAGAAAAAGATGTTTGAATTTTCTAAACGTGAAAGGCTCGTAAGCTATGGCGAAACGGAACGTCTCTTTCAAGAAGGCGAAAAATTCATGGCTTATCCTTTCAGTGTACGGTACATGAGCCTTGCTGCCGAAGCGGGGAACATATCCGTTCTCCTTACTTCACCCAAACGCTATCAGAAACACTCTGTTTGCCGTAACCGTGTCAAGCGGTTGCTTCGGGAAAGCTATCGCTTGAACAGCCGAAGCCTGAAAGACTTTGTAAAGAACAATCCGCAAAGATTGGTTATATCCGTCAGCCTTGTGTCCAAACAACTGCCCACATACAGCCTGACGGAACATAAAATGAAAGAAATCCTCTCCGCTTTGGAAGAAAGATTGAATGAAAAACCTGTTGAAAAAAATTCCTGAGTACATTCTCACGACCTTGATACGTTTCTATCAGACAGCCATCTCACCACATACTCCTGCCGCTTGCCGATTTACACCCACCTGTTCGCAATACGCCTTGGAAGCGATAAAAAAATACGGAGCATTCAAAGGAAGCCTGCTTGCCATAAAACGCATAATTCGCTGTCATCCTTGGGGCGGCAGCGGTTACGACCCCGTACCATAATACAAAAGACCTTCGTCGCATTGATTTGCCGATAAGGAAACATTTGGTGTCCGAGTTGTCGGACTTAAAGCCGATTTGCATCATCAAACCGACAGGGTTACAAATCCTTGTTTCCATACCCCGAATACAAAGCAGTAAGGCAAGACAGCCGAGTCGGAAAAGGCTTCACCATGTTTTGGACTTTTTTATCGAAATCGGCATTTTTTCGGAGTACAAAATAAGGTTGCAGAAAACCGGACGGAGTTTTATGACATGAAATCGGTGTTGGAGGAAAATGAAACGCCGAAAAAATTTTGGCGAACGGCGTTTGGCGAAAATAAAGCGGCGAAAGAATTTTTTCTTTCGCCGTTTCATCTTGGCAAAGCTGTATTGGAATTTTATCCTGTCCGGAAAGGAGATTTGCCATGGGTGAATTTATGTGTTTTTTGTGTCGGTTTATGGAGATGAATTTTGTATCTTTGCTCTCGCTTTGCCGGAGATTAAGTGTGCAAAGCGGTTGAGTGAAATTTATTGTTTAATAGCGTTTGCTGTTTGTTCTATTCAAATTGGAACCTGAGAACTTCTGATAAAGAAAAAGGAAACAAACAAGTGCAACGCCTGCGTTATGCGTGGGCTGTCTTGTCGTTTCCTTCGGTTTTCTCAGGACCGCAATTTGAGCAAGTACCGCCCACGTTTTGCGTTCCCGAGAGAACCAAATTGAAAAGAAACGATAGCGACGCACAAAGCAAAAGCTATGTCAAAAAGTTTGATAGAGGAGCTGCCGCGTATAGCCCGCGAAGGACGCAGGGAAGCGGAGCGAGCCTTGGAACGCATGATTGCAGGCAACAGAGTGAGCCTGCAGACCAATGAAATGGTGTTACCCTGCAAGGACGAGAGCGGTCTTTGGCGGGGAATGAACCCGCAGGAAATGGAAAGCGGGAAATACAATCGTCTTATTTATGGAGATAATCTCCTTTCCATGCAGGCATTGCTTGCAGGCGACGAAAGCAGCGGTTTGGAACCTTTGAGGGGAAAGGTAAACCTGATTTACATCGACCCGCCTTTCGACAGCAAGGCGGATTATCGCACAAAAATAAGCCTGCCCAATAATCAAATTACGCAGAAACCCACCACCTTTGAGCAATTCGGCTATTCCGATCTTTGGCAAAAGGGAACGGTGTCCTATTTGGAGTATATGTACCCACGATTGGTGCTTATGAAAGAATTGCTTTCCGAAACCGGCAGCATATATGTGCATATCGATTGGCACGTAGGGCATTATCTCAAAATTCTTCTTGATGACATCTTCGGCAAAGAGAATTTTGTCAATGAGATTGTGTGGTGTTATACCGGTCCCGGCTCTCCAATGATGAAGCAATTCAACAGAAAGCACGATACTATCTTTTGGTACGCTAAAACAACGAAGTGGATATTTAACCAAGACATAGTGCGAGTTCCGTATAAAGACCCGAACCAAACATTAAGAACTGCTTTTGATGCAGGAAGAGGCATGTCCCAAGAAGAAATACAAAGATATAGAGAAAGAGGAAAGGTGCCTGAAACTTGGTGGGAAGATATTGCTCTTGCTGTAAGGTCGAAACAAAATCTACATTACGCCACTCAGAAACCGGAAAAGCTGCTTGAACGGATAATAAAGGCTTCTTCAAATGAGGGAGATTTGGTTTGCGATTTCTTCGGCGGTAGCGGAACGACGGCGGCTGTGGCTGAGCGTTTGGGCAGACGTTGGATAACGACCGACATAGGCAAACCTGCATGCCTTGTGATGAGAAAGCGTTTTATCGATATGAAAGCAAAAGCGTTTCTTTACCAAGCAATAGGCGATTATAATAAGGAAGCATTCAGTTCCAATAAGCATTTTGTCAGAATAGGAGACCTTTGCGAAGTCCTCTTAAAGTTGTATGGTGCTTTGCCTTTCACCAAAGAGGAGTGTTCCGACAGACATTGGGGAAAAATAAAGGGCGGAAGAACCTTGGTGTATGCCGATTCGCCTAATGTCATCACCGATAAGGCGACAATCAAGCGGGCAGCCATGGCTTGCAGAGGCTTCATGGGTGGCGGTTGGAGCAAGTGCGTTGTTTTGGGTTGGAACTTTTCGTTCGATATATCGCAGGCAGTGGAGCAGTATAAGGACTGTGTGGAAGTCCTTGCCGTGCCTCCGGACTTATTGGACAGACTCCGAAGAAGCGGATTGGATAAACTGATAAATTCCGGCAACATTCGATTCACCTCTTTGCAGTATCTGACCTTGAAAGAGGCGTTTTTGCAGTCGTTTAATGAAGAGGAAGATGAATTGAAGGTCGTTTTGGAAAACTATATTCTGCATTCGCCAGACTGTATCCCGCTTGACGATGAGGACAAAGTCGTTTTGGAAGAGATAATGAGCGAAGACCCGCTGGCTTTGATTAAATACTGGAGCATAGATCCCGATTATGACGGACAGACTTTCCGTTCGCTTTGGCAGGATTATCGACAGAATACGGAGAATGACCAAGACCCTTTGCATTGTGTCTATTCCGCTACCATAAGAGTGAAGAAGAAAGAGGAAAGAAAGATTTGTGTCAAAGCGGTTGACGTATTCGGTTTGGAAAGTATGGTGGTTAAAACAATTAAAGCGAAGTAGGATGAAAGGAGAATTGTCTTTGAAATTGGCGAAAAGACTGAGCGAGATAGTCAAAAGCAAATTCGAGAGCGGTGAAATGCTCGAGAAAGTAAGTCCGATTACGAAAGAGTTGTTGCGGTTTTGGTTTTGCGAACCATTTACGGACTTGCGGGAGATTAATTTCCACATCGGACAGAAGCAAAGCATTCTTAATGTGATTTACTTGCACGAAGTCTTGAAGGTAAAGAGCGTTTATGATATTTACAACACCGTTGCACCTGAACTCTTACAGGATAGTTGTTTGTTCGGTGAGCAGAACCTTTTGCTTTCTCTTGGAAAGGAAAGTTATGATTTGCCGAAGTATCTTGTCAAGATGGCAACCGGCACTGGTAAAACATGGGTTATGCACGCTATTTTGGTGTGGCAGGTGCTGAATTGCAGGCATGAAGAGGAGAGAAGCGGCAGGTTCTCTTGCAATTTCCTTATTGTGGCTCCGGGAATTATCGTTTACGAACGTTTGTTGGACGCCTACAAGGGACGCTTAAAGGCAAACGGAACGGAAAGAGATTTTTCCACCAACGACTTTATGCGAAATAGAGAGTTGTTTCTGCCTGAAAGCTATCGCGAAGAGATGTTCTCGTTCTTGCAAAACAACACCGTGAGCAAGGAAGAGGGTATAGGTCGCAAGGCTACGGGCGGAGGTTTGATTGCTTTGACAAATTGGCATTTGTTTTTCTCGGATAAGAACAAAGAAACGACGGAAAGTGAAGCGGATTTGGTGTCGGACTTGCTTCCGACGCGTCCGGGTACCGCTGCTGGCAACAGTCTTGAAAGTCTTGATGCCAGATATTTGCATGGAACGGAGGTAGAGTTCTTGCAATCCCTGCCCGATTTACTTATAATCAATGATGAGGCTCACCATATACACGATAATGATTTGCAATGGCAAATAGGCTTGAACAAAATCATGTCGGGCGAGAACAAACAGAGGGTTCAGATCGATTTCTCGGCTACACCTTACGTTGTCAGGGGCAGTGGCAAGAAAGAAAACAAGATGTATTTTCCTCATGTGGTTTCAGACTTCGCTTTAAGTACTGCCATAAACGAGGGTTTGGTCAAGATGATAAGCCTCGACAGGCGAAAGGAGTTGACAGACTTGGAAGACTTGAACTATTCTGCCGAAAGGGACGAGCGAGGCAGGTTCTTGTCATTGAGCGACGGGCAAAGAATGATGTTGAGAGCAGGACTGACAAGGCTGAATATCTTGGAATAGGGCTTTAATGCCATTGGAAAATATCCGAAGATGTTAGTGCTTTGTGAAGATACCGAAGTGTCGCAAGCTGTTTTTGAATACATGACCGGCATTGGTGGTTTGGGTTTGGAAAAGGAAGAAGTACTGAGGATAGATTCCGATAAGAAAGGAGAGGTCAAGGAAAGCGAATGGCAGAAAATCAAAGAGAGACTGTTCAATATAGATAAACACAAAACGCCTAAGCTGATTATTTCCGTACTTATGCTCAGGGAGGGCTTCGATGTAAACAATGTTTGTGTGATTGTGCCTTTGCGAGCTTCGCAATCCAATATCCTTTTGGAGCAAATAGTAGGCAGGAGATTGAGGCTTATGTTCCGTGAGCCGGAATACCGCAGCACGAAAGCGGAAATAAGAAGGGCTTTGCTCGATAAGGAAAACCCGGGTGCGTATTATGATATTCTCTTCATCATAGAGCATCCCAAGTTTATAGAGTTCTGGGAGAATTTGGAGAATGAGGGTATAGGTATAGGCGAAGTGGAAGATGACAGTCCGGAAGGAGGTTCTGTAACCGGTGATGTGATAAACGTAGGCTTGAAAGAGGATTACGAGAAATATGATATGTATATCCCGAGAATTGTCAATGAGATTGAAGAGGAGGTTTGCTTTGATGAGGTCGATATAAGCAGCTTTGAGCCTTTCAAAACCTATTCATTGCAGCAGTTGCAGCAGATTATGGCAAAGAAAGGGGAGGTGTTTGTGTCGCATGATGTGATTTCAAAGGGTCAATGGGGCAGTTATACCGTCGATGTCAGCCTTTTCTCTGCAAGTTCTTACAATGTCTATTTGCAGAAACTTGTAAGCAATGTGGGTAACACAAGTTTGGACGGAAAGAAAAGCGGAAGAGTGCCGGCTTTGCAGGTGTTCAAAGGGGAGCTGACAGGCATTGCGGATAGTTATATCAGAACTCGTTTGTTCAAGTGCAACTTCGACCCTTACGAAAACAATAATTGGAAAATTCTTTTGTCGGCATACGGTTATGTCTCCTCGCATATCTTGAAAGTTCTGAATAATTATATCTTCAACTTGCAGCAAAATTGTGTCAAAACTGGTGGACAGGTAGAGAAAGTATGGTTTTCTTCGGTCGAGGAATTGAAAATGAGAGAGGTCTATTCATTTGAAACAAGGAAAACGATATACAAGCGTTTCGGTTACCCTGCCAACAGCGGCGGATACGAGCAAAGGTTCGGTGAGTTCCTCGATAATGATGCAAAGGTCGAGAGTTTCTTGAAGATAGATGAGTATAAGCACTATTTTGCAAAGGTTCCCTATATGAGAGAAGATGGAATGCTCGCATGGTACAGCCCTGATTTTATCGTCAAAACGCAGGAACATATCTATATAATAGAGACCAAAGGCACGGAAGCCGCAAGTCAAGCCAACGTCAGGGCAAAGCAAATTGCGGCAACGGAGTGGTGCGAGAGGATAAATGCTCTTGACGAAGGTGATAGAATGAATAGAGAGTGGAAATACGTCCTGTTAAGTGAAAAAATGTTCTATTCGTTCAAAGGAACAGGAGCAGACATAGAAGATATTTGCGAAAGAAATTTGTTGAGCAAAGGAAACATCTTGGGAGTATTGAATTTCGAGTAAGCGAATACAGGAGAAATCACGGTTTTCAATCCTTGAAAACCGGCACTCCGTGATATACAAAAGCGAAACGGCGAAAGAATTTTTTCTTTCGCCGCTTCGCTGAATTCTTTCGCCGTATTATTTTTCCGAATCGGCGTTTGAGTTTTCGGTTGAGGTCTCCGCCGGTTCTTCCACGGTGGTCGTGGAGATTTCGTCGGTGGCTTGTCGCTCCTCTGCGGGGGTAGGTGCAGTGATGTCGGCGGGTTCGGGTTCTATGTTTTGCAGGCGACAGAGCGAGGCGTAGAGTTCGTTGCGGAGAATGAGGCTTTCGTGTTTGCCGATGGCTTGTATTTCGCCTTGGTTCATGACGACGATGTGCGGGTAGTGCCTGATGGTGGAGATACGGTGGGCGATAGTGATGATGATTCGTTCTTTGCAGATTGCGTCTATGGCTTCCTGTATGTATCTTTCGCTGATTGTGTCGAGGGAGGCGGTGGCTTCGTCGAGTATGAGTATGTCTGCGTCCCGCAATATGGCTCTTGCTATGGCGAGGCGTTGTTTTTGTCCTCCCGAGAGGGTGCAACCGCCTTCTCCTATGATGGTGTTGTAGCCGTTTTCGAGTTTTTCGATGAACTCGTCGGCTTTGGCTGCCTTGGCTGCGGCTTTTATGTCCTCTATGTTGCAATCCGGATTGGCGAAAGCGAGGTTGTTCGCCACCGTGTCGTTGAAGAGTATGGTGTCTTGCGAGACCACTGCTATGTGTCTTCGTACTTCGTTTTCGCTTAACGTGCTTATGGGTATTCTGTTGAAGTAGATTTCTCCTTCGCTCGGGGTGCGGAATTTCATCAAAAGGTCTATCAGCGTGCTTTTCCCTGCTCCGCTGGGTCCGACTATGGCGAGGGGGGCTCCCTTTCGTATCGGTATGTTGATGCTTTTCAATACCGGTGTTTGCGAATAGGAGAAGGAAACGCCCTTAATGCGTATTGCTTTGATTTTTTTCTCGATTCTGCGTTCTGTTTCCATGTTTTCGGATTTGTTTTCTGCCGAAAGGATTTCAGCCATTCGGTCTTCGGAGGCTTTGCCTTTGCGAATGTTGTATAGCGATGTGGTGAAATCTTTGGCTGGTTTTATGATTAGGGAAAATATTATCAGATATACGATGAACATTTCGGCACTCATCTTGGGCGGAACGGAGATGATTTGGCTTGTTCCCAAGAGAAGTATGCCGATAACCATGCAGTTGCCGAAGAATTCGCTTTGCGGAGAGGCGAGATCTACTCTTCTGTAAATGCTTGTCCGCAAACGGGTGTATGCGCTGTTGAAGTCGGAGAAGCGTTTGTTCATGAATTCGATTGCGGTGTGGGATTTGATAATGCGTAAGCCCGAAATGGTTTCTTCCAATTTGGAGATGAGTTCCGCCGATTCGGTTTGCATTTTCCTCGATGCTTTACGCAATTTGCGTGAAACGAGGGATACGGCTCCGCCGACGAGGGGTACGACAACCAAGGCGGTGAGGGTTAGCAGCGGATTGAGGTAAAGTAGGATTGCGAAGTAAAGAACGACGTTGATGATTACCGAGACGAGGCTCTGCAATCCCTGCAAGACGTTTTGGTCATACTCTGTCGCATCTGTGCTTATCCTCGAAAGCAGGTCTCCTTTCTTGTATGAATCCACGAAAGAGATGTGTTGCGTCGTGTATTGTCGGAAAAGGTCGCGGCGTATGTTGCGAAGGATTTTGTACCTTGTGGAAGCGGCGAAATAAGAGGCTCCGTAAGTGAAGATGTCTTTGAGAAAGTATATGCCGAAGACTATTCCTGCAAATATCCAAAGGGCATTCGTTTTGCCGAACCGAATGAAATAAAGGTATATATCGTTGAGAAGTTGCTCCAAACGCGAGGGATTGGCGACAGCTTGGGCGTTCGTGGAGAACAAGATTTGAAGGAAGTTGCTTATGGAGAGTATTGAGGCTATGGAAAAGGCGGTAGCCATACATACGAGAACGAAGTAGAGTACCACGTTCCCGATGTATGGCTTCAAATATTCGGTTGTTATTTGTTTTCTGCCTTCTTGTTTCACATCAAGCCTGCTTTCCGTAAACGCCAACGTAGTTTGACGGTGTTACGGCTTTCATTCGTTGCTTTGTTTCCTCATCGACATCGAGCGTTTCGATAAAGCGGGAGATTGTTTCCTCGGTTATCTTCTCGTTTGTGCGGGTCAAGGCTTTCAATGTCTCGTAAGGGTTAGGATAATCTATGCTTCTGAGGATTGTTTGCAAGGCTTCTGCAACCACAGCCCAGTTCTCCTCCAAGTCATGCTCCAATGCACTTCGGTTGAGTATGAGTTTGTTCATTCCCTTGGTTATAGAGTTGAGTGCTATGAGGATATGTGCAATCGGAACGCCTATGTTGCGGCTTACGGTGGAGTCCGTGAGGTCTCTTTGCATTCTTGAAATCGGCAGTTTCAAGGAAAGATGGGTCAAAACGGCATTCGCCATTCCGAGGTTGCCCTCCGCATTCTCGAAATCTATCGGATTAACCTTATGAGGCATTGCAGAAGAACCTACTTCGCCCTCTTTGATTTTTTGTTTGAAGTATTCCATGGATATATACTGCCACATATCTCGGCAGAAGTCCATAAGAATTACGTTCAAGCGGCGAAGGTTGTCAAAATATGCCGCAAGATTGTCGTAGTTCTCTATCTGAGTGGTGTATAATGAGCGTTTCAATCCCAAGGAATCGCAGAAACGGTTTGCGAAATCGACCCAATCGTATTGAGGAAAGGCTATGTTGTGGGCATTGAAGTTGCCGGTAGCTCCTCCGAATTTGGCAGAGAAAGGAATGGTATCGAAGTATGCGAGTTGTTGTTGCAAACGATAGACGAACACTTGCATTTCCTTGCCGAGCAAAGTGGGAGAAGCGGGTTGTCCGTGGGTGTGTGCCAGCATCGGAATTTGTCTCCATTCCTCCGCTTTGCTTGCCAAAATATCCGTAACCTCCTTTAACATCGGTAGAAGCACCTCATTGTGGCAGTCTTTCAAAGACATGGGAACGGAAGTGTTGTTTATATCCTGAGAAGTCAGCCCGAAGTGAATGAATTCCTTGTGTTTGCTTAATCCCAAAGCGTCGAAGTGCCTCTTTAAGAAGTATTCCACGGCTTTCACATCGTGGTTCGTTGTCTTTTCAATCTCTTTCACTTCCTTTGCATCTTCGAGAGAGAAATTGCGATAGATGTTTCGCATTGTCTCGAAGGTATTCGGATCGACATCATTCAACTGCGGTAAAGGCAGACGGCAGAGAGCAATGAAGTATTCGACCTCCACCTTGACTCTATACTTGATTAAAGCTGCTTCCGAAAAGTAATCGGCCAATTTTTCAGCCTGTCTGCGGTATCTTCCGTCTATCGGGCTTATTGCATTCAGTGTTTCCATTTCTAAAACTCTTTGTTTATTATATTTCCTGACTTTATCAATCTGTCCAAAACAGGGTCGAACAAACTGTCTCTTATGGCGGCGAAATGCCTTGAGCCGTGTGCGTCGCTGCCGAGAAGTTCCACCATGTTGTTGTCGGCAAGCTGCCTTGCCAGATAGCGAACCTCTTTACCGAAATAGCCTCCGAAACTCATGATGTTCACTTGGAAGAGAATGCCTCGGTCTTTCAACGCCACGAATTTGTCGAAGTCGTTAATCCAATACAGATACCTTTCGGGGTGTGCAAGTATCAGATCGTAGCCTTCGAGTTGCAATTTGAAGAGATAGTCGTTCAATCCGAGCGGAGGGGCGATGAAAGGAAGCTCTATCAAGAGATGTTTTCCGGAAAAGGTCTTGAAAAGATTGTTCTTCAACCTTTGGTGGAATTCATCGTCGATCAAATGCTCTGCTCCGACTTCTATTTCGATTTGTATGCCGTTCAAACGGGCTTGTTGCCTTAATTGCTCGCAACGTTGCTCCAATTCGTTGACATCATTCGGGAATATCTCCTCCTTTACGTGCGGTGTGGTGATTATCTTTTTGTAACCGAGTTGCTCGAATTCTTTGAGTAACTCCATCGAGGTGGCCATATTCGGCGAGCCATCGTCTATTCCGGGAATGAGATGGGAGTGAACGTCGGTGTGAAGGACGCTCAAATCTATCGCTTCCTTCGATCTCTTTTCCCTTTTACCGAAAATACCGAACAAACTCATGTTTCGTTTTCCTTATGCTTCTTTCAACAGTCCTATCGTCTCCACCGGATTTTCCGAAGCGAAGACTGCACTGCCTGCAACCAAGACATCGGCTCCGCATTCGATGAGACGTTTGTGGTTTTCGACCGTTACGCCGCCGTCGATTTCTATAAGGCAGTCCGCATTCTTCCTTTCAATCAACTCTTTCAGGCGAGAGGTCTTGTCATATATGTTTTCAATGAATTTTTGTCCCCCGAAACCAGGGTTGACGCTCATAAGCATTACCACATCGCACATATCTATAATGTCTTCCAGAAGAACAACCGGCGTATGCGGGTTAAGAACCACTCCGGACTTCATTCCCAATTCTCGTATTCTGCCAAGGTTGCGGTGAAGGTGCGTGCAAGCCTCGTAGTGAACCGAAAGAATATCCGCTCCGCAGGCTTTGAAGTCATCGAAGTAACGTTCCGGCTTCTCAATCATCAGATGCACGTCCAAGGGCTTCTTTGCAACTTTCTTAATCTGCTTCATGACCGGCTGTCCGAACGATATATTGGGAACGAAAAGCCCGTCCATCACGTCCAAGTGCAACCAATCCGCTTTGCTTCGGTTGAGCATTTCAATGCCTCTGCCCAATTCGAGAAAATCCACCGATAACAGTGAAGGTGAAACCAAGTGTGCCATGTCTGTATCTTTATTATGGTTTAACGTCTTTTGCTTTTCCTTTTATCCTTTTCCTTGAAGGACGCTTTGTTCTTCAATTTCGTATTGCCCTTTCTTTCTCTTGCGTCCGATTTCTTGCGTTTGGCTTCTGCCGGTTCAAAGACTATCTGTCTGCCTCTGACGAACTTGTCCGCCATTGCGAACATCAAATCCTCCACACAACCGCTTTCCACTTCCACGTAGGAGAAATTGTCCATCAAATCTATTCTTCCTATGCCCACTCTGTCGTTCGGCATGGCTTCGTTTATCAAGGCGATTATCCTTTGCGGCACCACCTTGTCTCGTTTGCCCAATGAAATGTACATTCTCGTAAATCCGCCCTTGCCTTTTGTCGCAGACTTCTTTTTGCCGGCCTTTTCATCTTTCTTAACCGCCTTTTTCTCATCGACATTAAGGTCGGGAGCTCCTTTGTAGTAGTCCAAAAAACGATTGAACTCCAAAGATACGAATTTCTTTATAAGTTCCTCCCTGTCCAACCAGTTTAATTTTGCGATTATTTCGGGCAGGAAGTCGCCTATTTCGTCCTCATCGACCACAGCCTGCTCGACTTTGTTTATCATATTGAAGAGCTGTTTGCGGCAAACCTGCTTTCCGGTCGGTATTTGGGCTTTCTCGAAAGTCTTTTTTATGAGACGCTCGATGTTCTTTATCTTATATTTCTCTTTAAGGTTGAGTATGGCAATAGAAATACCTTGTTTGTCCGCACGACCCGTTCTTCCTGAGCGGTGGACATACTGTTCCAATTCATCGGGAAGGTTATAGTTGATTACGTGAGTGAGGTTGTTCACGTCCAAACCTCTTGCCGCCACATCGGTTGCCACCAACATCTGAATATTCTTCAATCTGAAGCGGCTCATCACGTGGTCTCTTTGAGCCTGAGACAAATCCCCGTGAAGGCTGTCGGCATTATATCCGTCCCTTATCAGCATATCCGCCACCTCCTGCGTCTCCACCTTCGTCCGACAGAAGATAATGGCGTATATGTCGGGATAGTAATCCGCAATACGCTTCAATGCCAAATACCTGTCCTTGGCATGAACGAGGTAATAGAAGTGTCGCACATTGTCGCTGCCCTGATTGCGGCTTCCTATCTGAATTCGTTGCGGCTCGTTCTGATAATTCGCCGCTATTTCCTCGACCTCCTTCGGCATTGTGGCGGAAAACAACCATGTGTGCCTGCTTTGAGGCGTTTGTTGCAGGATTGCGTCCAAGTCTTCCTTGAAACCCATGTTCAGCATCTCGTCCGCTTCGTCCAAAACGACGTATTTGACCTCCGACAAGTTCACCTTACGGCGTTGAATCATGTCGTTCATTCTTCCCGGAGTGGCAACGACGATTTTGGCACCCTTCTTCAACTCCCTTATCTGCATTTCCATGCTCGCACCACCGTAAACCGGAACGACGGGGCAGTGCTTCATGTACTTGGAATACTTCTTCAAGTCATTCGTTATCTGAATGCACAACTCCCTTGTGGGGCAAATGATTATTCCTTCTATGTTTTTGTTGTCGTAGTCGAGTTTCTGAATGAGCGGTAAACCGAAAGCGGCAGTCTTTCCCGTACCTGTCTGAGCCAAGGCAATCAAATCACACTCCTCATTCAACAAAAGCGGGATTGCCTCCGCCTGTATCGGCATCATGTTCTCGAATCCCAAATCTCCTATCGCCTTCAACAGTTCGGGAAACAAACCGGTGGTTTCAAAATTCATAAGTATGCTAAATTAAACTGCAAAGGTACGACATTTCGCCCAAACAACAAGAAAGCGAAAACAAAAACGGCAGTTCGGGACAGGGAATGCCGCCGACTGCCGTAGGTAATTCCTCTCTTAAAAGTTCTATTCCGTCTTGCTGAGATACATAAGAGGACTGTCGTTCTTCAATCGAACCACATACTTCTTCTTGCCGATTTTCTCGACAACCAATAAATCCTCATAGAACCACCGATTGTCTTCTTGTTTTACATCGCATTCAAGTTCTATTACGCCGTCGCCCGCAAGCTCGAAGCGTATTTCTTTCTCTCCGATTACTACATTCTGCGGTTCTATATGCTGAACACATAATTTATACAACGGAATAAATTCCTCAGGCTTCAAGCCATCGGTCTTGACTTCCTCCTTGCAAAACTTATCAACCTTATAAGAGCCTTGCTGCGACATTCCTGTCACTGCTAATGACAGAAAGAACAAAGTAAAAACTATTTTTTTCATTTTTCACAAAGCATTTGTTCGGTTAACTCTATCAAAAATTCATGCAACTCTTCTGTCATTTCAACAGGTTTGCCATTTACATCGGTTAAATCACCTTCTACGCTGCTATTACCGGCTTGTACATAGAAAACAGCTCCGATAAAGCGGAATTCTTTACCTTTTGGAGTTGTGATGGTAATATCATACATTACGACATTTTTCTCCCTGTTGATGGCGATTTCACCTCTGACTCTCCATGTTCTTCCTTTTTTATCTGTAAATGGAAAATCAAACTTCACCCTTTGTTTGCTTGAAAAGGCATAGTCTTGACTAATCGGGTTGTTGCTTTTTTCTATAAAATCTTTATCGTCGTTACAAGCAGTGAAAGGCAATAGACCTGCACATAGTAACGTGAACATTACAATATTTTTACTTTTCATATAAATTCAGTCTTTTAAAATAACAATTAAAACTACTTTGATTTCAATCAAAGTTGACTTACGGGGACTTGTTTTGTAACGCATCATGGAACAAGCCCCCATAGATTGCTCAAATTGTTCTTACCTATTAGCCAAATATGCTCTGACGCACGCATAACCATCATTTTCTCGAATAATATTTTGAAAGCTATCCAAAATTTCTTCTTTGTGTATCTTCTTTTCGTAATATTACTGCTTCTTTGCTTCGGAACATGGGTGGAAGAGCAGGTAGTAAGCTCCGTTCTCTTCGTACATCTCCTTCACATACTCGTTGTTTCTCTTCTTCTTAGCGATTACGCTCATCAGCTTGTCCGTATCGGGAATCGGCGAGCCGTCCGAGGCTGTTTTTTCGGGAAGAGGGTATATCGTCTCGGTGGAGGAATAACCCTGCATGTTTTCTTGCTTGAAATGTTTCTTCTTGAAAAATACGGTTTTCTTGGAACCATCTGGCATTTGCACATCGAGAGCCCTGTAAGTGTTCGGATTGCTTTCGTCTACTCCGTATTCCACATAATCAGCCTCCGTTTTCTCTTGCGAAAACGCTACTCCGGCAAACATCAAAGCCGACAATAAAAAGATAGTCTTCTTCATAACTCGTTGTTTTTTTGCTAATTATCATTTTAACGCCGCAAATATACGACTAAATTTCCAATCTGCCAAATTATTTCGTCGAAAAATTTCGGCAGATTGGAAAATCATGCCGTTCATCATGTCTGACACAAGTGTGCAGGCTCTTTGCTTTCATACAAATCAACATTCTGATTTACCGCAATATGCAAAGGTCGAAAATAAAACGCCGTTTTATCGGAACGAAACGGTGGAAAAATTTTCTCAATCGGCGTTTCAATCGTAATGAAACGGCGTTTCGTATTGCCGTTATCGAAAAAGGTTGTACCTTTGCGAGAATGAAAACAAGTACAATGATGATACATTCGATACCCGAGAGAGTTTGTTGTTGTGAAGAGAGTTGCTCTTTCGTCGGTTATTTGTTTCAGATGTAGAAAACGGCTTTCCGGTGTCGGAAGGTCGTTTTTTTTGTGTTGTTTTCGGCAGATGATGCGAGTATATAATTATATGGTATAAAAACAATAATATTATGGCAGACTTAAAAGGCAAGAACCTTATTTCAATCACGGATTACACCAAAGAGGAGTATATTCAAATCCTTGATTTGGCAGAAGAATTCGAGAAAAATCCCAAACAGCCGGTTTTGAGCGACAAGGTTGTGGCATCAATCTTTTTCGAACCATCGACAAGAACGCGTTTGAGTTTTGAAAGTGCCGCAAACATGTTGGGAGCAAGAGTAATCGGTTTCAGCAATCCTGCTGCGACAAGTTTGCAAAAGGGAGAAAGTTTGCACGATACGATACAAATGGTGAGCAGTTACTCTGACCTTATCGTCATGAGACACCCTCGCGACGGGGCTTCTCGTTATGCTTCCGAGGTTGCGAGTGTTCCCGTAATCAATGCGGGCGACGGTGCGAACCAACACCCGACGCAATGTATGCTCGACCTTTATTCCATTCGCAAAACCCAAGGTACGTTGGACAATCTGCAAATAACGATGGTCGGAGACTTGAAATACGGCAGGACGGTGCATTCTCTGGTACAGGCAATGTGCAATTTCAATGCCACATTCCACTTCGTGTCCCCCGTTGAGTTGCAAATGCCATCTTCCGTTAAGATGCACATTCAGAAAACAGGCTTGAAGTATTATGAATACGCTGATTTGGAAGATGTGATACCGTTTTCCGACATTATATATATGACAAGAATACAGCGGGAACGCTTTTCCGACCCGTTGGAATACGAAAAGGTGAAGGATTGTTACATATTGGAAGCAGCCACTCTGCACGGTTGCAAGCCTACGATGAAGGTTCTCCACCCTCTTCCGAGAGTTAACGAAATCGCAATGGACGTCGATGCAACTCCTCATGCCTATTACTTCCAACAGGCACAGAACGGAGTCTATGTAAGACAAGCCCTTATGGCTGCAATATTGGGAGCGAAATAGCATCCGGAAACAGCCGTGAGTGAAACGGCGTTTGAGAAAAACGAATCGAAGAAAGAAAAAATCGAAACGGCGTTCCGTAACGACGAAACGCCGAAAGAAAAAGAAGAAGAAAGATGACACAGAACAGCAAAAAGGAATTGGTTGTATCCGCAATAGAAAACGGAACGGTGATAGACCACATACCGGCAAGTGAAGTATATAAGGTTGTCAAGATATTGAACCTCGACATGTACGAAGACGAAGTGCTTATCGGCACCAACCTTTCGAGCAAGAAATATGGCAAAAAAGGTATAATCAAAGTGAAGAACAAATTCTTTGAAGAAACGGAAGTGAACAAGGTGGCTTTGATTGCTCCGAACGCAACCATGATTGTAATAAAGGATTATGAGGTCGTGGAGAAGAAAAACCTTGAAATACCGGATACGGTTCGCCGCATAGTGAAATGCATCAACCCCAACTGCATAACCAATATTGAAGACAATATAGAGACGAACTTCAATGTGGTGGACAAGTCGCCTTTGAAATTGCAATGCCACTATTGCGAAAAAACGATGACCAATATAAGGTTCAAGGAATAAAGCAGGATTGTTCACAAACGGCTGTTTGCAATTTTCGGTCTTTTGTTTGTTCAAATGAAAGAAAAGACGTACCTTTGCAAACTCGTAAACGAGCGTACATTTTTTTGAATTTATGGGCAAAAAATACGTGGTGAAATTTGCAGGTCTGGCGAACGGAATTCATAAATACGAGTTCCGGATAGACAGAAAGTTGTTTGAAGAATTTGAAGCAGAGGATATTCTGGACGCAGACTTGTTTTTGGATTTCACAATGGAGAAGAGTGAACGGCAGTTGGTGTTTTTGTTCAAAGTCAAAGGAGAAATAGTCGTGGCATGCGACCGTTGCTTGGAGGAAATGTCCGTTCCTTTGAATTTCGAGCGGGAATATTATGTCGGGTTCGGCGATACATACGAAGAATCCGACGAAAATATGTGCGTGATACCGCGGAACGAACACTCTTTCGACCTGAGTAAGCTCATTTACGAGTATGTCATGCTGAGCAAACCGATGAGATGCGTACACGGAGAAGTGGAAGGAAACCGTCAGGTTTGCAGTCAGGAAATGACGGATATATTGAACACTCCCGAATTGAGAGAAGAACAAGGAACAGACCCGAGATGGGACGTTCTGAAACAAATAAATTTTGAATAACAACTAAAAACAACAAGGTAATATGCCAAATCCAAAACGCAGATTCTCGCAAACGAGAACAGCAAAGAGAAGAACACACCACGCAGTTGAAAGCGTACAATTATCCACTTGCAGCAACTGCGGAGCGACAGTACAAATGCACAGAGTATGTCCCGAATGCGGATATTACAGAGGTAAGGAAGCCATCAAGAAAGAGGCAGACGCGTAAAATCCGACAGCCATGAGGATAGGATTGGACGCAATGGGGGGCGATTTTGCTCCCGAATCGGTTGTACGTGGTGCAATAGCAGCGACGAAGGACTTGTCTTCAGATGATAAGATAGTCCTTTTCGGTCGCAAGGACGATATATTGCGGATTATTTCCGAGCAGGGCGAAGACGAAAACCTTTTCGAGATTGTGCATACGGAAGATGTAATCGATATGCACGACAAACCGATAAAAGCATTTGCCCATAAGCCCGATTCAAGTCTTGCAGTCGGTTTCCGGTATCTTAAAGAAGGACGCATAGACAGCTTTGCCAGTGCAGGCAGCACGGGAGCCATGTTGGTAGGTACCATGTATTCCGTCGGTCCCATGGAAGGCATAATACGGCCATGCCTTGCCGCTTTGGTGCCTAAGGAAAAGGGCGGAGTAACAGTGCTTGTCGATGTGGGCGTAAACCCCGATGCCAAGCCGGAAGTATTGGAGCAATTCGGACTTTTGGGAAGCATGTATGCCAAGTGTGCGTTGGGGATAGCCGAACCGAAAGTAGCTTTGGTCAACATAGGCGAAGAGGAAGAGAAAGGCAATGCACAAACCCATGCGGCTTTCAGTCTGATGAAGAAAAACAAACACTACGAGTTTATAGGCAACGCAGAACCGATTGAAATCTTCAAAAGCAATGTCGATGTGATGGTTTGCGACGGCTTTGTAGGCAACCTTTTGATGAAACACACCGAAGCATTCGCCAGAGTGATAGTCAAAAGGAAGTTGTTTGACGATTACATCGCACGATTCAATTACGAGATATACGGAGGCTTACCATTGCTTGGAGCAAACGGAGTGGTGATAATCGGACACGGTATTTCAAACGAAAAAGCAATCAAAAGCATGGTGTTGCAGTCCAAAACGATTTCGGCATCGGGCATAATCGAAAAATTGCGTGAAGCTTTGTCGGACGGGAAATAAACAATAAAGAATTTTAGAAGATGTCTAAGATAAGGGCTGCCATAACGGCGGTTGAGGGATACGTTCCCGATTATATTCTTACGAATGATGAGTTGAGCCGAATGGTCGATACGAACGACGAATGGATAATGACGCGTATCGGAATCAAGGAACGACACATATTGAAAGGCGAAAAGGGTCCGTCTGATATGGCGGAAATCGTCATAAAACGTATTTTCGAGAAAAAGAACATATCTCCCGACACAATCGAATTGATAATCTGTTGCACGGTTACGCCGGATATGGTTTTTCCTGCGACTGCCAACGTGATTGCACACAAGTGCGGCATCAAGCATGGCTTCGGTTTTGATGTCAATGCCGGTTGTTCGGGTTTTATTTACGGTCTTACCACGGCAGCAAAGTACATTGAAGCAGGTTTCGTCAAGAGAGCAATCGTTGTCGGAGCCGAGAAAATGTCGGCAATCACCAATTACGAAGACAGAGCAACCTGTCCGATTTTCGGAGACGGAGCGGCAGCCGTATTGGTGGAAGCGACGGAAGAACCTTACGGCTTGATGGACGAAGTTCTCTTCTCCGACGGAGAAGGAGTGAAGCATTTGCATCAGGTGGCAGGCGGTTCCGTCAAACCGGCAAGCCATCAGACCGTCGATGCCAAAGAACACTTCATTTATCAGGAAGGACAAGCCGTGTTCAAATGGGCAGTGGTGAAAATGGCAGAGGCAACCGAGACGATAATGAAGCGAAACAACCTGACGGCTGACGATATTGCATACCTATTGCCCCATCAGGCGAATTTGAGAATAATAAAGGCGACAGGCAATCGCTTGGAGCTTGCACCGGAAAAGGTGTTGGTGAACATAGAAAAGTATGGCAACACCACGTCCGCCACAATCCCTATGTTGATGTTTGAAAACCAACATAAGTTCAAGAAAGGCGACAACCTTATCCTTACATCCTTCGGAGCGGGATTTACATGGGGAGCGATTTGGTTGAAATGGGCTATTTAGAAATAACATTTTTAGGAACAGGAACCTCACAGGGAATACCCGTCATAGGGTGCGACTGTGAGGTTTGTCTTTCCAAAGACAAGAAAGACAAGCGTCTGCGTTCCTCTGTACTCATTCGTTCGGACAAAGGGACGCAACTGACCATCGATGCGGGACCCGATTTCCGTTATCAGATGTTGCGGGAAAATGTATCGCGGCTCGATGCCATTCTTGTCACCCATTCCCACAGAGACCACGTGGGAGGATTGGACGAAGTCCGTTCTTTCAACTATTTGCAGCAAACTTCCATGCCCGTTTATGCCAATCGCTATGCAGCAGAAGGCATAAGAGGTGAATTTGCATACGCTTTCGCACAAAACAAGTACCCCGGATTGCCTCAATTCGACCTTAGGGAAATCACGTCCGAAGACCTTATACAAGTGAACGAACTCTGCATTCAACCCATCGAAGTAATGCACCACCTTCTGCCCGTTCTTGCCTATCGGATAGGTAAGTTCGCCTACATAACCGACGCAAAAACAATAAGCGAAAAGGAAATCGACAAACTTCAAGGCTTGGACTGCTTGGTCGTCAACGCATTGCGAAGAGAAGAACACTTCTCCCATTTCACCCTCCAAGAAGCCCTCGCATTGATAGACCGTCTCCGACCACGGCAAGCCTACCTTACGCATATAAGTCATTTCCTCGGCTTTCACGAAGCCGTCAACCGGGAACTCCCTGCCAATGTCCGTTTGGCATACGACACACTCAAAATAAGAGTAAACGGATAACCCGCCTGCTTTTGCCGCAGTAAAATCGCAAGAGCAAACCTTACCGAAACCAACTTCCGAAATATTTCTTCATTTCGCCTGTTGAAAATCCCATATCGGGAATTATCACGAATAAAACGGCGGAATATTTAAGCGAAACGCCCTTTCATGATACGGATACAGCCAATTGATATGACAAAAGCCCGAGAAGAAAAACAAACAGCATGGAAACCACTCGTTCTCCAAGCACACATACAATCCGATAAGGCAAAGCCACGAAAAAGAGCAAGTTACAATGTAAGAACAAACCGCATAAAGAACTTCCTTACACTGTTTCGGACTTCTTTATTCCCATTTTTCGATCCTAAAAAAGGTGTATTATCATTTGAAAAGAAAGATAAATCTTTTTTTTGTCCCATATTGAAAATATTGTTGTATATTTGCCTGCGGTGAACAGCCGTAAGAAAATAGAATGTTCAATTAAAAACAATTTCAAACAATGAAAAAAATCAGTATCATCTGTGTCTGCTTCTTTGCAACCGTGTTTGCTGGCAGACTGAACGCACAAGAAACTTTTTCGGGAAGCGGAAAATTTTTGAAAATCAACGAGCCGTACGTATCCATGGCTGCATTCGGCAACAATGACAAAGTTGCAGAAATCGATTTGCCGACTTGGGGTATAGGTGTGGGCGACAGACGCACCTACCTGCACAAGGCAACAGGTTTATTCTTCGATTTGGACGCCGGAGTGGAGTACGGAGTTTTGAAAGAGAATGACAACGGCAAATGCTTCTCAACTTCCGGAAGACTATCCCTTTCATTCGGTTACGCCTACTTCTTTTCCAAGAGCAACCCCGTAGCCTCTCTTTCCCTTTCAGTTGGAATAGGAGCCGACTATTCGGTGTATGTATTCTCTTATAAATCGCCTTTGATAGAGGGTAACCATATCGTAACACCCTCTTACTACGTTCCGCAGGACGGAGCCTTGTATCAGAGAGCGGGCTTTGTGCCGATAAGATTGAAACTTTCTTGTGAAGACGTAAGCATAGCCCTAACCTATCGTCCGACCTTTGCACAGCACAACAAGGCAGACAATATGAAAATAGGCATTCTTCCATTCGAGATTTCGGCAGGTATACCCTTGGATTTGAAAATGCTGAAAAACGCCTACGTGAAGTAAAACCCGATTAAGCAACACACCAAAGGGCGGAAGCAACAACACTTCCGCCCTTTCTTTTCACCAATGAAACCCTTTCTTATAACCATTTGATTTATAAAACCATCGAATCATTCGTAAGCAACCGCCGTTTTGCGGAAATGAAACGCCGAAAGAATTTCGCCAAGCGGCGTTTCGGTACTCATGAATCGGCGTTTGGTCGGTCGGGGTGTGAGTCGGTGGTTTATTTGTTGAGGATTTTTTTCAGTTGGGCTATGTCCAAGAGGTTCACTGTTTCGAGTTTGCCTTTGTAGAATACGGCAAAGTTATTGAATGCGCAGGGCAGGTTCTTCGCTTCTTGCAAGCTGTTCACGTAATTGAGAATGAGGGGTATGCCGTGTGTTTCGCAATAGGTGCGTACGGGCGTGAGACTTTGCGGAATATAGGGGCATTGTGCGTCGTAAAAGATTGTGAGTTCTTGGTTTCCTATTTCGCTTTTGCGAACTGTCTCCGCAAAGTGCGGTTTCGTGCCGTCGAAGGAGAGGGCAAGCAGTTCATAGCCGTTATCGAGGCTGTCAACGACTTCGAAGCCGAATTTCTTGGCGAAGGATTGGTCGGACAGCCATGTTTTTTGCCTTTTTGCTCCGAGCATGCACAATCCGCTGCCGCCTTTCTGCCTGACATCGTTTATTGCGTATTCCATGAGTTCTTTTGCATAGCCTTTGCCTCTGAACGCTTTGTCGTTAATCCACAGGCAATAGATGTAATGATAATTCTCTCCGCAAATCGGCACCCATGCTTTCTCCAAGGGTGCGTACTCTATGAAGACTGCCGCCTTGGCATTCAGCTTTCGGAATACATGACCTTCCTTCAATCTCTCTTTTAACCATGTGCGTTTCGCTTCAACGCCGCAATGTGGTTTCCGGCTGCGGATAATGCAGCACAAATGTTCGTTTGCTATGTTGTCGGGTGTAAGATTGATGAACTCTTCCTGCATTGTATCTTTATGTTGTTTCGTCTGCAAAGGTACGAATAATAGGATTGCGAAACCGAAATGTCCGGTTTTCAAATCCTTTCTCCGGCTTGGTTTTCAAAAATATTGCTTTTGTCGTGTCGAAAAAGTTTGCGGAGAGTGCAGAAGATATATTCTGCGTGATGAGAAAGCGTCGTATATATTTTGACGGGTGAGAAATAAGCAGTATATTTGCCGGATGAAATGATGATTTTGTCCGGCAAACGGCAGAAAGAGGACTGCGGTTGAGATAATGAAGATATAATTCGATGTTTCATGGAAGAGGGAAAGAAGAGAAAGAGAGAGATTGTTCTTTTGAGCATAACGATAGTGTTGGCATCGGCAGCGTTGATTGTGCAAGTGCTTTTCGGAAAAGAAGGATTGCTGCGAAAAAATTCCGAATCCATCAGAGATGTTTTTATCGAAGAGGCTTCAAAGAACAGAAATGCCGACAGTATTTATGTCGAGGGGGATACTGCTTGGCTTTATAAGAATAAGGTGTTTATCGGTACAGCTGTGTTTGAAACGGTCGAGTGATTTTGTGCTTGCAGCGGGCTGCGGTTCGGTTTTTACTCTTTTTTGCTTGTCCGGTATCGACGATTCGAGTTTTCAGACTTTGTTTTTGGTAGCGTAGAACTTGCAGCAGTCGGGTAGGGGACAGGCTTCGCATTCGGGTTTGCGGGCTTTGCATATATAGCGTCCGAGGAGTATGAGTTGATGATGGAGCAGGGCTATGTCGGAAGCCTTGTCGAGGTTTGCCATAAGTTGTTTCTCTGTTTCGAGAGGTGTTTTCGCTCCGGTGGTCAAGCCTATGCGGCGGCTGACGCGGTGGACGTGTGTATCGACAGGCATGACGGCTTGGTTGTAAAGCACGGCGGCTATAACGTTGGCGGTCTTGCGTCCCACTCCTGCGAGGCTTTCCAAGTCCTTCCTCTCCTTTGGCAGTTCGTCCTTATATACTTCGTGCAGCCTTTGTGCCATCTTCAAGAGGTTTTTGCTTTTGGCATTGGGATATGATATGCTTTTGATGTAGCGGTATATTTCTTCTTCGCTTGCTTTTGCCATTTCGGCAGAGGTGGGAAAGCGTTTGAAGAGTTCGGGTGTAACGATATTGACTCTTTTGTCGGTGCATTGTGCGGAGAGTATCACGGCAACGAGCAGTTGGAAGGGGTTGTCGTAGTGCAGTTCGGTTTGTGCATCGGGGAAAAGCCCGTCGAGCTTCTCTATGGTCAGGGCATAGCGTTCTTTCTTTCTCATTTCTTCTTTTCCGTTTCAAAGTCCACCATCACGGGTTTGTGATCGGAATGCAGGTATTCGCCTACGCAATAGCTTGTCGCTTTAATTCCTTCGCCGCAAAAGACATAATCGATGCGGAAAGCGGGCAAAGGACCGTTGTAAGTGCCGGAAAGGCCTTTCCCCGCTTGTCTGAAACTATCTGTCATCAGCTTGGAAAACTCTCTGTATGTGTATGAATACGGCGTGGAGTTGAAATCTCCGACCACAAGGTGCTTTTGTTTGGTTTGTTGCAGCAATTCGACCATTTCTCTTGTTTCGACGCTACGTTTTTTGTTTGCTTCGATGAGTTTGTCTTTTACTCCGAGGGAGATTTCCTTGTCGGGAATTTGTCCTTTCGTCAATGTGCCGACTTCGTTTTTCTCTTCATCCATGATTTTGTAGGAGACAAGATGAACGTTATATACCCGTATCACTTCTTTTCCTGCTTTTATGTCGGCGAATGCAAAGGAGTGGTATTCTTCTTTCATGGGGAAGGGACAGCCGGAACGGATGATTTTCTTCTTTGAGTAAATCACGCTGCCGCTTACGCCGTATTTGGATTCGGCAGGGGCGAAATAATATTCGTAGCCAAGCTCGCGGGTCAGTATTCTGTGGACGGAGTGTTGTCCGTTCTTCGAGGCGTTGTACTCTTGAAAGCACAGAATGTCGGGATTTTCCTTTTTGACGACTTCTATGACGGAATCCATGTTGCGTTGTCTCAATTCGGCAGTGCTTTGTGCTTCATGGGTGAAGTTTTCGACATTGTAAGTCATTATTTTCATGGAGTTTACGGAAGCCGTTTCGCCTGATGAAGTGCAGATGAGGCGTGGTATGTAGTCGTAGCCTGCGAGGATTGCTGCCAAGGGTACGATAATATATATGGGTTTCCAAAAGAGCCAAAGGATACAGAATACCGCATTGATGAGGAGCAGCAATGGATACACGTAACTGAAAAGGGATAGATGCGGTGCGGCTTCGGGGCGTATGAATGCTCCCGCATATACTCCGAAAAGCATGAGGGTGAAAAGCAGATTGACTATGTGAAGTATTCTTTTTATCATTCCTTTGTGGTGGAGCTTTCTGTGGCAGGTGCGGGTTGGGCTTTTGTCGGAGCAGGTTCTGCTTTGGTTGCATTATTCGGGCTTTCTTTTACAGGTTCCAAGTTCTCTGCCGAGGAGAAATTGAAAACGTCCAAAAGCCATTTGTCTTTCACTTTGCTCAACTTCCATATACATTCCGTTCTGTTGTCGAATTGGTCTGTTACAAGCACTTTCGCCACGGCTTTGTTGCCCGATACTTTTACGGATTTCACAACCCAATCTTTGTAGATGACCAAATCGTTACCGAAATTCTTCATGAAATCGAGACTTTTCTGCATTTGAGGGGAACAAACCGCCGAAACGGCTTTGAAATCTCTTTCGTTTATGTGTTTGTAGAACAATTCCAAGGTTTGTTCGATGGCTTTTTCATTGCGTCTTTCGTTCGAACAGCTTACGGCCATCAAGCCTGAAAGCAGTAAGAACAGCATTGTTTTTACCTTCATCAAAAACTACTTTACTGTTTAGGCTTGCAAATTTATGCAATATTGTTGTAACTTTGCAATTCCGAAAAGGAAAAACAGCAGTTCTGGCGGTGTGAAAGCCGGTTCGGCTTTCCGATAAGGACGAAACTTAAAAACAGATTTATCATGTCGATAGCGGAAAACATAAAGCATTATCGGTCTCTTTTGCCTCCGCAAACGAGGTTGGTGGCAGTGTCGAAGACAAAGCCGGTAAGCGATTTGCAGCAGGCGTATGACGCAGGGCAGAGAATATTCGGGGAGAATAAGGCTCAGGAAATGAGGGATAAGTGTGCAGTGTTGCCGAAAGATATAGAGTGGCACTTCATCGGTCATCTGCAAATAAACAAAGTGAAATATGTCGTGCCGATTGCGACGCTTATACATTCGGTAGATAGTTTCAGATTGCTATGTGAGATAAACAGATTGGCAATAAGGCACGAGAAAGTGATGGATTGCCTGTTGCAAATCAAAATATCCGACGAGGAAACCAAGTACGGTTTCGATGAAGAGGAGTTGGAGGCTTTGTTGGAGAGCGATGAATTCAAGATGTTGGAGAATGTGAGGATTTGCGGTTTGATGGGTATAGGCTCGGTAACCGATGATTTGAATCAAACGAGAAAAGAGTTCAGGCATTTGAGCGATTTGTTCAAGCATATTAAAGCCAAGTATTATGAAAAGGAAGAGAGCTTTTGCGAGTTATCCATGGGTATGTCTCATGACTTCCGAATAGCAGTGGAGGAGGGTAGCACCTTTGTGCGTATCGGCAGCTCGATATTCGGATTAAGGGATTATGCCACAAAGTCTTAGCGAGAAAATGCTTTTTTTTGAACAGGCAAATCTTGACAATCGGAAATAAATTAGTATTTTTGCCAACGGATAAAAACTGAATATCGAATCGAAAATGGAAGAGAGAGAAAGAGAAGAAGTGTTTTCAAAGGCTGTAAAAGCAGGTAAGAGAACGTATTTTTTTGATGTGAAGGAAACAAAACAAGGCGAGCGTTACATAACCATAACGGAGAGTAAACGTAAGTTCGATAACGATGGTGGCACATTCTCTTACGAAAAACATAAGATATTTCTGTATAAGGAAGATTATTCCAAGTTCAAGAACGCTCTTGAAGGAGTGATTCGTTTCGTTGAAACGGGTGAAGAACCTGTTTTTGACGATGATGAGACGGAAAGAAGCGACGATGGCTTTGAAAAGGAGTTTGAAAACATTAAGTTCGATTAGTATTTACATTGAGCGATAAGCAAATAGAGAGCTGCTTTATGGAGCAGCTCTTTTTGCAAAACACAAGGAGAAGAAAGATGGGGAAAGTAATAGCTGTTGCAAATCAGAAAGGCGGTGTTGGAAAGACCACCACAGCCATCAATTTGAGTGCGGCTCTGGCTGTGATGGAGAAGAAGACATTGCTTATAGACGCAGACCCGCAAGCCAATGCCTCTTCCGGTGTAGGTATAGAACCGCAGAGTGTGGAGAAAGGCATATATGAATGTTTGATAGGCTCTGCCGAGGCTCGTGAAGCAATAGTGGAAACGGATACACCCAATCTTTATCTTCTGCCTGCAAGCATAGACCTCGTTGGAGCCGAAGTGGAATTGCCGAAACTTGACGAGAGGGAAGAAAAATTGCGAAATGCAATCGCTCCGATCAAAGATGAGTACGACTATATAATAATAGACTGTTCTCCATCTTTGGGCTTGGTAACCATAAACGCCTTTACGGCTGCTGACAGTGTGATTATACCGGTGCAATGCCAGTATTTTGCATTGGAAGGCTTGGGAAAATTGCTCAATACCATAAGAATAGTTCAGAGCAGGCTCAATACGTCTCTTGAAATCGAAGGAATATTGCTTACGATGTTCGATGCGCGTTTGCGATTGAACAAACAAGTGGCAGAAGATGTGCGACACCATTTCCAGCAAGTGGTATTCAATACAATCATATACAATAACGTCAAATTGGCAGAGGCACCGAGCCACGGTCTGAGCGTAATCATGTATGACGCAGGCAGCACAGGAGCGGTCAATTATATGAATCTGGCAGTTGAAATCATAGAAAAGAACACGGCAAAAGCATAAAACGGAAATATGGCAGCAAAAAAGACATCGGCATTGGGAAAAGGTTTGGAGGCTTTGTTGGGTGGAACGCCCGTAAGCAGGAATGACAACAATATAGGCACGCTTGCTGCCGAGTTGAGTTATATTCCGTTGGACAAAATAAAGCCTAATCCCGAGCAACCGAGAAAGGAATTCGATAAACAAGCCCTTGAAGAACTCACGCAGTCTGTAAGGGAAAACGGCGTCATCGTTCCGATAACCGTAATGAAAGAAAACGGTGAATATGTCTTGATTGCAGGCGAAAGAAGATACCGTGCCGCAAAGTCGGCAGGTCTTTCCGAAATTCCGGCATACATAAGGATTGCAACCAAAAAGGAAGTCATGGAAATGGCTTTGGTGGAGAATATCCAGAGAGAGGATTTGAATGCCATTGAAATAGCCTTGGCTTTGAAGGGATTGATAGAAGAATGCAACCTTACACAGGAACAGATGAGCGAAAGGATAGGAAAGAACCGTTCGACGATAACCAATTACCTCAGACTTTTGAAACTGCCGGCAGAAGTGCAGGTTGCAATCCGCAATAATCAAATTTCGATGGGACACGCACGTTGTTTGGTCAATCTGGAATCCGATGGCGAGCAAATCGAAATGATGAAACGTATCATCGAAAAAGGTCTTTCTGTTCGTCAGGTCGAGGATTTGGCAAAGCAAAGCAGGGAAAAACAACAGCAGGGGCAAATCAAGAAAAAACAACTGCCCGATTTCCATGCCGCAAGACGCGAAGCATTGTCCGTTAAACTCGACACGGACATCGAGATAACCCGTTCCCAAAGAGGTAAAGGCAAAATCACAATAGCCTTCAAGAATGACAAAGACTTCGAACGCATAATCGCATTATTGGAAAGCGAGAAATAACAGATGAACTCTCGTAAAGGTCTTTTATTTGCACTGATGCTGCTCCTCGTGAGCAGTAATCTTTTTTCGCAAGAGCCTTTTACGGCAAGCAAACCCCATTCGGCAAAGCGTGCAACGCTTTATTCCGCAATCCTTCCGGGAATGGGACAGGTTTATAACAAACAAACATGGAAAGTTCCGGTCATTTACACCCTCGGAGCAGCGACAGCCTACCTTGCAATAAGCAATTACCAAAACTCGATCAAGTTCAAAGACGAGTACTATAACCGTTTGAACGGAAACACAGCCGAATTGCTTGCCGATTACGCCACATACAGCGACGAAAGCATACTTGCACTGCACCAAGCATACGATAAAAATTTTCAACTCGGCATAATGCTTTCTGCCGCCGTCTATCTGTTGAACATCGTCGATGCAATGGTTTACGGACACCTCTTCGACTTCAACATAAACGACGACCTGTCGGCTTCGCTCACCCCATTCGCATACCCGGGCTTTGCAGGCGTTGCCCCGAATATAGGAATGACATTATCAATCAGAATGAAATAAACACAAAAGCAATATGAGAACACTGGTAACGAACATAAAAAGCCTTGTGCAGACGGAAGAAACCTCTCGTGAAGCCGTATGCGGAGAGGCAATGGCAGAAGTGGAAAGCATAAACGATGCTTACCTTATCGTTGAAGACGATAAAATTGCCGACTTCGGCAAGATGAGTGAAATGAAAGAGCAGAACGCCGACAAAATCATCGATGCAAAGCAATGCTTTGTGCTACCTTCTTTCTGCGATTCGCACACCCATTTGGTTTATGCAGGCTCTCGCGAAATAGAATACATAGACAAGATACGCGGATTGAGCTATGAGGAAATCGCAAAACGCGGAGGCGGTATTTTGAACTCGGCAAAACGTTTGCAGGAAACAGATGAAAACGAACTATACGAGGATGCATACCGACGTTTGCAGGAGATAGCAAGCCTCGGTACCGGAGCAGTGGAAATAAAGTCCGGATACGGATTGACGACAGAGGCGGAGTTGAAAATGTTGAGAGTAATCCGTCGATTGAAAGAGAACTCACCCCTGACCATAAAGGCAAATTTCCTCGGAGCTCACGGAGTGCCTATGGAGTACAGGGGAAGACAGGGCGAGTTCGTGGACTTGGTCATAAACGAAATGATACCTCTTGTGGCAAAAGAGAAATTGGCAGACTTCATAGACGTTTTCTGCGACACGGGTTTCTTTACCGTCGAGGAGACTGACCGCATGCTTGAAGCAGGAGTGCGATACGGACTTACCCCAAAGATACATGCCAACGAATTGGACTATTCCGGAGGTATCGAAGTGGGAGTAAAACACGGAGCCTTGTCCGTCGATCATTTGGAATGCGTAGGAGACAAAGAGATTGCAGCCTTAAAGTCCTCCAAAACCATGCCTACCATCTTGCCGGGAGCAGCATTCTTCCTTAACATGCCGTATTCTCCGGCTCGAAAGATGATTTCCGCCGGACTACCCGTTGCAATGGCATCCGATTTCAATCCCGGCTCTTCTCCAAGCGGCAATATGCAAATGATTATGACATTTGCATGCGTCAACTACCGTCTTACACCACAAGAAGCCCTCAATGCAACAACCATAAACTCCGCATACGCAATGGGATTGAGCCAAACACACGGTTCAATATGCCGAGGTAAGAAAGCCAACTTCTATATCACGAAACAGATACCTACACTCGAATACATACCATATTATTATGGCACAAACAAAGTAAGCCGTACTTTCTTGAACGGAAAAGAACAATAACATTATCGGCATACTGTATCGAAGGGGCGGGCAAAAGTCAGCCCCTTTCTTTTTGTGCAATGATTAAAGTCTGCTTCTATGATGATTTTCCACCTTTGCGAGAAGAAATTACTATCCGTAAAATTGAAAACATCGGAACTTTTGCAACTTTTTGTTGCCTTGACTATTTTTCGTAACTTTGCCACCGTTCATGCCGGCAATCATCTGTTGCGGTGTTTGTTCATCAAAATATGACGATATGGGGCTTTTCATCATTATATTGCTTTTCGTTCTCGCTTCACGGAGAGAAGCGGTCGATATTTCGGCTTGACCAAAATCATGTATGCCCTTTATGCAGAAGTAAGGTTTTCAAAAGAAAAATTCAGATTGTCGTTTGCAAGATTGTTTGCTCCTTTGATTGAATTATAAGACTTTAAGAATATGAGAAAATTCAAATCCGTTGTTTTTTGTTTGTCGATGTTGCTGTTGCATCTTTGTAATGTCGGGTTGTTTGCCCAGAACTTCGATGTCTCGGACTATGAGATAAATCTCGATGTCGATCATTTGCAGCCGAACAGGCATATCGGTTACACGAAGTTGACCTTGCGTATGCTGTCTTCGGAAGATGTTTCCGTGCAACTCGATTTGAGAAATCAGTTTGTGGATTCCGTCTTGGTGAATGGTCGGATTGTGGCATTCGACTATGATGGAAATAAAATCCTTTTCTCGCTTCCGCAGCCCGCTTTGCCGAATGAGGACGTGGAAGTGATGGTTTACTATAACGGAGGCAACAACGTGGAGCCTTACGGTTGGGGAGGTATTCATTATACGAATGATATAATTTACAATCTCGGCGTTGCTTTCGGCGATTTCCCGCATGCTTACGGCAGGGCTTGGTTCGCATGTAAGGACAGCTTCACCGACAAAGCTCGATTCAGGTTCGATATAACCGTGAACAAAGATGTGAAAGCCGTTTGCGGCGGTGTGTTGGATTCTGTAAGCAGAGGCGAGAGTTCGGATACCTATCATTGGACGCTGAACAGGGAAATCCCCACTTATTTGGCAAGCATGGCTGTTGCGGATTTCGCCGTTATGGAGCGTAATCTGCAATCCTTAAACGGTAATGTGCCATTGCAGGTGTTTTATTTCCCTTCCGACAGTGCGGCTGTGTATCGTAATTTCGAGAAGTTCGATTCCGCTTTTGCGAATATGGAAAGGCTTTTCGGAGCTTTCCCTTTCGAGCGGGTGGGTTACTGCACCACTCCACAGGGGAGCATGGAGCATGTAGATAATATTGCTTTCGTTCGTTCTCTTGCTTCTTCCTTCTCGCTTTCTTCGCAATCCGTGATGGTGCATGAGTTCGCTCATTCATGGTTCGGCAATCTGATTACTTGCGAAAGTGCGGGCGATATGTGGATAAACGAGGGTTGGACGACTTTCACGGAGAGATTGAGTCTTGAAGCCATGCACGGCAGCGAGTATGCAAAGGAACATTTTCGCCAAAAGGCGGAAGAGGTGATTGCGAAGTTGCCTTACCGAGAGGGTGTCTTCGCTTTGTCCGGTGTGGACAGCAGCAGGACGTATTCTTCCACCGTTTATGACAAAGGAGCCTTGGGGACGATGAGTTTGAAAACCTATATGGGAGACAGCCTTTTCTATTCGAGTGTGAGAAAACTGTTGAACGATTTTGCTTATTCCAATATAAATTCCCACACCTTGCGGGACAGTCTCTCTTCTTACTCCGGCATCGATTTGACGGACTTTTTCGATTATTACGTTTTTGATACAATCACTCATCATTTCGCAATATCGGAAGCCGTTTTCGGCAATAATTCCGCAGAGATAAGAATTCGCTCTCGCAGTGCAGTCGATGAGAATGCCGTTTGCGGCAATGCACGTCTTCCGATTACTTTCATGTCTTCCGATTACAGGCTTTGCAAGCGTACCATCGAAGACGACGGTACGCAGAAGCTGCATACGTTTTCGCTTCCTTTCACTCCCGTTGCGGCATTCTTGGATATGGAGGAAGAGTTCTTCGATTTGACGACGGATTCTTACAAGAAAATCGGCGAAAGAGGTCTTTACGAGTTCAAGAACTCTTATAGCCGTGTTTTCGTTCACTCTTGCACCGACAGTTTGCTTGTAAGGAGTACTCTGCATTGGGTGGGAGAGAGTGCAAATGTCGGAAAGCATGGCGTGGACAGGTTCTCCGACAAGCATTATTGGACGATTGAGGGTGTGAATACGGAGAATGCGGAAGCGGAAGCAAGGTTCTATTATGAGGTGGCAGGTTCCGATATTCCCTTCGACGCCTCCCTGTTGACCTCGTATGCTTCCTTGGATTCCCTTATGTTGTTTTATCGTCCGGATATGGGCAGTGAATGGGAGTATGTTGAGACAGCCGAACCTTCTTCCGGCAGGGGATATATCTCCACGCCTCTTCACAGGGGTGATTACATAATGGCGATTGGCGATAAGGCTGTCGTGGGGCTTGCTGAACCTGATTCAGGGGAGCAAAGCGGCATAAAGGTTTATCCTCAGCCCGCAACTGGTTGTTTGAATGTGGAGTTTCCGAAGGCGGAGCAGGATTTCGTCATTTCTGTTTTCGATACTTTGGGAAGGAAACTCTTTTCCGAAAAAGGAAAGAAGGGTATGGACTGCATGAGGTTTAATTTCAGCCTTCCGAGTGGCGGTTATGTGCTTGATTTGAGGCTTGGCGAAAGGTCGATACGTCAAAATTTCGTGGTGAAATAGAAAAAAGTTTCTCCGGATTGTTTACTTTTTCCGTTTTTCGTTGTCTTTCGAGCGAAAGTATATGGAAGAAAAGAAGGAAATCGTCGAATTGGTGGAACTCTGTCGCAGAAACGACAGGGTGGCTCAGCGTAAGATTTTCGAGAGGTACAAAGGCGTTATGTTCTCGATTTGCAAACGCTACATGCGAAGCTCCGCCGAGGCGGAAGATGCTTTGATTTCGGGCTTTACCAATGCGTTTCTGAAAATGGATTCGTACAACGGCAGCGGTACTTTCGGCAGTTGGTTGAAAGCCATAATGGTAAACAACTGCATAAACCTCCATCGACAGGAACTGAGACGCAATCAGGTGGAACGAGGGGAAGAAAGAGATGAGTTCGTCGAAGAACCGGAGGTGGAGGACAGGTTTTCGACAGATGAGTTGTACGAGGCGATAAATTCCTTGGACGAAAGGTACAGAACGGTGTTCAACATGGTTGTCGTAGATGGTTACAAATATGCGGAGGTTGCCGAATGTTTGAATTCAAAGGTCGAAATCGTTAAGACGATTCTTTATAGAGCGAAGCAGAAATTGAAGATGTATTTAACTGAAACGGAGAAGAGAAAGGAGAGTAAGTCATGAAGTTGGACGAATTGTTCAGAAGCAGGTTGCATGATGCCGAAGCAGAGGTGTCGGACGGTGTTTGGGATAAGTTGGAAGCAGGATTGAACGAGGCGATGCCGCAATCCGGTAATGCCGCACCCTCTTCCGGAACATCGCTTGCCTCTTCGGCAAAGTTTTCGGCAGTGGTCGGAAAAACCATTGCGGGCATTGCATTGGCGGCTCTTGCCGGCGGAGGTGTTTATCTGTTGAACAGGAGCGATGTCAAGGAGGAAAAGCCTGTTGCAAAGACGGAAACAAGAATTGTGGAAACCGTGCAGAACACAACGGAAGCCGAGGCGGAAAAAACGATTGAAGTTCCGAAAAAACGAAACGCCGTTTCAATTTCGCCGAACGCCGATTTATTTTTCTCAAACACCGTTTCTGAAATCGGAAACGAAGAGATGGTGAAAGGGGAGGAGAAAGAGGTTGCCCATGTTGCCGAAACGGTGCTGTCTCCCGCAGCAACTGCGGTGCAGAGCGAAAGCATATCGCCGGCAAAGCCCGTGGAACGGCAACGGCATGAGCAGAGCGTGCCGCAAAAAGAGGTTTGTGAAGCGAAACCGCAGGAAAGACAACGGGCGGAGGCGGCTTTCGAGCCTGCAATCGGCATACCGAACCTTGTGTCTCCGAATAATGACGGCATAAACGACCGTTTCGAGATACGCAACATCGAGAAATATCCCGATAACGAACTTGTCATTTTCGACAGAAGGGGAAAGGTGGTTTTCCGAGCGGTTTCATACCCCAACGATTGGGCTGCGGAAGGGCTTGCGGACGGTGTATATTTCTATCGTTTTGCCGTGAGAGAAGGCTCGAAACAGAAAATATTCACGGGAAATATAAACGTGATGAGATAAAATCCGATTTTTATTTCGCTGGCAACCAAAAGGCTACGCCAAACGGGCGAAAAAAAGTGTATGAAACCCTCTTTCATTAGGTTCAATATCCGTAATATTGCAAAAAAATTGGAGTGGATATAATGAAAGCACAGACAAAGAAACATTTGATTAAGAGCTACCAGAATTTACCGCAGGAGGCAAGAGATATGTTCGATGCCCAATATGGCGAAGGTTACGCCGATGCTGCCCAAAAGATAACCAAACCCGACGGTTCTTCTCTTTATGTCGTGCCTTTGGAAACAGAAGACGCGGTTTACATGGTTAAAGTCGATGTCGTTGTGGATTCCAAGTTCACGGAAGAGGAATTCGATAAGGAAATCCTCGGTTCATCGAAGAATGATGAGGAGATAGCAGGAGAAAGCGAGGAAGAGGAGGAAGAAACTCAGGGAAAAGAAAAATTCGTTCTCAATCACGGAGATTATTCCGAGGTTGAAGAAGCGGAAGAACCCAAGGAAGAATTGGAATAAAGGAAAGATAGCCGACCATAATGAGAAGAGGGAATCAGACTTGTTCGATTCTCTCTTTTTTCTTGTTCTTACACGAGATTGCATATAACCAACAGAAAGCGAAGCTGCAGAAATGCACTCCTGCCTGACGCTCCAAAGAAGATTCGGTCATCATCAGCAAGCCTATGATGGCAAGTCCTGCCAATAGAGCGAAATACTTTCTTTCCCATAGCCGCAAAGCGAAGCAGACAAACACTGCAACCAAACATACCAAGCCCAACACACCGATGGCAACCGTTGTTTGAAGAAACTGATTGTGAGCATTGAGGTAACGCTTAAAGCCTATTTGTTCATCTGAATACATTTTCGTTAAAACATCTTTGGTATCTCCGGTACCATATCCCCACACAGGAGAATTCATTATCGATTTGTTGAGGACATAATAGTATATCGTTAATCTTGATTCGGAGGAACTATTTGCGGATTTGGGTATCGACCGTTCGAAAGGCAGACGGGACATTGCTCCTACAAAAGCTACGTTCCCGATGACGTACGCCAAGAACAGGAATGCGAGCAAAATGTTTCTTTTTCGGAACAAATGAAAAAGTATAATCAAGTCCGTCACTGCAATTCCTATTGACCCTACTCTGCTGTCCAAGAGTATAAGAAGCGTATTGAAGAAACATAGCAGGCAACTCTTTATGATGATTACGCCTTTGTCGCTTATGCGGAGAAAATGCAGAGGATTGAAAAAGGTAAGAATAGCTGCAATGCAGGTTTCTGTCGCCAAATAGTTCGGAGCATATTTTGCTGACAGATAAATGTACATAATGCGTCTGAAATTGAATGTTTCAGCATGCATGTTTCGCAGTATGGCTGAAATAAGAAGGCAAGAAAGCACTATCGTAATGCCGGTGATGAATGCCGAAGCGTAAATCCATAAGCGTTTTTTTGTCAGGTATTCCCGTGGAATGAAGCAGAAAAGGAAAGGTATCAGTATTAGGGGCAATTTGATTTGCAAATCCATCATACCGTATGCCGTATTGCTGCTCCAAAGCATGCCTATGCAATAGAGAATGTAAAGCGTAGCCAACCAAAACAGCGGATTGCGTAAATCGAATATTTGTTTGGCGGTATATTTGCAGCGGAATAATTCACCGCTTGCCAACAAAATCAAAGCCAAAAGCATTATGGAAATGCTCTTGAAGAAAGGTGGCAAAGCGATGCAAAAACCGCAAAATACCAATGCGGGAAAAATAAGTCTTTGTGCAAAAGTCGTCAATGTCTTCATATCGGATTGATGTATAATACCGGCGTTTTCCGAAAATATTGTTTCTATCTCTTCTTTCATCACGAACTTCCATTCGTGTGAACGGAAGAAAGTATATGATTAAAACAAAAAAAGATAGAGAAGAAACGTATTCTCTCTATCTTTTTGCCGAATTGCTTCGTTATCGTTGCTTACTTCTTGATGATGGCTGCACGGTTCATGTAAGCCTTACCGCTGAACGGTTGTTCTTTGCAGCCTTTGTAATCTATTTTCAAGCGATTCTTGTCAACGCCCAAGTTAACCAAGTAGTTGTAAACAGATTCCGCTCTTTCTTTACTCAAAGCGTCGTTACGCTCAGCACTACCTGTTTCCTTATCTGCGTATCCGGTGATGGTGAAAACGTCTTTTCCTTTATCTGCCTTGATGGCTTCAGCCAAGAACTTCAAGTTCTCTTGGTTCTTATCGGAGATTTTGCTCTCGCCCAAGCGGAAGAAGATTGACAAAGACTGATTTGTGGTAGGTGCATACGCTGCTTTCGCCTTGCGTTCTGCCTCCATGGCAGCCTCTTTCGCTTTCTTCTCTTTATCTACGGCTGCTTTTAATCTGTTGATTTCTTCTTCGTCTGCCGCTATCGTCTTGTTACCGTTTTCAACGTCTTTTTCCAATGCAGCAATCTTGTTCTTGTATTGGTCGTGGTCGATATAACCGAACGTTCTCTTCGTAGGGATTTTGTAAGTCGCTCCAATGCTTGCGTCCCATAGCAATCCGAACCTGCTATATTTTGGCAAATTATCGAAATCTTGGGTAACCAATGTTGTCTTTATCTCCAAATTCGCGTCCCATGCTTCGCATAGTCTGAATCTGTTTTGCAAACCGCCCGTGAAAGCGTATTCTCCGTTCCAGCCATCCATGGCATCGGTCGTTGAACTTGCGTATCCGAAACCTCCAAACAAGACTGCGTTATAAAATCTGTCGCTTTTGTATCCGCAAATCCAGTTCGTGAGATTTGCCATAACGTCTGCATGAACGTAAAGATAGTTCCAATCGTTTTGAACTTCCGCATCGTCGAACGTTGTCATGGAATAACCTTGGAATTGTACTCTTCCTCCGAAGATAGGGGTAATCCATTTGCCCACAGCCACGTTAAAGCCGATGTTCATACGGTCTCCGAAACTTCCTTTGTTCAATTCCTTGTCCGTTCTTGTCAATTTCTGGAACAACTGTCCGCTTACGCCTGCGGAAATCTCCCAATTATCGATGAAACGGTTCGTTTCAAAACCTGCGTGTCTCAACACGGTCTTTTCTTGTGCATTTGCCGACAAAAACAGCATGAATGCCGAAATGCAAAATATTACTTTCTTCATAACAATTTGATATATTTTCTCATTTTGTACTCATTTCCTTATTCCTGATTACTCTAACGTCTCAACTCGAATAATGTTGCAAAGATACAATCTTTTTTCAATCTACACATATTTTTCATGTAATTTTTTCGCCCGGCGTACGTTTCCAAGTAAATCACATAAAAGTCAAGTACAATGAGAAAATTCACATTTTTAGTTTACGTATGCTGTTTGGGTCTTGCATTTGCGGGCTTCGGACAGACGGGTTTGCTGCAAAAACAGCAAAAGGCAGCCGAAATGAAAGGCAAGATGTCTCCCGAGGAGTTGAATATATATTACAGAAGTATTCATTCGAGAGTTCCTATGAAGAGAAGCCTTCCGCAAAACATCTTCAAAGCAAAATCGAACGATAACGGAGTGAAAACGCCTCTTGAAGTTCCTGAGGATATGATATTCCCTATCGAAAGTGATGAGGTGCAGGCTATTCTCATGACATGGATATACGATACATACACGGTCTCCGGCAACGAACCTGCGGAGGAGTTGTTCGAGGGTCAGGGTATGTCGTATTATTCCGATTCATACGAGTTGGTGCCGGTCGTTTCAACGCCCGATGTTTCTGCCACAAGCAGCTATGCGAAGTTGTTTGCCAAGTTGGCTGACGGCATTCAGCGGCATGCTCAGGTTTGGATAAACATACGTTCCGCCGAAGACAGCATCGCAATCAAGGATTTCATGACTCAGAGAGGTACTCCGTTGACCAATTATCGTTTCTTCATCAACCCGGGCAACTCTTTCTGGTACAGAGACTGCGGTCCTGTTGCTTTCTACTACGGAGAGCAGGACAGCATAGGCTTCATGGATTTCGAATACTATGGTGGCAGACCGCTGGACGACCAAATCGCCAAACGCATAGGAGAACAAGCCGGCTTCCGTGTCTTTACCAATACCATAGAATATGAGGGCGGAAACATACTTCTCGATGGTGTGGGAAGTTTGTTCACTTCCGATGCGGTTTATGAGTTGAACCAAGACACCTACGGGCTTTACTATTTGGATTCTTCAAGCCCTTACGGTTACAATGTGCAGAGCAAGCCATCGTTAAGCAACAGTCAGGTGCGGGATTCCCTTATGCACTTGTTGAATCTTTCACGCTGCGTTGTCCTTCCGGCTTTGAAGTATGACGGAGGCACAGGGCATATAGACCTTTACTGCGACATGTGGGACGAAACAAGTTTCGTATCGACCAAACACCCTTCCTCCATGGCGAACCTCTCGGATCCGAGAAGGGTGGAAAGCAACATGGACTCGCTTTGCAATTTGGAAACCATCTTCGGTTCGAAATACCACAACACGAGAATACCTCTTCCTGCCAAAAACAACGGTTCGTGGTACTCTTCGCAGAGCGAATACAACAGGAACTACACTCGTTCTTACTCGAACCACACTTTCGTCAACGATGCAATCATGCAGCCGGTCTTCTATGACGAATCCCTCAGCGGTTCGAGAAGAGGCGATGTCGATGGCAACAAAGCGGCAATCGAGATAATGAAACAACGTTACCCGGGCTATGAATTCGAAGAAATAGACGTCAGGGAATTTGACGGCTTCGGCGGAGCAATCCACTGCATCACCAAACAAATACCTGCGGAAAACCCTGTCAGAATATACCATGACCCTGTCAGATGGTGGAACACCGCAAGCAATGCGTCGGCTCCCACATACAGGGTTATAGCACAAAACCGCAGCGGCATAGCTTCCGCATCCGTTTTCTATCGCACGAGCGGCGAGACAGCATGGCAGGAAGCCGTACTCACGGCTGACGAAGGCAATATGTTCACTGCCCAAATCAATCTTCCGGAAACGACGAGAGATACCCTCGAATACTACATTTCCGCGACTTCAAACAACGGAAAAACCATCACCAAGCCCATGACCGCACCGAAAGGTTTCTATACGACAGTCTATGGCAGTGATGTGAACGGTATAAGCGAAGAAAGCGTTTATGCATCTTTGAACACACTTCCCGCAAGCGAATTGGAAGGTATAGGCCAGGTTTATCCCAACCCTGCGAACGACATGGCACAAATCGCTTTCTCCGAAGAACTATCCGCAGATGTGAACATAAAATTGGTGAACGCCAAAGGACAGGTTCTTTTGTTCGACAAGGTGAAGAGAGGAGACACAAATCTCAGAATAGACGTGTCGAAATTGAAATCCGGCATCTATTGGCTCATCTTCAATTCCGACAACGGCTCGGCAGCACGAAAAGTCGTGGTGAACAGATAGCCTTACCCTCGATGTAATGAAGCCCGCAGTTCTCGAACTGCGGGCTTCGTTACTTATATCGCCCAAGCCGCCGAAAATCTTTTTCCTATTTTGAAAAGCAAACACCGTTTCATGAAATTGAAATGGCGGAAGAATTTTTTCTTTCGGCGATTTATTTTTGCGGAACGGCGTTTTGGTCGAGGGGTGTTTTTATCGGTTGGCGGAATATGGTTTTGCGGCTTTTAAAATGGGTGCTTGAATTTGGCTTGTTCGATAAAAAGTGCTATCTTTGCAGCGTTGAAGCGTGTTGCTTCGGCTTGCGGGGTTGGTTTATGTGCGTTCCGATGTGTTTGTGCGATTAAATGTGGCGGTGGACGGAGGTCGGGCAGGGTTGCATTGATGTATATGTGCGTCGGAAGGGAAGAAAGAAAAGGCAAAACAGTATTTCAGTATTAACAAAACAGTAATTTTATGCAGAATATACCATTTGACAAGGCTTTGGTCGATGAAATCGTAGCCAAGAACAAAATCAAGAGCGTGGGAGCAGGCTCTATACGTGAGGTGAAAAAGGTGATAGATGATGTGGAAGCGGCAACGGGTGAGAAATTCGTGAGAATGGAGATGGGTATTCCCGGATTGCCTGCAGTGCATATAGGTGTCGAGGCGGAAATCGAGGCTTTGAAGGGCGGTTGTGCGGCAATCTATCCGGATATTTACGGAACGAAGGAGTTGAAACACGAGACGGCAAGATTCGTGAAGAACTTCCTTGATGTCGAAGTGCCGGAGGATTCATGCGTTCCCACTGTCGGAAGCATGCAGGCGAGCTTTGCGGCTTTCATGACGGTGGCTCGTTTGGACGCAAAAAAGAACAAGATTTTGTTCATCGACCCGGGTTTCCCCGTTCAAAAGCAACAGTGTAATATATTAGGTATAGAGACCTTGCATTTCGACGTTTACGATTATCGTGGCGATAAGTTGAGAGCGAAATTGGAGGAATACCTTTCAACGGGAGAGGTGATTGCGATGATTTATTCCTCGCCCAACAATCCGGCTTGGTTCTCTTTCAACGAGAAAGAGTTGCAAATAATAGCCGAAGAGGCGAACAAGCACGATGTGATAGTGATTGAGGACTTGGCTTACTTCGGAATGGACTTCCGTAAGGATTATTCCAAACCGGGAGTGCCTCCTTTCCAACCTACGGTTGCGAAATGGGCAGAGAAATACATATTGATGATTTCCGGCAGCAAGGCTTTCTCATACGCAGGTCAACGTATTGCAGTGATGATAATAAGTCCTGCTTTGTTCGAGCTTAAAACCGAGTACATGAAGAAGTTCTTCACTCAGGAGAGTTTCGGTCGTGCCATAATATTCGGCTCACTCTATGCCTTGACTTCGGGAACGGCATTTTCGCCGCAGTATGCCTTGACAGCCATATTCAAGGCTTGCAACGATGGGACGTACAACTTCGCCGAGCCTTTGAAGGATTACGGCAGGAAAGCCCATCAGATGAAAAAGGCATTGGTCGAAAACGGTTTCAAGATTGTTTATGACAAGGATTTGGACATGGATGTGGCAGACGGATTTTACTTTACGTTCTCTTATCCGGGCTATAGCGGAGAGGAATTGTTGAGCGAGTTGGCGTATTACGGTATCAGTGCAATCTCTTTGAAGATTTGCAGAAGCACAAGAACCGAAGGTGTGAGAGCATGCGTGTCTTTGGTGCCTCATGAAATGATTCCTGTATTCGAAGAAAGGGTTAAACAATTCCATAAAGACCACCCTGTGAAGTAAACCGTCGCAAAAAAGTGACGGGGAACTGTAATATTTTACGGCTTTAATTTAAGTATACACTCGGGACTGTTTTCCGCAAACTGCAAACAACGCAGGCGGGGAGCAGTTCCTCTTTTTTTTGATACGATTAACCGATTTGGAAATAACGAAAGGAAGAAGATGAATACGGAATACATGGATTTGAATGCGGAAAGCATAGATGAGGAGCATATTTGCTGTGCTTTCTCAGATAAAAAGTGTGCAGAGGGTTATAAGGCGAAGAAAGAATGGTTGAAAAAGGAGTTCGGCGAGGGTTATGTGTTCAGAAGACTGAACGAAAGAGCCAAGGTGTTTATCGAATACGTACCTGCGGAAAAGGCATGGACTGCCGTGGAGGCTCCGAACTATATAATGATAAATTGTTTTTGGGTTTCGGGGCAATATAAAGGTAAAGGGCATGGCTATGCCTTGCTTCAATCCGTCATGGAGGACGCAAAACGTCAGGGAAAAAGCGGTTTGGTATCCGTGGTAGGCACGAAGAAGCTGCCTTTCATGAGCGATACGAAATGGTTGTTGGCTCATGGTTTCACTATCGTGGAAAAGTTGCCTTACGGTTTTGCTTTGATTGCCATGAAGTTCGATGTCGCCGCTCCTAATCCGTCCTTTCTGCCGTGCGTTGCGGAAGGTGCTTGCGGCGAAAAGAAGGATTTGACGGCTTATTACTCTTCCCGCTGTCCGTTTACGGAATATTATGTCGGCGGACAACTGAAAGAACTTGCCGAAAAGCATGGCGTGCCTTTGGAAATAATCAAATTGGAAACCCGTGAGCAGGCACGCAAAGCACCAAGTCCCGATACGATATTTTCATTGTTCATGGACGGTAAATTCGTCGGCACAGATTTGAGCCTTTGCACCGAAAAGAAATTCGAGAAACTCATTTCCGAAAAGGGGTATGACGAATAAGTAGTGGTGTTTCAGAGAAAATACAATGCACAAAGCCCTTAAAGTCAAATGTTTCGCAAGTTTGATAAATGGTTTTTTCTTAATACTTGTTTATTTGGAGTGAAATGCGTATCTTTGCGGCATTAAATGATTTTCAAATTAAGAGACAAAAACGATGAAAAAGGTAATTATTACTTTGTTTGCGGTTTTGACCGCATTGGGTGGGCTTGATGCTCAAACGAAATCAGAAAAATCCGGTGGCTTAAAGAAACATAATTTCGGCTTCGGAGCAGCGACCGATATTTTCTCCACCTGTAATTTGGTGAATAGCTTTGGCGGAGACTTGACGTTTGAACACAGAGTGTTCGATGTAGGAAGCAGTTCATTCAAGAAGTTCCGCAGTGCGGCGGATGTTACGGGTATGTCACGTTTTTCCTTGCATTTTGTTTATGAATACAGGTTCAACAAGAATTTATCCCTTTCGGCAGGCTTGAAGTATGCTTATATGAATATGGAGGTAAGGCTTGTGGTTGCCGATGATACAAGATTTTTGTCGGATTATCCCGATTTTTTTGCAGAGGACCGTTACAATGCTGTGTTTCACTCCGTGGAAGTGCCGATAATGGTGAATTACAGTACGCGAATTTGCGACAAAACGTTTTGGAATGTGTCTCTCGGCGGTGGTTTGAGGGAGATGATAACTGCGGATTTGTCTTCATTCAGGGGAACGAATGGCGAGATGACTTACGGTGTGGAATCCATGGATGATTTTCAGCCTTTCCTTTCTTTCGGAACAGGATTGGAGTTCTCTATGTGCGGACATCGTTTGAAGACTTTTGTGAACTACAGTATTTATGATGTGGATTATGTTATTTCGTCGAGAGTAGATAACGGATTATCCACTTCCTCGAAGAAGAAGTTCGGAAGAAATCATTTGGAAGCAGGCTTTACGCTGTTCTTTTAGGTAAGGACGGTTCTACGGAACAGGCGATGAGGTTCGTGTCTGTCGGTTGACGGGGCGGATTTCATCGCTTTTGTTTTGAGCGGGAGCTGTTTGTATGATGCTTTTGCGGAATGCGGGCAGTGAATTTTGATTTTTTTTGTACCTTTGCAGACTTGACGGAGTGGGGTGCGTGGTTTGCGGAACCGTTTCGCCTGTATGTGATTAAAGAAATAAAGGAACTCTGATATGATTGGTTCAAAGGAAGTAAGAAAGAAGTTTTTGGATTTTTTCGCCTCGAAAGGGCATACCGTGGTACCTTCTTCGGCGATAGTGGTGAAGAATGACCCTACGCTCTTGTTCACCAATGCCGGAATGAATCAGTTCAAGGATATTTTCCTCGGCAATTCGACCAAGCCTTATCTCAGGGCTGCCGATTCGCAGAAGTGTTTGAGGGTAAGCGGAAAGCATAACGATTTGGAGGAAGTGGGAAGGGATACGTACCATCACACCATGTTTGAAATGTTAGGCAATTGGTCTTTCGGGGATTACTTCAAGAAGGAAGCGATTGCATACGCTTGGGAACTGTTGACGGAGGTCTATGGAATAGATAAGGATATTATATATGTAACAGTGTTCGGCGGCGATGAGAAAGAGGGATTGAATGCGGATATGGAGGCGTTCGAATATTGGAAACAGTGGATTGCGGAAGACAGAATAATATTCGGAAGCAAGAAAGATAACTTCTGGGAAATGGGGGAGACGGGTCCTTGCGGCGGATGTTCGGAAATTCATGTCGATTTGCGAAACAAGGAGGATAAAGCAAAGATTTGCGGCAGGGATTTGGTGAATAAGGATAATCCGTTGGTGATCGAGATATGGAACTTGGTGTTCATGGAGTTCAATCGCTTGGCAGACGGAAGTCTTACGGCTTTGAAGGAGAAGAATATCGACACAGGAATGGGTTTCGAGAGACTTTGCATGGTTTTGCAGGACAAACAATCGAACTACGATACCGATATATTCCAACCGATGATTAAACACCTTGCGGCGAAAGCCGGTGCGGAATACGGCAAGGGCGATGAGGAGAAGGATATTGCCATGAGGGTATGTGCAGACCATATAAGAGCGGTTTGCTTCGCCATTGCGGACGGACAGTTGCCTTCAAACGCCAAGGCAGGTTACGTTATCCGAAGGATATTGCGAAGAGCTGTTCGCTACGGTTACACGTTCCTCGGCTTCAACGAGCCGTTCCTCTATGACATGGTGGGCATTCTTGTGGAGCAGATGGGCGAACAATATCCGGAAATCAAGGAACAACGTCCGTTGATTGAAAAGATAATACGCGAGGAGGAACTTTCATTCCTCCGAACTCTCGCAAATGGTATTTTGAAGTTCGAGAAGTACATCTCGCAAAGTAATGACAAAACGATAGACGGCGATTTCGCTTTCGAGTTGTTCGATACCTACGGTTTCCCTGTGGACTTGACGGAACTGATGGCACAGGAGAAAGGTTACAAAGTGGATATGCAGGGCTTCGAAAGCAACCTTGCCGCTCAGAAGGAGCGTTCCCGTAATGCTGCGAAGAGCCTTACGGACGATTGGGTGGAGGTTGTGCCTTTCGAAGGCTTGGGAGAATTTATCGGATACGACGTTTTGCAGACGGAGGCTCGGCTTTTGCGTTATCGGAAAGTAACGATGAAGAATTCGGTTTGCTATCAACTTGTTTTCGATCGCACACCTTTTTATGCCGAAATGGGCGGTCAGACGGGAGATAAGGGCGTTATGGAAAACTCCGGCGGCAGAACAAGGATAACGGATACCAAAAAGGAGAACAAACTCACCCTTCACATCGTGAAAGAACTGCCGAAGAATTTGGAGGAACCGTTCATGCTTACCGTCGATGCCGAATTGCGTAAATCGACAGAGGCGAATCATACGGCGACTCACCTTTTGCATTATGCTTTACGCAAGGTTCTCGGAAACCATGTGGAGCAAAAAGGTTCGTATGTCGATGATATGCGTTTGCGATTCGACTTTTCGCACCCGTCGAAACTCACGGATGAGGAGATTAAAAAGGCGGAACAAATCGTCAATGCGATGATTCGGGAGGACTATTCGGCGGAAGATTTCCGCGATATACCGATAGACCAAGCGAAAGAAATGGGTGCGATGGCTTTATTCGGCGAAAAATACGGCGATAAGGTGCGTTGCATAAAATTCGGCGACAGTATAGAACTTTGTGGCGGTACTCACGTCAAATCGACAGGTCGAATCGGAATGGTGAAAATAGTGAATGAGACGGCTGTTGCGGCGGGTGTGAGGAGAATTGAGGCGGTAAGCGGAAAGGGATTCGAGAAATTTCTTTACGAAAGTCTCGATACGTTGAAAGAAATACATTCTTTGTTCGTTGCAAGCCCTAATGTCGTGCAATCTGTCAAGAAGTTAATCGAGGACGATGCGGCATTGAAAGCCGGTCTCGACAAGTTGCAGAAAGAGAAAACGGCACAACTGTTCGATGTTCTTCGCAAAGAAATCAAGCAAACGGGCGATGCGGACTTGTTGGAGTGGGATTGCAGCAAACTGAATGCCGATGTGGTGAAAGATTTGGCTTTCAGGTTCAAATCGGAAAGCAACAATATATGTTTCATTGCCTACGGAGAAAATGATGGAAAGGTGTCCTTGTCGCTTATGTTGGGCGAAGAGTTTGTCGCAAACGGCAAAGACGCTTCCAAAATCATACGTTCGGCAGCCAAACACATCAAAGGCGGCGGCGGCGGTCAGAAATACTTCGCCTCTGCCGGTGGAAAAGATGCTTCGGGCATAGAAAAGGCGGTGGAAGAGATAAAGAAAGAACTTTTCGGATAAGAACTTGATTTCCTGCGATAAAGGATTGTTTTGCCGAAACGCCGTTTCGGTGAAACGAAACGAAGAAAGAGAAGAATGGAACGGGGTTTCATTTTCGCGAAACGCCCTTCCATCGAAATATAAACAGTCTTAATAATATTCGAAACACAGAATGCAGAACATCAGAAACGTAGCCATAATAGCTCACGTAGATCACGGTAAAACGACCCTCGTGGACAGAATGCTGTATCAGGCAAAACTTTTCCGCGACAATCAAGAGACGAAGGAACTTATACTGGATAACAACGATTTGGAGCGTGAACGCGGTATCACGATACTGTCCAAGAACGTTTCAATCAGATACAAGGGTTACAAAATAAACATTATCGATACTCCCGGCCACAGTGATTTCGGCGGAGAGGTGGAAAGAGTGTTGAATATGGCGGATGGCGTTCTGCTCGTGGTAGATGCTTTTGAGGGACCGATGCCGCAGACCCGTTTTGTGCTGCAAAAGGCAATCGAATTGAACCTCAAACCCATTGTGGTCATAAATAAGGTTGATAAACCTAATTGCAATCCTGTGGAAACGCAGGAAAAGGTTTTCGACCTTATGTTCTCTCTCGGTGCAACGGAGGAACAGTTGGATTTTCCGACCGTTTATGGCTCATCGAAGCAGGGCTGGATGGGTGAAGATTGGGAACACCCTACGGAAGATGTTTCTTATCTTTTGGATATGATAATAAAGCATATTCCTGCTTACAATGTAACGGATGGAAATACACAGTTGATGATTTCTTCCTTGGATTACTCCTCGTATGTCGGCAGAATAGCCGTGGGACGTCTTCACAGAGGAACGTTGGTTGCAGGACAAGATGTAACGCTTGCAAAAACCAATGGAGAGATGGTGCGTTCCAAAATCAAGGAACTCTATGTCTTTGAAGGCTTGGCAAAGGAAAAAATCAAGACACCGGTGGAAGCGGGGGAGATTTGTGCCATTTTGGGATTGGAAGACTTTGAAATAGGGGATACGGTTTGCGATTTGGAAAATCCTGAACCGTTGAAGCCGATAAAGGTCGATGATCCGACGATGAGCATGCTCTTTACGATAAATAATTCGCCTTTTTATGGCAAGGACGGCAAGTATGTGACGTCCCGACATCTTCGTGAGAGATTGTTCGCAGAGTTGGAGAAGAATCTGGCTCTTCGTGTCGAAGAAACCGATTCGCCGGATTCGCTTATCGTTTACGGACGAGGCATTCTTCATCTTTCGATTCTGATAGAGACCATGCGTAGAGAGGGCTACGAATTGCAGGTCGGACAACCTAAGGTAATCATCAAGGAAATAGATGGTAAGAAATGCGAGCCTGTGGAGCAGTTGACCATAGTTGTTCCGGAGCAATTCGCCGGTAAGGTGATAGAATTGGTGACTATGAGGAAGGGAGAGATAGACAGCATAGAGGCTCAGGGGGACAGAAGCCACATTGAGTTCACCATTCCTTCGAGAGGTATCATAGGATTGAGAAACAACATACTTACAGTATCGGAAGGAGAGGCCATAATGGCGAGTCGTTTGAAAGGATACGAACCTTGGAAGGGCGAAATCACAGGAAGAAGAATGGGAGCTTTGATTGCAAAGGAGACAGGTACCGCAATAGAGTACTCGATAAACAAATTGCAGGACAGAGGCACTTTCTTCGTCTCTCCGGGCGATGAAGTATATACCGGAATGGTCGTGGGAGAGGGATTGAGACCCGATGATATTGTGGTAAACCTGACAATCACCAAGAAATTATCAAACATGCGTTCGGCAGGTGCCGATGAAAAAGTCAATATAGCACCGGCAAAGAAGTTCTCTTTGGAAGAAGCAATGGAATATATAGCCGAAGACGAATATCTTGAAATCACTCCGAACCATCTGAGAATACGAAAAATACTTCTTGACGAGGTCGCACGTAAGCGTGCTGCCAATTCGACACCAAAGGAGTAAGAAACATAACGGTGCGACATCGTTCTATCGCTGCGAATTTCCATTCGGAGAGGAAAGTCCGGGCAACGCAGAGCATCATACTACCTAACGGGTAGGCGGATTTGCAAAAGTCCGACAGAAAGTGCCGCAGAAAACAACCGCCTTTTACAAGGTAAGGGTGAAAACGCGAGGTAAGAGCTCACGCTACGGCTTAGTGATAAGTCGCAGGGGTAAACCTTATGAGTTGAAAGACCAAATATATCGGAGCATGGGGCTGCTCGTCCTTTTCCGAGGGGTAGGTCGTTAGAGGCTTGTCGCAAGGCAGGCAGTAGATTAATGATAGAACGGTTTGCAAATGCAAACCCGACAGAACCCGGCTTACAGATGTCGCACCGTTTCTTTTGAAGATTTCGTTGTTTTGCGGAAACAAATCGAGTGAAACGAGTGTCATAGCAGCGATGAACCTTTCGGACGAAGAAATAGTAAGAAGGTGTCTGAAAAAAGACGCAAAGGCTCAACGGGCTCTTTATGACAGGTATTCCCCTCTCATGCTCGGCTTGTGCATTCGCTATGCGCGTTGCCGTCAGGACGCAGAGGATATTTTCCAAGAGGCTTTCATTAAGGCATTTTCACAGCTTGACAAGTATTCTTTCAAGGGAGCGTTCGGCGGTTGGCTGAGACGTCTTTTCGTCAACTGTGCTTTGAATTACTATCGTTACGATAAATCGCATTTTTTTTGTGATGTACAGGATTGCCCCTCCCTTGTGGAAAAGCCTGTGCAACTCGACAATTTTTCGACCGCCGAGATACTCGATATGGTGGCATCTTTGCCGGAGAATTGCAAGATGGTATTCAATCTTATCGAAATAGAGGGCTATTCTTACAAGGAATTATCGGAAATGTTGCAGTTGAGCGAGAGTACGTTGAGAGGATTGAATTTCAAGGCAAAGCAATTACTGAGAGAAAAAATAAACAAGAAAAACATTCAAACCGGAATCCGAAACGCAGATTAAAGGTTCGGGTGAAAACATAAAAAGAAAGAAGATTATGGATAAGAATTACGAACAGTTCAGAGAGCGATTGCAGGATTACGAACAGCAACCCGATGAACGCTTATGGAAAAACGTGTCCAAGGAATTGAACAAGCCGAAACACACCTACCTTACCGTATCCGTCATCGTGGCAACGGTTTTGTTGGCAGGCTTCGTCGGCATGTTGGCATTGGCTCCGGAAAAAGCGGAAAAGGAGATTGCAAAGACAGAGACCTATTCAGAACCGACCGTTCAAAGACAGCTTGCAGACGAAACGGCAATCGAGCAAAATGATACGCCGAAAAAAATTACCGGAACGATGATTCGCAAAAATGAAACGGCGAAAGAAAATACTGTTATTGCAGAGGTTGACAATCAGGTTGTTGAAACAATCAATCCTACTACCGTAACCAATCATCACGAGACAGCCGTCATGCCTCGCAATCAAGTCGTCGGAACACCGAAAGTCGTTTCGGCAACTCCTCCCGCACAAAAGTCGGCGGCAAAGCCTGCAAACACCGAAATCATCGAGCCTGAGGCAGGCACGAAGACCTCTTCCGATATTCATCCGGAGGACATCGTACGCACGCAACTCTTTATTCCTAATGCTTTCACGCCCGGAGAAAGCACCAACAACATATTCAAGCCCGCATACGCCGAAGTCTCCGCATACAGAATGGATATTTACAACAGTCGCGGCGTGCTTATATTCACTGCCAACGACATAAACCATGGTTGGGACGGCACATTCAACGGCGGAGATGCCATGCAGGGAGGATACTATTACATAGTGAAATTCACAGACACCAAAGGAAATACACATACTCAAAAGGGCAGCCTTATGCTTATACGATAAGACTTGCCCTGCCGCCATTCCGGTTCATTTTGCCATTAGAAGAAAAAGTGCTACCTTTGCAAACGAAAAATCAAAAGCAGTAATGGCAGAAGTAAAACAGTTGCAGGACATTGCGACACAGGTAAGACGCGATATAATTCGCATGGTCAACTCGTGTCAGAGCGGACACCCGGGCGGCAGTTTGGGGTGTGCGGACTTTATGACAGCCTTGTATTTCGAGGTTATGGATTTGGACGTTAACTCTTTCACCCGTCAGGGCAGGGGAGAAGACATGTTCTTCCTTTCCAATGGTCATATATCGCCTGTTTTGTACAGCGTCTTGGCACGAAGGGGTTATTTCCCTGTCAAAGAATTGGCAACATTCCGTCGTTTGGGTACACGCTTGCAGGGGCACCCGAGCATACACGACCATTTGCCCGGCGTAAGGCAGGCCTCAGGCTCTTTGGGACAGGGATTGTCCGTTGCGATAGGAGCAGCCTTGGCAAAGAAAATGTACAACGATGACAAGAGAGTCTATACCTTGCATGGCGACGGCGAGTTGCAAGAAGGACAAATCTGGGAGGCGGTAATGTTTGCCGGAGCCAACAAAGTGGATAATCTTATAGCGACGATAGACGTGAACGGGTTGCAAATCGACGGAACCACAACGGCGGTTTGTTCACTCGGCAACCTCAAAGCCAAGTTCGAAGCCTTTATGTGGAAGGTGGTGGAAGCCGAAGGCAACGACATGAATGCCGTTTGCGAGGGTTTGAAACGGGCAAAAGCCGAAACGGGACACGGACAACCCGTTGTAATGCTTATGCACACGCAAATGGGTTACGGTGTGGACTTCATGCAAAACGACAACAAATGGCATGGAACACCGCCGAACGATGAGCAGGCGGCGAAGGCACTTTCTCAATTGAAAGAAACACTCGGAGATTTTTAGCAAAAGAATTGCAACTGCCATGAGAAGAACGGGAATATTGAGAACCATAGCGATACTCGCGACTTTCATCGGTCTGGGGCTGGCATCGACAGCCCAGCCCAAAGGAGTGAGAGTAACGAAAAAGGACGCTTTTCAAACCACCCGCATACTCTTCATTCTCGATTGCTCGAACAGCATGTATGGAATGTGGCAGAGCAACACCAAAATAAAGATTGCACAAAATCTTGTCTCCAACATAGTCGATACACTCGGCGATTGTAAAGGTGTGGAAATAGCTTTGCGAGCCTACGGGCACACAAAGGATTATCCGCCTCAGGATTGCGACGACACCAAATTGGAGGTCGGTTTCTCTGCGAACAACGGCGAGCAGATAAAAGCCAAGTTGAAAGCATTGGTTCCCAAAGGCACAACTCCCATAGCGGCGACATTGGAGAAATGTGTCGGCGATTTCCCTGATTGCGATAACTGTCGGAACATAATAGTTTTGATAACAGACGGAACGGATGAGTGTTCGGGCGATGTGTGTGCGGCATCGAAGGCACTGCAAAAGAAAGGAGCTTTCTTGAAACCCTTCATCATAGGCATAGGAAGGGGAATGAGAGAATATTTCGAGTGTGCCGGAACGTATTATGAGGCATCGAACGAAATCGAATTCTCGAAAGCCTTGAATGATGTGGTCAATCAGGCGTTGAACAACACCACGTCTCAGGTCAATCTCTTGGACAGCTACATGGAAGCGAGCGAAACGAATGTTCCCATGACCTTTTACGATTCGCAAAGCAAGAAACTACGCTACACATTCATGCACACATTCAATTCCAAGGGCATGCCGGATACCTTGGTACTCGATCCGCTGATAAATTACGACATTGTGGTTCACACCATTCCCCCTGTCAAGGTGGAGAAGGTGCAGTTGAATCCCGGAAGGCACACCATCATTCCCATCAAGACGCCGCAAGGCAGCATGATTATCACGCTTGCCGAGGATAAGGGTAAGAATACCTCGAAGAATATGGCGGTCATAGTTCGTGAATCGGGCAAACCGGAAGCCGTGAACATACAGGAATTGAACAAAAGCGAGAAGTATATCGTCGGAAAGTACGATTTGGAAATCCTGACCAAGCCTCGTTTGAAGATAGAGAACGTTGAAGTGGGTCAAAGTGCCACGACAACGATTGAAATTCCTCAAAGCGGCACGCTCCTCTTGAACAAGGGCAAAGGAAACATGCTTTGCAGCATATTCGTCAAGGACAGCGAAGAGACAAAATGGGTTTGTAATCTCGATGATGGCAGACAAAACGAATCGATAGACCTTTTACCCGGGCAGTATATGGTGGTCGTAAGAGCCAAAACGGCAGACAAAACCACCAAGACGCAGGTGAAGGACTTCAAGATTGAATCAAAGAAAACAACAACGATAAATTTAGCGAAATAAAACAAATGAAAGAATATCCTATATTGGGCAACAAGGATACGCGTTCCGGATTCGGAGCGGGATTGCTTGAAGCCGGCAAAAGAAACAGTGAAGTCGTGGCATTGTGTGCCGATTTGACTTCATCGGTAAAGATGGATGAATTTGCCAAAGCTTTTCCCGACAGAATGATACAGTGCGGTATAGCGGAGGCTGACATGATCGGTATAGCGGCAGGCTTGGCTCTTAGCGGAAAAACGGCTTTCGTAGGCAGTTTTGCAGCCTTTGCGACAGGCAGAGTTTATGACCAGATACGTCAATCGGTGGCTTATTCGGAAACGAACGTCAAGATAGCCGGTTCTCATGCCGGAATAACTCTCGGAGAGGACGGAGCGACACACCAGATATTGGAAGACATAGGATTGATGAAGATGTTGCCGAACATGGTTGTGCTTAATCCTTGCGACTACAACCAAACCAAAGCGGCAACGATAGCGGCTGCGGAATACAAAGGCGGTGTCTATCTCCGCTTCGGCAGACCGAAGGTTCCTGTGTTCATTCCCGAGGACATGCCTTTCGAGATTGGCAAGGCTGTTGTGTTGAGCGAGGGCAGCGATGTGAGCATTTTCGCAACCGGACATTTGGTTTGGGAGGCTTTGGAGGCTGCAAAGTTGTTGGAGAAGGAAGGAATAAGTGCGGAAATAGTGGATATACACACCATAAAGCCTTTGGACGAAGAAGCCATATTGCGTTCCGTTGCAAAGACGGGCTGTGCGGTGGGTTGCGAGGAACATCAGTACGCCGGCGGAATGAATGAAAGCATTGCCCAAGTCCTTGTTCGCAACAATCCGAAGCCGATGGAGTTCATAGGAGTGAACGATAAATTCGGCGAAAGCGGAAAGCCGGAGGAACTTATGGTGAAATACGGCTTGAAAGCGGCGAATATAGCAGAGGCTGCCAAGAAAGCCGTGGCACGAAAGGCAAGATAATAAGACGTCGCGGCAAAGAAGGAAGGTTTGCTTTCGGCTTTGTCGCCTTTCAATCAAATTTATATATATTTTCAGGCAGGTTCTGTTTTGACGGAATTTGCCTTTTTTGATGTGAAGCGAATGGAAACCAATGTACAACTCGATTTGGCTCGCAGGTATGTGGAGCAGACCGACAGGAATATCTTTCTTACGGGAAAGGCAGGCACGGGTAAAACCACCTTTCTTAAAGGTCTGAAAGCAAGTCTGCATAAGCGTTTTGTCATTCTTGCTCCCACGGGTATAGCTGCCCTGAATGCCGAAGGGCAAACGATACATTCTTTCTTTCAACTCTCCTTTGCACCATACGTTCCGGGTTGCAGGACGGAGCAGAAACGTTTTCGCAAGGAGAAAATCAACATCATACGCAGTTTGGATTTGCTTGTGATAGACGAAATCTCCATGGTGAGGGCGGATGTTCTGGATCAGATGGACTTCGTTTTGCGAAAAATACGTTACAGGCACAGAAACAAGGCTTTCGGTGGTGTACAGCTGTTGTTGATCGGGGATTTGAGTCAGTTGCCTCCCGTTGCGGTGGAGGAGGAATGGGATTTGCTTTCGCAATACTATGCAACGCCTTATTTCTTTTCCTCTCACGCATGGCAGGCTTCCGAGTTTTATACCATAGAACTCCAACACATCTACCGCCAATCGGACAAAACCTTCATCGATATATTGAACCGTATCAGGGACAATCGCATTTCGCATGACATCATAGAGAAACTCAACAGCCGATACGTTCCCGATATATTGGATAAGAAGAACGAAGGCAGCGTGATACTCTGTACGCACAACCGAAAGACCAAGGCGATAAACGATAAAAGGCTTTCCGAAATAGAGAGCAGGAGTTATTTCTACCAATGTGAAGTGGAGGGGGATTTCGACCCGAAAACATATCCCAATTCCGAAATTCTCGAACTCAAAGAAGGCTCGCAGGTCATGTTCATAAAGAACGATTACCAACACAAGGCAAATGAAAGGGACTATTACAACGGCTCCATAGGTAAGGTGGTGGAATTGGAGGATAAGAAAGTGGTTGTACGCTTGCAGGAAAACGGTAAGGAGGTAAGCGTCGAGCCTTACACATGGGAGAGATACCGTTACAGCATGGATAAGAGGACGATGGAAATAGTTCAAGAGGTCATCGGCTCTTTCAAACAGTACCCTTTGAAATTGGCATGGGCGATAACCATACACAAAAGTCAGGGCTTGACTTTCGAGAAAGCCGTGGTGGATGCGGATCGGTCCTTTACGCACGGACAGTATTACGTTGCGTTGAGCCGTTGCAAGACTTTGGAAGGCTTGACTCTCGCTTCGCCATTTGTGCCGGAGGCAGTCATAACGGATGAAAAGGTGAATGATTTCAACCATTCGCAGAAGGATAATAGTGCAGACGAGGACACCTTCGAGCAAGACCGCTTTGAATATTATTTCCACAGTCTCGAAGAAATCTTCGACTTTTCCGCCTTGCAGGCAGCCCTCGACGAACTCGACAAATTCAACATCGGACAAGTTGCACGAAAGGAAGCCGAAATCTCATCGGCATTTGCGAGTGTATCCGAGGCGGTAAAGGAAAACATAAGCGGGGTTTCCGAACGTTTTTCCGTGCAACTGCGTAGGATTTGCAGAGATAGCGAAATGTTGAAGGAGAGATGCGGTAAGGCAGGTGTTTATTTCTTGGAGCAAATGTCGCTTTGTCTGACTTTGTTGCAGGCATTGGACGGTTTGAATTGGGACGAATACGGCAACAGCGAGGAAACGGAAGAACTCATCAAACGTTTCGGAAACGAGGTGGAACTCAAATACAGATTGCTTCGTTACTTTCGAGAAAACGACTTCGACATTGCAGCATATACCGAGCTGAAAAACAAGACTATTGCGGAGGGAGACAGAATGCAGTGGACGGCTTACAAAGATTTCATCGGAAAAGGCAAAACCGAATCGGCTATTCGGGAAAATGAAACGCCGCAAGAAAATAATGAAACGTCGCAAAAATTTGCCGGAACGGCGAAAGAGAAAAACGAGGAGTTGGAGATGGACGATTTGTTCGCAGCATTGAAGCAATGGAGACGCAGTCGAGCCGAGGAGGAGGGCTTGCCTGCGTATTGCATCTTGTCCCAAAAAGCCATAGAGGGCATAACGAAATCACGTCCTCGAACACAGGAGGAATTACTCGCCATAAAAGGCATAGGAAAGAAAACATTGGAGAAGTACGGAGATACTCTTCTCGAATTGATAGCCGAAAAAGGCTGAACGAGATGCCGGATTTACAAATCCGATGAGTAGAGTGAAAAAATCATTAGATGGTTTATTCTCCCTTTTTGTATAGAACGACACCGCATCGTGAGACATTCTCTTTCAGGTTTTCGTTTTTCAACGTGTCGAATATGAAGATGTCGAACATATACGGTATGGGCGATTTGTCCAATGTGGCGTGCAGACGGTCGATGTCAAGTCGGGTCAATTCTGCACCAACTATGGTTATATCGACATCGGAGAAAGGTTTGTACGTTCCTTTGGCACGCGAGCCGTAAAGAATAACCTGTTCGATTTTTTCGTTTTCTGCAAACAGGTCATGCAATATCTGCATTTCGTTATCGGTCAATCCGTATGGCATGATTGGAAATGGTTCGGTTAAATCGGGATTATACTTTGTTATAAAGAACTTCTATCGAATGGTTTCTGCGACCGGCTTATTTCTCTTGGTCATAGAGAAATTTGTAATACTTCAAACCTGTTTCAGGGTCTTCTCCATGCTCCACTCTGTTGCGGGCTCCGTGGATGTAAACAGTGAAATTCTTATCCAGTTTGAGAATTGTCCGCAGATAACGCTGCTCCCTTCGCAATGCCTCATCGCTTAGAGTGAAGTTATCGGCAAAGTCCATGTCGTAATCCTTCTCGTATTGTTCCCGATAGTTGCGAAAGGACTGCTTCATCTCGTCATCGCCGAATACTTCGTCGCCGAAGCGTTCCAAATCGAACTGTTTGCAGTCTTTGAGATAGTCTGCCGTTTTGGAAAGCAAGGCAGCTTGGTCGGCTTTGTTTATTTCGTACTCTTCAGGCAGCTGTTCAGATACGAAGCCTTTGCAAAGGTTGATGGTATGTTGGGTATTGAAGTAAGCGTCCTGCCTTTGTCTGATATTGAGGAAGCTGTCCGTCCAAAAGGCTGCGGCTTCTCCGCTGCGGTTTGAAACATCTACCACCTGCACTACAAAACCCTCTTCAGCCTCTTTGTTGTATATGATGCAACCTTTGTCCAATTTGTTGATGTTTATGCCGCTGTCGCTCTCTATATCGAAGCCTTCGCCTTGCGGAAAGACCTTCAGATATGTCTCTTTGTTCTCCGACTTGAATATTCCGAGAGCTTCGACCGTCTCTCCCTCGACAAAACAACGACTGAGCAGTGCAATGTAAAGCTCGCCCGACTTAATGTTGGGGTGTTCCGAGACATTGTAAAGAAATTCCGCTATTTCCACGCTTTGAGAGTAGAGTTCCATCGGGTCGTCGAAGACAGCTTTGGCACATCTCCATATCTTATTGTTTTCAGGTTGTGCTTCACCCGACAGACGATAGGATAGGGGAGACTTGAAACCGGTGGTGAAGTATTTCATCAGCAGGTTGCCTATTTCGCCGTGCAACATGAATTCGGAGGGAGAAAGTTTCAATGGTTCGTTGTTCACTTTGTTGCCGACCTTATGAACAACTATTTTCTCTATTATGGCATCGTCGCAAGTAATCATCTGTTTGAATTTAGTGTTTGCAAAGTTACGATAAATTTTTATGAGGACACAAAAAAACGAAGAGTGTACCGCTTTCGGCACACTCCCCGCCAACATTAAATAACCATGAAAGAAATTCTATTTCTTCTCGTTCTTGTCCATTTCTTCTTTCAAAGAAGCCAAGATGTCGATGTCTCCGAGTGTTGTTTTCTCCAATCCCTCGTTGATTTTCTTCACAGCAGCAGCCTCATTGTTGGACTTTTTGTCGTCTTTTCTTGGTTCTTCTGCTTGCCATGTGCGAGTGTGGGAAACAACAATCTTTTTGTTTTCCTTGGAGAACTCTATAACCTTGAAAGGAAGCTTTTCGTCAACTTTGGCAGTCGTTTTGTCTTCTTTCAAAAGGTGAGACTTCGGAGCGAAACCTTCAACTCCGTAAGGCAATGCCACAACGGCTCCACCCTTGTCGCTGATGCTCAAAATAGTTCCTTCGTGAACGGAGTTGACAGTGAATATGCTTTCAAACACATCCCAAGGGTTTTCTTCAAGTTGCTTGTGTCCCAAACTCAAACGACGGTTCTCTGCATCGACTTCCAAAACAACCACATCCATCTTTTCACCGATTTTTGTAAATTCGGCAGGGTGTTTGATTTTCTTGCTCCAAGAAAGGTCGGAGATGTGTATCAATCCGTCGATTCCTTCTTCCAATTCAACGAATATTCCGAAGTTCGTGAAGTTTCTTACGATGGCTGTATGCTTGCTGCCGACAGGATATTTCTCTGCAATGTTCGTCCAAGGATCAGGGATAAGCTGTTTGATGCCCAAGGACATCTTTCTCTCTTCTCTGTCCAAAGTCAAAATCACAGCCTCGACTTCGTCGCCTATTTTCAAGAAGTCGTGAGCTGTTCTCAGGTGTTGGCTCCATGACATCTCGGTTACGTGAATTAAACCTTCGACACCGGGGATTATTTCAACGAAAGCACCGTAGTCTGCCAAGACAACGACTTTTCCTTTAACCTTATCGCCGACTTTCAAGTTAGGATCGAGGCTGTCCCATGGGTGAGGAGTAAGTTGTTTCAATCCCAAAGCAATTCTCTTCTTGCCTTCGTCGAAGTCGAGTATCACAACCTTTATCTTTTCGTCCAATTTGACGATTTCTTCAGGGTGTTGGATTCTGCCCCATGAAAGGTCGGTGATGTGAATCAAACCATCGACGCCTCCCAAGTCCACAAACACACCGTAAGACGTGATGTTCTTAACCGTTCCTTCCAATACCTGACCTTTTTCCAGTTTGGCGATGATTTCAGCCTTTTGAGCCTCGATTTCATCCTCAATCAAAGCCTTGTGAGATACGACAACGTTCTTGTATTCGTTGTTTATCTTAACGACTTTGAACTCCATAACCTTGTCAACGAACACATCATAGTCGCGGATAGGCTTTACGTCTATCTGACTGCCAGGAAGGAATGCTTCGATGCCGAAGACATCTACGATAAGTCCGCCCTTGGTTCTGCTCTTTACGTATCCGTTGATGATTTCGTGAGACTCGTAAGCCTGATTAACTCTTTCCCAAGATTTCAATATACGAGCGTCCTTGTGAGAAAGTCTCAACTGACCGCCGGCATCCTCTTTCTGCACCACGAACACCTCAACCTTGTCGCCGACTTTCAAATCCGGATTGTAGCGGAACTCATTCAAAGGAATGATACCGTCGGATTTGAATCCTATATTAACTATAACTTCGCGGTTGTCTTTTGCCACAACCACACCTTCAACCACTTGTTGATCGCCTATTTGGTTGAATGTTTTGTCATACGCTTCGGACATTTTTTCTTTTTCATCCGCTGCATACTTTGCATGTTCTTCTTCTGCCGCATTCCAATCAAAATCAGCCAAAGGTTGAACGTTTTTCAAATCTCTCATTTGTAGAAAAATGACTTTTTGATTTGTCCCTTACCGGACGGTTAAACATAAAATTAAACTTAAAACACAATGCTTTTCACCCGCTTTTTCCATCTGGTAAGCGATGTAAAGAGACGATAAGCGTTTGCAAAGGTACGCTTTTTTCTCGATTTCGCTGCACAAACACCTGTAAAACGCCGAAAAGATGTAATTTTGCGAACCTAAAACAGCGAAAAGATGAACACTCTTCCCACCATCATAAGCGATTTGGCTTTGATATTGGTTCTCGGCTCGGCATTCGGGCTTTTGTGCAAGTTTTTGAAGCAGCCCATTGTGCTGGGCTATATCGTCGCAGGCTTTTTGGCAGGACCTCATTTTGCATTTACGCCGACCGTTCAGCCGGAAAATATATCCACATGGGCAGACATAGGCGTCATCTTCCTTTTATTCGGAATGGGCTTGGAGTTCAGTTTCAAGAAAATGATTTCCGTCGGCAAGGTCGGGGGAAAGGCTATGTTGTTCGAGGCAGTCTGTTTATCGATTTTCGGTTTCTTCATAGGCAGGCTTATGGGCTGGAACGTCTTCGACAGTGTCCTTCTCGGCGGAATGCTTTGCATGAGTTCCACAGCCATTATCGTCAAAGCCTTTAACGACATGGGCTTGCAGAAAGAGCATTTCGCAGGTATCGTTTTCGGCATATTGGTTTTTGAAGACCTGTTTGCCATTCTGCTCATGGTGCTTTTATCCGGCTTTGCAGTCAGCCGCAGCTTTGAAGGCAGCGAGTTGGTATTCATGATTGCCCGTCTCGGTTTCTTTCTCGTCGTATGGTTCGTTGCAGGTATATATCTGATACCGACTTTGCTCAAAAAGATAAAGAAACACCTCAACTCCGAAATACTGCTTCTCGTTTCCATGGGACTTTGTTTCCTTATGGTGGTTTTGGCAACCCGTGCAGGCTTTTCTTCCGCCTTGGGAGCGTTCATAATGGGGTCGATACTTGCAGAAACCATGGAATTGGAAAACATAGAAAAGGTAATCTCGCCCATAAAGGACTTTTTCGGAGCGATATTCTTCGTATCCGTCGGAATGATGGTCGATCCTGCCATCTTGATCGAGAATTTCGGAACGGTGCTTGTCATAGCCGCTGCCTCTATATGCGGTAAGATGATATTCACCACCATGGGTGTCAGGTTCGCCGGTCAAAGCATGCGAACCGCCGTTCAATCCGGTTTCTCACTTGCCCAAATGGGAGAGTTCTCCTTTATCATCGCTTCCGTCGGAATGACCCTCGGATTAACCTCACCGAGCATTTATCCGATTGTCATAGCGGTTTCGGTCATCACCACCTTTACCACGCCGTACACCATCAAACTCGCCTTGCCTTTTTACCACGTTCTCGAATCCGTTCTGCCGGATTCGCTGACTAACCGTTTGAATAAAACCGAGGATAAAAAAGCCGGAGAAAAAGAATCCGAGTGGAAACAGTTGCTTGTGTCCTTTTTCGGAAATCTCTTGGTCTTTTCAGTCATCTGCCTTGCCATTTACTTCCTTTCTGCCGCTTTTCTCAAACCTCTTTCCCTGCGTTTCGACAATCAGACATTCGGACTTATCCTTTTCTCATGCCTCAGCATAGCGGTGATGTCCCCTTTCATAATAGGTATGATAAAGAACCGCGGCAAACAAGCTTTCCTTGTACTTTCCCTTTGGGCAACCAACCATAACAATCGCTACTTCCTGACAGCCATGATAGCGATAAGGTACATGCTTGCACTCATCTTCCTTTTCCTTATAATAAAGCTCTACTGGAACATACCCGCTTTTGTCATCGCAATCCTCGCTTTGGTTGTTTTCGGCTTCATTTTCCAAAACAAAAGCCTCCAAAAACACTACTGGAAATTGGAAACACGTTTCGTGAAGAACTTCAACCAGCGACAAATCGAGAGTCGCCAACAGAGCGGCGGCACTTCCGATGAACACTTGCAGGAATTGGATAATCTTCATTGGATTGACAAACATCTTTACGTGACAAGTTACATCGTGCAGAGCGGAGGCGTTGTGGCGAACAAGCCACTCAAAGAATTGAACTTGCGAAAGGTTTACGACATAATAGTGATTGCGGTCATGCGAGACGGCAAAAGAACCGATTTCCCCGATGGAAACTTCAAACCAGAGGTAAACGACATGCTTATTGCCGTAGGACAAATACAAAATCTCAAAGATGCACAAATAGCATATAAAGGAATAGACCTCGATTACGACAAAGTGATGAACCTGCATGAGTTCTCCATTTCGCAGCAAAAGGATAAGAACAGCACAATCAAGTGCAGAACTTTCGTGATAGAGGAAAACTCTCCATGGATAGGCCACAGTCTGAACGAAGCACGCTTGAATAACAAAACCAACTGCATTGTTGTCGGAATGGAACGAGACGACATGCCGACAGCCAACCCTTCCTCCGATGTGAAATTCAAGAAAGACGATATGGTGTGGGTGTTGGGAGACGATAAATCGCTCAACGAACTGCTCAAAACAGACTTTTTCGTATAAGATGGCAGAAAACGACAAAACCGTTGAAGCAGTATTCCAAGCCCAAAGGCAATCCGTACGACGGGAACTTTCTTTACCGTATTCCGTACGGCGTGAGAACCTCGTCAAACTGCGGCGACTGATAAAGCAAAGGGAGCGGGACATAAACCAAGCACTATTCGATGACCTGCATAAAAGCCCTGCGGAGTGTTATCTGACAGAAACAGGCATTGTACTTTCTGAGATAAACTTCGCATTGAAACATCTGCGGAAGTGGACACGCAAGGAGAGAGTGCCTACACCTCTCTTTCTTATACCTTCCGCCTCTTACATACTGCCGCAGGCATTGGGAACTGTACTTATAATCTCTCCATGGAATTATCCCTTTCAGTTGGCTCTCTCGCCCTTGGTGGGAGCGGTTGCTGCAGGCAACAGAGTACTCCTGAATCCCTCTCCGCAAAGTCCGCATACTGCTTCTCTTCTGCAAAGTCTGATAAACGACAACTTTCCCGAAAGTGAAATATATTGCTTCGACGGAGAAATATCCACTACTGACACTCTCTTGAAATTAAAGCCGGATTATCTGTTTTTCACCGGCTCTCCTGCCACGGCTCGCGGTATTATGTCCCAAGTTTCTTCCAATCTCATACCTGCAACTCTCGAACTCGGAGGCAAATCTCCCGTCATAGTGGATAAGGACGCCGATTGCGAGACTGCCGCCAAGCGTATAGCCTTCGGAAAGTTCATGAACTGCGGGCAAACCTGTGTGGCACCGGATTATCTCTTCATACACCGTTCGTTGAAAGAGACTTTCGTTGAACATTTCCGCCGGTTTGTCGAAACGGAATACGGAAAGAACCCTGTCTTATCGCCATTCTACGGCAGAATGATAAACGAACATCATTTCCGGAGAGTAGAAAAACTTTTGGAGGGTCAAAACATAATCTTCGGAGGTGAGATGAAAGCGGATGAAAACTACATTGCTCCGACTCTTGTGGAGTTACACAGCCTCGACAACAGCCTTATGCAGGAAGAAATCTTCGCTCCCGTTCTGCCGATGATTGTTTTCGACGACATAAGCGAGACTGTCGATTACATCCTTTTGCAGGAGAGGCCGCTTGCTCTCTATTACTTCGGAACGGAAAACCGCAACATCATTGACAGGCTACCATTCGGCGGAGGTTGTATCAACGATACTCTCATGCACATAGTCTCTCCGTATATGCCTTTCGGAGGCGTGGGGAACAGCGGCATGGGAGCATATCACGGAAAGGCTTCTTTCGATACCTTCACACATTATAAGTCCGTTCTTCAATCGCCTCGCCGTTTCGATTTTGCCTTCAAATACCCGCCTTATACCGATACCGTTCTCCGTATCTTCAAACGCCTGCTTCGATAAAGCATTTTAAATTGCAACGTTTCTTATTACACAGAGCAGCCTCTGATGTCGGAGATGCCAAAAGAAAAAGGGGTCGCAAACCCAAGGAATTCGACCCCGAAAAGTACCGCAACATAAAGCAGTACGAACAATACAATATGCAGTAAATCTCTTTTCATTAACTCTTTCTTTTGTTTCGTTTTCCGTTTTGCAAAGTTCGGTTGAAACAAAGGTCTGCACAATACCCGAAAATGGGTATTTTACGGAATGCGTTCGACAATCCTCTTTCATATATGTATCGATACACGGTATGAAATAAAACTTGCGGGGAAACGTTCCATACAATGCCAAGAGCGTGAAAAAGAGAGAAACAGATGGAAGAGCAGTTGCAGACCAAGAAACGGGTGATGGTGCTGACGCAACCCTTGTGGAACAATTACGGTTGCCTTTTGCAGGCGTATGCTTTGCAGAAAGTGATTGAGCGTTCGGGCTTTGAGGTGTGTACAGACCGTCATGAGAGGCATTTCGCTTCGTTTGCCGAGAATGCAAAGGACGATTTGAAACGCTTTGCGGCTCGTTTTGTTTTGCAAAGAAAGAGCGTGAAGGTATTCCCATATCGTTTCGATGCGGAGACTTGGCGGAAGGTGTCGGCGAATACGCAGAAGTTCGTCGATGAAAGGCTGTCAACCGTGGATTTTTTCGATGAAAAAGGAAAACCGAAAGAGGACACGGGCAGGTGGGATTGCTTTGTGTTCGGTTCCGACCAGATTTGGCGGGATTCTTATGGCAGAGTGGAGACTTATTTCGGCGATTTCTTGGAGGGAAAAGGGGTGAAGAAGATTGCGTACGCTGCTTCTTTCGGTTTGGAAAGCTGGCAATTCACGCCCGAGAGGACGAAACGTTTGTTCGATTTGGCTCGTTCCTTCTCCGGAATAGGGGTTCGTGAGAAGGATATGGCGGATTTGATGCACAAGAACTTCTCTTCCGTTGCGGGCAAAGAGGCAGATAAGTTGGAAATCACTCATGTGGCAGACCCTACTTTGCTTTTGACTGCCGAGGATTACCGTTTGTTGGCAGAGGATTGGAGGAAAGAGTGCGAGAGTTCGGGCAGTCAGGCAGCGGAAACGCTTTTTCAAAAGAAAGGAAAGGGTATTTTGGCTGTGTATGTGCTGGATTGGACGAATGAAAAGAGGCGTATGATGGAAAGGATTTGCGGTTACATGAACCTGCAAGCCGTATTTCTCAATCCCGAAAGGCGTTTGGGCGTGGAAACAAGGCATTTCGAGGGAGAAAAATCTGTGTTCCGAAGCGTGGAAAGTTGGCTTTCGTTAATGCAAAGTGCTGATTTCGTCCTGACTGACTCCTATCACGGAACGATATTTTCCCTTCTTTTCGATAGGAAGTTCGCTTTGGTAATGAACAACGGGCGGGGAATTTCCCGTTTTCGCACGTTGGACGAATTGTTCTACCTGTCTCCTTATACCGTTTCGCAGGAAGAGGATTTGAAAAAGGTATTTTCATTCACGGGAAGAGACGAAGCGGCTTTTCAAAACTCACTTGCAAGGATACGCAACCGTTCTTTCGACTTTTTGAAACAACATCTCGGCAAATGAAAAAGAGTATGGATAAGACTGAAACCATGGATATATCCGTTGTCATACCGTTGTATAACAAGGAAAGCAGCATTCGGACGGCTGTGGAGTGTGCTTTGAGGCAGACTTGTTCCGTCAGGGAGGTGATAATAATCGATGACGGTTCGACGGACGAGAGTGCAAAGGTGGTGAAAGGGCTTATCAAAGAATGCTTTTGGCGTGGCGACGGAAGAATAAGGCTGGTTTCGCAGGCAAATTCGGGCGTTTCGGCAGCCAGAAACACGGGAATACGGGAAGCAAAGGGAGAATGGATAGCATTCTTGGACGCAGATGATATTTGGAAAAGCAATCATATCGAACAAATCACCCGTTTGCATGAGGCTTTTCCGCAGGCTGCGGTTCTCTCTACGAACTATGAAATCGTTACTTCGGCGGAAGTGCAAAATCCGAACACCGTTTCGGAAAAACGGAACGGCGATTCGATTTTTTCTTTCGACGATTTATTTTCCTCAAACGCCGTTGCGTCGCAAGAGGGTTGCGAGGGCTTCATCGTGAATGACTTTTACGGCAGATTGTTGTTCGGAAAGCATGTCGTCTGGTCATCGACCGCCGTGGTGAAAAGGTCGGCTCTCTCGGAGATAGGGGGCTTCGATACACGCATGACCAAGGGAGAGGATTTGGATTGTTGGGAACGATTGTACGAAAAGGAAATCTTTGCCCAAAGCAATGCCATGACTGCATTCTATATATCCGATCCGCTTGATGGAAATGCCACAAGGAAAGCCGGCAATGTGCAGACATACGCCGTATATCTCAATAAGGCGGCTTTCAGATGGCGAAGTGATAAGGATTTGTATCGTTTCAAAGTGGTATATGGCTATTTGAAAATGTTCATTTCGCAGCACCAATTCCGCAACTTGGCATTATTGCTCTTGAAACACAACGTTCTGTTTTTGAAAATCCCGATGTACATATTCAAAAAGCGGAAAAGAGGTTTTTGATACGACCTTTGCAGACCGTGAATTTTATTCTTTGCAAATCAAAACGATAAGAAAGCAAAAGTAAAATAGGCACTTGTAAGTTTGTTCATATCGGAAAAGTGTGTTACCTTTGCACAATGTAAAAACTCCGTCGGTGTTGTATATTTTACAATGTAACTGACGGGGCTTTGCCGTACCCGAAAGAGTGTAAGAAGGTAATGAAAGAGATGGAAAATCACAAGATTGCGGTTATAGGATTGGGATATGTGGGCTTGCCGTTGGCGAGATTGTTCTCCACGAAATATGAAACAATCGGCTATGATTTGAACAAGGACAGAGTTGCAGCCTTGATGAAAGGACATGATGCCACTTTGGAGGTGAGCGACGAACTCTTGCAGGAAGCGATAAGCAGATACGGATTCAGGTGTACGGCGGAATTGAACGAGATAAAGGACTGCAATATTTATATAGTGGCGGTTCCGACGCCTGTCGATTGCAACAATCGTCCGGATTTGCGACCCTTGATAGGTGCAAGCAAGACAGTCGGCAAGGTAATTTCGAAAGGCGACATCGTTATTTACGAATCGACGGTCTATCCCGGCGTGACTGAGGAGGAATGCGTCCCTGTCGTGGAGCGTGTAAGCGGCATGAGGCTCAACAAGGACTTCTTCGCTGGCTATTCACCGGAGAGGATAAATCCGGGAGACAAGGAACACACGGTGGAGAAGATAAAGAAAGTAACATCCGGCTCGATGCCAGAAGTGGCAGAGGCGGTGGATAAACTCTACGGCTCCGTTCTTATCAATGGAACGCATAAGGCTCCATCGATTAAGGTGGCGGAAGCATCGAAGATAATAGAAAACTCGCAAAGAGACGTTAACATAGCATTCATGAACGAGTTGGCGAAGATATTCAATGCAATGGGAATAGACACTCACGATGTCATCGAAGCCGCTGCCTCGAAATGGAACTTCATCAAGTTGTCTCCGGGATTGGTCGGAGGACACTGCATAAGCGTTGACCCTTATTACCTTATTCAAAAAGCACAGGTCTATGGCGTATTGCCGAGAGTGATGTTCGCGGCAAGGCGATTGAATGACGGAATGGGCAATTACGTGGCAGAACAAACCATAAAGTGCATGAACAAGAAAGGCATTCTCGTGAAGAATGCCGAAATACTTATCTTAGGCGTTACTTTCAAAGAAAATTGTCCCGATATAAGAAACACCAAAGTGGTGGATATTTATCATACATTGGCAGAATATACCGACAATATAACCATATACGACCCATACGCAGACGAAAAAGAAGTACAGAAAGAGTATGCGGTGCATTCGACACGTGATAAAGCCGTGCTGAACAAGCAATACGATGCAATCATACTTGCCGTTTCGCATACCGAATTTTTGAAGCTCCATATCGAACAAATGCTTAAAACCAACGGCATTGTTTATGATGTCAAAAGTATCCTCCCAAGAGAAATCATCGACGGCAGGTTATAGGCGAGAAAAGCAAAATATGAAAGGAATAGTACTTGCAGGAGGTTCGGGAACACGTTTGTATCCTATAACGAAAGGAGTAAGCAAACAGTTGTTGCCGATTTACGATAAGCCGATGATATATTATCCGATATCGGTTCTTATGTTGGCGGGTATAAGAGACATATTGATTATTTCCACACCTCAGGATTTGCTTGGATTTCAAAGATTGCTCGGAAGCGGGGAGGATTACGGCGTAAGATTTGAATATGCCGAGCAACCGTCTCCCGATGGCTTGGCTCAGGCTTTTATAATAGGTGATAGCTTTATAGGAAAAGATGCTGCTTGTTTGGTGCTGGGAGATAATATTTTCTACGGACAGGGCTTTCGTCCCATGTTGGAGCAAGCCGTAAGAGATGCAGAAGAAAATAATAAGGCGACCGTTTTCGGTTATCATGTAGCAGATCCCGAGAGATACGGAGTTGCCGAATTTGATAAGAGCGGTAATTGTATTTCTTTGGAAGAGAAACCTAAGAATCCGAAGAGCAATTATGCCGTCACCGGTTTGTACTTCTATCCGAACAAAGTCGTTGAAGTTGCGAAGAGCATAAAACCGTCGGCAAGGGGTGAATTGGAGATAACAACCGTGAATCAAAGATTTTTGGAAGACAGCCAACTGAAAATACAACTTCTCGGACGAGGATTTGCATGGTTGGATACCGGAACGCATGACTCGTTATCCGAGGCATCGACCTTTGTTGAGGTGGTGGAAAAGCGTCAGGGTTTGAAGATTGCTTGTTTGGAAGAAATCGCGTACAAGCAAAAATGGATTTGCGGGGAAGAGGTGCAGAAGGCAGCAAGTTTGATGGCAAACAATCAGTATGGGGAATATCTCCTCAGACTTGTTACGGATAGAAATTAAGGTGAGAAACATAATAATCACGGGAGGAGCGGGCTTTATCGGTAGTCATGTGGTTCGATTGTTCGTAAACAAGTATCCGGACTACAATATATATAATGTGGATAAGTTGACGTATGCCGGTAACCTCGCAAATTTGAAAGATATAGAGGATAAGCCGAACTATCATTTCGTAAAGGCGGATATTTGCGACTTTGAAACGATATACGGGCTTATGCTGGAAAAGCGAATAGACGGTGTAATTCATCTTGCAGCCGAAAGCCATGTGGATAGGAGCATAAAAGACCCGTTTACTTTTGCAAAAACGAATGTGATAGGCACTTTGTCCATGCTTCAAGCAGCCAAATTATATTGGGAAAGTACGGAAGATGGATATAAAGGCAAGATGTTCTATCATATCAGTACGGATGAGGTGTACGGGGCTTTGGAAATGACAAATCCCGAGGGAATAGAACCGCCCTTTACGACGAAGGCATCTTCCAATCACCGGCATTTGGCGTATGGAGACAAGTTCTTCACGGAGGATTTGAAGTACCAACCTCACAGTCCTTATTCTGCAAGCAAGGCTAGCAGCGATCATTTTGTCAGAGCGTTCCATGATACCTACGGAATGCCGATAATAATAACCAACTGTTCCAATAATTACGGTCCGTACCAATTTCCGGAGAAGTTGATACCCTTGTTCATCAACAATATAAGGCATAAAAAGCCTTTACCTGTCTATGGCAAGGGAGAAAACGTCAGAGATTGGCTGTATGTTGAAGACCATGCAAGAGCGATAGACCTTATATTTCATAAAGGCAAAGTGTCGGAGACGTATAACATCGGAGGTTTCAACGAATGGAAGAACATAGATATAGTAAAACTTCTGATAAAGACAACCGATAGACTGCTCGGCAGACAGGAGAACGAAGATATAAATCTTATAACATACGTAACAGACCGAGCAGGTCATGATTTGCGATATGCAATAGACAGCACCAAACTCCAAAAGGAACTTGGCTGGGAACCAAACCTTCAATTTGAAGAAGGAATAGAAAAGACCGTAAAGTGGTACTTGGACAACCAAGAATGGATGGACAATATCACAAGCGGCGAATACGAGAAGTATTACGAAGAAATGTATAATAAGCGATGAAGATAGCAGTAGCAGGAACCGGCTATGTAGGTTTGAGTATAGCGACGTTGTTGTCGCAGCATAACAGCGTTACGGCAGTGGATATAGTGCCGGAGCGAGTGGAGATGGTGAACGGAAAGAAATCACCAATCCAAGATGACTATATAGAAGACTATTTGGCAAACAAGCCGTTGGATTTGCGGGCAACCCTCGATGCAGAAGAAGGATATAAAGACACCGACTTCGTAGTCATAGCAGCCCCGACCAATTATGACAGTACGAAGAACTTCTTCGATACATCTGCGGTCGAGGACGTCATAGCAAAGGTAATGCAGTATAATCCGAACGCCATAATGGTGATAAAATCCACCATACCTGTAGGCTATACGGAAAGCATAAGACAGAAAACCGGAAGTGAGAACATAATCTTTGCTCCGGAGTTTTTGAGAGAAAGCAAAGCCTTATATGATAATCTTTATCCGAGTAGAATAATAGTAGGTTACAAACAAGGAGATAAGCGGCTCGAAGAAAAAGCCCATATCTTTGCCGAACTGATAAGAGAAGGAGCTATAGATAAAGAAGTTCCTGTGTTGTTTATGGGTTCAACCGAAGCAGAAGCAGTGAAACTCTTTGCCAATACGTACTTGGCACTCAGAGTATCCTACTTCAACGAATTGGATACCTACGCAGAGTTGAAAGGCTTGAACACACAACATATAATAGACGGTGTTTGTCTTGATCCGAGAATAGGCAATCATTATAATAATCCTTCGTTCGGTTATGGTGGTTACTGCCTTCCGAAAGATACCAAGCAACTCTTGGCGAATTATGCGGACGTACCGCAGGACATGATGAGTGCGATAGTCGAAAGCAACAGAACGAGGAAAGACTTCATAGCCGACCAAGTATTGAAGAAAGCCGGTTATTACGATTACTATAACCGAGGCGACTACAACCCGACAGAAGAGAAACAATGCGTCGTCGGCGTTTATCGTCTTACTATGAAAAGCAACAGCGATAACTTCCGCCAAAGCAGTATACAGGGCGTAATGAAACGCATCAAAGCCAAAGGAGCTACGATCATCATATATGAGCCGACGCTTGAAGACGGCAGTACCTTCTTTGGCAGCAAAATAATCAATGATCTATCCGAATTTAAGCGACAAAGTCAGGCAATTATTGCCAACCGCTACGACAGCAGTTTGGACGATGTGGCAGATAAGGTTTATACGAGAGATATTTTCAAGAGGGATTAAAAGTCATGGTAGAGTATAATGTTTCACTTGAAGGCAAGACGGTCCTTGTGACGGGTGCTGCAGGTTTTATCGGCTCAAATCTTGTCAAACGTTTGTTTCATGAAGTGAAAGACATCAAGATAATTGGTGTTGACAGCATAACTGATTACTATGATGTCAATATCAAGTACGAACGTCTCAAAGAGATTGAAGCACTCGAAAAGAATTGGATTTTTGTTCATGCTTCAGTAGCAGATAAAGATGTTGTGAAAAAGGTATTTACAGACAATAAGATTGCAGTTGTTGTCAATCTTGCTGCACAGGCCGGAGTACGCTACTCAATCACAAATCCTGATGCATATATCGAGAGTAATCTTATCGGTTTTTACAATATTCTTGAAGCATGTCGCCGCCATGAAGTGGAACATTTGGTGTATGCAAGTTCAAGTTCTGTTTACGGCTCAAACAAGAAGGTTCCTTACTCCACTGATGACAAGGTTGATAATCCGATAAGTCTTTATGCAGCAACAAAGAAGAGTAACGAGTTGATGGCGCATGCCTACTCTAAACTTTATAATATTCCATCGACAGGTCTTCGTTTTTTTACCGTCTATGGTTCGGCAGGTCGTCCCGATATGGCATATTTCAGTTTTACCAACAAACTTGTAAAGGGCGAGACCATCAAGATTTTCAACTATGGTAATTGCAAGCGCGACTTTACCTACATTGACGACATTGTGGAGGGTGTAGTCCGTATCATGCAACACGCTCCGGAGAAGTTGAGTGGTGAAGATGGGCTTCCAATTCCACCATACAAGGTATATAATATAGGTAACAACTCCCCCGAGAACCTCCTTGACTTCGTCACTATTCTTCAGGAAGAATTGGTGCGTGCAGGCATCCTTCCCAAAGACTATGACTTTGAGGCCCATAAGGAACTTGTACCTATGCAGCTAGGTGATGTGCCGGTAACATACGCAGACACCACTCCATTAGAGCAAGATTTCGGTTTCAAGCCCAATACAAGTTTAAGAGATGGTCTCCGTCACTTTGCAGAGTGGTACGCTCGGTATTACAACAATTAATAATATTGTTCAAGTATAAGCAACACGAATTGTCATGAATTGACCATAAATTACTCATAAATTTAATTCGTAGCTAAATTTGTGGATAATTAATGAATAATTAATATTCAATTAACGGTCATTAATGTTCAAAGATATAAAACCTTTATTCAAAATACTAATGATGTTAACCCACATACTAATGATGTTAACCCACTGAAAAATCGTGGGTACGCTGTATTGGTGGATAACTTTAAATCAAGTATTATTATGAGAGGTTCAATTCGAAATCAACTTGAAATGATATGTCCAAAATGTGGAGCTACTGTCATTATAAAAGAAGTGAATGATGGAAGTCCTATGCGTGTCTACGATTGTGCTCTATGTCCTGAATGTGGAGAAACTCTATATGAGAAGGCAATAGTGGGTGCGTTTGAAACTGAAATAAAATAGCGAAGTACGAAATCTTGCTATCAAACAAATAAACATTGCAAAACATGTAGTAAACATTGAAAAATAAAAAACGATGAGTAAAAGAGTGTATATCAGTGCCGACTATGCAGATGGCGATGGTGATAGAGAAGTAGTAAACGAACTTAACGGATGGGGTCAAGATAATTTGCATAAAGTTGATTTTGTAGACATGGCAAAGGTTGTGTCTGGTACTGTTGCTGACAATGACGATTGTAGAATATGTGATTTGAAAGCAGAGTTCAATCGACAAATTAATGCTTCGTCAGTTGTAATATTTGTTGTCGGAGATAAGACAGCAATTCGTACTGCAGGAGCTGCTTGTTATCGTTCTCGTTTAGAACAAAAAGATAGTTTTTGCACACCTTATAAAGATAATAGGAATGGCAGTAAACCTTGTCGAGTAGCTTCAACAACTACCCCTTCAAGGGAAGGAAATGTAGGGAGCATTAATTCTTATTCATATTTGAGACATGAATTTGAACAGGCCAAAAAGAAAAATAAAGAAATTATTATTCTTTATAATTCCACCCGTAATGAAACTACATGGTTGCCGAGTTATATGAAAGGTTATGAAGATAAAGCAAAGCCTTTTTGGGTATATAATTCCGAGAGAAAAAAGGTAGGTGATTATGCAGCTATTAAATTAGCTTTGGGGTATGATTAAAGTACTTAAAAAGGGACTCTCTATTGCTTTTGCATTTGTCTCTTTAGTGTTCACTTTTTCTCCAGAATCCTTTTTCGCGGCAATTGAATGGTCATGTGTTTCTCAATTTATAATTGAACTATCAAGTGGAAAATTCAAATATGATGATGTAAACATAGTATTGAATCGTGTGCTGCTTTTTCTTGCAGTTTGGATTATCGCAATGACTCTCTATTCTATTTATGTTTATTTATGGAAAATAATTGTAATCAAGGGTGAAGATTATATTATAGTTGTAAAGTATGGTAATATATTTAAAGAAACAAATTGTAAGAGAGTAATTGGGTTTGATGAATGTTTCACCACAACTATTGGTAATGCTCCTCATGAAATAAAACCTACTTCCATATGTGGGCAATATTTGCAAGCTAATCCCAATATTAATATGCAACAACTTATTGCTAATGCACATTTGACGAAAGAACGAGGGAAATCCAAGTTTAATCGTCAAGATAAATATAAGTCAGGTTCTATTGTTCCTAATGGGGATGATTTCTTATTGGCGTTTGCACCACTTGATGAAAATGGAAGAGGTGTTTTTCCTTCTTATAAAGAGTATCTTGACAGCTTATTTCTATTGTGGCAGGAACTTGATAAGTATTATGCTCAACATGATGTTTGTATTCCTATACTTGGTTCAGGAATCACACGTATAGGGGATGGTATGGGGACTATCATTCCGCAGCAAAAATTGCTTGAGATGATAATAGACTCTTATAAATTAAGTCCATACAAGCTAAAAAAACCTTATAAGATAACGATTGTATGCAGGAAGAATAAAGACTTCTCTTTAGAGAAATATAAAAATGATTAGTAATAAAATCCTACGAAATTAAATAAACAGTTATTTGAGCAGATAGCTACAATGGCGGCTAAAAGTCCTCGCTTACGTATGCACTACGACTTGCGTGACTCCGAGGACGAGGATGGACAGCGTATGCTTAATGTCCTTTTGCAAGGAACTAAGTCTGCAATTCATTGCCATTCTGATACTTCCGAAGTAGTTGTGTGTGTAGGTGTTACTGAAGATGAGTGCATTCCGGTGGTAGAGAAAGTCAGCGGAATGAAGTTCAACAAAGATTTCTTTGCAGGTTACTCTCCCGAACGTATCAATCCGGGAGACAAGCAGCATACGGTAGAGCATATCAAGAAAGTAACTTCAGGTTCAACTCCTGAAATCGGCAAGTATGTAAACGAAGTGTATTCTTCTGTTATTACTGCCGGTACGCATCTTGCTCCTACAATGAAAGTAGCAGAGGCTGCCAAAGTTATTGAGAACAGCCAAAGAGATATAAATATTGCATTTGTCAATGAGTTGTCTCATATCTTCACCAAGATGGGCATCGATACGCTTGACGTATTGGAGGCTGCCGGAACCAAGTGGAATTTCCTTCCGTTTCGTCCGGGACTTGTGTGAGGACATTGTATAGGTGTCGATCCATATTATTTGGCACAATGCGCCCAACGTCACGGGCATAATCCTGAAATTATCCTTGCCGGTAGAAGAATGAATGACGGAATGGGAGAGTATGTGGCAACCGAGACTGTGAAACACATGTTGAAGAAAGGCATACAGGTCTTGGGTTCAGAACTTATAATTTTAGGATTTACATTTAAAGAAAATTGTCCCGATGTTCGCAATACCAAGGTGATAGATATTTACAAAGCTCTTAGAGAATACAATGTAAATGTTACTGTATATGACCCTTGGGCAAATCCTGCTATTGCTAAGCACGAATATGGCATTGATATTGTCAATGAATTTCCTCTAAAAAAGTTCGATGCATGCATAGCAGCAGCGGCAGACAAGGAATTTGAAAATCTTGATGTTCTTCCTCTTCTTAAAGAAAAACACGTCATTTTTGATGTGAAATGCACTTTGGATAGGAGCATAGTAGATGCAAGATTGTAAATCGGAAGACATCTGTTAAATCGAGTTTATTTCTTTCATTATCGAGTAATAAGAAGATGTGCTTGTGTAAAACGAGCTTGATGCAAAGGCAACGAAAACTTTATGTATTAGGTTCTTAAAAAGATGAGAAATATATTTGAATGAGCATGTTGTCAAAACTAAAGCAACTATTTGGTAGATTAAAGCAAAGCAAAGACGGAAGAACTCTTGTGGCTAATTTTGGTTACTTGTCATTATTGCAAGTAGCAAGTTATGTCTTCCCTTTGATAACCATGCCATATTTGGCAAGAGTTATCGGTGCAGAGGGTTTTGGTAAGATAGCATTTGCTGCCGCTATAATGGTATGGTTTCAAACTATTGCAGATTGGGGATTTAACTATACCGCAACGCGAGATGTGGCGAAAAACAGAGATGATAAAGAAAAAGTATCTGAAATATTTTCCAATGTATTGTGGGCAAGGATATTGTTAATGCTTGTGTCTTTCTGCTTACTATGTGTTTGTGTATTGATAATACCTAAATTGAGAGAAAATGCAGATGTGATAATGATTTCGTTCTTGATGATACCGGGGCATATTATGTTTCCGGACTGGTTCTTTCAAGCAATGGAAAGAATGAAGTATATCACGATACTGAATATAGTTTCAAAAACGCTCTTCACCGTAGCCATTTTCTTGTTTATAAAAGAAAGACAGGATTATATTCTTCAACCATTGTTTACATCACTCGGCTTTGTTATATCAGGCATAATAGCAATGTATTATATCTTGGTTAAATGGAAGGTACGCCTGCGAATCTCATCTTTCAAGACTGTTCTAAGAACGATAAAGTCATCTACGGATGTCTTCATAAATAATATAATGCCTAATTTTTGGAATGCTTTTTCTACTGTTTTGTTGGGATTTTTATGGGGAGATGTAGCAAATGGAATACTTGATGCCGGAAGAAGGTTTCAACAAGTTTGTGGAAATTTATTTGGAGTGGTTACAAGAGTGTTTTATCCATTCTTATCCAGAAAAATAGATCAGCATGCTTTATATGCTAAGATTAGTTTGTTGATAGGTCTGTTTTTATCTTTGACTTTGTTTGTTTTTGCCCCTATAATTATAGATATATTTTTTGGGCATGAATTTGAAAGTTCTATTGTCGTTCTCAGATTGTTTTCTGTTTCAATGTTATTTTGGGCGATGGATAACGTGTATGGAGTGAATTATATGTTGGTTCAGGGATATGATAAACAATTGAGGAATATTACGATTGTGTCATCTGTCATTGCTTGCTTATCGGCATATCCCTTGGTTTATTTTTATTCGTACATAGGAGTTGCTATAGTATATAATATTGGCTTGGGATTGATGGGAATATTTTCAATGTTGTTTGCTGTAAAGAATAAAAGAAAGGTTTTATCAAATAATGAATAGAGATGAAAAAAAATGTATTTACGAGAAGTTTTAAGGCCGTTACGCATCCAAAGTTATTGGCAGGATATTTGTTAACGAAGAATGCTGCTTGTATCTCGGATGATAGAAAGTATATACAGTGGAAATATTGGTTGACATTTGGTGAAAAATGCGATTTAGATAATCCGAAAACATTTCAGGAGAAACTTCAATGGATAAAATTGAATGATAGAAAGCCTATCTATCATCAGATGGTTGATAAGTATGATGCGAAAAGGTTCATTGCAGAAAGAGTTGGAGAAGAATATGTTATACCAACTTTGGGAATATGGGACAGGTTTGAGGATGTTGATTTTGATTCTTTACCAAATCAGTTCATCATCAAAAACACTCACGATAGTGGGACATACTTTATTTGTAAGGATAAATCCAAGTTGGATATAAAAGAGGTGCGAAAACGCCTCTTGATCGATTCACGAAAGGAAGATTATTATGTTTTTTCGAGAGAATGGCCTTATAAAGGACTAAAACATAGAATTATTGCTGAACCGTTGATAGCAGAGCCAAAAGAGTTGAGAGAATATAAATTTTTCTGCTTTAATAGTATACCCCAATTTTACCAAACTTGTTATGATAGAGATAATTCTTTAGGTGGTCCCATATTAAATATTTATGATGTCAATGGAGAAAAAATGGAATTACAAGAAGTGTGGCATAGTAGGCATAGCGATATCGAGATACCTACCCCAAGCAATTTGCAAAAAATGGTAGAATTTGCAAAGAAACTATCAAGGGATACTTATTTTTTACGTGTAGATTTTTTTGAAGTTGATGGTAAAGTGTATTGTGGTGAACATACATTTTTTGAAAATGGAGGATGGTGTAAATTTACTCCAGAAAAATATAATAGAATATTAGGAGACTGGATTAAGTTGCCGATAGATTAGCTTTTGAGGTTAATGATAAGTTGAAAACACAAAGTATAGCATTCGACTTTGTGTTTGATGAAAGCAATAATCCGTTGATAGTTGAAATATCATACGGTTTTGCTGCAAATGCATACAATGCGTGTGAGGGATATTGGACAAAAGACATGCAGTTTCACACGGGAACGGATTTCGATTTCTGTGGTTGGATGGTTGAAAGTTTGATAAGGTAGAGTAAATATGCAATATAGTTTGTCTTTATACTTGATAAGTCTATTTGTTTTTCTGATAAGCATATTTGTGGCTAAACCGCAAATAACTTATCGGTATCCGCAACGTAATAATGTCCGAAAAGGAATAACAGCATTCTTTTTGCTGTTGATGATAAATTCGGTTTTTGCGTTTTGGGAATATGATACTTATCATTCATGGTCTGGTTTTATTGAGGCTAATCAATATTTACATTTTGAAATTTGGAGCTATGAAGAAGTTTATAATTGGTTGGCAGCGGCTGTCGGGAATAATTATTTTCTATGGAGAGCGTGTATTTGGATTCCGGCTTGTTTATTTATGTATTGGACAGCGAAGCGATTGGATTTATTGAATAGGAATTTCTTGGTAGCCATGCTTTTGTTCGGCTCTTTCCTTTCCTATACTCGTGGAATGCTGGGACATACGATGTTGGTATTGGGTGCGGTGTTGTTTCTTGATAAAAAGAGTGGTAATCTTATGAAGATATTGGGGTTGGTATTGGTATGTGTGTCCTATTTCTTTCATAAATCGATGTATGTCAACATCATCTTCGCTGTTTTGGCATTATTTCCTTTCGGAAAGAAAACAGTTACAATTTCACTTATTGCCTTTCCGTTCCTTATAACGGTAGTTACTTATTTAGTCGATGGGATTAGTAGCGGACAAATTGAAATGACATTGGGAAAGGGTGTCGGTGGAGTAGGTGATAGCACACTTGGCTATGTTTCAGGAGAACGGAGTGTGTCAAATGTATTTGGTGTAATTGGTAAATTTATTCGATTTACTCCTCAATATTTGACTTTATTGTATCTGTATAATGAGGTAATGATTAAAAGAATTTTTGAGAGAGAAAAGAAAGAAAATGTTTGGAAGTATCTTTATAAACTTACATACATTGCTTTCTATATTGCGTCATTGTTTTATTTCGTTGAAACCTCATCTTGGATATATGAACGATTTAAGTACATGGGTTTCTTCCCTATGGTGTTCGTTTTGGGAGCAGTGTGGAGCAGGGAGAAACGTTTGGGTAAATGGGCAAAAGCAATCATATTATTACAGGCATTTTCAATTCTTTTCATGTTGGTTATGCGGGCAAAAAATTGGTACGAAATGATGTAGGGTAGATAGACTTTGAATAACATTTATCATTGAATTATTTTTTAATATGGGGAGGTGAATTCAAGATAGAAGTGCAATTTTTTGTAGTGTTTTGCGATAAGAAAAACGCTGCGGGGTTGTTTGGAACAGCAAAAGTCGCAAAGTCTCCTATTTAGGAATGCTATTCTATAGCAAATGTGGCAAAGGTTTTACTCAATGAGTGGAACTTAGACTTGATGGAATACTAAGATTTTAATTGAAACTAAATGACAAAAAGAATACTTTTAATCATAGAAAACATTGGCTCGGGTGGTGCAGAATATCAAATTTGTGGGTTGGTAGTTATGCTAACAAAAGCGGGATATCCTTGCAAACTGATTACATACATCGAAAATCAGTTCTATGAGCCTTATCTGAGACAGAATGGAGTGGACTATCAGTTTGTGCCGAAACTATGGAACAAGAAAACGCGTGTGTTTAGGGCGGCAAGGTATGTCAGACGATATAAACCTGATGTTGTGATTTCATTTCTGGATTCGGTCAATATGACGATGTGTTTGGCAAAACTGTTCTTCAAGGCAAAGTTGATAGTGTCAGAACGTAACAATAATACTTGCATCACACGTAGGGACAATGTGTTGTTCAACATCTACCGCATGGCAGATGTTATTGTTCCCAATAGTAATACTCAAGGTAAGTTTATTTGTAACAATTTTCCTTTCCTCAGTAAAAAGGTGCATCCGATTATTAACTTTGTAGATGTGAATCGTTTTGTTCCGGCAGAAACACCGGTACATAATGATATCCTTCGTATTGTTACAGTTGCTCGCTATACACAGCAAAAAAATGTGTTGACTTATTTAAAGGCTATTCGTATGGTAAAGGATATGGGACTCAATGTGCATTTCGATTGGTATGGTAGCAAGTATAACGTCGCTTACTATGCAGAGGTGGAACGGGAGTACAAGCAACTTGGCATTGCAGACTATCTGATGCTTCATGACGAGAGTAAGAAGATAGAGGAAGAGTATAGCAAGGCTGATATCTTCTGCTTACCGAGTCTCTTTGAGGGCTATCCGAATGTGGTGGTTGAGGCTATGTCATGTGGTTTGCCTATACTTTGCAGCAATGTGTATGAGAATCCATATATCGTGGAAGAGGGTGTGAATGGTTTTCTTTTCGACCCAAACAAGGTTGACGATATGGTGGAGGCTATCAAGAAGATGACTGCACTTTCAGTGGAAGAAAGGCATGAGATGGGATGTCGCAACCGTACTCTTTGCTTGAAACGGAATACGGAGGAGACATTCTTGAAATCGTATGTTGAACTTATAGAAAACTTGTAATTTATGAGCAATTTCAAAGAATTATATCGTGCCGATATCGCTCGGTATGGAGGTAGAGCTGAATCCTATATAAGGGTGTTTCATTACTTATACCGAAGAGCGGCTACGGCAACTTTTGCTCCATTGAAACTTATTTATAAGGCGTTGTTTCGTTTTTGGGCAAATCGCAGAGGTTTGGAGATTGCAGCAAACCAGCAAATCGGGGGGGAATTTATATAGGTCATGCCTATAATATCACTATCAATTGCAGGGCGAAGATAGGTCGCAATTGTAACATTCATAAAGGTATTGTAATAGGACAGGCCAATAGAGGTTCCCGTAAAGGTTGTCCAACTATTGGCGATAGAGTTTGGATTGGCATCAATTCGGCTATTGTTGGAAAAATTACCATTGGCGATGATGTTATGATAGCTCCAAATAGTTTTGTAAATGTAGATGTACCTTCACATTCTGTAGTCTTCGGTAATCCTTGTGTCATCAAGCACAGGAATTGGGCAACGGAGGGGTATGTGAATAATATAAAAGAATAACAATATGAAAATCAAGAAAATTTTATGCTTGGTAGCATATTATGGCTTTGCGAGGTTTTTGCCAGCATCAACAAGTCCGATGACACGTTGGGCCAGAAAAATCAGGCGTATAATCTGTCGTCCTATTTTTGATAAATGTGGTGATAATGTAAATATTGAAAGTGGTGCCCGTTTTGCAACTGGGGGAGGAATTTCAATAGGTTCAGGTAGTGGTCTTGGTGTAAATTGTTCTGTACATGGACCTCTTAGAATTGGTGACAATGTTATGATGGGACCTGACGTTACCATTCTTACTCAAACGCATAACATCGAACGTACAGATATTCCGATGAGACAGCAAGGAATGAGAGTAGCAGAAGTTGTCATTGGCAATGACGTATGGATAGGTATGTGCTCTATTATTATGCCAGGGGTAAAGATTGGCAATGGGGTGGTAATCGGAGCTGGGTCAGTCGTAACTAAGGATGTACCTGATTATGCTGTCGTTGGGGGGGTACCTGCAAAGATAATAAAGCTTAGAAGATGAATAGAGTGCTTGTTTTTGGTTATTTCGGAAAGAAGAGTCATACCCAAGAAGGTCAGACTGTAAAGACGAGAAATATGAGTCGTATTTTCAAGGAAATGGGATGTAAGGTTGATGAGTTTGATACAGAGTCGTTTCGTTATGATAAATTTGCCATCTTCAAAATGATTGGCAAGTTGGCTAAGTGTGAAAAACTATGTCTGCTGCCTGCGTATAATAACTTGAAAATTGTATTTCCAATGCTTTATGTCTGTTCGAAACTATTTAGATATGACATATATTTGTTTACTATAGGGGGACGTTTACATATTTATCTGAATTCACTTCCTGTTCATCGATGGATGATGCGAAGAATTAAGTGCATATTCAATGAGACGCATATGTTGGGAAACTATTTGCATGATATGCATGGCTACACAAACCTTGAGTATTGTCCGAATGTGAAGTTTATAAGATTTTCACCCCAAAAACATCATATTGATGGCGAACTACATTTGGTCTTCCTCGCTCGCATAATGAAGGAAAAGGGCATAGATACGATTTTTGGTTACGCAGATTGGTTGAATAAACAAATGCGGAACAATGTGACTATAGATTTCTATGGAATGGTAGCACCTAAGGACAAAGTGTATTTTGAAATGCAAGTGGCTAAATATGCTTTTGTTTCTTATAAAGGGGTAGCACAACAGAATGATATTCCGCATATTTTGGAAAAATATGATGCAATGCTGTTCCCGACACGCTTCCCCACAGAAGGTATTCCTGGAAGTGTGCTTGACGCATATATAGCTGGAATTCCTGTGGTGGCATCTGATTGGATGTATGCAAGAGAATTGATAGAAAATGGTAAAACAGGTATTATTATACCATTCGAAGATAATCAGAAAAAATTTAATTCAGCTTGTGAGAGTTTGTTAAATGAACCAGAAAAACTGGATAGTATGAAAGAGTTCGCTCGAGAAAGAGCAGCCGAGTATAATGTGGACAAAGCAAAGAAAATTTTGAGTAAATATTTTAATTAGAAATGGCTGGTAGATATAGAAATTTATGGTATAAGACTTGTAAATATGGCTTGTCTTTACTTCCCGATGTGTTGTTTCACAATGCGGTCGGTTTCATAATGCACAAGCGATTCCATGTTCCGTTTCATTGGATGGATATAAAACACCCAATAACATTCAGTGAAAAATTAAACTGGTTGAAGAAACATCCCGTTGTGTCTAACGAAGCAGAATTGGCCGACAAATATTATGTACGAGACTTCATCAAACGAACAATTGGCGAACAATATCTTATTCCTATATTAGGAGTGTGGGATAATGTTGCTGATATTGATTTTGATAAATTGCCTAATGAATTCGTGTTGAAATTGACTAAAGGGTCTGGTTATAATCTCATTTGTAATGATAAGTCAAAATTGAATCTAAAGCAGACGCGAAAAATGCTTCGTTCATGGTTGAATGTCAACTGTTATTATTTTTCCCGCGAACCTCAGTATAAGGGTAAAAGCAAACTTGTGGCTGAGAAAATGTTAGAGTATAATATAATGGACTATAAATTTTTCTGTTTTCATGGAAAGCCAATGTATGTAGAACTCTATATTGATAGATTTGGAAACCACAAAAAGCTATTTTATGATATGGATTGGAACATAGCAGGATTTACGACCGCTAATGATGTAGTAAAAGGTTCGCTTGAAAAGCCAAAGGAGTTCGAGGAAATGAAAGATGTTGCATTAAAGTTGTGTAAAGGAATGGCTTTTGTACGTGTGGATTTATATCTTCACAATGGCAGAATCTATTTCGGTGAAATGACTTTCTGTCCAGCTGGAGGGTATACTCCTATAACCCCAAGGGAGTGGGAGTATAAGCTTGGTGGTATGATTTGAGGCACGTATCAAGAATGTTGTTGAGAATGAATACTGTATAGACATTGAATCCGAGAAATTGGTGGCTTTCTGTATGAATGCGGTTACGGCAGAGAGTTGTGAGTATCGTACGATAAGGCTATACCGAAATATCAGAAGCTCTAAGCTTACTATGGTTTGATTTATGAGATGAACCGTTATTATTTAGAGGAGCGGAAGGTGAAATATGTAAATGATGGGGCGCGTTCTATAAGCAATCATTCAAATATCTACCGTTCTTGATAGAAAAGTTTAAATTCCGTAAGGCTTATTGTCGTTTTGACATTACAATAAAGTGGTGGTTAAGGCTGGCTGTATGTATACTTTATCCGTTCCGCAAAATGATTCACCTGCCAAAGGTGAAGGCTATCTTGATATGGAGGCAATGGTAAGAGGCGAAATTTAAAATGTGTCTGATTGCTTGAAGGATAATATGAGGGAAATGTAGTCCATGCTAAGGTTTTGCAGGCAAAATTCTATTGTCGCCATTGGATGATGCTAAGTGGTTTTCGAGTTGTTAGAAAAGGTGAAATCGACTCTTTGTGAGTAAAAATGCGGTAATTGAATAATTTTCAAGTAAGATAATGAGTTGGTTGGAATGGTTTCATTGCAAGAATTCCACTCAATTTAATTCTCAAATACAACTTTATTAGGTCATTTGTTGTTCATGGGTGCCATTCGCGAGTTTGTGCTTATGATTGTGGAACTTGATGCTATTGTTTGTTTCCTTGATGGCAGCATGAAAAAAGTGTCAGTTTCAGGTTGGAAAATTGACACTTTTACAATACAAAATTGACACTTTCAGTAGTGAAAATTGACACTTTTGTATTGCGGAATTGACACTTTTTCATCCTAAAAGTGTCAATTCTTACATCTTTCCATCAGGTTTGCGAACGGTGAGTGCCGGTTTGATAATGGTATTATGTGGGTTTCAGGTGCTTAAAGTAAGGTGATGTATAATCTGTAATCTTATTGTCGTATGTTGTATTTGTTGCCGGAATCGCAAGAGTTTTACTCTCATGGCGAGAAGAAAACAGTGTGGCTTTTGCGTTTGGAAAAAACGAGAAATCTGGAGTTTGAACAACTTTGTCAATTGGTTGCTTCGAGGACGACTTTGAATGAATATGAGGTTGAGTTTGTTATCAATGAGTTGTATCAGGTGATTGTGGAGAATGCAGAAATCGGTCGCGGTGTAGATTTGGGCAGGTTGGGGAAGATGGTGCTTTCGGTTGCTTCCCAAACAGTGGATGCACCTGAAAAACTTGATTTGAGGGCTGTCAAGAAGGTCAATATCCGTTATAAACCTTCTGTGCTTATCAAAAAGGCTTTAAAGAGTTTTCGGTTCAGAATCATCCGATGATTTGTCGGTGTCGGACAGTGTCGCGAGTGTTGAAAAAATCGGGGGTGAAGAAAACGGGCGCATAAAGAATACGATAAACGCTCAGAAGGATAAAGAGGGGAAGTATAAGCCTTATTGCGGGATTGTGTTGTGGTTTCTTGGTAGAAAACTTGTGAAACAGAAGTAAAAGTCTCATTGTTAGACAGAGTTCAAATAATTTATTTACCAATTAAAAACAGAGATTATGGCATATCAGTTTAAAAAGAAGAAGGCCTTGATTACGCTGGGTGCAAATCCCGGTGAGAAGTTTTTGGCAGCTATTGCCAATAACAAACCGTTGAAAACCGTTGAGTTGATTAAGTTCATCGAACGTGCGGGTACGATTTCGGAACAGGATATAAGAATTTTGTTCGGTGCTTTGGCAGAGGTAATTGATGAGAATATTGCTATCGGTCGAGGGGTGAATTTTAAGGATTTAGGTGTATTCAGTCCGAATTTTCGAGCTTCGGGTGAAACGACACCCGAGGAAGTGGGCGTGAAAAATATCAAAAAAGTCGTTGTGAATTTCCGTCCTGCGGTAAAGTTCCGTAATGAGATGAATAAAGCGAAGGTGGAGGAGTCCACCAAGTTTAAACTTAAACACGAATAGTTATGATACAGTACACGATTGCAAAGAAAAAGGTGAATACGAGATCCGGTTTGACGGATAAGTATTATCCGAAAATTGTTCGTGCAAGAACGATTGATACGGATGAGATTGCAGAACTTTTGCAGCAACGTACCACATTGGGTGAGAGCGAGGTGCGTGCATTCTTGAATGGGCTTTCGCAAGCGATAAGGTATTATGTATGTGCTTCTTATCCTGTCGAGGTGGAGGGTTTGGGACGTTTCACTCCTTCAATCAAGGCAAAAGCAATGGATTCTGCAGATGCTGTTACTGCTGCCACGATTACTCATAAGGGAGTAAACTATCGTCCCACAAGTAAGATGGAGGCCAAGTTTGCTGAATCGAAGTTTGTTAAGGCTGATTTGGATTCGGCTCATTTGTAAGATGGATTTAATTTCTCGGAGTGGGGCAAATATATGAGAGGTCGCTCCGCTCCGAGGGTTTTAGTAGCATAAAAATATTGAGGTGGATAAAATGTTAATTTTTAATTGATTATTATATGAAAGAAGTAAAGATAGCTGTTATAGGCTTGGGTTATGTCGGCTTGCCGTTAGCGAGACTTTTTTCGACAAAGTTTTCTACGATAGGTTTTGATATGAATCAACAACGTGTTGATGGTTTGATGAGTGGTCATGATGCTACCTTGGAGGTAAGTGATGAATTGCTGCAAGAAGCTATCGCAAAATATGGTTTTCGTTGTACAACAGATTTGAACGAAATCAAATCATGTAATTTTTATGTTGTTGCAGTTCCTACACCTGTGGACGAAAATAATCGTCCGGATTTGAAACCTTTATGGGGAGCGAGTGAAACAGTAGGAAAGGTTATTTCGAAGGGAGATATTGTCGTATATGAATCAACAGTTTATCCCGGAGTAACAGAAGAAGAATGTCTTCCTGTTGTGGAACGTGTGTCGGGATTGAAATTCAATGTTGATTTCTTCGCAGGCTATTCACCTGAAAGGATAAATCCGGGGGATAAAGAACACACGGTAGAAAAAATCAAAAAGGTTACCTCCGGTTCAACTCCGGAAATTGCAGATTTAGTAGACGGGGTTTATAATAGTGTTTTAGTAAATGGCACCCATAAAGCACCAACAATAAAGGTAGCTGAGGCATCAAAGATAATAGAAAATAGCCAAAGAGATGTAAACATAGCTTTTATGAATGAATTGGCTAAGATTTTCAATGCAATGGGTATTGACACTCATGATGTAATAGATGCGGCAGCTTCGAAGTGGAATTTTATCAAACTTAGCCCCGGATTAGTAGGTGGTCATTGTATAAGCGTAGATCCGTATTATCTTATTCAGAAAGCTCAGGTTTATGGTGTTTTGCCGAGAGTGATGAGTAATGCAAGACGATTGAATGACGGAATGGGGGCATATGTTGCCAATCAAACGATAAAAGCCATGAATAAGAAGGGAGTAATGGTTAAGGATGCGAATATTTTAATTTTGGGTATAACATTCAAGGAAAATTGTCCTGATATTCGTAATACAAAGGTAGTGGACATATTTCACACATTGCAAGAATATACGAGTAACGTTACCGTGTATGATCCTTGGGCTGATGTTGAGAGCGTAAAACACGAATATGGAATAGATATTGTCAGCAATTTGCCGAAAAGAAAGTATGATGCAGTCATTTTGGCAGTAGCTCACAAAGAGTTCTTGAACTTAGACATCAAAAGTCTTGTAAAAGAAGTCGGCGTTGTTTACGATGTAAAAGGAATATTAGATAGAAATATTATTGACGGAAGATTGTAAGATAGTATGTTATCTGTTATTTGTCCTATATATAATGAAGAAAAGTATATAACTAAGTGTATTGATTCTATTCTTGAGCAAGATTACCCAACAGATGATTTGGAAATATTGTTTGTTGATGGTTTGAGTACAGATAGAACGAGAGATATAGTAAAATCTTATATTGCAAAATATCCATTTATAAGATTGTTGGATAATCCGGAAATGATTGTTCCGTATGCAATGAATTATGGTATTGATGCAAGTCATGGTGATATAATCATGCGACTTGATGCTCATACGACTTATGAGAAGAATTATTTTTCGATATTAGTGGCAGCATTGAAAAAGTATGATGCAGACAATGTGGGTGCGGTGTGCAGAACTGATGTGTTGAACAAGACACCAAAGACGCTTGCCATACGTGAGGTGTTGAGTAATAAGTTTGGTGTTGGTAATTCTACGTTCCGTATAGGCATTACAGGTGTACAGGAGGTAGAGACGGTTCCATTTGGGTGTTGGAAACGAGATGTGTTTTATAAGTACGGTATGTATGATGTACGGTTAGTACGTAATCAAGATATTGAATTGAATAAACGCATAATTCGTGGTGGTGGCAAAATTGTGATTGTGCCGGACACTTATTGCACGTATTTAGCGCGTGAGACGTATAAAGCTTTGGCAAAAAATAACTATGGCAATGGTAAATGGAATATTTTGACTGTGTATTACACCAATGATATGCACTCACTTTCAGTTCGTCATTTTGTGCCTTTGGCGTTTGTGTTCTCGCTCATTGTGCCTACATTGGTTGGAATAGTGTGGTGGCCGGTATTATGTGTTACAGCATTCGCTTTATGTGCATATCTGCTAGTTGTTGGTTTTGTGAGTGCGAAATTGGCTATTGATAAGGGGCTGAACTTTTTATATCTGCTGGTAAGTTTCGTTGTATTACATGTGTCGTATGGGTGGGGATCATTGATGGGAATTGTGAAGTTACCATTTATGAAGTAAAATATTTTTAAGTTCAATGGATAAAAATAGGTTAGTCAATTCGTTTTTTTTAATTGCTGGATATAGTGTGAATAAGTTATTTGTAATTTATCGGTATATGAAATGTTAAAAGATATAATCAAGGTGGTGATAAAGAATGAAGGATACGTTTATAGTTTTTATGGCATGAATGCCATCGAGATTTGTGATAGTATTGTTATCATGTGTAATGAAATAATAATAAGCAGATACCTGTTAATATGATAGTTGTGAATATGCAATGTCTGGTGATTGCGAAAGAATAAATAGGATTATGGATTTTAGAGAGTTTACGGATTTTGTGCGGGAAGTATTTGCACAAAAGGAGGGTATGATTATTTTGCATGACCCTCGGTTTATTGGAAATGAGCGTAAGTATCTGATGGATGCGATGGATTCGAACTTTGTTTCGAGTGTTGGTGAATATGTAAATCGCTTTGAACAAGCAATATGTGATTATACCGGCAGCAAGTTTGCTGTTGCGGCGGTTAATGGTACTTCTGCTTTGCATATTTGTCTTTTGTTGGCAGGTGTCAGACCGGAAGAAGAGGTGATAACGCAACCTGTATCTTTTATTGCTACTTGTAATGCTATTTCTTATACAGGGGCAAAGCCTGTATTTATTGATGTCGATAAACATACCATGGGTATGAGTGCGGAAAAGTTGGAAGACTTTTTGCGAGAAAATGCTCGGAAAGGTGTTGATGGTTATACATATAACAATAAGACAGGTAAACGTTTTGCAGCAGTTGTTCCAATGCATACTTTCGGACATCCTTGTGATTTGGATGGATTATCGGAGGTTTGTGAACGTTACAATATTGCTTTGGTTGAAGATGCGGCTGAGAGCATCGGTAGTTTTTACAAAGGTAAGCATACGGGATTATTCGGCAAGTTGGCAGCTTTGAGTTTTAATGGCAATAAGGTGATAACCACAGGAGGAGGCGGAATGATTTTGACCCAAGATGAAAAGTTGGCTAAGTTGGCTAAGCATATAACCACAACAGCCAAGGTGCCGCATCGTTGGGAATACAATCACGATTATACTGCCTATAATTACAGATTGACAAACCTTGCAGCTGCCTTGGGCTTAGGTCAAATCGAACAGTGTGCATTCTTTGTTGAGCAGAAAAGAAAGTTGACGGATAAATATAAGGCATTTTTTGCTGATAAAGACGTAGAATTTTTTACAGAGCCGGAGAATTGCAGGTCAAACTATTGGTTGAATGCTGTGATTTTGAGGGATAAGGAAGAAAGAGATGCTTTCTTGACCTATACGAATGATAATGGTGTTATGACGCGTCCTATATGGGTGCTTAATAACAAATTGGATATGTACAAAGGTTGTCAGTGCGGTGATTTGAGCAATGCACAGTGGTTGGAGGACAGAGTGGTAAATATACCAAGTACAGTTATTATTCCGGATTATTATGAGAACATAAAGAAAGGATTGTACATATGATAAATATTGGTAATTTTATATCGAAGTATATCACCTCTCGACAAGAATCGATGTTTTTAGGTGATATAGAAAAGAATAGAGAGCAACTTAGGGCAGAGATAGAGGGTAAAAGCGTTTTGGTGATAGGAGGGGCAGGAACGATAGGTTCTTCATATATAAGAGCAGTATTGCCGTTTCGCCCGAGTAAATTGGTCGTGGTTGATATAAGCGAGAACGGTTTGACAGAGTTAACAAGGGATTTGCGTTCCACTTATAAAATGTATGTTCCTTCGGATTACAGAACATATCCTTTGAATTTTGCCGACCCTATATTTGAGAAGATATTCCGCAATGAAGGAGGGTTTGATATTGTTGCGAATTTTTCTGCTCATAAACATGTGAGAAGTGAGAAAGATCAATATTCAGTAGAAGCCTTGATTGAGAATAATGTTTTGAAAGCGAAAAAGTTATTGGATTTATTGGTTGAATTTCCACCCAAGCATTTCTTTTGTGTTTCTACCGACAAAGCCGCTAATCCGGTTAATATAATGGGTTGCTCCAAGAAAGTTATGGAGGAAATGATAATGTCATATTCAAAGCAATTCAAGATTACGACAGCCAGATTTGCAAATGTCGCATTTTCCAATGGCTCTCTTTTAGCAGGCTTTATTGAGAGAATGATGAAACGTCAACCATTATCATCGCCTAATGACGTTAAGAGGTATTTTGTTTCTCCCGAAGAGAGCGGACAGATATGTATGTTGGCATGTATGTTGGGACAAAGCGGTGAGATATTTTTCCCTAAGCTTGGAGAGGAACAAATGATGACCTTTTCAGCAATTTGTGATGAATTTCTTCACAGCCTCGGTTATAAAATCAAATACTGTGAAAGCGAGGAAGAAGCGAGAAAATTTGCTGCTGAAATGCCGGAAGATACTGACACTTATCCCGTATTTTATTTCTCTTCCGACACAACCGGAGAGAAAGGTTATGAAGAATTTTATGTGCAGGGAGAGCAGTTGAATATGCAACGTTTCTCTTCACTTGGAGTTATAGAAAATTATCCTTGCAGACCGAAAGATGAAATCATATCTTTCTTCCATAAAATGGAAACTTTATTCCAAAAAGATGACTTCAAGAAAGAAGAGGTGGTAACTTTGTTGAAGGAGTTTATACCGAATTTTGAGCATGAGGAAAAAGGTAAGAACTTAGATCAGAAGATGTAATATGTATAATTTTGTAAAGAGATGCTTTGATTTTTTGATGGCATTATTGGCGTTATGTGTCTTATCACCCTTGTTGATACCTGTTATTATTGGACTATTGCTTACGGGTGAGCATTATGTCTTTTATTTTCAAGAACGTATCGGTAAAGGTGGAAAGCCTTTCTATATTTGGAAATTTGCAACAATGTTGAAGAACTCTCCCAATATAGGAACCGGAACAATAACAACTCGTAATGACCCGAGGGTTTTGCCTATGGGTAAATTCCTACGAAAAACAAAAATCAATGAATTGCCACAGTTAATCAATATACTCATTGGAAATATGAGTATAATCGGACCAAGACCTTTGGTAAAAAATACCTTTGATTTATATTCTGACGATGTAAAAGAATGTATTTCTAAGGTAAAGCCCGGGTTATCCGGTATTGGTTCTGTCATCTTCCGCGATGAAGAATATTATATTTCCAAAGCAAAAGATCCGGTTGAGTTTGCTCGCTTATATGTGCAACCTCAAAAAGGCGAACTTGAAAAATGGTACTATAACAATCGCTCTCTTTATGTCGATTTCATGATTATATTCCTCACTTGTTGGGTTATAATAGCCCCTAAAAGCGATTTGGTGTATAAGGTGTTCAAAACTCTGCCGCATCTTGATTTGAATAAAGATGTGGAGACTTTTAATACGATTCATTAAGAAGCAACAATACTGATATTTCGGAAGAAAATTGATACTAAGCCGACTTGGAGTACAATACTATACGATAGTACCTCCAAGTCGGCTTGGATTTTATATTCTCTTTGATAAAATCCATTGCATATTTTGCGTTTCGTGTTTTATCGTATTGTTCATGAAATGTACTACCTTTGCAGAGTTTTTAGATGTAATGATGGTTTGGTGAATTGAAATTAGTTGTTATGGGTGATAAGTTGAAATTGTCTCGTATTGAAATAAGTGGATATAAGTCTATTTCTACCGCTTATCCACTGAGATTGAACTTCGGTGATGTCAATATACTTTTGGGTGCAAACGGAGCAGGTAAAAGCAATATCGTGAGTTTCTTCAAAATGTTGAGTTACATGATGAGCGGCAGCTTTCAGAAATATGTAGCTCAAAGCGGAACTAATCAAACGTTTCTGAATTATGGTTCCAAGGTAACTCCTACGATTAGTGCAGAAGTGGAGTTCGGTAATGAGACATCACGCGATATTTATAAGTTCTCTTTGACACATGCAGCTTCCAACAGACTTATTATCAACTCTGAAGAAATAGAGTGGAAAGATACAACCAAAAGTGATAAGCCTTTGCGTTTGGAGGTGGAGTCGAATTTCAACGAATCAGGGTTGTTGCAATCGAGTGATAAGACTTGTAATATCATTCGTGTTCTTCTTTCAACGTGTAAGGTTTATCAGTTCAGCGATTCTTCCATGACTGCACCTATGCGTCAGGCTTCGACTGTTGATGCTGCACAGTATTTGCAGTCGGAAGCAAATAATTTGGCGTCTTTTCTATTCTTTGTCAAGAATAATTATTCCGATGCTTACAATCGTATTGTAGATTATGTGCGAAATGTAATGCCTCAGTTCGGTGATTTCTATTTGGAACCGGAACGAGGGTATATTTCATTGAAATGGACAGATAATTCACCAAACGATTATGTGTTTTCTTCGGAGCAATTTTCAGATGGTTCCATAAGGTTTATTGCATTGACTACTCTTTTACTGCAACCTGAGGAAACAATGCCTAAGGTAATTGTGATAGATGAACCGGAACTCGGGCTTCATCCGTATGCCATAGATGTATTGGCTGAAATGATAAAAGACGCTTCGTTGCATGCTCAAATAATTGTGGCGACACAGTCGCCATTGTTGATTGATAATTTCGAGATGAGTGATATTATGGTGGTGGAGAGGGAAGGAGAACATACCATTGCTCGTAATATGGATAATGATACGTATTGCGAATGGTTGAAGGACTATTCCATCAGCGAGTTGTGGGGTAAGAATGTGATAGGAGGACGCCCCGAATGAATACTGTAATTATCAATATCCTTTGTGAAGGTCAGACAGAAGAACGTTTTGTATCGAAAGTGATGAAACCATATTTGAAAGATTATGGTATTGTGCTGAAGCCTCGCATTTTGTTGACTTCTAAAAAGAAAAATCAAAGAGGTGGAATGATTAATTACAGTCAGGCGAAGAGAGATGTTGAAAATTGGATAAGCGAAAACAGAAATAGAAAATCGGAAACTCATTACTATACGACAATGTTTGATTTCTATGCTTTGCCATCGGACTTCCCTTGTATGGATGAGATTGAGAAGTACACAGATGCGTACGGTAAAGTATCTGCTGTGGAGCGTGCCATGACTGAAAAATTTCAAGTAAGTAATTTTGTACCGTATATTCAATTACATGAATTTGAAGCACTGTTATTCAGCGATATCTCAAAGATTGTAGATAGATTTCCGAAGTAAAAAAGAACCATCACTAATTTGCAAAAAGTTCTTGATGGTTGCAATGGAAATCCCGAATTGGTGAATACCGGTCGGACAACAGCACCGAGCAAGCGTATTACGGCAGTCGTTGGAGAGGGTAGATATCATAAAGTCCAAGATGGTGTGAATATCGCTTGCCGAATAGGGATTGATGTGATGATGAATAAGTGTAGGCACTTCAAAGAATGGATAGATAATTTGATTGCTTTGAACATTTGTTAGATTTACAGATTGAGATAAAAATGAGAAAGCGTTCGTGATGTCGATTGTTTGGCATTGCGGACGCTTTTTGTTTTTGGTATGATAAAATTCATTGCATATTTTGCGTTTCATATTTTATGATTATCTTTGCTCCGTGAAAAGAATTGGAGACAGAGGCCAAGCATAAAGGTGAATATATGAAAGAGTTGAGCAATCCGTTTGTAATTTCGGGCTATTGCGGCAGAAGATATTTCTGCGACAGGGAAGCAGAGGCGGCTAAGATTATTGAAGCTTTGGGCAATAACAGGAATGTATCCTTGATAAGTCCTCGTCGTATGGGCAAAACAGGTTTGATACATCGTGTTTTTGAAGAGTTGACGGTAACGGAGCCTGATGTCAGGTGTTTTTATGTGGACATATTCTCCACACAAAACCTCAAAGAGTTCGTTCTCTTGCTTTCAAAAACCATAATCGGTTCGCTCGATACATACTCGGAGGCCGTTGTCAGGCGGATAGGAACGTTCTTTCGTTCTTTGCGTCCTGTATTCTCTTTTGATGAGTTCACGGGACAGCCGAGCATGAGTTTTTCATTGCAGGCAAATGAAGCAGAGGCAGGTTTGAAAGAAATATTCGACTACATGGAAGCCTCCGGAAAGCGGTGTTACATAGCCATAGACGAATTTCAGCAAATCACGGACTATCCGGAAAAAGGTACGGAGGCCTTGTTGCGTTCGCATATACAATTTTCACCGAATGTTCATTTCGTTTTTGCAGGTAGCAAGAAGCATATCATGGACGCGATGTTCACTTCCGTCAACCGTCCTTTCTATCAAAGTACTCAAAAGGTGGGATTGAAGGAAATTCCGTGCAGAACCTATTGTGAATTTGCCCGAGGATTGTTTTCCGATGCCGGAATGGAATTGCCGGAAGAGGTTTTCGAGTATATATATGATAAGATGTTCGGACACACATGGTACGTTCAGTACATGATGAATTTGCTTTTTGCAAAACATCTCGAAGAATATACTTCGGAAGTCGCCGATAGCGTTATAAATGATGTGCTGAACGAAGAAGAGGCGACCTATAAGACATATTGCGAGATGATTACCAAAGGACAATTACGTCTTTTGCAGGCTTTGGCAAAGGAAAAGACCGTAGCCAAACCTTTGGATGGTAATTTCTTGAAGAAGTATAACCTTACGGCACCCAGCAGTGTGCGTCAGGCTTTGACCGCTTTGCGGGATAAAGGTCTTGTTTTGAAGGACGATAGGGAACGTTACTGCATTTATGATCGCTTTTTCTCGCTTTGGTTGGAGAGAAGGTGAAATTGTCGAGGTTTCAGAGCAGCTATTGTTCCCTACGTCTTTGTTTCAAATTCCTGATTTCGGCGTAAAATTCGGCATGTAATTCCCGATTTTACGCCGAAATCGGGAATTTGCATTAAATATTCGTATCTTTGCAGTTGGAATGGAGGAATTACTATATGGCAAAGCAAAGACAGATAGCAGAACAAATACAAAGGGTTCAAGGCACAAAATCAGGACGCATCATAGTGTTGACAGGAGCGAGGCAGGTAGGGAAAACAACCTTGGTGAAGAATGTTCTGAAAGATTACACCTATATTTCGATAGAAGACCCTGTCATGCGTCCGTCTTATCTCGGACTCAATTCTGCCCAATGGAGCAAATTGTATCCCAAAGCGGCTTTGGACGAAGTGCAGAAAGAGCCACAGTTGATAGAAAGCATAAAGGCGGTTTACGACCAATACGACCAAGTAAGCTATGTACTGCTCGGTTCAAGTCAGATATTGTTATTGGACAAAGTGAAAGAGAGCTTGGCAGGACGGTGCAGCATTTTCGATATGTATCCCTTGACTTTACCGGAAATGCAGACAGAGAGTTGGTATGATAAAGTAAAATATTCGCTTTGGCAAACAATGCTTATGGAAGAGAATTTCCAATGCGATTTTTACCCGTCCTTTCTGTTGGATTCGGCAATGGTGAGCAAACAACAGGCGTGGGAGTTTTACCTGACCTACGGTGCTTATCCTGCGTTGGTCGATGAAAACATGTCAAAAGAGGAACGTTGGCAATGGCTTGCGAACTACGTCAGAACGTATTTGGAAAGAGATATAAGGGATTTGGCTGTCATAAGGGATTTGGAACCTTTTGTCAAATTGCAACAAGCCATAGCTTTGCAGACGTCGCAAACCATCAATCTGTCATCGTTGGCTGTTCGTGTGGGTGTCAGTGCCAAAACCGTGCAGAGGTATTTGGACTATCTTATTTTGAGCTATCAGGCGATATTATTACCAGCATGGGATAGGAATGAGAACAAACGTATAAGCAAATCCCCGAAAGTCCATTTGTTGGATTACGGAGTATTGCAGAGTGTCCTGCAAAAGAGAGGCGGAATTACAGGTGCGGAGTTCGAAAGTGCCGTGGTGGCGGAACTATACAAGCAGGCAAAGAACATATTATCCCCTGCACGTTTCTATCATTTCAGGACACATGACGGCAAAGAGGTCGATTTGTTGGTGGAATTGCCGCAAGGTTACATGGCATTTGAGATAAAGATGAGCGAACATGTGCAGAAAACAGATGCAAGGCATTTGAAAGATTTGGAGGATATTTTGGACAAACCATTGATTCATGCTTTCGTTCTGTCGAATGATGTCATCACAAGCAGAATTTCCGACAAGATAAGCATGCTTAACGCTGCCATGTTTCTTGGTTGAGTGTTTGGGTATGCCGGTGTGTTGTAAGGGATAAAGCATTTTCGATGAGAATGTAAAAACAAAGGGCGTTCGGTTCATCGGACGCCCTTTTTCGTTCGGGAAACTCCCCTTATGCTTCGGTATGTTGAATTATAGATCTATCATTATGCCGAAGGAGAATGGTTTGAGGCTTTTCTCGTATGTGTCCTCGAAGATGTCGGTCAGGTTGTGGCTTGCATAGAACGTCCAACCGCCGAACTCTATTCCGAGCAGAGCCTCTGCCTTGAAGGTGTTGAACTGTTTGAAGCGGCTTCCCGTACCGGCTTCCTTCTTTTCTCCGTTTTCGTTATACACGGTTTTGAAGCCTGTGTGCGAATTGCGGTAATTCAAGCCGCCGATTACTCCTGCATGTATGTATAAGTTCTTAGCCAAACGGAAGTTCGCAATCAAAGGCACGGTTATGTAGCGAGCCACCAATTTGTATTTCTTTGGCGTTATATCATCGGGAAGGCTGATACCGCCCGCAGGGGCATTGCCTGTCTCGAAGTCGAAATTGAATACATTGCTCTGGTAACCTATACCGGTTGTGACGGAAACGGGATTGTCCGGAAGGAAGGTGTAACGGAACATGATGTCCCAACGGTTCGACCATTTCAAGTTATAGGAATCGTTCGAAGCAGGAGTGGAGAAGAACTCGCCTTCTGCCCAATTCAAATATCCGTAACCCCATACCAATCCTGTCGAATGACTTCTGCGGGAAGGTTTTTCGCAAATTTGTTCACTCTTTGCAGAACTATTGAGTTCATCAAATGAATCGATGATTTCAGATATGGCATCGGTAAAACGCCCGGATACACCTTTCATATGGACGTTTTGTGAAAGCCCCACGCTGTTTTCGCCATCGTAAATCATTGTTCCGATTATCATATTTTTATTTCCATCATCGTCTTTGTCGATTATCGCCTTTGAAATGACAACGGAATCGGCTTGAATGAAGAGGGTGTCCGATGAGGTGAGAGATTTGTTTGTTGCATAGCAAGTTTTCTCAAGCTCATTGTTGATTTTCTCGAGCAGGTAATCTTTGTCCTTCTCCAAAGTCTTTACATCTTGTCTGTTTTCAGCCTCTTGCTTTGAAACAACGCTGATGTAACCGATCAGTTTCTTCGTCTCCCCGCTGTGTATGCGGATTGTCTTGCCGTAACCTTTGTAATCCGCTACGAATGACGCACTGTCATCGACGAAATCTTGTGCGTTTGTCTTGCCGAATGCGAGGCAGGCCGATAGGAATGCCCCGATGAGAATGATTTTTTTCTTCATATCGAATATGTTTTTATTCTTCTGTTTTCTTATGACTTCACATTGACGCTGCGTCTCACCTCCGTGTATGTGGTGTAACGCCCTTTGTCTATTATTTTCGAGAGAAAGCCTGTGATTTTGCCCAAAGCCTCCGCACCCTTCTGCCGAGCTGTTTCCGTGGCTTTGGCAATCGTCTCCTCCACAGGCGTGTAATCCTTAATCAGGCTTGCCAACGACCTCTCTTCGTAGGTGTAATGCTCATGGCGGTATTCCTTTATGACTTTCTTTTCCTCTTCCTGCACAGGCGGCATTGTCTCTTCCACCGCCAATAAAGCCTTAGATGCGGTTTCTTCCCGTTCCGCTTCTTCGCTTCCGGTCTCCGGTTTCACCTCCTGCGGCACATCGCTTTTTTCAATCGCCGTTTCGCCGGAATAAACCGCCGATTCTTTCTTTTCAATCTCCGATTTATTTTCGTGAACCGGCGTTTTATTTTCATCCTTGGCAACAAGCTCTTTTTCAATGCTCTTTTCAGTGCATGTTTTCTGCGAAACCTTACCGGCAAGAGCAGCGCTTGCGACTTGTTCCTGTCTTCGGTCGTCATCGGAAAGCGGCAACAGCACGACAAGCAACAGAAGCACGGCTGCGGCAGCGGAAATCCACGCATACGAAGGTACTTTCAATACCAAGGATTTCTTCTTCTTTCCCGAGGCAAGGCGGAACAAACCATCCTTGTCCTCGAATACGATGTCAGAAGGCTCTTCCAATTTCTCCTCTCTGTCGTAAGCCTGCAAGAGAGCGGCGTATTGCGGATTCTTTTCCAAGAACGCCTCCAACGCCTTTTCCTCCTCTCTGTTCAAATTGCCCTCCGCATAATCGAAAAGCAAAGCCTCTATGTTTTCTTTCCTTATTTTCATGTCATTTTTATAGCTTCGATTTCAACTCTTTGAGCTTCACCCTTGCCCGAAAGATGTTTACTTTCACGTTTTCTTCACTCATTTGCATTATCTCTGCAATCTCCCTGATTGAGAAACCCAGCCAATCCTTCAACATCAGACACTGCCGCATTTTCTCGCCCAAACGGCTTGTCAGATAATCAAGCAGCTGTTTGTTTTCCAACTTGTCCGTGGTCGGTTCTGCGTTGAAGACGGCGTTTTGTCGCACTTTCTCGTGGCGAATGCTCTTCAACATATTGTTATGAGCCGTTGCAAAAAGCCAACTCTTCACCTTTTCTTGCTCAATCTCCCCTCCATGCTTCCAAAGCGAGATAAAAGTATCCTGCAAAACGTCCTTTGCAGAGTCCGAATCCCCAAGGTTCTTTACAAGGTAACGGAACAAACCATCCGAGTGCAGTTTTATATGCAGTTGAAACTCCTTTTCGCTCACTTCTTCTTTGCAGCTTTTTATCCTAAGACCCCCGAGAGGCGGCAAAAGTTACAAGGCATGTCGAAAAAAAAGCATTTTTATTTGCCCGAAGCCTGCAACCAAGCCGCAAAATCGGTAATCCATAAACACCGAACCACAACGCAAAGCCCTGAAAGGAAAGTATATCCTGACAAAAGAAAGCCCTCGTGAAACCATATCATGCAATCTTCGGATTGAAACGCAGTATGGTTTGTCCGAGCTTTCGATGTGTCGGTTCGCTTTGGTATTCAGACCTTTGAGAAAGCAGGTTTTCAGGTTGCTTTTTCTTGTTCGGAATAAAGGGTTTTCGGCTTTGCGGGTTTGAATTTTGGTTGTAATTTTGCATGGCGAAGCAGTGTTCGCTTCGTTTGAAAAGAGTGTAAAGAGAAATGACAAGATTGAGTGTTAACATCAACAAAGTGGCAACGATAAGGAACGCACGCGGTGGAAATGTTCCCGATGTGATTAAGGTTGCCTTGGATTGCGAGAGGTTCGGGGCGGAGGGAATAACGGTTCACCCCCGTCCCGATGAACGACATATAAGGTACAGCGATGTGAGAGAGTTGAAGCCTGTGTTGACGGAGGAATTCAACATAGAGGGTTACCCTTCGGAGAGGTTCATGTCTTTAATCGAGGAGATAAAACCGGCACAGGTAACGCTTGTTCCCGATGCTCCCGATGTGCTTACCTCGAATGCCGGTTGGGATACGGTGAAGAGAGAAACGGAATTGAAGGAGATTGTCGGCAGATTGAAGAAAGTGTGCAGGGTATCGGTCTTTGTGGAGGCGGATTGTGCGATGGTGGAGGGAGCAAAGCGGTGCGGTGCCGACAGAGTGGAGCTTTACACGGAGAGTTACGCCGCAAACTACAAGCAGAACAGGGAAAAAGCGATAGAAAAGTTCGTCATTGCGGCACGCAAGGCAGAGGAATGCGGCTTGGGCTTGAACGCCGGACATGATTTGAACCTTGAAAATCTGCAATACTTTCATCAGATGATACCGAACCTCGAAGAGGTGTCGATAGGTCATGCTTTGATAAGCGACGCCCTTTACTTCGGTTTGGAAAACACCATACAGATGTACAAAAGATTGCTGATTTAGAGCGATGAAGTGAATTTTTCTTGAAATTATTTTGTCGTTCGGGAAATAAGCAATATCTTTGCAGACGCAAACAGACGGTTTTCGCATAGAGCGAATTAAAAGGGAATCCTGTGAAAGTCAGGAACTAAACCCGTAGCTGTGAGTATCGGATAAACCGAAGGCCGTTAACCACTGTTCATTCGAATGGGAAGGAGGCTCTTTCGGGATACAAGTCAGAAGACCTGCCGTTATTGTTTATGAATTGTATCTTTCGGGAGATAAGGATATGGTTAAAGGTGTATTTATTTCGATATTTGGTCTCATTCGAAGTTAGTTTGGTGTTTATTTCTTTCGCCATTCCTTTATCCCCGATTGTACAATACATAATTTGTAACACAGGTTTGAAACTTGAAATATTCGATTTATGGATTGGTTTTATGAATTGCTGACCGGTCATTCGGTGGCTTCTTCCGTTTTGTTGCTGTCTTTCACCATTGCCGTGGGCATAATGCTCGGCAGGTTGAAGATTTTCGGCATAAGTCTCGGTATTACATGGATTTTGTTCGTCGGAATAGTTCTCGGACACTTCGGATTGGTTCCGGAGGCAGGTATTTCGACATTCGTAAAGGACTTCGGATTGATTTTGTTCGTCTATTCGATAGGCTTGCAGCTCGGTCCCGGCTTCTTTGCCTCGCTTCGGCAGGGCGGATTGAAGCTCAATTTGCTTGCAGCTTTCTCCATAGTTCTCTCATGTGTCGTTACATACGTCATACATCTGCTATCCGGAGAGAGCCTGAGTACGATGACGGGAGTGCTTTCTGGTGCCGTGACCAATACTCCTTCGCTCGGAGCGGCTCAGGCGACGCTTGCCGATTCCGATGCCTCATCGGGCGATTTGCTTGCAACGGCATACGCCGTGGCATACCCCTTGGGTGTATTGGGAATAATCTTTGCACCATATATAATAAAGTTTCTTTGCAAGATGAAACCCTCTTCGCAGATGCAGGAAGAAGAGGCGGAGAAACATAACGCCACCATGAAAAAACTGCACGTGCTTATAGAGAACCAAGGCGTGGTGGACAGACGTTTTTCCGATATAATGAAGAACTTCAAGACCGCCGTGGTGGTTTCGAGGGTCAGACATGCGGACGGAAAGGTGGAACCGGCGAATGATGACACCGTTTTGCAGGCAGGAGATACGCTCCGCCTTGTAACCCACGCCGATAACGAGGAGGCAGTCGTCATGTTGCTCGGCAGAAAAGCCGAAACGGGAGAGGAGGATTGGGAAACCCCCGACCACACACTTGTTTCTCGTCGTGCAGTGGTTACGAAACCGGAGGTGAACGGCAAGAAGATAGGTTCCTTGCACATTCGCAGTCTCTACAAGGTTACCATAACGAGAATAAACCGCAACGGTATAGACTTGATTGCGGCAAAGGATTTGATATTGCAGGCAGGCGACAGGGTTACCCTTGTGGGCGAGCAATCGAATGTGGAGAAGGTATCCTCGCTGTTGGGCAATCAGATGAAGCGATTGGAGTCTCCCAACCTTATACCTATATTCCTCGGCATTGCAATAGGCGTGATATTCGGTTCCATACCTGTTTCATTCCCTTTCTTGCCGCAAAGCGTGAAATTGGGGCTTGCGGGAGGACCTTTGATTATCGCAATACTCATGGGACGCTTCGGACCGTATTACAAAATCGTTACCTACACCACCACTTCCGCCAACATGATGTTGCGGGAATGCGGCATAGCCCTCTTCCTTGCCTCCGTCGGTTTGTCGGCAGGCAGGAACTTCTTCTCCGCAATAGCTTCGGGAGGTTGGATTTGGGCGGTCTATGGACTTGTTATAACGCTTCTGCCGCTCATCGTTGTGGGTTGCATAGCCGTGAAGAAGTTCCATGTAACTTATCCTTCTCTTTGCGGATTTCTTGCGGGAAATACTACAGACCCTCCGGCACTTGCCTTTGCCAATGAACAATCCGGAAGCGATAAGCCTGCCGTCGCATACGCCACGGTTTATCCTCTGACTATGTTCCTCAGGGTTTTGGCGGCACAGGTGCTGATAATAATGTCCATGTCCTAAGCAATATTGATTGCAAAACGCCTATCGAAAACATTGAATGCTCGAAAGAAAATCATGGAACAGCCATCTGAATCGATGAAACAAAGGAAATTGGAGTTGCTTTCACCGGCTCGCAACCTTGAAACTGCACTTGCCGCCATAGATGCGGGAGCAGACGCAGTCTATATGGGCTTCGAACGCTTCGGGGCAAGGGTTTCGGCAGGCAATACGGCGGAGGATATTCGCAAGGCGGTGGAGTATGCACATCTTTTCGGCGTAAAGGTTTATGTGACCATGAATACAATCCTCTATGACGAGGAATTGGAGGACGCAAGGAGGGCTTTGCACACTCTTGCCGAAGCGGGAGTCGATGCCCTCATCGTTCAAGATGCCGCAATGCCGGAACTCGATGACATAAAACTGCCTCTTCATGCTTCCACTCAGGCGGATTGTTCTTCCAAGGAGAAGGTTCGTATATTGGGCGAAATCGGTTTCCGCCGTGTGGTTCTTGCAAGGGAACTGTCGATAGAGGAAATGGCTGACATACATCGCACATTTCCCGAGATGGAATTGGAGGTCTTCGTTCACGGAGCTTTGTGCTGTTCGTTCAGCGGGCAGTGTTACATGAGCGAGTACCTCACGGGCAGGAGTGCGAACCGCGGAAACTGTTGTCAGGCGTGTAGAAGCGATTACTCGCTCTTCCAAGCGAATGGCAAATGCCTTGTTCGCAATGCTCCTCTTCTGAACATGAAAGACCTCAACGCCTCTTCGCTTCTCGACGAACTCGTTTTGAAAGGCGGAGCGGTGAGTTTCAAGATAGAGGGACGGCTGAAAGATGTCGTTTATGTGAAGAATATCACGGCTTATTACAGCCTTTTGTTGGACGAGTTTTGCAGAAAGCACCCGCAATACTGCCGTTCGTCATACGGCAAGGCTCGAATCGATTTCACACCTTCGCCATCACGCAGCTTCAATCGCGGTTTTACCATCTTCAATCTCAAAGGAAAGAGCGAACCGACCTGCGATTTGAATAATACCAAAAGCCTCGGCACGTATGTGGGAAGGATTTCGGCGGTGGAGAAAAACCGAATGTATATTGAAACGTCGGAAATGCTGCACTCAGGCGACGGAATGGTGTACAGGATTGGCGACAAATCGGGCGGTTTTCTTGTCAACCGTGTGGAAAGTGCGTCTTTGCGGGCTGCGAACAAGGGAGATAAACCGGTGAACCGTCTTATCATCTATCCAAATCGCCCTTTGACCGACATCAAAGCCGGCGTGAGTCTGTACAGAAACCGCGATAGAGTTTTTGAACAAGCCGTTCTCGACTCTCGCAAGCCTCGTTTGATAGAAGTGAAAGCCCGCATTCATGCCGTGAAAGAGGGTGAAAGGGAAGTGAATTGCCTCACAATGGAGGCAGAAAACGGAGTGAGTGCCACGGTAAGCATGGATTTTCCCTTGGAAGCGGCACGCAATACGGAAAATCATGCGGATAAACTGAAAGCCATGCTGTCAAAAACGGGCGGAACGAACTTCCATTTGAGCGATTTCTCATACGAATTGGCGGAACCTTACTTCTTTTCCGCCGCACGGATAAACGCTTTGCGAAGAAGTTGCATAGAGCAACTCTCGGAGAACATCCGCCTGCTTAATTGCCGAAAGGAAGAGATGACAATCAAAAAAGAGGGTATCGAAAGCATGACATGTCGTCGTGCAGACTATAAAAGCAATATATCCAACCGCCTTGCCGAAGCATTCTTCCGCCGCAACGGTGTCGAGGAAATAGAACCGGCATACGAGCTTACGCACAGAAAAGGCGAGGTGGAACTTATGCGAAGTCGCAACTGCATAAGGTATAACCTCAATCTCTGTCTTCGTCGCAACAAACTCACACAGGAGCAGAAAGAAGACCTTTATCTCACCGACCAAACCCACAAATACCGCCTCTCTTTCGATTGCCGCAACTGCGTAATGCACCTCTACACCACAGAAAACGAAGCAAAATAAAAGCAGAAAGGCAAATGCCTGCTTTGCACGCTTTGTTTTGTTTGCGATTATGGGTGTTCGGACTTATATTTTCAAGGGGTAAAGTGTTGTATATGCGTGTGTTGTGTTTTTTTTGTGGGTAATATATTCGGGGATAGAGAAAAACAGTACTTTTGCAAGTGGAATGGCGGAGCAAAGCGGGGGTGTGGAAAGAGAAAAAGGCGGAGCATTGCGGCTTTTGGCGGTGTGGGATAGAAAGTAAAGGTTAAAATAAAAAAGATATGAAGAAAGCATTTTTCTTGGTTTGCACCGTATTGTGTGCAAATCTGCTTGTGTCGCAAACGTTCACAAGCGAAGGATTGAATTATGAGGTCATCGATGACAACTCTGTGAGGCTTGCAGACAACAATGAGGCGAGTGGAGAGATAGTTATACCATCTGCCGTGATTTATGACGGCAATACGTATAGCGTTACCGTCATCGGTTTCGCCGCTTTTCTCGGTAGCGGATTGACATCGGTTACTCTTCCGAACAGTGTTACCGAAATCGGAGATAATGCCTTTTATGATTGCAGAGACTTGGCGTCAGTGTCTCTCGGTGGCGGCATTACTTATATCGGAGAGAACGGATTCGGAGCTTGCAGTGCCTTGAACTCGATTGTTCTCCCGAATAATCTTACCCGTATGGGAGCAAGTGCATTTGAAAATTGCAACGGATTGACTTCTATTAACATTCCGGACAGCATTGCTTCCATCGAAAACTCTACTTTTTGCGGTTGCAGCGGGTTGACTTCGGTTACCGTTCCGGATAAAGTCGCTTCCATTGGTGATTATGCCTTTGACGGTTGCAGTGCTTTGACCTCTGTTACCATAGGCAAAAGCGTAACCTCCATAGGGGACGGAGCGTTCGGTCATTCTAACGGTTTGACCACTGTTGTTTCCTTGGCAACAATCCCTCCGCAAATGGGCAGCGGTTCTTTTCCTTTTCCGAATTCTTGCACGGTAACGGTACCATGCGGCAGTTTGGAGGCATACACTTCCGACGGGCTTTGGGGACAATACTTCATTGGTGTTATCAGAGAAGACTGTGCCTCATTGCAATCCGTATGCATAAAAGAACTGTCTGTTTGCCCCAATCCTGCTAAAAATTTCGTGAATTTGGAGTTAGAAGCGTTGCAAGACGACACCATGCTGCAAATCATCGACCTCGATGGCAGAGAAATCGAGACATTCCGGTTCGCAGCCGGTCGGAAGAACTTACGAATAGACGTGAACAACCTGCCTGCGGGCATCTATGTCCTCAAACTCGGCAACACCGCGAAGAAACTGATAATCGAATAAGGAAGAATAAAGTATTAAATGGCAATCCTATCGGCAATGAATGTCGATAGGATTTGCTTTATGTGGTATAGCTTTATTATTTGTTCGGTTCGTCCCACTCATCGTCATATTTTGGTGATTGTCCATATTTTGGTGATTGTCCGTCATATTTAATGTAGAACATATTCGGAAGCGGTTCTTGAATAGGTTGTTCAATGGTTTCGGATTTTTCCACGGAGTAATCGCAAGCGGGTATTTCCACTTCTGTGTTTTTTCCTTCGCTGTTGGTGAATGAGGATACAAAGAATATGTTTTCGATATAGTGTGTATCAGAAAAATCTCTGTTGAAGCTGTATGTTATGCGGTTTTTGAGGCATAGCGGACTATCGTTTTGTTTGAAGTCGGCAGTGTGGCTTTTCTTTGGGAAAGAGTTATTTGGATTGCAATCGGTGAATCTCTCTGTAATGATGGCGTAAGAGCCTATTGTGATGAAAGAATGAGGCGGTATGCAGGCAAATTGCGGATTTGCGAATGTCTGATTGCGTTGGGTTGTGGTGGTAACGGCTGCTGCTGACGAAGTAACCATGGCGGCGGTTGTGTTGCTTGAAGTCTCTCTGCTCTCGCTATAAGGTACGGCGAAGTCATTCTTTATGTAAAAACTCTGTGGCAGGATAATGAAGATTTCTTTGTCAGTCTTATTTATCAGGTCAAACCTCATGAATAGTCCGTTACCCCAGAAGTTGTACAAAATTTCCAAGTCTTCGTTTTGGGACGATAGATTATTTCCGCTTATTTTCACATTGTCCGAATAGCTCAAATTTACGACCTGAAAATATGTCGAGCTACATGATGAGAATGCCAATACGGATAAACCGATACAAGTTGCAATGAATGCTTTGTGTATAAGATTTCTGAATTTCATATTGTTTCGTTGTTTTTACTTTTTGCAAAGCTACGAAAAAATTACGATGTCGAATACTTTAAATTATCTTTTTCGGGATACCGCTTCATCAATAGGTATATTTGCATGGAAGTGCTTGTATTTTTCTTGGAGTATATTTTGTACTATTCCTTTATGTCGAAGTTGTGTTTTCTTATGCCTTTTCTATCCCTCTTCGCATTCTTTATCGTTTTGACTGTTTTAGTGAGGTTTGAAGTTAACGCTCTTCAACCCTTTTTGCCTTGTGGCTTGCGGATTGTCCGCCGGGAGTTGTCGCATGGAAATTTTCCGAGTATTTGAGGATTTGACAATATATTGTTTTATCACTGTTTGTGAGAATATCGAAGACCGGCTGAAAAAAGACGGTGTTTTATTTTTCTGTGTCTTGGTTTCGTCATGGTGAAACGGCGGTTGGTTTTGTCGGTGCGGGATAGGGGATTGGTTGTGGCTTGAATGCGGAGGAATAGTGTGCCTTTGCGGTGTTGCAGGGAGGTTCGGACTTCGTATAATCGAATGGTTTGCATGGTGGAAGCCGGTTGCGGCGGCACGGTATGTGGTTGCCAATAATGAAAATAGATGTATATGCGGGGTGGATTGCCATGTGTAAGTTGGTGAATTGCGGTTCGGAGGTATGAAAACAGCCGTCCGAGGCGTTGTGCTTTCGGACAGCTGTTGTGTTCGTGTCGTTTTTCGAGTGGCTTATTGAAGGCTTCTCAAAAAGTCGATACTCTTATGGATAAGTTCGTACATTACTTGGTCGTCTTGTACGAAGTTGACTGTTTTTCTGTACTCCTTAACGAAGTTCTCTATCTTTTCGGAGGACTTCAAGCCTGTCATTTGTTTGCGGAAGTCGAAGGCTTGTGCTGCATTCAAGAGTTCTATTGCCAAGACTTTCTCCGTGTTGTTGACAACGCGGTATAGTTTCGTTGCGGCATTGGAACCGAATGATACGTGGTCTTCCTGTCCTTGCGAGGAGTCTATCGTATCGACGGAGGCAGGGGTGCAGAGTTGTTTGGATTGGCTGACCACCGATGCGGCACAGTATTGCGGTATCATGAAGCCGGAGTTTACGCCAGGTTTTGCCACAAGGAATGACGGAAGGTCGCGTTTCGCTCCGATTAACTGGTAGGTTCTTCTCTCGGATATGGAACCTATTTCGGCTGTTGCTATGGCAAGATAGTCGAGATTGATTGCCAAGGGTTGTCCGTGGAAGTTTCCTGCGGAGATTACCATGTCCAAGTCGGGGAAGACGGTAGGGTTGTCGGTTGCGGAGTTGATTTCGGTTGTTATCACGTCTGCAACGTGGTCTATGGCGTCTTTGCTTGCTCCGTGAACTTGTGGAACGCAACGGAAGGAGTAAGGGTCTTGAACGTGTTGCTTGTGTTGCTTGATGATTTCGCTGCCTTCCAAGAGTTCTCTTATGTGTCTTGCCGTTTCGATTTGTCCTTTATGCGGTCTTACTTGGTGTACAGGGTCGAGGAATGGTTCTATTCTGCCGTCGAATGCCTCCAAGGATACCGCCATGATTTGGTCTGCCAAAACGGATAGCTTCTTTGCTTTGATGACGCACCAAACGGCAAAGGCACTCATGAATTGCGTTCCGTTCAACAATGCCAAGCCTTCTTTGGATTGGAGTTCGATTGGTTGCCAAGAGAATTTGCGGTTGAGTTCTTCGCCGCTTATTCTTTCGCCTTTGTAATCGACCACGCCGAGTCCCAACAAAGGAAGGCATAAGTGGGCAAGCGGTGCCAAGTCTCCGGAAGCTCCGAGCGAGCCTTGCTGATACACCACCGGCAAGATGTCGTTGTTGAAAAATTCTATCAATCTTTCCACCGTTTGGAGTTGAACTCCCGAGTTGCCGTAGGAGAGGGATTGGATTTTGTTCAACAACATTATTTTTACTACTTTGTGAGGAACTTCTTCACCTACGCCGCAGGCGTGGCTCATCACAAGATTTTTTTGCAGTTGGGAGAGTTGCTCCTTGCTGATGGAGATGTTGCACAACGAACCGAAGCCTGTGGTTACTCCGTAGATTGGTTCCTTTTGCGTTTTCATCTTGTTGTCCAAGTACTCTCTGCATTTGATGATTCTTGCCTTGCTTTCCTCTGAAAGTTCCAGCTTCATGCCCTTGCGAAGGATTTCATCTACTCTTTCGAGAGTAAGCAATCCGGGCGTTATTTGATGTGTTGCCATATCTTTATAGTGTTTTTATTGAATGTGCAAAGGTAATGTTTTTTCTAAAATAGCTCTTGTTGCGTTGTCTTTTGAGGCAGTTTTCCGAGATGGGTGTATGCGAGCGGCGTTGCCTCTCTTCCGCGGGAGGTTCTCATGAGAAAGCCTTCCTGAATGAGGAACGGTTCATACACTTCTTCAATCGTACCAGCATCTTCGCCCACAGCCGTGGCTATGGTGCTTATTCCTACCGGTCCGCCCTTGAACTTGTCTATTATTGCACCGAGTATGCGGTTGTCCATCTCGTCCAAACCGTTCTTATCGACGTTCAAGGCTTCCAGACCCTCCTTTGCCACCTCGAGGGTTATCCTTCCGTCCGACAGGATTTGGGCAAAGTCTCTCACTCTCCTCAACAGAAGGTTGGCTATTCTCGGAGTGCCGCGACTGCGTCGGGCAATCTCCACGGCAGCGTCCTCATCTATCGGCGTGGCAAGAATGGAACTCGAACGCTTTATTATTTTCGATAAAGTATCATGGTCATAGTATTGCAGACGGCAGGTGATGCCGAAACGGGAACGCAGAGGAGCAGTAAGCAAACCGCTGCGTGTCGTCGCCCCTATGAGAGTGAAAGGATTGAGACCTATCTGCACGCTTCTCGCATTGGGACCGCTCTCTATCATTATATCGATTTTGTAATCCTCCATGGCGGAATACAGATACTCCTCCACGATAGGCGAGAGCCTGTGTATCTCGTCTATGAACAAAACATCATTAGGTTCGAGATTGGTGAGTATCCCTGCCAATTCCCCGGGCTTATCCAGCACCGGACCGGAGGTCATCTTGACGTTTACGCCCAATTCGTTGGCTATGATGTAGCTCAGGGTCGTCTTTCCCAAGCCCGGAGGCCCGTGAAGCAGGACATGATCCAATGCCTCTTCTCTTTCCTTAGCCGCCTGAACAAATATTTTGAGGTTTTTCTTTATCTGATTTTGTCCGGCAAAGCTGTCGAACGCCGAAGGACGCAAAGCCTTCTCGTAATCGCTCTCGCTCTTTGACAACCTATCCTTCGACGGATTCAAATTCTCGTTCATGCGTTTTTTCTCCTGCTGTTGTTGCGTGTTGAACAAATTTTACTATATTTGCCACTTGAAAAGACTTGCTTTTCGTTTGCAAAGGTAACAAAATACATGCGTTTGCAAACTTTGATACGAACAAATAATCTTAATTATGGACGCAATAGCAGTCGGAATCGATTTTTCCAAGACCTCGTTGGCAGCCATGAGGCTTGCCGGAGACATTGCCGCAAGAGCAAAGGCCGATTTATACATTATATGGGTCGAAACAGTGGAAGAAGACCTCGAAACGGCAGAAACGAAATTGCAAAACTTCACCAAGGAATTGCAACAAAAATTACCTGAGAACAAGGTTTCTTACCGTATCGTCAACGGACGTAAGGTTTATACCGCATTGAATGCAGCCGTAAAGGAATGCAAAGCCGATTTGTTGGTGATAGGAACGCACGGAAACAGCGGATACGATGAAAAATTCGCAGGGGCAAACGCTTACAAGACCATAACGATATCGTATGCTCCCGTTTTGACGGTCAGAGAGAACTTCAATTTCGACAAAGAGTTGGAAAGGCTCGTCATGCCCATCGACTCCACGAGAGACACACGCCAGAAGGTGCCTTGGACGATAGAGTTCTCCCGCATGTTCCCCCACACCACGATTCACGTATTGGGAATACACACCACAAAGAACAAGACCGTTCGCAGCGAAGTGGAGGGTTACGTCCGCAGCGTGGAGAAACTGTTGGAGAAAGAACAGGTGCCGTACGTCACCGACTTCGTAGATGCGGAGAACACCACGCTTTCCACCATAGAATACGCCGAGAAAATCAATGCAGACCTCATAGTGATAATGACAGAGCAGGAAAAAACGCTCCAAAACATATTTCTCGGACCGTACGCCCAACAGATGATAAACCAATCGCCCATACCGGTGCTTGCCGTCAGCGTAAGGCAAATCAATGGCGAGTCAAGATAAAAACGAAATGAAACATCTGCGACTTATAAGCCTGTCCGCCATAAGCCTTTTGCTGTCCTGCACCCTGCACTCGCAGGTCAAAATCATTGCGGACGGAAGATTGCAAACCATACTCGAAAGACACATAGAGTATAACGAGATGTCCCGTTCCATACAGGGCTATCGCGTCAAGGTGAGCAGCTTCACGGGCAACAACGCCAAGGCAAAAGCCTTCGAACTCAAAGAAGAAATCCAAAGCAAGTACTCCGGAATAAGAGCATACGTAACATTCGACGAGCCGAACTTCATAGTGAAAGCCGGAGACTTCCTTACACGTTTGGACGCCTACGCTTTGTACGAAGACCTAAGGAAACAGATCAACACAACGCAAATCATAAGGGATTGGATAAACAACCCCGTACTCTCGGAAGAAGACCTCCACACCCCCGAATACTACGAGGAAGACCTCGAAAAGGATTTTTAATCACAAAAAAACAATAAAACAACAATGGACATAAAGACATACATAGAAGAAAACAAGGACAGATTTCTCGAAGAGCTGTTTTCGCTCATCAGAATACCATCCATCTCATCGATAGAAGCACACAAACCCGATATGTTGAAGTGTGCCGAGAGATGGAAAGAACTCATACTCGCGGCAGGAGCCGACAAGTGCGAAGTAATGCCCACAAAGGGTAACCCAGTCGTCTATGCAGAGAAGATAATCGACCGAAGCAAACCCACAATCCTCATTTACGGACACTACGACGTAATGCCCGTGGATCCCGTGGAGCTTTGGAACACCGAGCCTTTCGAACCCGTTGTCAAAGACGGTCATATCTGGGCAAGAGGAGCCGATGACGACAAAGGACAATCCTTCATGCACGCCAAGGCATTCGAATATCTCGTCAAGACAAGCACACTCCCTTGCAACGTGAAGTTCATGCTCGAAGGCGAAGAGGAAATCGGTTCGGTCAGTCTTTACGATTTTTGCAGCGAACACAAGGAAATGTTGAAGAGCGACATAATCCTCGTATCCGACACCTCCATGTTGGCAGCCGACACCCCGTCCATAACCACCGGATTGAGAGGATTGGGCTACGTCGAAGTGAAAGTAACCGGAGCGAACCGCGACTTGCATTCCGGATTGTACGGAGGAGCGGTCGCAAACCCGATAAACGTACTTTGCCAAATGATTTCCCGCCTTACGGACGAGAACAACCACATCACAGTACCCGGATTTTATGACAAAGTCCTCGTAGTATCCGACGAAGAAAGAGCCTTGATGAACCAAGCACCTTTCAACGAGGAAGAATACAAGAAAAGCCTCGACATAGACGCCCTTCACGGCGAAAAAGGCTACACCACATTGGAACGCACCGGCATAAGACCGAGCCTCGACTGCTGCGGAATATGGGGAGGCTACACAGGCGAAGGAGCGAAAACCGTCATACCATCGGAAGCCCACGCAAAAATATCCTTCCGTCTCGTTCCCGACCAAGACTTCGAAGAAATCACCGAACAATTCGCCGCATACTTCAAAAGCCTCGCACCTTCATCAGTAAGAGTCGAGGTAACCCCTTTGCACGGAGGCTACGCATACGTATGCCCGATAAACATGCCCGCATACCAAGCCGCCGAAGCCGCCTACAAGCAAACATACGGCAAGCGACCTATCCCTACACGCAGCGGCGGAAGCATTCCGATAGTCGCAGGCTTCGAGAGAATACTCGGCACCAAGTCCATACTCATGGGCTTCGGTCTCGGCTCCGATGCAATCCACTCTCCGAACGAGAACTATCCTTTGGAACAATTCTTCAAAGGCATAGAAACCATACCGTTCTTCTATAAAGAATTTGCAGAACGCCTATCCAAATAAACCGAATAGGAAATCAATTGACACACAAGCCGCAAGAGTTCCACCCGCGAACCCTTGCGGCTTTTCTTTCTCCGAATCGCAATCTACCTTTGCAACAACCGCAAACCCCGAAAGGCGAAACCCCGCAAACAATTCCACCTTCCCCGTTTCGGAATAAAGAGCGAAATTCGCTGTGAATGCAACCTCCGTATGCGAGACATTGTCGAACCGAAGCAAATCCGCGAGAAAACAATATCAGCCCCCGAATGAAAAGACCGAAACAGAGACTTCTTCGTAACCGATTCCGAATTCATGAACGATGACGGGCTGTTCACCGTTTTGAGACGCATGCCCGACAATGGCGGAGAACCCTCCATTGCAAAAGACCGGGCTTTACGCCCTACTGAAATGGCAAATAAATAACAGATTGACGTAACAAACAATCGTTGTTTTGTGTTACACAAATATAATCTAAGTTGCTTTTCAATCTTTTGTACGATGGAAAAATTCGATAAGCAGAAAATGCTTGAAGTAGTGCTTTTTGTTCTCAACGAAACAAAAGGCACGGATTGCTATCATTTATTCAAAATACTCTATTTCGCAGATAGGGAACATCTATCGAAATGGGGAAGACGTATAATAAGAGATGATTTCTACGCTCTTAAATACGGTTCAGTACCTTCTTTTATATGATTCGATAAAGCAATTACACAAGCCTGAGAACGATTTCGGTATCATATTTTCCGAAGTCGTGGATTTCGCAGAGGAAGACGCTTCTTCCATGTTGGTGGCAAAAAGAAATGCCGATACCGATTATCTTTCCGAAGCCGAGAAGGAGAGTTTGCTTTCTTCGATTAAAACATATCAAAGTAAGACATTCAGCGAGTTGAAAACTCTTTCGCATGGCATTGCATGGCAAAAAGCGTGTAGAACTGCTAAAAAAATCATCTCGACCGATGATATGGCGGAGGAAGCCGGTGCAAATGCCGATATGTTGGCATACATCAAAGAACGTTCACTGCTTTCTGCTTCTTTGTCGTGATGAATATTTTGGATTCTTTGCCGAAAGATGAGTTCGGTAGGTTATGCAGCGATGTTATAAAGCGGGGAGAGGTTTACCTTATTTGTTTGGATAGGAGCAATGGCATCATTCCGCCTGACGGAAACGAAACAAGAAACAAATTTTTTGTCGTTTTGGGTTACGATGCAGATATGTATATGGCGGAGTTGTCATAAACTCTCGCATAAATCGGAATTTGCGACAATCCATCAAAGATTATCACTACAAAATCAGCCGTGAAAGATATACTTTTCTGCGATACGATTCTTTCATCGATTGTTCCTCTCTCATAATTGCCAAACAACATAAACTTATTGCTGCCAAATGTGTGGGGACATTGCATTCCGATGATTTGGATAACGTAATCGGAGCAGTGAGGGAAAGCCCCGATACTTCTCCCATGGATTTGAAGCGATTCGGATTGAACTAAAAATAGTTCATTCTTTTCTTCCTCGGCAGATAGTCCAGCGTTATGTCGTACTAAAAGGGCAAATAAAATTAACGAAGCGGTGTTTCGGTTGATTATTTTCCTATCTTTGCAGGCGAAATAAAAAATCGATGGGAATGAAAAGAATTTTGGTGACGGGTGGAGCGGGCTTTCTCGGAAGTCATCTCTGCAAACGTTTGCTTGCCGAAGGCAATGAGGTTATTTGTTTGGATAATTATTTCACGGGGTCGAAGCGTAATATTCTGCCTTTGATGAACGAGCCGTATTTCGAGCCGGTCAGAGCCGATGTGTGTACGCCTTATTTTGCGGAGGTGGACGAAATCTACAATCTTGCCTGCCCTGCGTCCCCTGTTCATTATCAATATAACGCCATAAAGACGGTCAAGACCTCCGTAATGGGGGCTTTGAACATGCTCGGCTTGGCAAAGCGTTTGAATGTAAAGATTCTGCAGGCTTCCACCTCGGAGGTGTACGGCGACCCGGTCGTTCACCCGCAGCCGGAGAGTTATTGGGGCAATGTGAACTGCATAGGGGAGCGTTCATGCTACGATGAGGGCAAGCGATGTGCCGAAACCCTCTTCGTGAGCTACCATAAGCAGAACGGCGTCAAGACGAAGATTGCGAGAATATTCAACACCTACGGCCCCAATATGCACCCTTGCGACGGCAGGGTGGTGAGCAACTTCATCGTGCAGGCACTCCGCAACAAGGATATAACCGTTGCGGGCGATGGTTCGCAGACACGGAGTTTCCAATATGTGGACGACCTTATCGAGGGCTTCATCCGCCTGATGGCAACGGAAGATGAGTTCATAGGTCCCGTGAATATAGGCAACCCGGGCGAATTCACGATTTTGCAACTTGCCGAGAAGATAATCGAGCTGACCGGTTCACGCAGCAAAATCGCCTATATACCTCTGCCGAGCGACGACCCCATGCAACGTAAGCCGGATATATCCTTGGCACAAGAGAAATTGGGCTGGCAGCCCAAGATAGGATTGGACGAGGGTTTGCGAAAGACGATAGCTTATTTCGATGACCTTCTTTCAAGCGGCGATTCGGAAAAATAATATGCCGAAAAAATTTTTTGAAACGTCGTTTCAATCACGTCGGAACGGCGTTTCTGAAAAAGTGAAACACCGAGGCAGGTAACAGTGTCATAAAGAATGGAGGGGCAAAGTTCGTTTGCAGGACTTGAACCCGTGAAATGAAGAAATAAACAAGTAAAGAATATAAATCTATAAACAATTCAACTATGAGAAAAATATTATTTGTTTCAGCCTTGATGCTGAGTGCGGTTTTGTCTTTCGGACAAACAACGACGGTTGTGTTCAAGCCGAATGCAACGGTGGGAAAAGATACTCCTATATGGAAATTCGATGATGATTGCATCGGTAACGGTTCGACCCAAACGAATGCCGATAGAAATTTCGGAACGGAAGAAACCTTATGGATGAAGGATTGGACGTGGAATGCCATCGGTTGCAGCGGTGGAACGATACGTTCGCTTTTGTGTTTTACCGAGTTGAGTAATATACCTTCAAATGCCGTGATAGTGAGTGCGACATTGCGTTTGTACGGAGTAACCTCCGACAGGAATACCTCCTATCCGGGTGCTCCTGCAAGCTATTATGAGAATACCGTAGTGGTGCAACAGGTTACTTCGCCTTGGAACGAGAACACCGTTACTTGGAATACGCAACCCTCGACCACCACGGCAAACCAATTCATCATACCTCAATCGACCTCGCAGTATAATTGGAATTACACGAACAGCAGTTCCGAACTTGTGGCAATGGTTCAGAATATGGTGTCCGGCAATAATTACGGATTTATGCTTCGTTTGCAAACCGAGCAACACTACCGCAATATGGTCTTCGCTTCCAGCGACCACCCCGATGCGTCCTTGCACCCCGAATTGGAGGTAACTTACAGGGTTTGCAATGCACATTTCTCTTATTGTGTTGCCAATACAGGTGATAAAAAGTTGAAATACACTTTCCATTCCTTGGAGCAAGGAGGACAACATACATGGAAATTGGGATTGAGCCAAATTTCCACAAGACCGGATTTTGAATATTCTTTTTCAAGAATGCTGTTCAACAAAAGGCTTTGCCACAGGGTAATCAAGGATTCGGACACTTGTGAATATTGCATGGATTTGTGCCTGCCCGATTATTCGGAGGTAGCCGCTTCCGAAAGTGAAGAAGAATTGAGTAAGGAGACTCCAAAAGCAAGTATCGAGCATGGAAAGATACATTTGGGAGACAAAATCGGCGAAGAGGTCGATAATGCGGCGGTAAAGATAGTTCCGAATCCGTCGAAGGGCGTTTGGAATGTTTCATTTTTGTCTTCCGCAGATGAAGAAGTCGAGGTGATATTATATGATACCGAAGGCAAGGTATTGCAACGGCGGAGCGAAAAGATAAAGGCGGGTACGAATGAACTCAAAGTGGATTGCCCTCATTGTGCAGGAGCTTTGTATATACTTTCCGTACGAGGCAGGGAAGTGTCTTTTGAAAGAACTTTGGTGAAAGAATAATCGGGTTCGACAAAACCTTTGTTGCGGATATACAAACCTTATACTCGTTTCAAGAGTATAAGGTTCGTTCTTTGCAAAACGGTGAATTGTTAAACGCTTTTGTAATATGAAGTTCATTATTATACATAATAACTATTCTGTTCGGGGGGGTGAAGAAGTGGTTGTGGAATTTCAGAAAAATCTTTTGGAGAAACACGGTCATGAGGTGGAGCTTTACTCTCGCTCATATTCGGAGATGGAGACATGGGCGTTGGGTAAATTCGGCGGAATGTTCACTTCGGTTTTCAATCCTCGCAGTTTGCGGGATTTGAAGAGGCTTTGCGAGTTGCATAAGTTCGATGTGGCTCTTATTCATAATGTTTTTCCGATAATTTCACCCGCTGTTATTCCTTTCCTTAGGCGAAAGGGGATAAGGGTTTTGCAAGTGGTGCATAATTACAGGTTGTTTTGTCCGATTGGAACGTTTTATAGCAGGGGTGAAATCTGCGAAGCCTGCCTGCATGGTGGCAGGGAGTGGAATTGTTTCCGCAAAAGATGTACGGGAGGCGTGCTTGCCTCATTCTCTTTTGCAGCCAAGTTTTGGTTGGTGCGTCTGTCGGGGTATTATAAGTCGGTTGACAGATTTTTGTGTCTGAATGAGCGACAGGTGAACTTGCTTTCACGATATATGAAAGCGGATAAGAAAACAGTTCTCTTTCCTAATGCGGTCAGTGCTTCAAATAAAGCCTGTGATGATATGGACAAGAGACGTTTTGTATCTTTTGTCGGCAGATTGGAAGAGGAGAAAGGCTTTCCGGATTTTTTGAAAATAGCGAAAAAAATGCCGGAATATGAATTCAGAGTGGCAGGCGGATATACAGAAAGTTCTATTGGCAATATTCCGAAGAATGTTACCTTGTGTGGTTTCCTGCGTGGAGCAGAACTTGACAGGTTTTATGCCGAATCGAGGGTCGTTTTATTTCTAAGTAAATTGTATGAGGGTTTCAGTTTGGTAGCTGTGGAAGCAATGAATCAAGGAATTCCTCTTATTATTTATGATGTTTCTTCGGCAAAAGACGCTGTTGAAGATGGTAAAAGCGGCTTTGTCGTTCCGAATGGGGATATCGATAGGGTGGTTGAAAGGGTAAAAACTTTGTTTGAGGATAAGGATTTGTTTGAAAGGTTTTCCGTTGCTGCGAAACAGAGGGTTGAAGAGGAGTATTCGGCGGAAAGGTATTATGAACGTTTGATGAAGTCGATTGAAAGAGATGATGAACGAAAGGAATAAGGGAAAGGCTGTTGTGTCTGTGATAACGGTGTGTTACAATGCGGCGGCGGATTTGGAGAAGACGATGAAAAGCGTACGGGAACAGACGTACGGGGCTGTGGAGTATGTGATTGTAGATGGCGGTTCGAGCGATGGCACAAGGGAGTTGATTGAAAGGAACGGCGATATTGTCTCCCGTTGGGTCAGCGAGAGGGACGAGGGCTTGTATTTCGCCATGAACAAGGGTTTGGACATGGCAGGAGGGGAGTACGTCTTGTTCATGAATGCGGGGGATTCGTTCTACGAGGCGGAGACATTGGAGAAGATGATGGCTTCCGCCGATGAATTGCAGGATATTTACTATGGGGATACTATGATTCTGTCTCCCGAGGGTGTCCCTTTGGGCAGGAGGCGTTTGTCTTTGCCTAAGAAGTTGACAAGGCGGAGCTTTCATTGGGGCATGACGGTATGTCATCAATCCTTTTTGGTGAGACGTGAACTTTGTTCGCACTATGATACATCCTACTCCATCACCGCGGACTATGATTGGGTGCTTTCGGCAATAGAAAGGGCGGACGAGAAGAAAATAAAGAACACAGGCTTGTTCGTAAGCTGCTTTTCGCAGGGCGGAATCAGTAGCAAACATGTATGGGAGGCTAATTGCCAAAGGTTTAAGATAATGAGAAAGCATTACGGTCTGCCTGTTACGATTTGGTTCAACTGTCTTATGGTTTTCAGATTGGCTTACACCTACTGCAAATTCGGACGTATGTAAGTTCGATGTTCGGAGAATTGTTTGTAAATTTGCAGGCGTTAACCAAAAGGTGGATATAATGAAGTTACTTGAAGAAAAGGTTGCTCTCATCACGGGAGCGTCGAGAGGAATAGGCAAAGCGATAGCTTTGGAATTTGCGAAGCATGGTTGCAACATAGCGTTCAGCGATGTGAAAAGGGACGAAAACATGGAGGCATGCGAGAAGGAGTTGAGGGAAATGGGCGTAAAGGCGGAAGGCTTCGTCTCCAACGCCGCTTCGTTCGAGGACAGTGCCGCTTTGGTGGAGAATGTGGCAAAGCAGTTCGGCAGAATAGATATATTGGTGAACAATGCCGGCATCACGAGAGACAATCTGTTGATGAGAATGAGCGAAAGCGATTGGGATTTGGTCATGAACGTGAACTTGAAGAGCGTTTTCAATCTCACTCATGCTTGTCAGAAAGTCATGCTTAAACAAAGATGCGGCTCGATCATAAACATGAGCAGCGTCGTCGGCGTAAGCGGAAATGCAGGTCAGGCGAACTATTCCGCATCAAAGGCAGGTATCATAGGCTTTACCAAGAGCGTAGCAAAGGAATTGGGTTCCCGCAACATACGTTGCAATGCCATCGCACCGGGATTTATCATCACCGACATGACTGCCAAGTTGAGCGATGAGGTAAGGAAGAATTGGGAGCAACAAATCCCTTTGAGAAGAGGCGGAAAGCCCGAAGAGGTGGCAAAGGCTTGCGTTTTCCTTGCATCGGATTTGAGTTCCTATGTAAGCGGACAGGTGTTGCACGTTTGCGGAGCGATGAACTGTTAGAGCGTAATCAAGTTAAAATAATACATAACATACAATGAAAAAATTCGATCCGGCAACAGCCATCAGTGCTGTGCAACAAATCTCCCCTGAAAGAGGAGTCAATCCGAACATAAACGATTCGGCTACATTCACATTCCCATACGGACAAACGATGACGGACACTTTCCACGGCGAAACAGAGGGTTACTACTTGTATTCCCGTCATTGGAATCCGTCAAACTTCGCATTGTGCCAAGCACTTGCCGCAATGGAAGGAACGGAAGCGGCTTGGGTTACAGGCTCCGGAATGGCTGCCATAACATGTGCCTTAATGCACTTCTTGAAAGCAGGCGACCACTGCGTTGCTTCGCAAACAGTATATGGCGGAACATTCGCTTTCTTGAAGAACTACATAATAAGATACGGTGTAGAGGTAACTTTCGTGGATACAACCAACCTTGAAGAAGTTAAAGCGGCAATGCGTCCTAACACAAAGGTTGTTTACACAGAGTGCATGTCCAATCCGTTGTTGAGAATTGCCAATATACCAGAATTAAAGAAGATAGCACAAAGCACAGGTGCGAAATTGTTGGTGGATAACACCTTTTCGCCGATGATATTCTCCCCATACAAATTGGGAGCAGACGTTGTTATTTACTCTATGACGAAGTTTGTAAACGGTAAAAACGACTGCGTAGCCGGAGCAATCTGTGCTTCGCAAGAAGTAATCAACGCAATGATTGACGTAAACGACGGAACAGCCATGTTGCTCGGTCCCGTATTGGATTCCTTCCGTTCCACATCGATATTGAAGAACCTTTACACACTTCATATCCGTATGCAACAACACTCAAAGAATGCTGCATACCTTTCAAAACGTTTCAATGAAATAGGCATAAAGGCAAACTATCCGGGCAATGAAGATCACATCGACCACAAATTGATGACCGAATTGATGAATGACGGCTTCGGATACGGCGGAATGATAGCAATAGACCTCGGAACGGCAGAAAGAGCGAACAAATTCATGGAAGCAATGCAGGCTAAGGGCGTAGGCTACTTGGCAGTCTCATTGGGCTACTTCCGTACTTTGTTCTCATGCTCCGGCAAGTCCACTTCATCGGAAGTTCCGGAGGAAATCCAAAAGAAGATGGGCATGAGCGAAGGATTGGTTCGTTACTCCGTAGGTTTGGACAACGATATGGAACACACATTCCAATTGATTGTCGATGCGTTGAAAGAAATCAAATTCATCTAATCTTTCATTCGGCAAACCGAAACGAAGAAAATTTTGTTCATAATAAATTGTGGGGGAGGAACTTGTAGCGATGCGGGTTCCTCCTTTTGTTTTCGTTGAAAGTGAACACTTCGTTTTACGGCTTCTCGAACAGCATCTGCAAAACCTGCTCCTCATTTCCCTTGCGATAAACGCCGAAAGAATTTTCCCGAACGGCGATTTCTTCCCCTCGAAATCCCGTTCCGCCCTCACTCGCACGAAGTAAGGCCACTCCGTTCTGCGATAAGGAAATTTCTTCGGCTTATGAAGCTGCCTGCCAAAGGAAGTCCGGTGAAGCGTATTGCTTTATCATGTAATTCAAGTATTGCTCCAAGTCTTTGGTGTTGAAGGTATAGTATCCTCCGCTTTTGTATTTCTTCAAGGCTTTGACGTATTGCAGGAAGTCATCGCTTTTCAGTATCGAGCAAATGTCTTCGTATGGGACTTTTGTAAGGATATACAGTCCCGAATATACGCCGCAACCTCTCTCGACGGGGTGTATTTTGAGGCTTTCCTTGTCTTTGATTATGGTGTTTATGCTTATCTTGTCGTCGAATACGTCTTTCAATGCCTGCGTTCTGCCGTAGAGATACCACGAAGGGTTGTCCTCCTCGCTCTTGCCTTTCAACAGTTCGCTCTTGTGTGCGTTCAGGTATTCGTTTACGGCTTTGTCGGCGAAGAGTTCGGCTTTCGGCAACGGTTTCCCGGCTTCGTCGTACGGATAAAAGGCTTTTTGCCATTTGCCGGTGGAGGCTTTGATGATGTCGATTGTATATTGCTCAAATGGAATGTTGCCGATGAAAACTCCGTCCGCCAAGGTGGCAAAGCCGTTCTTAACCACGGCATATCGTTCTTTGTTTTCTGCTTGTTTGATTGCTTTCAACTTCCGCAGGGAGCGGGTGTCGGAAAGATAGAATGCGTTTTCTATGTGGCAATCTCTTAAACCGATGGTTTCAATCTTTTTTACTGATTTCGTTTCCGCTTCAAAACGATAATAGTCGAAGTATTTGCTTGCGTGCTTTTGGTCAAAGAGGGAAATCAATGAGTAGGTGTTTATTGTGTCAAAGACTTGGAAGTGTTCAAAGTCCGTTATGCTTGCAAGGTTGCGTTGCTTCAATATATAGGAACGCAGGTTCACGCCTGCCAAGGAGTTCAACCACGAACCCGGAGTGATGTAGCACAGCCTGCCATCGGGTTTGAGCATTTGGAACGACTTCTCGAAGAAAGCGAGATATAAATCCGTCATGCCCGAAAGGGTGAACGAGAGTTTCTTCACGCCGTCATATCTTTCCGAAAGGTTGTGTACTCTCACGTAGGGCGGATTTCCGACAACGTAATCCATGGAAGCATCGAATGTCTCGCATTCGAGGGCGTCCGCATTCCGAATGTCCCAATGCACATTCTCGATGCCGAATGCTTCGGCAGTCTTAGAGAGTTCGGACAGGCAGTTCGCATGGCTTTCTTTGTTTATTTCAATGCCGTGAATATATGTCTCCAATTCATTTTTCAGCCTGTCTTTGTCATTGTTCGTTTGCAAGAATGCCGTACAATAGCGTCTGACGATTTCGCAAAGGAATGCACCTTCGCCGCAACTGTTCTCCATTATATGTTTTTGCAGTATCCTTGCAGGAAAATCATAACCGCAAATATCCAACATAAGGTTCACCGTTGCGGGAGGGGTGAACACTTGTCCGTCTTGTTTGATTGCTTTTGCGGATTGCATTTACGCAGGCTTAAATCTCGAATTCAAAGGGTAGGAGAGCCGATACGGAAGAAAATTTCGCATATCTGCCGCCTTTCAATCCTACGATTACAGAGAATTGGCAGCCATAGCGTTTCTCCGTCTCGCTCATCACCTGACGACATGCCCCGCAGGGATAGGCGGAGGCGGCTTCGCCTCGTTCGTTTCTTGCAACCACCGCCATGGTCAGAGGTTCGGAGGACTGCATTCCGCAGGCGAACAATGCCGTTCGCTCGGCACACAGACCGGAAGGGTAGGCGGCGTTCTCCTGATTGGCTCCCTGTATTATCATTCCGTCCTTCGTGCGTATTGCCGCACCGACCTTGAAGCGTGAATAAGGCGAATAGGACTTCATTCTCGCCGCTTCGGCTGCCGAAACGAGTTCTCTGTCGCTTTCCGGCAGCTCGTCTTCGTTTTCAAACAGCGTATAATTCGTTGTGAGACACTCTTTCTTCATGTCGAAGGGCTTAGTCTATGATGAAAGTATAGGTAAGGGCGGCGTTGAAGCTGTATTGGTTCTCCAATCTCCATGCTTCGAAGCAGTATGGCATGCTCAACTCGAAGCCGAAAGCGTGTTTGTGGTTCGTGCTTATCAGAATGCCGACCTTGGGTGCAAATGCAAAACGCCAACCGCTCTGTCCCTCGAAATCTCTCAGGTAATACTCCTCTGTGCTTGCCTCCGTGCTGAGGCTGTAATCGTATTTTCCCCATACCGTTCCCACGGCTATGCCGACAAAGGGCTTGAAGACTTCGTTGTAAAAGTAATAGTTCGCCGTCAGAAACACAGGCACCTGATGTGCTGCCCAATTATATTTCGTTTGAAGATAGTTTCGTTTGAACGATTGAGGTACACAGTAGTTGTAAGCAAGCTCCAAGCCAAAACCGAGCCTCGTTTCCTCCATCTGTATCTCGAAAGCCAATCCGCCTCCGTAAAGATAGGTGTAGTTTTTGTTGAAATCGCCCTGAGCCATTCCCCCTGCGGGTTTTACGCTCAGGAATATATCGTACGGCTCCCCGCTTGCGAAACGATGCCTTTGCTGGGCGAATGTTCCGCAAGCAAGAATTGTTGCCATGATAAAAAGAACTTGTTTCTTCATCTCTCTTTACGTTTTTCCGTTTCCTATTTTTTGCTCCAAGAATCTTTGAGCGTGCAGGCTCTGTTGAAGACCAAATGCTCCGCAGTGCTGTCGTAATCCACGGAGAAGTAACCGAGACGCTCGAATTGGTACTTATCCAAGGAGTGTGCCGAGGAAAGGAATGTTTCAGCCTTGCAGTCGTTCAACACTTTCAAGGAATCTGGGTTCAGGTTCTCCAAGAAGCTGTGTCCTTCCTCCACTTTGTCGGGGCTTTCGCTTCGGAACAATCTGTCGAACAGCCTTACCTCCGCATTGCAATGCTTGTTCGCATCGACCCAATGAATGGTTCCTTTGATTTTTCTGCCGTCCGACGGATTGCCTCCGCGGGAATTCTCGTCGTATGTGCAGTGTATGGCTGTTATCTCGCCGTTTTCGTCCTTATCCACGCCGGTGCAACGCACTATGTAGGCGTATCGCAACCTTACTTCCTGTCCCGGGGTCATGCGGAAGTACTTCTTGGGAGGGTTTTCCATGAAATCGTCCCTCTCGATGTACAATTCCTTGGAGAAACTTACCTCTCTCGTACCTGCCGATTCGTCTTCCGGATTGTTGATTGCCTGCAATGTCTCGCTTTTTCCTTCGGGATAGTTGTCTATAATCAACTTCACGGGGTTAAGAACGACCATCACTCTTTGTGCCTTCTTGTTCAAGTCGTCTCTCAGGGCGTTCTCCAATCTCGTATAGTCGATTATGTTGTCTCTCTTTGCAACTCCTATGTCCTCGCAGAAGTTTCGTATGCTTTCGGGGGTGTATCCTCTTCGCCTCAAACCGCAAATGGTCGGCATGCGGGGGTCGTCCCAACCGTTTACATGGTTTTCCTTCACCAACTGCAAGAGTTTACGCTTGCTCATCACCGTATAATTGAGGTTGAGCCTTGCAAACTCGTATTGATGCGAAGGAAAGATGCCGAGTTGTGCTATGAACCAATCGTAGAGTGGGCGGTGAATGTCGAATTCCAAGGTGCAAATCGAGTGTGTTATCTTTTCTATGGAGTCGCTCTCGCCATGGGCATAGTCGTACATCGGATAGATTGCCCATTTGTCGCCCGTGCGGTGGTGCGAGGTATGAAGAATACGGTACATTATCGGATCTCTCATGTGCATGTTCGGATGAGCCATGTCGATTTTCGCTCTCAATGTCTTGCTTCCGTCGGGGAATTCTCCGTTTCGCATTCTCTCGAAAAGATCGAGGTTCTCCTCCATGCTGCGGTCTCTGTACGGGCTGTTCTTTCCCGGAGTCTGCACAGTGCCTCGGTTCTCCCGCATTTCCTCCAAGCTTTGGTCATCGACGTATGCGAGACCTTTCTTTATCAAATCGCATGCCCATTGATACAGTTGCTCAAAATAATCCGACGCATAATGCTCCTCAGCCCATTGAAAGCCGAGCCATTTGATGTCTTCCTTTATTGAGTCCACATATTCTGTGTCTTCCTTTACGGGATTGGTATCGTCGAATCTCAAATTGGTCTTTCCTCCATACTTCTTGGCAATACCGAAATTCAAGCAAATGCTTTTGGCATGCCCTATGTGCAGGTAGCCGTTCGGTTCGGGCGGGAAACGGGTTGTTATACTCTTGTGCTTGCCGCTTTTCAAGTCTCCGGCAACTATTTCCTCGATAAAATTAAGCGTCTCACGCTCTGTATTTTCCATCTTCTCTTCCATGTTCTCAGATACTGTCGGTTGGTAAATAATCCTGCAAAAGTACGAAATTCATGGCGTATTTACTTACTTTTGCAGCAAAAAAACGAGACGATATGTTGTTGGTCGGCGAATGTATAGTGAGTGATGATATTGCGAAGGCAAGGTTTTGCTGCGATTTGAGCAGGTGTAAGGGCTGTTGCTGTGTGGAGGGAGATGCGGGAGCTCCGCTTTTGAAGGAGGAGATAGAGATTTTGCGGAAACGCCTGCCCGAGATAAAACCCTATATGGAGGAAAAGGCTGCCGAAATGACGGAAGAGACATTCTGGGAAAGGGACATGGACGGCGATTTATGCACGAGGACGATAGAGGGACGGGAATGCGTGTTCGTCAAATACGAGAACGGCACGGCTCTCTGTGCGATAGAGCAGGCGTACAGGCAGGGGAAAACCGACTTTCCCAAACCCGTTTCATGTCATCTTTATCCCATAAGGGTGAAGGACTACGGAGAGTTTCAAGCTCTTAATTACCATCGTTGGGATATTTGCAAACCTGCCGTGGAGAACCCGAATGCCGAACCTCTTTACCGATTGTTGAAAGAACCTTTGATACGTCGTTTCTCCCGAGAGTGGTACGATGAATTGCTTTCGGTGATTGAAGAAAATCGAGACGCCGTTTCGCAAAAATAAAATGACGGAAAAATTTCGCGAGACCCCGTTTCGTACATTCCGGAACGGGGTCTCGTTTTTGTCTTGTTGCAAGAGTTCGATTTTGTGGGAAAGGGCAGGAGAGGGGGCTTATTGCAGGAATGAGGGCAGGTCGCAGATGGGTTCTTCGTATTCCCGTGCCATTGCGTAGATGCGGTCGATTTGTTGCAGCGTGCTTTCTATCTCGTTTTGGTAAATGTCGGGTTTCTGCAACATTCTCTCCAAAGACCGGAAGGTGATTTGAAGATACGGGTTTATGATGGTGAAGTATTTGTCGGCAAGGGGTATGCGTATCTGTTCCGAATTGATTTCCTCGGCTTGTTCGATGAGGCGTAACCACTGATTGACGAGGGTGAAGATTTCTATCCTTTCTTGGGATTGTTGTCTCTCGTTCAAAGAGAAGTAATGATTGCATCGCTTCTCGAATTCTCCGACGGCGTATTGTATATGTGCTTCCGCCTTGTCGTTTTCGCCCGAAAGGGAGTATATCATGGCTATGTCCGCCCATGCGAGAGGGTAGTAGTGCTTGTCGGTCGGGAAGTTGTTTTCCAAAGTGTTGCAAACGAAGAGTGCTTTCTCCTTTTTGCCGGTCTGGAAGAGTTTGTAGGCGAGGCTTATGGAGGCTTGGAAATACTGGCTGACCATGTCCCGTTCGATTTCGTTGTAATAAACGCCGTTCTTCTTGAAGTTCCTCCAACGGAAAGCGTGTGCGAAGTTGGTGTACATCTTATCCTCGTCTATCACTCCGGCTTTCTGCTCCATGATTTCTTTCTTTTCCTTTTTCCTGCCACTCAAACGATAGGCGAAGCCTTCCAAACGCATGTAGTCTTCCAAGCCGAAGAAATCGTCCACGGAGTAGGAGGAGAAGTAAAGGGGACGGCTGTCGATGTTGGCGGCGATTATGTCCAAGGCGGCAAGGCTCGAACGCGAGAGGTCGAGCCTGTCGTATTTCCAAACGATGGTATCCGAACCCTTGACGAGGAAGAAACGGTTCGTATTCAAGTGATGAACCCTCATTCCGTAGAACATCTCGCTTTGTTCGGCAAGTGTGAGGTTTTTTACGGCTCGGGACAATTCCAAGGTGTCGAAAGAGGGGTATATCTGTGCGTAAAGGAAGTTGCCTTTGTAGGATTCGACGGGTATGTTGGTCTTTATCGGAGCGGAAGTGTACTCGCGTCGGGCGAGTTGTGCGATTTGTTCGTCGGAATTGAGCAGTTGGAGGTTTATCACCCTCACATCGCGACGCACTCCGCAGACATTCTGAGCCCACCAAAGGGGAAAGGTGTCGTTGTCGCCGTTTGTGAACAGTATGGCATTCTTTTCGCAGGAGTTCAACATGCTTATGGCGAAATTGCTTGCCGTGTACTGTCCGTGATGGTTGTGATCGTCGAAGTTCTGCCAGAGCATAAGCAGGGGAACTGCCAGAAATGCGGGTGCGACATAGCGGGGGTAACGCAGCCTGACCATGTTGACGATAATCTGACTTATTCCCAATACGCCGACAGCCAACCATATACTCATGCTTGCGAAGGAGAGCAGAAAGACATAGTCTCTTTCCCTCGGTTGGTAGGCGGATTGGTTTAGGAAAAGGATAAGTGCAAAGGAGTTATAGAAGAAAAGAGTGGCGTTGACGGTGAAATGCTTGGGGTCTTTCGCCACCTGATAGAACGAACCGAAGAGGCAGAGCAACAAAGGTATCGCCCAATAGATGTTCCGCCCCTTTGCGGCTTGGGGATTGAGTTCCTCGGTGCTTACATTCAAAAAGCCGTCCACGGGTTCGATGCCTGTCGCCCACTGTGAGTTCTTGTAGTCTCCGTAACCTTGCACATCGTTGGTTCTTCCGCAGAAGTTCCACAGCAGATAGCGGAAATACATGTAGTTCATCTGGTAAGTGAAGAAGAATTGCAGGTTCTGGGCAAAGGAGGGCTTCTCTCTCTCTTCTCCGTTCACCATTACGGTGTTCTTCGGTCTGCCAGTCCATTCGATATATGCGTTTTCGGTTGCTTCGCTTTCGTAGTTCCACATTCTGGGAAACACTGTCTGCAACTGCTTTGCAAAGACGGGTTTCAGTCCTGCGTCTGTCGCCTCGAACCTTTCGGGAGGCAGTGCGGTGTAGTACTGTCCGTACAAAAGGGGTGCCTTGGTGTAGTTCTCCCTGTTTACATATCGCATGAGAGAGGTGCAGTCCGAGGGATTGTAATTGTTCATCGGAGGATTGGCAGAGCTTCTTATGGGAACGATTGCGTAAGTGCTTAGTCCGATTAAGAAGAAGAGAATGCCGAGAAGGGTGAATTCGAGTTTTGGGCAGCCTTTCCGGCGGGCAAAAAAAAGTCCCGCAACGGTCAGGAGGGCATAAATCACGACGGCAGCCACGCCTGCCGCTGCCAACAGCTTCAACAGTGCCGGCAGAACGAAGAACACAAGCACAGCCACTATGCCTCCGCCCAAGAGAATGTGAACGAACAAGCCCAAGTAGCCTGTTTTCCTGCGGTGAAAGTAAATCACGACAACGGCTGCAGGCAGAACGAGCAGGGAAAGCTGGTGTACGCATAGTGCCAAGCCGAGAATGAAGATTGCCAAAAGGAGATAGGAACTCTTGGAGGTGTCGTCCCATTTCAAGGTAAGCCAGAAGACCATGAGGGACAGCAACATCGAAAGGGCATACACCTCTGCCTCCGTTGCGGAAAACCATATACTGTCGGCAAAGGCGAAACACAATGCTCCGATGACGGAAGCTATGATGTTGCCCGGCTGCATTGCCGAGAAGCGGTTGAGCATTCGCACGAGTATCCAGAACAGGAACATTACGCTCAGCCCCATGGAGAGCGGGGAGATGAAACTTATGCAACGCGTAACGTAAATCGGATTGTCGAAACCGAAGAGCGAGGCAAGCAAAGCACCTATCAACTGATACAAAGGAGCTCCGGGTGGGTGGCCGATTTGCAAGCCGGCTGCCGTCGCTATGAATTCGCCGCTGTCCCAGAAAGACAGGGTGGGATACATCGTGTAAGTATAAAGGGCAATGGTCGATAAGGCAAGTATCCAGCCTGTTATGTTTATGCTTTTTCTGTGTTGCATTCTACCAGTTGACGAAAGACTTGTTGAAAATGTCCTCTACAAGCTCTTCATTTATTTCTTTGATGAGGCTTTCCTCCACATCGCCGAGAGAATAGCTGCTGTCGTATTCCTTAAATCTTGAAAACTGTGTCTGATAGTTGGATTTAGGGTTCTTGTTGTTCTTGAAATTAACTCTTATCGTTATCGTAAGGCGGTTCTTCGCCGCTTTGTCATTGGAGCCTATCGCAGCAGGGGTCACGGAGTAGGCAATGATTGTTCCCGAGAAAGAAACATCGGCATCATCGCTCACCTGAACCAACGAAGTCGAAGAATTGATTTTGTTGACAAGGGCATTGGTCATCTCCGAAGCAAGTATCGGTTGAACAAGACTTGCCCTGTTTATGAAACTCTCTACGGAAAAACTTTTCGTTTCAGGAGAAATCGAAGCCCCTGTGAAAGAGTATCCTCCCACACACGAAGCTCCGATTAAACTTAATACTGTTACAACTAAAATTTTTCTCAAAACCGTAAGGCTTATCGTACAATCAATTTGCCGACCTGCTTATTGTCTATGTTGACAAAGTAAATGCCTTTGTCCTTCAAACTGATTGTGCCGTTATCATAGCTCTCTATATTCTTTACGGAGCGACCCAAAGCATCTGTTATTCTCACAGAACTTCCTGCCGGAGCGTTCAAGCGGAAATCGCCGCTGCAAGGGTTTGGATACATCGCAATTTGCGAACCTGCATTCAACTTCTCCAAGCCCGAAGCGTAACTTATCGTCAAGTCGTCCAATAGAAGAGAAGACAAATCCGCCGCTGTGTTTTCCTCATCTGTGCCTACAAGAGCAAGAAAAATCAATTCCGTTGCAGGCGTTTCGGAAAGTTTCACCAATTCCATGGTGAAAGGAGCATAGCCCTCGCTTTTCATCATTTCGGGGTCGCTTGTGAAATTACCCATTCCGACGATTTGTTTTTGGTCTCCTTCGCTTGCAACCAACAAGGCTTGAAGCAAGAATATATCGTTGGCTGTATCCTTTTGGTCGAACTTGTAGTAACCGCTTATCGAAGTCGGTTGCTCGTTCAAGGACAAACCTCCCTGCAACAGGCTCATGATAACCTCCGGTGTGAAGTCTATGTCCTCATCGCCGCCGCTTGTGAACAAGTCGATGATGGCTTGCATGTTTACCGTCGCATTGGTCAGAAATCCCGGAACGACCATGTCGGCACCCACCATTGCGGCGATTACGCTCGGAAGAGGCTTGGGAGCTATCCTTACAGCACTATTGCCGCCGTTCGCATCGGCAGACTTGCTGATGTCGCAAAGATTGAATCCCATATAACCGAGACTGTTCCAGCCCTGAGGGGAATTGCCGCTCCATGATTCGAAATTACCGTTTGTGAATTGTTGGGCGTATGTCGTGCAGAACGCCATTGCCGCAATCAAAAATAATGATACTCTTTTCATATTCACTGTTGTTTTTGTGTGTTCCTCTGTTTCATTTCTGCGAAGCCGGAAACCCAAGCATCGAAACCCGGATTTGCCGCTTCTTATGCGGTGCAAAAGTACTACAAAATGTTGATTTGGCAAGATAAAGAGGAGTTTTATTCCGATAAAATCAACAAAAACAAATCCTCCTTGTTCAATGTCGCAATTCGGAACGCCTTTTCGACAAAACAAACCGCCGAAAGAAATTGCCGAAAAGCCGCTTCGTTCAGACTTAACCACAGCTCCTTTCCCGCATTATTCATTCCAAACACTCAGTCCCATTCTTCCCGTCCCGCATATCCCTTGTCCCGTCCCATGTCCCACCCATACTAAAGTATGGGGTGGGGACTTGGACAGGGACAGTAGGGGATTTATGCTTCGCTTTCGGATTTGACGCTTCGTCCCGCACCTAAAAGCCCATGGGACAAGAACACGGAGGAAACATCGCAAGGCAGGATAATTTACCTGCTGTAACTTTTAGACCCAAGCACTTGGAAAAGAAAAATGACAAAGACGAATGATTTCGGCATTCTTTTTTTTGTATCTTTGCTCCTTTGAGTATATATTAGCGATATAAAAACAAATGGAATGAACAATACAATCAACAGACTGATTATTATCGGCAACGGCTTCGATTTGGCACACGGCATGAAAACCAAATACAAAGATTTTGTCAACGGGTATCTTAGGCAACGGATAGAAAGTTTTGATGGAGAAAATTCTGAAGACTTGTTGATCAAAATCAAATATAAAGGAGATGCTGAGAAACAATCTCATAGGTTGTTGAGGGACTACAGACAGTATTTAAAGTTGAAAGAATTGAAAAGCAGGGTTGATTGGTTACAGCCGGAAGAGAAAATATTGTTGGATATATTGTATGGTAAATTACATCCCCATGAACGAGCAAAAAGTGAGTTTACCGAGAAAGAGGTGCAAGAAATTTTGAATGATTGTACAGAAGAGGAAGAGAATGAGATACATCTTACACAGGGAATTATACAGTTGATCGAGGAACAGGGAGAGTATTCTGTTGAATACAGTCCGTTTTTCAAAAAGGTTTATGATGAAATAGAGGATAAGAATTGGGTGGATATAGAGTGTGAATACTATAAGTACTTATGTGGTCTGATGAAAAAACTTGATCTTTCCGATGAAGAAGATACCAAGAAAGAGGTTTCCAAGGAAATAGATGAGTTAAATGAAGAAATGAAATTCATCACGAAAAAGTTGGTGGAGTATTTGAATAAAGAAGATGGAACGTTTGAAGAAAATTCCAGACGAGTAAATAATGAGATACTTGATAAAATGATGATGCCATTATCTAAACAAGAAATAGCAGTTGAAGCATTAGAGCAGTGGGATAGTTTTGTCAAGGAAAAGTATAGTACGATGCATGGAAAAGATGATAAAACAGAGTTTAGCCAATGTAAAAAGGATAACGGAGAGTTGAATATCGAATGGTTAATGGAAAAATATCCTAAAGAATTGCGTCCGGACGAGATAGTAATATTAAACTTCAATTATACGAGTTTGGCAGCGGCTTATCATACAAGAATTGCAGATAATCTCAAATATAAGGACAAGGGTACAGCTTATCTTAATCAGATACATGGCACTTTGTATGGTAAAGAGGAAATCATATTCGGCTATGGAGATGATAGTGGTGAAATGTATAAGAGACTGTCCGATAAAAACGATAACAGGCTTTTGGAGAATGACAAGACTGTGAAATATCTTGGTTCTTTTTGGTATAGAAATTTTTTCGGCTTTATAGAGTCTGCACCTTTTCAGGTGTGTATCATGGGACATTCGTGCGGTATTTCAGATAGGACTTTGTTAAGCACTATTTTTCAACACGAGAATTGCGTATCGATAAAGCCTTACTATTACTACGATAAAGAGAAAAATAGCGACGACTATTATGAGATCATCAAGAATATCAGCCGATGTTTCGATGATAAGAAGTTGATGAGGGACAGGGTTGTCAATAAAGACTATTGCGAGCCTTTGCCGCAACCGGTTGAGAAAAAAGAATAGGTGATCAGATGAAGAGCGATTGTAGGTGTTGCTTCATTATGAGTTCGTAAGTCTCCACCAATTTGTCGTAGCTGAGAAACTCAACTCTTTTTTTCTCTTTCAAGTCCGTTAATGATGAGAATGATATTTTGTTTTCAAATTCGACTTTGCGTTTTTGATCGGCAACGATGACCATACGGGAATTGAAGTCCGTTAAGTCGCCATATTTTAACAGCGAGTTTTGGAAGTCTGTGGAGTGTTCGACCTCAAAGAAAGTATGAGGCATCAAGATGTTTGCGGGGTCTATGGCATGGGGTTTGAACCATATAACGTCTATAGTGTCGCTTCGATGGACTAATTTTTCGTAACTATATCGTGGTATTTCGTTCAAGGTGCATAGGTCTGTGAGAGGTGTTTTGTTCAAGAATAATTTGTTCTTATCTTGTGAGGGTACGTATGTTCGCAGCTGTTTCATGTTGCCAATTTGTACCAAAAGTGCTTGGTAGTAAGTGTGGTTGAATGTGGCAATCGCTTGCGAGTTCGAGTTGTAGGCGGTTTCTTCCATAATGCCGTCGGCTTCCAAGCGTTTGCGATACTTTTCCAATGCCCACAATCCGGGCTTTACTTTGTATATTTCACTGTTTTCCTGCACTATTCGTCTTATGCTTGCAAAGGGAGTTTTGGTCTTCCATTCACATTCCTTTATTTTGAAGACTTCTTGGTATAGCGTACCTAATGTGGCTGCTCCACCCAAGCGTTCAAGGGTCGATATTACTGCTTCGTGTTGCTTCATGATATTGTTCCGTTATCCTTTGCAAAGGTAAGGATAAAACTTTTTCTTGACAGACTGAGCGTGCTTTTTCCCGTATGGTTGTTGCGGAACGGAATTTTTTTATACCTTTGCAGGCTGAATGAGAAATTGTTATTTGAAGTAAATGGTAAGTCGTCATTTCTTACGGGTGAAGGTTCTGCAACAGCTATATGCGTGTGTGACAGCGGAGATGAAGGATGTGGTAAGGGCAGAACAGGGCTTGCTCGACAGCATAGAGCAAACGTATAATCTTGAAGTGTATTTGTTATCGGCGGTTTTGGAGATACGGGATATTGCCGAAAACCAAATCGAAGAGGCAAAAAACAAGTTCTTCCCTACCGAGGAGGAAAAAAATCCCAACATGAGGTTCGTCAACAATGCGTTGATTCATCAGTTGCAGCTTAATGCCGAATTGAGCAAGGCTGTCGCCAAGCTGAAGATAAACTGGGCGGAGCAGAGGGATATGCTTAAAAACATTCTCAACCGTTTCAAAGGTTCAGATACTTACAAGGAGTATATGTCCAAGCCGGAAAGTTCCTACGAGGACGAGAAGATGGTGGTGGTTCGCATGATGAAGAACTATTTGTTCAAGAACGAGCCTTTCACGGAGTTCATTTTCGAGAAGCAACTCGGTTGGGAGGGCGACCTTCAATATGTGGGCATGAGTTTCTTGAACTATTTGAAGGATTTCTCGCAGGAGGACGGCAGTGCCAAGCCTTTGTTCCAAATGTTCGACAACGATAAGGATGGTCGCAAGGAGTTTGCCGTGGATTTGTTGAGCAAGAGCCTCGTGCATTTCTCCGATTATGACGATATGTTCCGCAAGCATGTGGAGAATTGGGACATGGAGAGGCTGGCTTTTTTGGACAGGCTTATAATAAAGATGGGCATTACGGAGTTGATATATTGTCCGAGCATTCCGGTGAGGGTTACGATGAACGAGTACATCGAACTTGCGAAGGAGTTTTCGACGGAACGCAGCAAGTTGTTCGTGAATGGTTTGCTGGATAAGTTCCTTGTCGATTTGAGAGCGGCGGGAAAGATATGCAAGGACGAGTTCGAGGAAGAAAAAACGGAGTGATGAGAAAGTCGATGTTTTGTATTCTTGCCGGCATTTTGCTTCTTGCTTCTTGCGGCAAGGGAAACAAGGGTGAGGAGATTGATGCCTCTGTGGTGGATCAGCCGACGAGTATAAAGTTCGAGCGGGATGTGATTGATTTCAAGCGTGTCGAGGCAGGGGAGAAGGTGAGCGGAAGTTTCAAGTTTACGAACACGGGTAAGAACAACCTCGTCATCTATGAGGTGAACACGTCTTGCGGCTGTACGGTGGCGGATTATCCTCGCGGAGAGATTGCTCCGGGGGAGAGCGGCATGATTTCGGTCAGCTATGATTCAGATGGTGCAAACGGCATGAGGATTACCAAGCAGGTAACGGTGAATGCGAACACCAAGCCTGCCAAAACGAACCTCAGGATTATTGCAGACGTGTATTAGGACAGAGAAATGAAAGAACAATCAATAAACAATAGAAAATGAATTTGTTAAACGTTTTATTACAAGCACAAGGCGGTGGTGGGGCAATGGGCTCCATATTGATGTTGGTGGCGATAGTGGTTATATTCTACTTCTTCATGATTCGCCCTCAGCAAAAGAGACAAAAGGAAGAGAAAAAGTTCAGAGAAGCATTATCGAAAGGACAGAGGGTCGTTACGATAGGCGGTTTGCATGGTAAGATTGCCGATGTGAAGGAGACGAGCGTTTTATTAGAGATTGCCGACAATGTGAAGGTGGAAGTGGAGAAGTCTGCAATAGCGATGAGCGTTGCTCCCGTACAAAAGTAATACCGTACGAAATCGAGAAAACAAGACAGCGTCTTTGCCGGTTAAGGGTCGAGACGCTTCGTTTTATACAGGGGGAGTACCGATGTCGAAGAACAACGAGAGAAAGAATGTTTTGCAAAGGCTGTTGACCGATCGCAGGGTGCGGGTCATGTCGGTGTGTCTTTGTTTGAGCGTTTTTCTTTGGTTGTTCGTAACCTTGGGAAAGAATTATCAATACACGCTCTCGGTACCCCTGACGTTCGAAAGCAGCGAACAGCCGGACAGGCAGTTCTTTTGCAGCGACAGTGTGGTCGAGGTGCATTTGACGACGAACGGTTTCGATTGGCTGACGAGCAGCTTGTCGGTTCGCAGGGCAGGAACGTTGCATATAGACGTCGCTTCGCTTTCCATGAACATGAAAAGCGGTTATGCGAAAATCCCCACGGGCTTTCTGAACAAACAAGTGTTGGGTGCAATCGGCATGGGCAATGTGCCGATGGAGATAATGCCCGATACGTTGAGCCTGCGGTGGAAGAAGACTTACTCGAAGTCCGTGCCGCTTGTCGGCAGGGTCAGGGTGGAGTGCGAACAACCCTTTGCATTGTTCGGTACGCCCAAGTTGCTTGTCAACCGCATAGAGTTGGAGGGAACGCGTGATGAACTCGAAAAGACGGACACTCTTTACACCAAGGAAATCACTCTGAAAGGTGTAAATCGCAACCTGATAACCTTTGTACCCGTGGATTTCGATTATTCTTCCGACCGGTTGAACGTGCAGATGAGCATGGTGGGTTTAAGGGTGGAAGTGAAGGAATACACGGAGAACACCATAGAGCTTCCCGTCGAAGTCATAACAGGCAAGGGCGAGAAGATAAAGCTCTATCCTCCGACGGTGAAATTGAGGTATAAGGTCGCAATGGACGACTATCGCAAGGTGAACACAGACGACATAACGGCATACGTGCTTGCGGAGGGCAGCAACAGGAAACGGAAGTTGAGGGTCATGCTGAACAATCTGCCGGAGATGATAAAAGTCATGTCTATAGAGCCGCCAAAATTGGATTACGTGATAAAGAAATGAAGACAAGAGTGGGATTGACAGGCGGAATAGGTTGCGGGAAGACGCTGGTTGCACAGGTGTTCGAACATTTCGGCGTGGCGGTGTTCTATTCCGATATGCAGGCAAAGCAGCTGTACGATGATGAGGCTTTCCTCGAAAAGATTGCGGAGCGTTTCGGCAGAGACATCATCGAAGACGGCAGGTTGAACCGTCGGAGGCTCGCCGACAAGGTCTTTGCCGATAAGGAGAAACTGCAAACGCTCAATTCCATGGTACACCCCGAGGTCTTCAAACGTTTCGACGAATGGGCTGAAAGGCAGAAGTCGCCATACGTCATCATGGAAAGCGCCATTCTGTTTGAAAACTCCCTGCAACATCATTTCGATGCAATCATCAGCATAAGCACTCCGGAAGAGGTGGTGCTGCAAAGGGTGATGTTGCGTGATGATTGCAGCAAGGAGCAGGTGCTGCAAAGGATAAGAAACCAAATGCCGCAGGAGGAGAAAAACGCCTTGGCGGATTATGTCATTCTACACGATGGCACGACCATGCTTATCCCTCGGATACTGTCGATTCATAACGATATATTGAAGCATTGCATCGAGAACGAAAAGAGCAAAGACTAACACGGAAAAACGATAAATAAGATGAAAAAACAACTGTTGTTTTCGGCATTGGCGTTATTCGCATTTGCAGCCCATGCCCAGTTAAGCACAAATGAAATGCCTCCTTCCTTTTCCTCGAAGGAACTGATGAATGCGGAGGTTAAGACCATCGCTTTGGTGAAACCCGATTTGACCGAGGTCGTTGCGGAGGACGAAAGCGATGAAGCAACATTCAAGCCACGCCGTTTCGGCGTCATTCTTCCTTGTCATACGGACTTCTTCTCGCAAGCCGAATGTACTAAGACCGCAGATGGAAAGATTTACCGCCTTGCCGTCGAAGTGCCGGAGGCTCAAGCCCTCATCTTCTACTCCGACCGTTTTCTCTTGCCGAAAGAAGGCAAACTCTTCCTTTACAACAGCGACCGCAGTAAAGTATTGGGTGCATTCACCTCGTTCAACAACCATGAATTGAGAACATTCGCCACCGAATACCTCGAAGGCGACAAAATCATCTTCGAATACTTCGAGCCGGAAGAATGCAGCGACAAAGCCATCATCGAGATAAGCGAAATAGGTTATGCGTACAGGGACATAGCCAAGGCTTCGGACGAATACCGTTCCTCGGGTACTTGCAACGTGAACGTCAACTGCTCGGAGGGAGACGACTTCCGCAAGCAGCAGAGAGCCGTTGCAAGGATACAGGTCAAGATGAGCAGCTACTACATCGGTTGGTGTACCGGTACATTGATAAACAACACCAACTACGACCGCAAACCTTATCTTCTTACGGCGGCACACTGCATAGAGGACGTAACGTCAAGCTCTTATTACTCTCAGTTCGTCTTTTACTTCAACTATGAGACCTCCGGTTGCTCCACAACCTCGCAGGAGCCTTCCCGTTCGCAATCCCTCACGGGTGCGAGCCTGAAAGCATACGACAACACCTACTCCAATTCCGGCAGCGACTTCTGTCTCTTCCTTTTGAAGAACGATGTGCCTCAAAGCTATAATCCTTTCTGGTGCGGTTGGGACAAGAGAAATCAAGCCGTTTCCCATGGCGTCTGCATACATCACCCGTCGGGAGACGTGAAGAAAATATCCACCTTCAACAGCCGCCTGAAATCTGCAAGCATGGGCAGCAGTAATTCCACACACTGGGAAGCCAAATGGGTTGAAACCGAAAACGGATACGGCATAACCGAGGGCGGCTCTTCCGGTTCCGCACTTTTCAATGATGCAGGACAAATCATAGGCGACCTTACGGGCGGTTATTCCGCATGCAACGAAAGTGCAGCCAAGAAAATCGATTATTACGGTAAGTTTTCCTACTCATGGGCATCGAACGGAAGTGCAGACGAACGCCGCTTGCAACCATGGCTCGACCCTGCTTCAACAGGAGTAAGCTCCATAGGCGGAATGGATTACACATCTTCCTTGCCCGAAACGGCAGCAAAGGAGAACAACTCTCGCATAGCACCCAACCCAGCCAAAGACCGCCTGACCATAGACTTCGATACCGATTACAGGAACATCATCGTGGAAATCTATGACCAAACAGGCCGTCGCTTGGAGGTGCTTACCTTGCCTTCCGCATGCAGAAGCCATACCATGGATTTGCAGAACTACAAGAGCGGTGTATATTTCATCAGAATACATGCCGACAACGAAGAATCATTGCATAAAGTGATAATTCGATAATAACATATCATTGAAATGAAAAAGAGAAAGTTGGTCATCATAATGTTTTTATCCGCATTGCTGTTCGGAGCATGTGCAGGCAGCGGAAAATTCGGCAAACGCCATCGCTCCAAACGCAAATGCAACTGCCCGACTTTCTCTTTTTATCATCAGAAATCCTCGATGTATGAAACTCCCTGCCGCACATCTTCCCGCACAATCGCTTGAAGAAGTGGCGAAACAGCTCTCCGCATACCCCGATACGGAAATAAGATTGGTACCGCCTCGCAGCCGAAAACTCGGCACATACAGCCTAACGCCCGACGGCAGACACCTCATAACGCTGAACGACAACCTGCCGCCATACATCATGCTCATCGTACTCGTTCATGAAATGGCACACCTCGAAAACCGCCTGCAAAACGGCAGAACCGTCTCTCCGCACGGCAAGGAATGGAAAGCGATATACAGCCGCATGCTGAAAGAATACATCTACCGCAACATCTTCCCCGAAGATTTGGCGGAAACACTTATGCGGCACGTCCTCAAACCCTGTGCCACCTTCCCGAAAGAACTCATGCACCTGCTGGAAGAATGAAAAGCCCTAAGCCTCCAAGCCTGCCAAATCACCTTTCGTCAGACAAGGCAGACACTCGCGTATCTCCAATCCTCATGGAATAGCGACTCCTTAACCACCGCATTCAAATAAACCGTCCGAACATCACCCGCACGAGGATACACCCTCTTTATAGTTTTTCTTCTTCGTTTAATTTGAATTTTTCGGCGAATAAATCCGCTGTAACGGGCAGTTGTTTCAGCAAAACAGTCTCTTGAGTATAGATGTCTGCTTTTCCTTTCTCGCGACCGACGATTATTCCTTCTTCCTGATAAATGAGGCAGTTCTATACAGGCAAATTCTTTATTCTTCATTTCGTCGGGAAAGCCAGAGCTAAAACGGATTTTGGTAAACGCTTAATATAGAAAGAGGGCATACATGAAGAACAGCCGGCAAAATGTGTCTCGCAAGGCTAAGAAAGAATAGGCATACCACAAATACCGCAATATGAGCGGTTTGTCGGATAAACGAGTATAAAACATGGTTTTAGATGAGATGATGTACGGTTGTAATAATTTTATTAGTAAGAATGATGTTAGTAATAACGGTATTTCGTACCTTTGCGTTTGAATAAGATTTGAAGATTATGGAGAACAAGCCTTTTATATTCGGCGTTGCAACATCGGGCGATAACTTTACCGACCGAGAGAAAGAAACGGAGCGTTTATTGTTGAATTTTCGACATGGTGTCAATACCGTACTGATTTCTCCTCGTCGTTGGGGTAAGACTTCGTTGGTGCAGAAAGTATGTAGTTTGGCTCAATCCGACAAACTGAAAGTTGTGTATTTCGATATTTTCTCGTGTCGTAGCGATAAGGATTTCTATGACGCATTTGCGACTGCTGTTCTCAAACAAACATCTTCGAAATTGGAGGATTGGTTGGAGAATATCAGGTTATTCCTTTCTCGTATCAGCCCCAAAATTTCAATGGGTACGGATCCGACGATGGATTTGTCTGTTTCACTTGAGATGAATCCCAAGAGTAACGATGTGGATGAGATTCTGCAGTTTCCGGAAAAAATAGCGAAGAAGAAAGGCTGCAATATCGTTGTGTGTATCGACGAGTTCCAACAGATTGCCGAGTTCAAGGATTCCAAGACATTTCAAAAACGATTGCGTACCGTGTGGCAACTGCAAAAGTCGGTATCTTATTGTCTGTTCGGTAGCAAGAAACATTTGATGAATGAATTGTTCGAGAAGAAAAGCCTGCCGTTCTATAAATTCGGAGATGTCATTTATCTGCCGAAAATAGGAACATCGGATTGGGTAGATTATATATGCGGTCGTTTTGAAGCTACGGGCAAGCAAATATCAAGGGAGTCGGCTGAAAGAATATGCCGAATGGTGGATAACCACTCGTCTTATGTGCAGCAGTTGGCATGGTTGGTATGGATTCATACTGATGGAACGGCTACAGAGCAGAACATTGAGGCGGCATATCAAGATATTATCGACCAGAATACCCCATTGTTCGAGAAGCAGACGGAGAGTCTTACTACCTATCAGATGAATTTTCTGCGAGCCGTCATAGATGGGGTTCATAGTGAATTTACCACACAAGAGGTTTTACAAAAATACCGGCTTGGTTCGTCTGCAAATGTAAGTATCGTGAAGAGGGCATTAGTTAAAAAGGAACTCATAGAGATAGAGAAACGACAAGTTGTTATTCCCGATCCGGTGATGAAAGTGTGGCTGAAAAGAGAGTTGTGTATATAGTGCTTAATGAACGGTTGAGACATAATCCTCAAATAGCATAACAAAGAGAATTGAATATAGAATCGATGAGATACTATATCAATAGATGTATGCGAACCTTACATTTTGTCCGGATTATCGGGTTCGGAGGAGGAAAGGATTTCACCGCACTATTGTGCAAGTTCAAGATAGAAGCGTAACAATGGAGAGAAAGACTCTTTGCAAGAGTTTTTATCCTTATCCGTTGTATATATGCCACACCCAACTTCCGAAATCTTTTGACGCAGGAAAGAAAACAGGAGCCTTACATGAAGCTCCTGTTGTTTCGATACTTTGGAAAAACTTATTCGATTAGAAGTGGTAACCTACCGTCAATGTCATCATCGAGATAGACAGGTCTTTCCATTTGAACTTCTCTTTGTCGCTATTGTGGCTGTTACCATTGATGCTACTGTTATAATCATATTCAGATTCTCTTTTACCTTTCACTTTGGCACTTCCGAGATTGTACCAATGCAAACCGATGCTTATTCGGTCGAAAGTAACACCTGCTCCAAATCGATAAGCGAAAGTTATGGCATTATCATACTTATATGTTGCCTCGGAAGTTGTTTTGCTGTAACGGGCAGTCGTTTCAGCAAAACAGTCTCCGGAGTATAGATGTCCGGAACAAAGGATTGGATTTTGTGTAGTTGTTCTTTCCTACAACTCCGCTATTTCCTCTTCGGTCAAGCCTGTTATTTCCGCAATGTCCGCCAACGGATAGCCTTTCTGTTTCATCTTCCGGGCATTGGCAAGACATGCTTCCGTTTTCCCTTCTTCACGCCCTTCTGTTCTTCCTTCTTTCCGTCCTTCTTCCAGACCTTCTGCTCTTCCTTTCTCGCGACCGACGATTATTCCTTCTTTCCGTCCTTCTGCTCTTCCTTCTTTCCGTCCTTCTGCTCTTCCTTTCAATTTTGCGGTGTCGAGGACATCGTTCTGTACCATGATGTTGTCGAGGTGGGCATCGTAGGCTCTGCGTTCCTCGTCGGTCATCGTCATGTACAACAGGCGTTCTCTTGCTTCCCGCAGACCGGGGGTGGTCGTCGTTTCGCTGATTCGGTTGTTCTTCAAATAGTCGAGCCATTCTTCGAGGGGTGTCTTGG